>SESB01002058.1_pt1 | contig 12205 bp, 8 predicted proteins | sample 3171441 | NCBI WGS metagenome assembly SESB01 (sample SAMN06051867, study PRJNA518727) | freshwater metagenome | biome: subpolar coniferous forest; feature: holomictic lake; material: water; isolation source: holomictic Lake 227, 6 m depth | place: Canada: near Kenora, Ontario | collected 2014-07-08...
ATTTTTTCATATCCATATCTAAAATAATGTTATTTACTTCTTGAGGAACTCTATACTCTTCGAATTGGCTTTCATCAGTTAAATGTGAAATAACACATCCATATAATTTGATATCGGCATATTTGGTACCTTGTAACATCTTCAAAAGTAACTTACCATATAAAGGTAGTTGAATGTAATAGTGTCCTAATGCGGTATCAGGAAATTTACTGAATGGGATTTTTAATCTTTTAGTATACTTTGTCTCTTGAAAGTTTTTTTTCTTATTTGTCTTCCAATCGGTAATTACAAATCCGAATTCAGTTTGCAACTTATTCATCATTAACCAAATTTTATCTGGTTGTCCTGTATATCCTAATTCAGGGTCGCCAAGAACCATCTCTGTATCTAATAGAACTGCACCCCTTTCTTCCATCAAATGGATATATCTATTACCCGCAGCAATCATATTATCACCTTTCATGATTTGAGTTAAATCACAATCAAAGATAGGTTGTCTCACTTCTTTATAATTTCCGTTACGTTCAATAACATTCTTCTCCAAGACATAATGTACTCTACTTCCCATATTGGTTGAGTAATCTCCAGCAGCTGACCACTCTTCAAGTAATTGTTGTTGTTTTTGTGGGTCTCCACCCGATTTATTATAAGACGCTTCTTCTAATGGAAACTCTGTATAAAATTTCTTAAGGACTTTGGAAACTGAAGGATAATCTTTCCTTCCGTTCATCGTATAAATGTGTTCGTTTTCTTCAAAGGTTAGTCCAAGTTCTTCTTGTCTGTTCTTAACTAACTCTCTAATCTCTTGTGCAATGTTACTTAATTTCATGATAATACTCGTCTATTTGTCCTCTTAAATCACAGACATCTTTGTCTGAAGGAAGTTTAATAATTTTTATTTTGTTGTATAATATACCACCATTTAACTCGTGGTAAAGTTTCAATCCGTCCGTCCACGCATCTCCATCTGTACAGATGATGATATTACCTTCCGCTTTATTATATAATGTTTCAAATAATAACTTACTCATTTTCTTTCCCAACATAACAATTGGGTTAGGTAAGAAGAATGAATCAAATACACCTTCACACAAATATACGTCTTTTTTCCAATCTATATTGTTTTCACCAAAAATAATCTCATCCTTAGGAACAGTTGGATTCTTATATTTCATCTTCTTAGGTACCCAAGCCCTTGCAACATAATAGTTTAGGACATTCTCTGAATTATAAGATGGAACGATTATCCTATAAGAGAAGTCACCATTTACAGTATATCCTATCTTAAATTTCTTAATTATTTCATCTGTTATACCCCTTGATGTAAGGTATCTCATTGCTTCTATATGTGGAATAAATCTTGGGTTGGAGTCCTCAAATGAGGTATACCCTTCAGGTAATCTTAATTTAGGTCGTTTAACATCTTCCTGTTTTAATTCTTCAGGTTTAATTAAATCGTAAAGTTTTTTTTGTTTCTTGCTTCCGAACTTATCAAATAATTTTCCAAGTGGGCCTTGTGTTCCGTATATTTCACAACAAGCCCAGCATTTGTACACGTGTTTTCCATAGTTAATCTCAAGGTTACCCTTACCATCACCATTGTCTAATCCTTTTTCGTCAGCACAAACAGGGCAGTCAAAAGATATCTGACCCTTTGATTCATAATGCTGTTTTGGTTTGCCTAAAACATCAGTCAATAACTCTACTAATACTTCTATCTCATCTGACATGTAACAAATATAGTATAAAATTGTTACAAAACACTATAATTCTTTGTCATTCGGCATGACATCAATAACATTTCTTCTCCACCATTTTTTAATTGGGTGTGTCTCGTCAACATTTTTTTCGATAATTCCTGCAATAAGAATAAAAAATGTGGTCGCAAACAAAAGAAATATCCACAAGTAAGCAATTATTTTCATATTAAATCCATTTAATTTTTTTTATCATATCCCACCCACGAACATTAACCCCAAAATAATTCATACGAGTTTTAATATCAGTAAAAGAATATCTTTTTATAAATCTATTAACTTTAATCTTGGAGACATTTTTTGATTTATCGCTAATAATTGACGCATCCATCCAACTAAAAGTATGACTATTATTTAATCTTACATAGATTTTACCTGTAAATCTAACATCAACCTCTTCACCCCAACTATACTTCCGATATCCGATTATTTCAATTTTCCCTGAAATTTTCTCATTTTTAACAGAAAATGACCCATATTTAGGTAAGGCCTTTTTAACTCCTTTGGTTTCATTATCTTTGATTACATATCCCATATAGTCAAAGATAAGTAATCTAATTTAATCTACCAAATGTTTTTCATCTTCATAAATCCGAGGGCGGCGGCGTAGGCGTCTGTTTGGTCGTAATTTTCTTTCTTAAGAGTGTTGTTCTTGGTATATTGCCACATTACCTGTGGTTCTCTTTTGGCAACCAACTCCCATATTATAACTTTTTTATCTATGTCTTTTGGAAATCCTCCAAATAAAACATGCTTGCCTTTATCATTTGATTGGACTAAGTGTGGAAATGCAAATTTTCTTGCGTTATATGTTGATATGAATTCAGGAACAATTCCTAACACATCATAAACTTGTTTACATACAAGAGTATTGAATCTAATAAGAGTTCCTACAGTATAAACATTATTTGAGTTCAATAATGGTTCTTCAATCACGACATATTTTATACCTAAGTCGGCATAACCTTGAAGTTTCTCTCTAAAGATATTACTTTTTAGCATGAGTTCTTCTATCTTGTTTTCCACCTTTGGTTTAGGAACTGGTGAAATGTGTGTTAATTCTAATAAATTTTTGCTATCAATATCGAATAATGCACACCCGATAGTTTTAGTTGACACGTCTAACCCCAAAACTTTTGGTGAATCTGTTTTAATATCTCTTTCCATAATTACAAATCTAATTTAACTACATACTGTTGAATACCTTGTCTTAATTCAGGAGATTGTAGTTTAGATATAACAATAAGGTCATTATCTGAATCGTAAAGCCCAATTTCTGTTACATATGAAGTTGTTCCTGAAGTCCAAGTAGGGTTTGACGTATTTGTAAACTGGTTACGTCCAAGAGTTATAAGATATCTCATCTCATAAATCGTTGCAGATATGTCTGTTTCAATATTACCATAAAAATAATATTCATCCCCGAAATTCAATTGGTCAGGGTATCCGTTCATTGGTATATCAATATAGTCAGCCAAATTATATATTGGTGCTGCCTCGTATAATGTATTATCTATTTGATATGTTGTTCCTGTGATTCCACTTACGGTTAAATATCCATTGATAGTTGTTCCACTTATTTCACTTGTTACATCAATTTCTCTCCATGCTGTTGGATTTGGTCTTGCTCCATTTAAAGTTATTTGACATAATATTTTTAAAGAATTTGCGGAGAACCCACTTATATCTACTTGAGTATAAGGTGATTCTGGTTGTGTTAAAAACGGAAACTCTGAACCGAATCTTACAGCAACATTCTGTGATGATACCGTACAACCTGTATGTGGCCCGTATATTAAAGAATAATAATTACAATGTAATGACTCCGTAAATCCTGTAGAATCTAACCTATATGTTACCCACATAGATTCAGTTTCTCCTGTCATAATACCTGTTGCCGTTTGATTATTGGAATAACAAGTGTTAGGAGTTAATAATGAAAGTTTAGGTGAAGGTAATGTCCAGTTCCTATTCGACTTATATGAAAGGGCTGCGACAACTTCTTCATCATCAATAACAATAATTTCTTGGTCAGGGAATACTTTACCTATTCTATTCAAATTACCATTACTATCTGGGTTTAAATCCCAAAGATGATAGTATCTGATTCCAGGGTCATTCATATCAACATTAACCTTAGATTTGATATAGTATGGTGTACATAAATCATAACCTGGAGGGTCAATCCAAAATGTTTCACCAATAGTATTTCCTGTTGATTTGTGCCACATTAGAGTTGGTATTGTAAATCTAAAATGTCTGGCTAATCCTATATCGTCAGTTGGATTTTGTGGGTCAAATGGTACCGTTGAGAACTTTTCTCCATAAACATTATCAATATCATGATTAGTATAATGAATAATTGAAATTGCTTTTTGGTCTTGAGGTTTAACAACAATCTTATCATCAAATGAATTATAATAATAAACTTGACTTGTATCTGTTTGTCCACTTGGCTCATTATATCCCAAATATTCTTTGGTTCCAATATAAGGTACTGAACCATACTTGGTATAATCTTCATAAGAACTACTAAATACACCTGCAGGACTTTCAGTCCAAGGTATATTCATATTCCAAATTAAACCATAATATTTGTTACTTAAACAATAAGTGGTTTCATAATTTAAAGCATCAGTTGTCCAATAAGGTGCTGGTGTATTAAAATCATATAACTGGGTCATACCTGAAGGATATACCAATACTCTTGCCATATCTCCACTTTGTGTGGTTGCAGTATAATTTGGAACGGCTCTATCTAATGTTAAAGTATATAAGGTAGTTCCTGTTGTTCCAGTTACTGGAACCATAGATTGAATCTTATAAGTTAAAATAGGGTATGTTAAAACATCATTACATCCACCATTACCATCCAAGAAAATTGTAATAAAATCATTAACCGATGGAGTTCCTGTTGTTGATGCACAAGTTGCTCCGTCCAATTCAATATCTATCGAAGTTTGTCCTGATAATGTTGACATATCTAACCAATAGTTAGATGTAACAGTATATGCGGAACTTGTTTGTGCCGACCAAGCTCCTGTTGTTCCTGTAAAAAATCCTTTGACTCCCGCAGAATTATAAAGTTCTTGAACTTGAGCATCCATAAATGGAATACCGTACGTACTACCTTTTCCACCTGTTACATAATAAGGATATTTAATATCTTGCTTATTAGATTCTGGTGAGCCAGTATCGTTTTGAGCGTTAAAGGCTGGCATTAAAATATTATTATTAGTTTGATTGTAATTCGGAACTGCAGTATAACTTACCTCACTATCTCCAATTTGGAATGAAGAAATATTAAAACTTCCTTGCGAAATTTTTCTTCTACCAACGTCAGTTAGCCTTGTGTTAATTAAACCAGATGTATTTTTTAATATGTAACCCATTTTTGATAAATATTCGTTTCAGCCTTTTATTTTAAAATACTATTATGTTAATGATAATAAAGTCCCTTGTAATGTTTGATTAATAATTCCTTGACCACTTGGATTATTCACAACAACACAACACGTACATCCATCAATAACAGCGTTAGATGTTGAAGATAGAATATTAGAAACCACCGTAGTCACACATCCATCGAGTAATGTAGGTATTACAATATTCAATTGAGAATAAGTTATTCCTGTAATTTCATCACCATATCCCATTGTTAAATTATATGTATTAGACCATGTCTTAGTTTGTATTTGTGCATTACAATAAGGTCTGTTATCATAACTTGTTACTTGTGGTAAAATAACTGGTGTTTGTAATACATTATTTTTATAAACATTTGAGAATACGTCATAATTTGCGGTAGCATCTGCTCCACTCACATCCCAAGGTCCTTCAATCTGTTCGTTGAAATTAACAGTCAATTGGAAAGTTATTACAGTACCAAGAGGTAATGGAGGATTGATTGATACTTTCCATGGCGAAGTTTCTGTATCTTGATTTGGAATAATATTTTCAGTAATACTTCCATTAACTTCAACTCCTATCGTATAAGAAATTGGAAGTGAATCGTAACCAACATTTATAACTTGAGATACTGTATTATTTAAAGAATCTTTTACTATAACCGTATATGTGTTTGGACATAACGAAGTGAAGATATTATTATTTAACTGATATGTTAATCCATTGTTAATCGAATAACTATATGGTGCCAATCCTCCACTAACATTTATTGTAATAGAACCATTACAATTAGTTAATCCGTTACAACTGCTATTTTGTGTAGTTATCATTGTCTTTAATGGTAAATATGATGAACAAGTTCCTTGTGTCATTGATACTGAACCAACTCCATTAGCAATTGTCCATGCACTATCCGGAATATCTGTTTGATTTGTACTAACAGGTAATCCACCATAATTCCATCCTTGAACTTCCCATCTTTGTTGATTAATATTCCATATTGTCGTATAGATACCACTAACCCATGTAGGTTTTCCATTTTGATTTCCGTTTGGAACAAATTGGAATGGTCCATAAGTCGTCTGTCCGTTTGATACAATCAAACACAAATTAGGCCAAGATGGAGATGGAGTAATAGTTGGCGTTGGAGTAAGTGTTGCTGTTGGTGTTGGTGAAGGTGCAAGTAAACTACAAATAGTAGTAGAACTATAATCTCCATAATAATCAACCACAATAACTTCATAATTACCAGCAGGTATTCCAACTAAAGTTTGACTTCTTTGTCCTCCTTGCCAATATATCGAATATGGTGTTGTTCCTCCAGTAATTTTTAAAGATAAAATACCATCACTTGATGTTGAAGAACTTGGTAATTCTACAGGATAACATTGAACCCCTAAGTCAAATAAAGTAAAAACATCACATTCATTCTTTAATTGAACTACAGGATAATTTGTTGGTGTTGGTAATGGAGTTTTTGTTGTACTAGGCGTAACGGTTACTGTTGGAGTTGGGGTGGTAGTTGGACTAACACTTGGTGTTACTGTTGGAGTTGGTGTCGGTGTTGGAGTAGGACAACTTGTTGTCGCAACCATATTTAATTTAACTACACCATTAAATGGTTTAGTATAATCCATAATAACGGTAGTTCCTATATCAGTTCCTTGTGCAAGATTTCCACAACAATCAGTATAATAATAATTTCCTGTTGTAACACCACTACCACACAATATTGGCGTTGTCGATGGTGTTGGAGTTATAGTTGGCGTTATAGCTGGCATTAAATTTAAAGTTATATCCTATAATTATAAGAATTAAGAGTTTTTTGTATAGTTTATATTCTATATTTAAACATTATGTTAAGGACAAGTACCCCACACTGGTTTAGGTAATACCCAAGACGACGCTCCAACATCAAAATTAATAGGTGTTGTTGGTATATTTATTACACACCAACCACTTAAATCTTGGTTAAATATTGGTGCGTTTTGGAACATATAATTCATATTTATTACATTAGAAACATTCCACCCTGATAATGGTTGGTTAAATATTGAATTTTGGAACATTTGACCCATATTTGTTACACCAGAAACATTCCAGCTATTTATATCTTGATTAAATTGTGAACTTTGGAACATATTATCCATATCAATAACATTAGAAACATTCCATCCTGATAATGGTTGGTCAAATTGTGAATTTTGGAACATATAACTCATATCCGTAACTCCAGAAACATTCCAATTTCCAATAGGTTGATTAAATAATGTATTAGCAAACATAGCATGTGCATAAGTAAATTTAGATGTGTTCCAATTATTAATAGAACTACTTCCTCCATTATTGAATAAACTTGCAGTTCCAAACATATTAGCTACATCTGTTACATTGGATACATCCCAACTACCAATATTTTGATTAAATGATGATTGATAAAACATACTATTCATATATTGTACCTTAGAAACATTCCAATTATTAATATATTGATTGAATTGTGAATTGCGGAACATATAATCCATATTTATCACATTAGAAACATTCCAACCTGATAATGGTTGGTCAAATATTGAATATTGGAACATATAACTCATATCCGTAACTCCAGAAACAACCCAACTATTTATATCTTGATTGAATAGTGAAGATGTAAACATACTATTCATACTTGTAACTTTAGAAACATCCCACCCACTAATATCTTGATTAAATTGTGAACTGGCAAACATAGCTGCCATAATAGTAACATTAGATACATTCCATCCTGATAATGGTTGGTCAAAGATTGAGCTATAGAACATATAATTCATATCCGTAACTCCAGAAACAACCCAACTATTTATATCTTGATTGAATATAGTTTGTGAAAACATATTATTCATATTTGTAACTTTAGAAACATTCCAATTATTAATATCTTGATTAAATTGTGACCTATTGAACATACTATTCATAATAGTAACATTAGAAACATTCCATCCTGATAATGGTTGGTCAAAGATTGAGTTATAGAACATATAACCCATATCTGTAACTCCAGAAACAACCCAGCTATTTATATCTTGATTGAATTGTGAAGCGGCAAACATACTATTCATAATAGTAACTTTAGAAACATTCCACCCAATAATATCTTGATTAAATTGTGAACTGGCAAACATAGACGCCATATTAGTAACATTAGATACATTCCATCCTGATAATGGTTGGTCAAAGATTGAGCTATAGAACATATAACCCATATCTGTAACTCCAGAAACAACCCAATTATTAATATCTTGATTGAATTGTGAACCAGTAAACATATAATTCATATTTGTAACATTGGAAACATCCCAACTATTAATATTTTGGTTGAATTGTGAATTTTGGAACATACTATTCATATATGTCACATTAGAAACATTCCATCCTGATAATGGTTGATTAAATACCGAAGCTATGAACATTCCACCCATATTCGTTACACCAGAAACATTCCATCCACTAATATCTTGATTGAATTGCGAACTATTGAACATAGTATTCATATCTGTCACACTAGAAACATTCCATCCTGATAATGGTTGGTTAAATATTGAACTTTGGAACATACCAATCATAGTTGTCACATTAGACACATCCCAACTACTAATATCTTGATTGAATTGCGACCCCCAGAACATATATCTAGTATTCTGCACATTAGAAAGATTCCACTCATTAACTCTATTAATAGTTGTTAATGATGTACATAAAGAAAACATACTATTCAAATTAGTAACACCATTCAAATTAAGAATATCAACAACAGAATCTAATGTTAAATTAGAACAATTAGAAAAATAATTTCCACTATTGCCTAATTGTAATGAACCCCACTGATTAACGCTTAAAATTTTATCATTACTTCCTCCACCATATTGACCAAATGACCATTTATATATTGTTCCTGTAATTGTGATAGTGTAATCACCGGCAATATCATATGTGTGCGTTTGATTTGAATATGTGTTGGCACTAATATTTCCATCTCCCCAATCTATAATACCGTCATAAGTTCCTGATGGGCTATAAGGTAATGTAACTGATTCACTTGGTGTAGTTGTTCTCCAAGTACTAATAAACGGTGGTAATGGTGTTGGAGTTGGTGTTGGAGTTTCAGTAATGGTTGGAGTTGGTGTTTCAGTTGGAGTTTCAGTAACGGTTGGTGTTGGAGTTTGAGTTGGTGTTTCAGTAACGGTTGGTGTTGGTGTTTCAGTTGGAGTTTCAGTAATGGTTGGAGTTGGTGTTTCAGTTGGAGTTTCAGTAACGGTTGGTGTTGGAGTTGGTGTTTCACTTTCTGTTGGAGTTTGAGTTGGGGTTACCGTTATTGTTGGCGTTACTGTCGGAGTAATTGTTATTGTTGGCGTTACTGTCGGAGTTGGCGTTACTGTCGTAGTAATTGTTGGAGTTGGAGTCGAAGTTGGTGTTGCAGATGGTGCCAATGTGGTTGGAGGCCAATCACCATCATTTTCTAAAATAATATTTATTTTAAATGCAGTAGAATATGTATCATTCATTAACCAAATATTCTTTGTTTGATTTGGAGTAAGTTCTACCTGATATTCCCACATGGAATCATCACATCTTCTATAATTAAAATTAACTATTGTCTCTCCCGTATTAGTTAATGTATATTTACTGCACGCCATATTAATTTATTTATAAATAGTTTAAGTTAATGATATTATACTGATGTCGGTATTATTATATATTAAGGACAAATAACAAAATCTACTATCTCTCCAGATGTATTCACCTGAACAACATAAGGAAAGGAATTAAATGTTAATATAAGGTATGTATTGTTTCCATTATAAAGATTATATAATACACCATTAAGAAGTGTGGTATATACTTTTGCACCAATAACTGGAACTAAGTTCGCTTCACTAATATAAGTGTAATAATTAACCGATGTAATAATATCATTACAAGTATTGGCAGAACTTACACTATTATTATAACCTCTCAAATGATATGCAACCACAGGAGTTACTGTTGGAGTTACTGTATTTGTTGGTGTATGTGTTGGTGTCATTGTCATAGTTGGAGTAACCGTTTGTGTTATTGTTGGAGTTAATGTTGAAGTTGGTGTGATGCTCGGAGTTTGTGTTGGAGTCCTTGTTGGAGTTCCCGTTGGTGTAGGTGTAATATTTACAAAATACCCTATGGCACAACTTTGACTATCAACAATTTTTATTAAAAAATTCGTTTCATCATAAGGAGATGGAACATCAAAGGAATATGGAAAAACTGATACAGTTGATACGTATACACAACTTGCACTCATTGAATTACAATAATACACATTGACTGGTGTGTTGGCGGTTATTGACGATATGATTACTTCTTGACTCATTATATTCCTCCATCTGTTATGCTCCAAAGATTTGGTGCGCTCGTTAATATTGCTCTTCCTGCAGAACTTGCTGCAGTATATTTGGCGGTTCCGAATGTTATTATTATACTAGGTTTAACCGATAACAATGTGCTCCATCCATTGTAAATTGCATCAAGGTTTGTTGTTGAGAATGTTGCAGATGTTTTATTAAGCATAAAATTAGTAAAGTCGGTAACTCCAGATATATTCCAACTTCCGATATTTTGGTTAAATGCAGTAGAAGCACCAAACATACTACCCATATTAGTTACTTTCGATACATTCCATCCACTAATATTTTGATTAAATACCGTATTTTGATAGAACATGTATGACATATTTGTCACATTAGACACATTCCATCCTGATAATGGTTGATTAAATGACGAACTTTGGAATGTTGCCGCCATAGTAGTAACTCCTGATACGTTCCAACTACCTATTGGTTGATTAAATGGTGTTGCATAAAACGTTCCAATCATTGATGTAACTTTTGAAACATCCCAACTTGAAATATCTTTATTAAACGGTGTTGAGTAAAACATATAATCCATGCTTATCAATTTAGATACATTCCAATTGCCAATATCTTGATTAAACGCTGAAGATTGGAACATATTACCCATACTAGTAACATTAGATACATTCCATCCTGATAATGGTTGGTTAAATGATGCCGCACTATTAAACATCGTAGCCATATTAGTTACTCCCGATACATTCCAATTTCCAATAGGTTGGTTAAACACAGGATTACCAATAAACATATCATTCATGTTAGTTGCTCCTGATGTATTCCAATTGTTGATTGAAGGGCTTCCACCATTATTAAATGCTGATGCCGCTCTAAACATTCCCACAAATAATGATACTTTTGATACATTCCAACTACCAATATCTTTATTGAAAGGTGACCCCAAAAACATATAAAACATGGTTGTTACTTTAGAAACATCCCAACCACCAATATCTTGATTAAATGACGAAGACATAAACGTTCTTTCCATATTAGTCACCTTTGATACGTTCCAATTGGTTATGTCTCCATTAAATAATGTTGCACCATCAAACATATTGTATATACTTGTAACATTAGATGTATTCCATCCTGACAATGACTGATTAAATGATGTTGAGTTCGCAAACGTAGAACCTAAATCAACTATACCAGATGTATCCCACTCATTAACCCTATTAATGGTAGTTAATGATGTACAATTAGCAAATGAAGAGTTAAGGGTTGTTACTCCATTTAAATTAAGAACATCCGTAACACCACTTAATGTTAGATTACTACATCCATTAAAATTACCAGCAATACCACCAAATTTTAATGAACCCCACTGGCTAACACTTCTAATTTTTGTCTTATCTCCTGCAAAGTTAAATCCAAATCCTGTCACTTTACCTGTTATAGTTATAGTATAATCACTTGCTGTACTATATGTATGAGTTCTATTTGCATAAGTATTTGCACTAATATTTCCATCACCCCAATCTATAATACCATCATAAGTTCCGGAAACAGAATAAGGTAATGTAACCGATTCACTTGGTGTAGTTGTTCTGAATACACTAATAAACGGTGGTAATGGTGTTGGAGTTGGAGTCTGAGTATTGGTTGGAGTCTGAG
>SESB01002059.1_pt1 | contig 12201 bp, 5 predicted proteins | sample 3171441 | NCBI WGS metagenome assembly SESB01 (sample SAMN06051867, study PRJNA518727) | freshwater metagenome | biome: subpolar coniferous forest; feature: holomictic lake; material: water; isolation source: holomictic Lake 227, 6 m depth | place: Canada: near Kenora, Ontario | collected 2014-07-08...
TGATAATCCATGATCAGTTGCAGTTTGCGTTACAGGATCCCAAACTGGTGCGGCACGAGAAATCGTTGTTATATTGCTCCACTTTGTAGTTCCTGAGTTACGACGTTGGATCAAGAATCCAGTTTCGTTATTGGACTTGTCGACGAAGACAATATGTCCAGAAGTCGTAGTGATTGTCTTCACGGCACAACCATTTCTGGTGCCAGTACACGGTTGATTGTTGCGGTTGAATCGACCAGTAACCGATGTGGTTTTCTTAGTTACCGAAGTCAACTCTGGTGTATTGAGTACGACTCCGACAACTATTGGACGCATCATGTCGCCTTCTTCATGGCCAAGGAGGTGACAGTGGACCATGTACTCCCAACCGAAGTTAACTAAGACGTTGGTCTGAGTTACTGGGTTGTTAGCTGGATCCGATGCAGACATCATCATGCCAGGCATGTCGATTGCTTCTGAAGCCGATAGTGGGCGAATGCTATTTGGTAGTGACCAAGGAACGATCGGAACCACTGGCTTCACTGCGATGTACAGAATTGTGAGTGGGTCAAATTGGACCGTGTCACGCCATCCTAAATCGTAGGCAGCTAGAGGTTGGATTACTCCATCCCAACCAAATCGTGCAATAACCTGAACGTTAAACATATGGAAGTGCATGAAGTGGGTATCCACACCGTTGTGGGTGTAGCGCCAAATCTGAGTTCCATCAGGCAAGCTGGCAACAGGTGTTGTTCCTGCTCCTACGAGAACACTTGATTGGTTTGTATCAATCAACTCGGTAGGGGAGTCCACACTTGACCAAGGAACAGAGGTCTGGTTTGCCCAGTTTGTGCTTGGAAGTTCTGAAGACATGATGGCATCCATGCGGCCATACATTGTTTCAAACTCTTCCATGATTCCCTTTGGAGCGTAAGTCATAACAACGTTTTGAGAAACGATGGTCGCCTTAGCTGAGGTTGTATCAGGTGCGCCTGTTGGATAAATCAAAGACACAGTTGGTGCTGAGATATATCCAGAACCAGGATTTGTCACAGTGATGGAATAAACGCTTCCATCTCCACGAACTGCTGAGGCAGTAGCTGTTGTGTCAGGTGCCGGTTGGCTTGAGAGAGTCAGAGGAATCTTTCCACCAACTTCATCCGCGGTTGTATAGCCAGCACCTGGATCAACCACTGTGACAGACAATCCACCTGTTGAGAGCATGGTTGCAGTCGCAGTCGCGGTCGAAGAAACGAAAGTCAGCGTCGGTGCATCCAAGGTAATAGTTGGAGGAGTGGCATAACCGCTTCCTCGACCCGTTGTTGGATCAACGTAAACACTCGCAACAGAAGTTGGGGTAAGCAACGCAGTTGCTACAGCGCTACCAGAGTCGAAAACAACTGCTGGAGCATCGTAGAACTTTGTACTTCCGACTGCAGATGCATAGTCAATTCTTACAACAGGTGCGATTTGGACGGCAACATCAAATGTTGGCGCTACACCTTGTCCAGCATTGTCTACAACCACGGTTGGGTTTGAAGTCAGATCAGTGAGATCTGGCGCAGTCACAATTTCAACCGAAGCGATTGGGCCTGGGTTAAGTTGAGCAACAGCTGTTGGGTATGTGCCACAGGTGATGTTGTGTCCTGTAATCGTTACCGTTGGAGCAGTTTCGTAATTGAAACCTTCATAGAACAAGGTAAGAGATTGCAAGTAGACGGCAGAGGAGATTCCTCCAGCATTCGCCCACGCAATTCCTTGAATTGGCGCTTTGCCGCCGCCAGTTAAAGTGGCAACAAAGTATGCGCTGCTTGGGTTGTAAGCGGCGCCTCCATCAACAGAACAACCGGTTCCTGCAGAAGTCACAGTGAGGCCCGAAATTGTTGTGGAAAGGTGCGCGATTGCTGTACCCGCACCAATTGGGTTGAGGGACAGGATAGGTGCAACGTTGTACAAGCCACCTTCAATTGGTGTGATACCAGTGATGTGTGTCTTGCCGAGAACTGCTGTGGCAGCAATTGCTGGACCTGCTTGTCCACCTTCAAGTAAAACTCCAGGAACTGATGTGTTCAATCCGCCAGTGTCAATTCGAATGCTCGAAATAGTTGTCGGGGTTAGGCGAGCTGTTGCGACAGCTTGCGTTGTAGATGCACCTGTAATGGTGACGACTGGCGCGGATGTATAACCCGAACCGCCATTTATAACATTGACGGTACCAAGTTGATCAGCTCCGCCGATAGAAGTAGATAGTTTTGCTGTACGTCCACCAGCCTTTGGAGCGGGCGCAGTCACAAGTGGAAGAGTGGCACCAGTATAAGCGCCACCATTTGTGATTGTTATTTTTCCAATTCCATTTCCCGCAGCAACGTTTGCAACAGCGCGTGCGCCGTTTCCGTTTCCGCCAGTAATCTGAACTGTTGGTGTACCAACGCGAGCATTTGGAGTAACAGAGATTGAGGAAACACCAGTTGAAGTAACCGGAACAGTGTTGTCGCCAACTGCTGGGTAAACATCTGTTGGTGTTGTTGTGCCAAGAGCAGCGTCATACGCCATCTGGGCAGCAACTGGAGATTGTTGTGTCGCTGCATAGTCCTTATGCAAAGCATCAGTTACTGCAGCAATATCAAGAGGAGCATCTGCAGGAGAGTTGTCAATCTGAATCTGCATGATGGTACGAGTGTTTGGCGCATAACCAGGAAGAGTCGAAGGAGCTCCGCCGAATGCAGTCTGATCTGGATCACCTGTGTAGTAATCAAAACGAGGATCGAAACCAGGGAAAGGAGCCGGAGCATCGTTATAAAGAATCAACGTTGAACCTGCTGGAACAGAGGTGAAGTCAACAAAAACTTCAGCGCGCTGGGCTGGTCCAAGAATCAACGAGTGTTCTTTGACGTTACCAACGATGATGCTCTGGTTGCTTGTTTCAAATCCGATTGGATTTGCAGGTGTGACAGCAAGATCAGGAAGGATTCCACCTTCTGAGGCGAATTGAACCCAATCTGGACCAGCAAGACCCATATCTGGAACGCCCGCAGGGTGGTTAGCAAATTGATCCTTTGCAACCAAACCTTCAGTACCAGGTGTTCCTTCTAGCGGAGTTACGAGTGAAATTTCACCGGCATCTGCGCAAGCTGGAGCCACATCAGTAGCTGAATTTGCCCACAAGTTGCCCGTGCAATGTGTTGCAGAGTGATTTGTAAGGGTTGAATCGGAATTTGTTGACTTTGCAAAGTACAAACTCAAGTTAAGTGTTCTTTCGTTGCTTCCGTTTAGAAGCTGCAAGCGATAAACCTTACGGCCAAATTTTGCAACTGGGTAAGTTACACCGTTTACAGTCATGACGTCGTTGAATGATTCAGGAACAGCACTTACATTTGGCACGCCTGGGTTTGCTTTGTATTGACCTGGGACGCACGTCGCCGCTGTCTTACACAGTGGGTTTGTTGTCTCACCAATCATCACGTTCTTAGCAGCTGGCCAGAACCATGGGCCGTAATCCCAACGTCCGGTTGGCGTTGCACCAGGAGAAGTGGATGCAGCGATACGGAATGTTAGTTTTCCAAGGATGTTTGAAGCAGCAGGTTTGCTCAATGTGACGGTCACGCCGTTAGCTGAAACATTGAGAACAGTTGCACCAGTTGCGACACCAGTACCTGAAACAAGTTGTGAGGCCTTAATTTGGAAATTTGGAACCGTCAGATTGACAGTAGATGCACCCTTCAGACCAGATCCGCCAGCAGCGAATGCAGAGGTTACAAATGTTGGAACTGGAATAAGTGCTGGGTTTTGGTTTGGTTGGTAAACGTGAGGGAACCACAAGTTTCCTTCACCACCCCACGCAGCTGTATTCCATGTTGGATCTTGAAGAAGTAGTTGAGTTGCAGAAGGAACAAAAGTCTTATCTTGAATAACAAGAACCTTTTCCTGAGCCGCATTGACTGTCATCGTTTCTACGCCTGTTGAACCACCGCGAATTCCCGCAGCTGCCATCAACTGAGCTTCCCATTGATCATGCAGAATGTAACCTGCGATGATACCGGAGTACACATTGAGGCGAGTAGTTCCATTTGAGTGGTCGTGGTAGAACATCAAACGAGCAGTTTGCTGATTTGTGTAATAAAAAGACATGTGTCCATTACCTGGATCATTTGTAGCACCAGCACATGTAAGCAGTCCCGTGCATGCATCATCAATTTGACCTGTTGTGGTCGAGTACCACATGTCAGGAACGTTTCGAGTGCTTACACCCTTTGGATATTGCTCATTTGAATCGGCAGGTGATGTCCATTGATCCATCGTTCCATCGCTGATCCAAGGAGTTACTCCACCGTGTAAGTGAATTGTCAAGCGGTTTGAAGAGTAAAAACCACCATTTGGGCCTGATCCAGCGCCCATAACTGTTGAGTCAACGGGAAGGAATAAATCTCCGCCGCACTTCATTGTTCCGGTTCCTGTACCGGTTGTCTTGCTTGTACATTCCTTATTTCCAGATGGAAGGTAGTTATCGAATGTAACGCGAACTGGAACATCTTTATTCGCAACAATCGTTGGTCCAAGGTAGTGGAATGGAGCTAGGGCATCGTTATTTGTTTTAGTTGCACAAACTTGCGCGCCATGATTGAGAACCGAAGCCCCCTTATTTGGAACTCCCTTTGAATCAGGATAATGGAGAGCAACTGAGTTTGGTGTGGAACATGGAACTACTTGTACGTACATGTTCACTTCTGTGTAAGGCAAGTCTGGACTAAATTTCCATTGCGAACGGACTGCAGCAATTTCATACGAATCTGATGCTGGGACATATCCAGGTGTTCCTGGAACACCGTATGAAATTGTGTTGTGGTGTGGTTCTGCGACTGGCAAATCTGGAAGATCTTGAACGAACTTCTTTATTCCCTTTGTTGTACCGTACCCAGAGCCACCTTTTGTAACTCTAATTTCAGTGATAGCACCTGACGCATCAATTACTGCAGCGCCTTCTGCGCCGTATCCGCCACCACCGATGACAGAAACAATCGTGGTTGATGGATCATATCCAAATCCTGCATTGATCATATGGAAACCTGTGATAGGAGATCCGGTATTTGAAGTTGCATCGTAAACCGCTGTGTAAAGAGCTCCGCTTCCGGAACCTTGAATCAATACGCTAACTGGCAATGGACTATTTGCGAAGTTACCTGTTGCATAACCAGAGCCTGCACCGGTCTTAAGGTTGAGGTCTGGCGTACCGAAGTAGTCAGGGGTTGATGTTGTTGGAAGATACGGATCGCCTGTTGTTGCCATAACACTTGCAGCACCAGGTGTTGCACCATTCGGCAACGCTGCAAGATTTGCACCGCCCGTTGTTGGTGTTGGTGTGTTGACTGCGAATGTCGCACTCTGAGATGAGAAAAGCGAAGAGATCACAAGCAGCATTGCAATGAATGGCATTTGCACTCTTGTCTTAAATAATTTCATAGTTACTCCAACTGTTGACTTGATACGTATGTCCATGTGGAGATTTATAACTAAGTACGAATTACGAAACTGTTCATTGCGTGTTTAATTTTTGCGAAGTTAGTCAGAGTTGTTGCCCATTCGTTGACTACAATTATGAAAAATGGTTATTCGAAGCAATTGACCAAAAGTTTGACCATTTTCAAAATCAGCGAAATGCATACAACCCCTGATTTACGCTGAATTACAAGGCTGTAATTAAGTATGTGGTCTAGACCGCGGGTTGTCACCCTGACCATCACCCCGTATCGTTGGGGATTCACCTTGGGAGTAACCCGCGGTCTAACGAGAAATGAAGGGAGAAAGTTATGGCTCAGAATGATAATGAACTCAATAGCACTCTCTCGCTTTCTCTTTTGAGTTTGCTTGATTGGTTAAATAGCGAGCCTGGTTTAGATGATATTTGCCGTGGAATTGTTCTTGGTTATCTGCATCAATATCAACCATCTAAGAGCCGCATTGTTCAATTCAGTAATGACGATTCGCTAACGGTTCTTTCCGAATATGGTTACTTAAGTTCTGTCGGACATGCATCAAAAACTTTAACACCAGCGCAATGGCGTCAATCAACAAACGATTTTTCTAAGTTACTTGGTTGCCAAGAGAAATTTTATTGGAACCGTAATTCATCAGCTGTAGTAGTACCTTTCCGCCCACGCGGTGTTGTTTCTGGTGCTTTATCAATCGGTTTTGATTTGCCTCAACGAAAGAACGATGAGATCGGAATGATTGCATCGCAAATTGGAATGGCAGTTGGATTATATGTAAATCTAACTTCAAACAAACGAATTGCTTCAGATCAACAACCTATTGCTCCTCAAATTCCAAGTGAATACGAAACGATTCGCGAATCATTTAATAATTCACGACCCGATAATTCAAAAGAAGGAAATCTCAGCGGTCGTCAACTTCAAATACTTGAAGGATTAATTGAAGGAAAAACTAATTTTGAGATTGCAGCTGATCTTGGTTACAGCGTCTCGACTGTGCGTCAAGAAACCATCAAGATTTACTCTTCCCTTAATGTGACCGGCCGTCGCGCGGCCGCACAAGAGGCGCTTCGACAAAACATTATCTAGAAAAAAATGGTCATTTGAATTGACCATTTTGGCTTATATATAGCCACTTTTTGACCACTTGGGTAAGTGGACTTCTTGTATAAATATCCAATGAAACCAGCGCCACATAACACTTTTTCCAAGTCAGCCATCGCGGCCGTCGCTCTAATTTTGTCGTTCTTTTTACTTGGAGATAGTGCTGCGCAGGCTTATCAATTTCCAGCAAAAGCACGTAATCGCATGTATCGCATTTTTGTTCCTGTGCAGAAAATTACAAAAGCAAAGAGTTCTACAACTTCAAAAACACCTGCAACTAAATCACTTGTTATTGCTGCACCGTCAAAAGCACTTCGCGATTCTTCTTTTTCAACCTTCAAATTTGAAAATCCAATTACAGAAACTGAAACTGAAACTGAAAAAGCAAAGCACAAGAGCGTTGTTGTAACTGTTACTCCTTCGTGGTCTCAACCGTCAATGATATTTGGAGACACAACTTGGATAAGTGCAAGTTGCCTTGTCGATCCTGCGGGAATTCTTCCTTCTGCTCCGGTTCTTTCTGCACCGGAAATTACTTCCTCCACTCCGGTTGGCTCTTACAACGCAACATGTTCAGTTGCTGTTTCAACTGGTTCAGTGGTTGTCGGCGCCGATACTGATGACTTCACAGTCGCATATGGCCCTAGTCCAGCAGTTTTTCACGTTAACGAAGTTATAGTTATTCCGGATGCAGTCATTCACATTACGCCAACAGAATCCGCCCTATCTTGGAAGATTGGCACGACTCCACTTCCTACATTCTCTTTTACTTCTGACCACCCTGAAGGAATTGTTTCTGATCCAACATGCAGTTCGCCGTTAACTGAGGGAGCTCACGTTGTTTCATGCGTAGGAGGAGTTGCAAAGCCTCATTTCTCTCTCGATTTATCTGCAACGATTCCATTCACGGTTATCAAAGCCGATGAAGTTCCATCCGTTGACCGAGGTTGTGGAGCTTGCGGTGGCGGTGGCTATGTTCCAGATACTCAGCCAACCGTTCCTACAGTAGAAGTAATTCCAGCACCAACACTTCCTCAGGTTGCTCGTCCAATTATTGTTACAACAAAACCTGTTGTTAAGAAAGCTTCAAAGAAGCGCTTTGCTCGTTCTGCAAGTATGAATAGCCGCATCGCAACTTTTGCCAAGTTTTCAAACATTACAGGTAAGCCAAGCCTCGTAAAGATTCCTCATGATGCAGGTACAAAGATTCAATTGACACCTGGTGTTGAAGACAGCCTAAAAACTCGTTTGAAGCTTGAAATCACCGATGAAGGAGTCATCTTTACTGCGGTTAATGGATGGACAGGCCGTATCGCTGTTCCTTTTGTAGTCACCCAAGATGGAGTCCTTGTCGAGCTCTACATCGGGGTTGTCGAAAATCCTGGTCCTGTTCTTCTTCCAAAGTTCTACCTAGATGACTTGCAGTCTGCAACTATCAAGTGGCAGCCAGATAATTCACAAGTCGTCTTCTACAACGTTTATGTTGGTTCCAAGCTACTTTGCACAACGCCAAAGACAATGTGCACACAGGTGGAATCACTCAATACCCATGCTGACTTAACTATTGAAGCTGTTGGACACCAACAAACCTTCTCGACAATCATGAGTCCAAAGTACACAGCCACCAAGTTGATTCCAGCTAAGGTTGTTCACTTTGCGACTGGATCATCCATTCTCTCGGTTTACGACCGCTCACTTCTTGATGACCTCGTAATGGCGGCTAAGAATCTTGGCCTCAATACTATTTACATCACAGGTCACACAGACTCAACCGGTTCAGCTGCTTTGAACAAGCCGCTCTCTGCAGCTCGTTCTGCCTCTGTAAAGAGTTACATCGCCAAGTTCTTCCCAGGTGTAAAGATCGTTAATCGCGGCTTCTCTTCAACTGAGCCAGTAGCAACAAATGCAACTGTCACCGGCCGTGAGAATAACCGTCGCGCGGAAGTTTCGGTGGGCTAAATGGCACAAATACAAGAACTTCCTATTATTGAAAGTGAATTCGAAGAGGCGTCAATTTCGGATTTGGTTCAACAAGTAATTGAAAAGGCAGTACGTGATCGTGCGAGCGATATTCACTTAGAGCCTTATCAAGAGAAGTTTCTTGTACGCGCGCGTATTGATGGTCGCCTAACAAACTATGCTGAGTATCCAGCTCGTTTGGCATCTGCGATTGTGAGCCGCGTAAAGGTTATGTCTCAGATGAACATCATTGAGCGTCGCCGTCCACAAGATGGACAATTCTCAACAAGCTTTGAAGGTCGCCAAGTTGACGTCCGCGTCTCCTCTGTAGCAACTATCAATGGCGAAAAAGTAGTTCTTCGTCTCTTGGATTCATCTCGTCCAACAGTTGAATTAGCTGACCTCGGCATGAGCACAAGCCAACTCAACTCATTTGAACGCATGATTTCAGCAAGCAATGGCCTCATTCTTGTGGCTGGTCCTACAGGAAGTGGAAAGTCAACAACTCTTCACTCAGCTCTGAAAATCATTTCAGTAGAGCATAAAAATGTTGTGACAATCGAAGATCCTGTCGAATACGTCGTTCCAGGAATCACACAGATTCCAGTACACGATGCAAATGAAGCTGGCTTTGCTGTCCAACTTCGCGCCGTAATTCGCCAAGATCCAGACATCATCATGGTGGGCGAAACTCGTGACGTGGAAACTGCTCGAATTTCCGTACAAGCAGCCCTCACGGGTCACTTGGTTCTCAGCACCATCCACGCGACGGACGCAGTAGGCGCTATTTACCGCCTCATTCAAATGGATATCGAATCTCACCTTTTGGCTTCAGCATTCCGCGGTGCAATCTCTCAACGCCTTATTCGCAAAATTTGTGCTGATTGCGCAACTGCCCACAAGGCCACTCTCACAGAGCAGAAAATCCTAAAGCTTCATGGCCTACCTGCAACAGATCTTCAGATCGGTAAAGGATGCGACTCTTGCCGCAACACCGGCTACAGAGAGCGCGTTGCTGCCTTCCAGATTCTTGAATCAAGTGATTTTCTTAGCGAGTTCATGGTTTCTCGCCCACAACCAACTCTTTTTAGAAAGCATGCTCTTGAAGCAGGCATGACAACAATGGAATACGAAGCACTTCGCCTCGCATCCGAAGGTGTCACATCCGTAGAGGAAGCACTTACTTTGGCGGTGGCAAATGACATTGCTTAATTCAAAAGCTTCATTCAAATTGATGTGGCAAAAGGAAGCAAAGGAAGTTGCAGAGCTTCGCGAATTTACCTACAAAGGCCTTGATGTTCGTGGAAATAAGACTTCCGGAACAATCACAGCAATGTCGCGCAGCGAAGCACGTTTCATGCTTGAGCGCGATGGAAATTCTGAACTAGAAATCAACAACAAGAAGAATTGGTATGACATCGAGTTTGGTCGCGCAGTTCCTCTAGAAGTTCTTCTGCAAATTACGCGTCAGCTTGCATCTTTCTCGGAAGCAGGAATCCCAGCAGCCAAGGGAATTTCAATCCTGACACAAACAGCTGATGACAAGAAGATGCGCGAAATCTTGGAAGAGATTTTGATTGATATTGAAAGCGGATCTCGCCTGAGCGATGCCGTAAAGCAGTATCCAACAGTTTTCCCTCGCTATTACAGCGCGATTCTTAGTTCTGCTGAACGTAGCGGAAACCTCACAGAGGCTCTTTCAACTCTGAATTCTTACCTCGAGCGCGATCTTCGCAGCAAACGTGCTGTCCGCTCTGCGATGATTTATCCAGCAGTACTAGTTTCACTAACAATTGTTGCAACAGTTGTTCTCTCTGTATTTGTTCTCCCACGCTTTCAGGTCTTCTTTGACTCACTCGGCGTGAAGCTTCCTCTTCCTACAAGAATCCTCCTCGCAACCACTCACTTTGTTCAGGGTTGGTGGATGTTGATGACCTTCCTCTTGATTTCAGGAATTACTGCCCTTGGCTTTATGCGCCGCAATCCAAAGGGAAGACTCAAGCTTGATCGTTTCATGCTTTCGATCCCAGTGGCTGGCTCACTGATTGAACTTGTTGCACTCGAGCGATTCTGTCGCGTTCTTTCAACACTTGTGCGCACCCATGTGCACCTTCCAGAAGCTCTCGAGCTTGCTGGTGCAAGCACCGGAAACCGCGTCTTTGAAAACGCCATCATGCATGCACGTACACGCGTATTGCAGGGTGAAGGACTTGCAGGTCCTCTTGATTCTGCCAAAATCTTCCCAGCAGCAGCAATCCAAATCTTTAGAATTGGTGAGGAATCAGGCCAACTCGGCTCACAACTTCATCAGGCAGCCTCGTTCTATTCAGATGAGCTCGACCACAAGCTAAAGAACTTCACTGCCCTTCTTGAGCCAGCAACCCTGCTTGTTATTGGTGGAGGCGTTGGATTCGTGGCAATTGCTCTTGTTTCTGCCATGTATGGCGTCTATAGCGGAGTTCGTGGCTAACGATGAACAACAAGATGAATAACAAAGAGCGCGGCGATAGCTTGCTAGAAGTAGTGATTTCAACAGTCATCATGGGAATGATTGGCGTTCTTCTCGTTTCTTCAATTGCAGTTGCCCGTCCCTTTGCTGACAAAATGTCTCTCGTAGGTCAGACTGTTCAAAATCTCAACACAATGGCTGAATCAATCAACCTTCAACCATTTACATTCTGCACACCTACTAATCCACAGCCTTATGGACTTTCAGCTACCGCACAACGTTCTTCAACTCCGTCGACAAATTATGCTATCGCAACGACGAGTCTTCCTCCTGTAGTTATTAGCACTCCTTCAAAGCAATACAACTATTCAGCTCAGTTGAGCACCGATCATGCAATCGGTTCTGTCACATGGAGCGTAGAACCTGCTTTGCCAAGTGGTCTAACTTTGAATCCGGATTCAGGTCTCATCACCGGCAAGATTTCAAAAGAATTTTCTTCACAACATCTATTCACAGCATCAAATGGCGCGCAAAAAGCCACCAAAACTTTGGAATTGATAACCGCAACCCTCCAGGTCCAAGTAAATAACGGCCTAACGTGGATTCCATGCGAAGCATCGACAATTGCAACAATTTCTGGAGCTCAGAGTGATGGAAAATTCATCACATACTCATATTCTGGAAAGCAATTTGTAAAAGGCGAATCTGTCACAATCTGGGGATCTTCAAATCCAGCATTCGATGGTAATTCATTAGCAATCGTCGCTGCTGATTCAAACTCATTCACAGTGGCCACAACGATTTCAAAGGGAATTTCCTCATCTGGCGGACAAGCCAATATTTCATCTCAAATCAACATTCAGCAAGTTGTACTCACAACAAGTGCTTCAGGATCTCCTTTGCAAAAAGTTGTAACAAAGGCACTCGCATGATGAGTTCACTTAAGAAGCGCTTCGCCACGCGAATTTCAGAAGTTACCTCTCAGGGGGATCGTGGAATTAGCCTGCCAGAAGTTCTCATCGCGATCGGCTTGAGCGGCTTGCTTGCACTCGGTTGTACCCAACTTGCCATGGCTTCATTCACCTCGGCTAATTACACCCAGGATGTGGCTGTTAAGTCACTCAACTCTGGAAATCTCAACCGCATTATTACAACAGACATGGAGCACGCATCAGGATTCATCGCATCAAGCGAGGTTTCTGCGCGAAACAGCCAGGAATGCTC
>SESB01002060.1_pt1 | contig 12194 bp, 9 predicted proteins | sample 3171441 | NCBI WGS metagenome assembly SESB01 (sample SAMN06051867, study PRJNA518727) | freshwater metagenome | biome: subpolar coniferous forest; feature: holomictic lake; material: water; isolation source: holomictic Lake 227, 6 m depth | place: Canada: near Kenora, Ontario | collected 2014-07-08...
CATCTTCGGATTTTATCTCAATGCTTTCATCCCAAAATCGAACGCCCATGATGGGTTCAACTAGTTCGACTGAGGTATCAAGATGTTCCAACCTTTTGGCCTCGTGGGTGGCGCCTAAGATATTGGCATCAGTTGAATAAGCTTTCTCGACGCTGTCGCGATATGGAAGTTTGTTAGCGACTAGCCACTCCGACATCTCTTTACGGCCACCAAGTTCAGCAACAAAGTCAGCATCAAGCCACGGCTTGTAAATTCGTAGGGCTGGGTTGGCTAACAGGCCATAGCGATAAAACCGTTCAATATCGTTGCCCTTGTAGGTGGAGCCATCGCCCCAAATTGAGACGCCATCTTCGAGCATGGCTCGGACCAGTAATGTGCCGGTTACTGCGCGACCAAGCGGCGTGGTGTTGAAATATTGTTTGCCGCCAGCGCGAATATGGAAGGCGCCGCAGGCTAAAGCAGCCAAGCCTTCTTCGACTAAAGCGAGCTTGCAATCGACCAATCGAGAGAGTTCAGCGCCATATTGTTTGGCCCGACCCGGCACCGAGTCGATATCTGGCTCGTCATACTGGCCTAAATCTGCGGTATAGGTGTATGGAACAGCGCCGTTCGCGCGCATCCAAGCAACGGCAACGGAGGTGTCGAGACCGCCCGAGAAGGCGATCCCCACACGCTCGCCCACGGGCAAAGAGGCTAGGACCTTTGACATGGAGTCAGCATAGCGATTGCTTCCCAGATAGACCTTCGGTATCTTTGCGCGAGCAAATCTTGTGGAAACTTCCAACTTACGGAGACCTTGTGAAAAAACTGGCCTACCTACTTATTAGCGCGTCCCTGGTGACTTCGGGCTTGATTTCCGCCGCTCCTGTTTCCGCTGACGATAGCCAGAGCGTTAGCACGCCGGGTTCTGATAGCCAGGGTTCTGATAGCCAGGGTTCTGATAGCCAAGAGGTTCACAACCCAACGGGTGCAATGCTGGGCTGGGTTTCCAACGACCACCAGACCAAGGGCGACCGGGCGCACAATGGTGCCGCTGCAGCTTCAACGAGTACTAATCAATTGACCTACCACAATGGTCCAGTCATGGATATCAATACCACTTATGCAATTTACTGGTCACCTGCTGGTCATGCCATCGCAGCGACAACCTCAAATTTGGTAAATCAATACTTAGGCGATGTCGCAACGAATAGCTCGAGCAATGTTTACGCCAGCACCACCCAGTACTACAGCCAATATTCTGCAAAGATCACCAAGGCAAGCACAACAACTGTTGGATTAGTAAAGACAAATACTTACACCGCGACCAATACTTTTTCAGTTGGCCAAGTAGTAGTTGTCTCTGGAATTAAAGCGACATCCTCTGCGCTTTCGACTTGGTACAACATAACTGGAGCTGTGCTTACCGCATCGGCAACTTCCTTCACCTTGTCAGCAACTGGCAGCGGTGTCACGACGTACAACTCAGCCGGAACTGCGATTCAAAGCGCGAAGACTCAAATCCAAACTGCCAGCACTTTTTCGTCGGCGACAAATGTGGTTTATGACACGACCGCGCTACCAACCAGCGGTTGCAAGACCACAGCGATCACAACGGCCTGCTTAACTGATGCTCAGCTTCAAAGTGAACTAAAGAAAGTTATGACCGCTAAAGGTTGGACCGGCGGCAACCACAAGCTCTACTTTATTTTCACAGGTCAGGGCATTGGAAGCTGTTCAGGTACAAGTTGTGCTTATACCTATTACTGCGCCTATCACAGCTGGATTGGCTCTGGCCCAACTGCAACGTTATATGCAAATATGCCTTACGCCGACAATATAAATGGCTGCGCCAGCGGAACCACCCCAAATAACGATGTTGCTGGCGATGGTTACATCAATCTGATTAGCCACGAGCATGCCGAAGCGATTACCGATCCAACTGGCACCGGTTGGTACGCCGCTACTGGTAATGAAAATGGCGATAACTGTGCTTGGTATTTTGGTCAACTCAGCGGGGTTCAATCTGCCGCAACGCTAACCGTGTCAGCGGTAAAACCGTCCTATGTAATTAGCACTACCTCGTACGCACTTGCTGGTTACACAACGTATGTAACTTCTGCCAATACCGTCGCAGTGGGTCAAACCGTGCAAATAACTGGATTGTCGCCAGTCGGTTACAACGGAACTTTCGTTGTGGCAGCAAGCTCCTCGACTTCAATCACGGTGGCTAACGCAACTACCGGCACGGCCACTGGCACTGGTTCCGTAAGCATTCTGGCTCCAACTTGGTACAACCAGACGATCAATGGGCACAACTATGCGCTTCAACTCGAGTGGAGTAATGCTGCAAATAACAACACCGGAGGCTGTGTTTCTAGCTCGCTAATCTCCTAGAATTGGCCCATGGCCGAATTAATTCGAGAAGGTAATGATCTAGTTTTAGTCCTTTCAAAGAAAGAGCAAGTTTTCGCGCTTAACCGCACCCAGCGTGCTCCGATCTCAAAGTTTAAATCGGTATCAGCACACGAAGATTTGTGGGCTCGGGGCATCTTAAAAGGGTTACGTATGCCAGGGACTGGTCTGCCATACAAAGTTCTCTATGGCACCATGCGCTATCCCGGGGGCAAAGATTTCACGGCAATTTACGGCCGTGGGCCAGGTTTCGTTATGACTTTTGATGGCTTACCGTTCAAGCGTTGGATCTTTACCTCCGACCTATCCGAAAGTGGCATGAACTTAATACTTGAAAATTCGTAATTAGGAGCGTTCTACTTCCATATCGATTGCGCCACAAGGGCACTCGTTGGCACAGATACCGCACCCTTTGCAGTAATCCAAGTTAATTTCGTATTTGCCGTTTTCCAATTTTATAACGGCGTTATCAGGGCAGACACCAAAGCAGTTATCGCATCCGAAACAATTTCCGCAGGATAAACATCTGCGAGCTTCAAATACCGCAGTTTCGGCATCCAAACCTTGAACTACTTCGGCAAAGTTTGAGGCGCGACGCGCAGCATCTAGCTTTGGTCGAACCGTCTTTGGGGCATCTGAGTAGTACCAAGTATTTAATCGATCGAAGGCGGCAAGTGCAGGTCGTTCGGCGTGAACAAAATTCTCGCCTTGAAGCCAGGAATCAATAGCTCGAGCAGCATGCTTTCCGTGACCGATGGCATTTGTAGCAGTGCGCTCCCCCGGTACCGCATCGCCGCCGGCAAAGAGTCCTTTGCGGCCTGTCATTAAAAAGCCATCAACATCAATTACGCCATCTTCAACTTTAATCTCCGACATTCCTTCAATGACACTCAGATCTACTTCTTGACCCAGCGCCAAAATTACGGAGTCGGCATCGAGATCTTCGAACTCACCAGTTGGTTGTGGGAAGCCAGAGTCATCCAACGCCATCTTTTCAATGGTTACTTTGCCTTCATCGACACGGGAGACGGTAGAGAGCCAGCGCATAACAATGCCTTCATCTAACGCTTCCTTTAATTCGACTTCATGCGCCGGCATCTTTTCTTGGGTACGTCGGTACACCACGATTGCTTCGTAGGCTCCCAGACGTCGAGCAGTACGAGCAGCATCCAATGCGGTATTGCCACCACCATAGACAACAACGCGTCGACCAAGAAGTGGTGGTTGGCCATCGGCGGTCATGTGAAGAACTGAGACGGCATCCAAAATTCTGGCGGTGTCGCCGGCTGGAATAAAGGCACGCTTTCCTAGGTGGGCACCAATTGCCAGGAAGACCGCATCAAAACCTTCGGCGAAAGTTGCCTCCGCATTTTCAACCTTGGAGTTACATTCGATTTTGACCCCAAGATTTACGATGCGCGAAATTTCGGCATCTAATACTTCGCGCGGCAACCGATAGGCCGGAATTCCGTACCGCATCATGCCACCAGCGGCTGTAGCGCTTTCGCGGATAGTTACATCGTGGCCCTTCATCGCCAATTGATAGGCAGCTGAAAGTCCAGAAGGACCGGAACCAATAATCAAAATGCGCTTGCCGCTTGGCGCGGCTGTTAGCTTAAATTGCCATCCCTGCTTAATGGCTTCATCACCAAGGAATCGTTCGACTGAATTTATTCCAACCGCTTCATCTACCTCAGCACGATTGCATGCGGTCTGGCAGGGGTGGTAACAAATTCGGCCCATGATTGCTGGAAGTGGATTGTCGCGCACTAAGTTGCGCCAAGCTTGTTCATAATTTCCGGCTTCGCCTTCGTATAACCAACCTTGAACATCTTCACCAGCTGGGCAAGCATCGTTGCAGGGTGGGAGGCGATTGACATAGACCGGACGCTCATTGCGCCAGCTGCCAGTGTGATTGGCTAAGGAGGAACCAATATTTAACGTTATAGCAAAGGGCTTATCCACGGGCGACCTCTTGGGTGTTTTCATCGGTTAACTGGTATTTGGCAATGTTGCGATCGGCAATTGATTGAATTGCTTCTAATAATTCTGGTCGACCATTTGCACCAAAGAGGTGCGCAAAACGTTTCTGCGGCTTTAAGTAATCCACTACTTTTACCAAACGGCGGATCTTCTTCACCGTAGTAACTTCACCATATTCAGCTTCGAAGACTGGAAATAAACCAGACTCAGCCGCCATGCGCGCTAATTGAATCGTCTCTTCGGATCGAGAGCCCCAACCCAATGGGCAAGGAACCAAAATATGTAAATAGCGAGCTCCACGGAAAGTCATGGCCTTCTTTACCTTGGCTTCCAAGTCATGGAGGTCAGCGACCGTCGCGGTTGCGACATATGGAATGCCATGTGCCATTGCAATTACTGGAAGGTTTTTCCCTTGCGTGAAAGAAGCACCAGGATTTGCTCCTACCGCGTGAGTGGTATTAGTTCGAGCCGCTGGCGGAGTGGCACCAGAACGCTGAACGCCGGTATTCATATAGGCCTCGTTGTCGTAACAGATGTAAAGCACATCATCATTACGTTCAAACATTCCTGATAGCGGACCAAAACCAATATCGACCGTACCGCCATCGCCGCCTTGAGCGATCACTCGTATATCTTCTTTGCCTTGAGCGCGAAGCGCCGCTGCAACGCCAGTAGCAACAGCCGAAGCGTTACCAAATAGCGAATGCAACCAAGGTAGGCGCCAAGAAGTTTCTGGATAAGGGGTCGAAAAGACTTCCAGGCAACCAGTTGCATTAACAGCCACGATCTTGCCATCGGTTGCCGCCATCGCAGCGTCCAACGCGTAACGAGCGCCAAGCGCTTCGCCACAACCCTGACAAGCACGGTGGCCGGATGTTAATGAGTTTGTGCGGCCCGGGCGAGATTGCTCCGAAAGCGATTCTTCATCGAGCAAGCGATTGCCAACCGCAAAGGAACCTACCTGATAAAACTTTAGTGGTGTGCTCATCGGGCACCTAAATCCTTCAGTAAGTTTTCCGCCATCGGACCAGATTTCCGTTCGGAAGCGGCACGTTCCAATTCGCGATCGATCAACTTATGGTTGAGATCGGTAAAGGTCAGATCTGGCATAGTGCCTTCGTAGGTATCGTTAACAATTTTACGAATTAGGTCACGAGTTATTGGTCTTCCACCCAAGCCAGAGATTGCCGTGAAAATTGGAATATTGCTCCCGGCCATTGCAGTACGAATATTCGAGGAAACGATGCCACCAATTCCGGGGGCAAAGGCGCGTTCGATCACCACAACTTGCTTTGTCTTAGAAAGAGCATCGTTGACGGCATCTAATGGAAATGGTCGGAATGAAGTTATTCCGAGAACACCAACCTTCTTTCCAGCCTCCCGAAATTCTTCAACGACATCCTTGATCGTGCCAAGTACTGATCCCAAAGCTACCAAGACAACATCGGCATCATCCAATAAATATTTGGTTACCAAGCCATCGGCATCATGCTCACCAGCTGCGCGGCGCCCGAAAACCGATTCGAATTTCTGCGAAATTTCTGGAAGTAACTGGAGCGCTTGAAGTTGCTTGATGTGGGCTAAGTAGCGCACTTCGGTGAAAGCTTCTGGACCAACCATGGCGCCTATTGAGACTGGGTCAGCAGGGTCCAAAACTTGGCGTGGTACATATGGTGGCAAGAATTGATCAACTAATTCAGTGCTTACAACATCAATCTCTTCCATGGCATGTGTTAATACAAAGCCATCCATACAAACCATTACCGGCAACGAAACTTCTTCGGCTAATCGGAAAGCCAAGATATGAAGGTCAGCTGCTGATTGATTGTCTTGAGCATAAAGTTGAATCCAGCCGGAATCGCGTTGGCTCATTGCATCGCTGTGGTCATTCCAAATATTGATTGGGGCACCAATGGCACGGTTGGCCAGGGTCATAACAATTGGAAGCCCTAACCCCGAAGCGTTATAAACGGGCTCAACCATGAATAACAAGCCTTGGCTGGCGGTAGCGGTATATGCCCGAGCTCCGGTTGCCGATGCGCCAATTGCCACCGACATCGCGGAAAATTCCGACTCCACATTTACAAATTCACAGTCACTAATTCCACCAAGGCGAACGATTTCATCCAGCGCCTCGACAATGTGGGTTTGCGGTGAGATGGGATAAGCACAGATTACGGCTGGCCGGCAGGCGGCGATCGTTTCAGCCACGGCACGCGAGCCTTCCATTTGCTTAAGCATGCTTTAACTCCTCAAGTTCCAACATTACAAATTCGTAGGCCTCTGTGGCTGCAGCGATATTTCCAGCGGCAATCTTGGCCGGGAAGCGATCTGCGATGGCCGAAGTAACACTCTCTAGTTTTACCAATCCGGTTGCCGCGGCAAAGCCGCCTAATAAGGCAGCGTTCGGCATTGCTCGCCCAACATGTTTAAGGGCAATTTCCGAAGCTGGAACGATGAGGTTACGTGCGGCGGATCGACCCTCGACATACTCCCCCAACCCAAGTTCGGCGAAAGATTTGGTCGTGTTAATTAACAGGTAACCGGAAGGATCCGAACCTGCAAAGACATCAACTGAGTGAAGCAAGGTTGGATCTTGGATGATAATTGCATCTGGTTGCAATACTGGTTCGCGCAAGCGGATCTGCTTTTCGCTGATGCGACAGTAAGCAACCACTGGTGCGCCGGTGCGTTCCGATCCAAAACTCGGAAAAGCTTGGGCATGAAGTCCATCTTGAAATACTGCGACGCTGAGAAGTTCGGCGGCCGTCACTACGCCTTGTCCACCTCTCCCGTGGATTCGAACTTGAAACACGCTTAATCGTAACCGCCAAAAATAGTGAAACACGCTATTTTCAGCGCTCATGAGTGCTAGCCCTGAGTGATACCACGCATACCTTGTTCGATCGAGAAGAAAGCGTTAGCGAATCGTTAGATAACTGGATAAACCATTTCTGTTTGCGGCACAATCGCCGGCCATTTCAATTCGCTCTTCAATCTGCTAGCGAAAGCTGCAGATGAATCTGGTTCGCCATGAACCACGAAGACCTGTGACGGAAGTTCAACACTTCGCAGCCAGCTCATTAGTTCATCGCTATCGGCATGTACCGAGAAACTTTCGACTTTTGCAATAGTGGCGCGCACCGTAACAAATTCACTATGAATCCGAATCTCTTTAACGCCTTGCTCTAAAGCCTGACCACGACTACCGGTCGCTTGATAACCAACCAGGATCACAGTGTTACGGGCATCGGGCAACATATTGGCTAAATGGTGTACTACTCGCCCGCCTTGGGCCATTCCGCTGGCGGAAATAATGATGCTGGAATTCGTTAGATCATTAAGTGATTTCGATTCATCTACAGTTCGCATTTCGTATAAAAAACCCGGATCGAATGGGTCACCCTTCTCAAATTTCGAGAGCAGATCCGGCCTGATCTCAGGAGCATGATCTCGAATCGCCTCGCGGTAATAATTGAGAGAAGTCAGTGCCATAGGTGAATCAATGTAAATCGGCACCCTTGGGATCTGATTGGATTCAATTAAATCCTTCAACGCCATGAGGATTACTTCGGTTCGATCCACTGCGAATGCTGGAATCAGAATTGAACCTCCTCGGGCCAACCCAGCATTTATCTCGTCCACAAAGACTGAGGTAGGTGATTCGTGCACTCGGTCGCCATAAGTGGACTCAGTTACCACCACATCATATTTTCCTGCCGGTGGTCGATCGGCAGAGATCAAAATTGGATGATAAGGGCGACCCATATCGCTGGTAAACAGGAAGCGCTTTCCAGCGGCCACGATAACCACAAACGATGAACCCAAAATATGGCAGGAAGGATAAAAGGTAACCGCAATATCTTCGGTCAAGCTGATCTCAGTTCTAAATGGGGAACTTTTAAATTGCTCAAGAACCCTAATTACATCGTCCTCGTCATAGAGCGCCTTTGGCTCTTTATGAACTGACTTCCCGCGCTTCTTTGCAAACCTGGCATCTTCGGTCTGCAAAAATGCCGAGTCATGCAGAACGACGGCAGCTAACTTCTGTGTGTAAAGCGTGCAATAAATGCCGCCTTTGAAACCCTGCTTGCTAAGAAGGGGCAGATAGCCACAGTGATCTAGATGAGCGTGGGTAAGCACGACGGCATCTATGGTTGCGGGATCGACGGCAAAGGGTTCCCAGTTCAAAGCTTCGGTCGCCTTCGAACCTTGATAAAGACCAGCATCAACGAGGATTTTCGATTTAGGAGTCGTAATTAGAAATCGACTGCCGGTTACAGTTTCAGTTGCGCCTAAAAAGGTAATCGATGCCTCGTTCATGATCAAAGTCTCCTAATTAGGAGTGCTTTTGGCTAGATGACCATTCCCCGCAGCCACTATTTCCTTCTATATTAAATATATGAAGCGCAAGCTGGAATGGTTGCTTTTACTCGTTTCTGCCTTCACGTTGACCATAGGTGCGATCTTTCACTTTACGCACCACATTTGGGCCGCTGGCTTCATCTGGGCGATCGGTGGAGTGGCTGGATTAATCCCGGCCCTAACTTGGGTGATCCGATCTTTTATACATCGCCAAATGGGCTCCGATATTTTGGCGGTCTTCTCTTTGGTAGGAACTTTACTAACCAACAACATGTTGGCTTCCGCTATTGTTTCCTTAATGCTTTCAACAGGCAGGGTTTTGGAAAGTTGGGCCGAAGGCCAAGCGGAGCGCCAATTAAAAGCGCTGCTAGCTCGAGTTCCACGTATCGCTCATCTACTAAATCCGGATGGATCGCTGACTGATATCGCAGCCGATGCAGTTATTGCCGGCAACCGTTTAGTTATTAAATCCGGCGAGATCGTTCCTGTTGATGGCGAAGTTATAACCCCGGCGCTTTTGGATGAATCTGCGCTAACTGGTGAACCGCTCCCCGTATCTCATGCCCCAAGTGAAATTATTTCCAGTGGCGTTGTAAATGCCGCCGCAAATTTTGAAATGGTTGCGACATCAGTTGCCGCGGATAGTACTTATGCTGGGATTATTCGACTAGTTGAAAAAGCTCAAGCCAGTTCCGCGCCCTCAGTTCGGTTAGCCAACAAATGGGCGCTGCGCTTTGTCCCAATTGCATTGGGGTTAAGTTTGGCCACGCTACTTATCAGCCACAGCGTTGCCCGCATGGTTGCGGTGCTCGTTACTGCTACCCCTTGCCCATTGATCTTGGCGGTTCCAATCGCGGTCGTATCAGGCATGTCTCGCGCTGCAAAATTAGGAGTAGTCATTAAAGGTGGCGCCGTATTAGAACTGATTGCCAACGCCGAAGTCGTGATGCTTGATAAAACCGGAACTCTTACCCACGGTGGCCCAGCTATTACTGCCATTCACAGCGCTCCGTTTAGTTCTGCTACAGAGATTCTGCAGATCGCAGCTTCCGTCGATCAACACAGCAACCATGTAATCGCTAAAGCCATTCTTAACGAAGCAAGGGCCGAAGGCGTTGCGTTAAAACCCGCCATCAATATCTTCGAGGAACATGGCGTGGCGATTCATGGTGAAATCAGTGGCGAAAAATTCAGCGTCGGTCAATTCAGAGAACGCCCTGATTGGTTGACTATCTCCTACCCGTTGATGGTCGGCGTGAAAGCCGGCGAGCTATTAATTGGAGTCATTGGTTTGGCTGATCCAATTCGCGCGGAAGCCGCAGAAATGATGGCCTCTCTTCGCGATGTAAATATCAAGCGGATTCTGCTGGTCACCGGTGATCGCATGGAGAGTGCAAAACTGGTAGCCGATGAAGTTGGGATAACCGATATTTTCGCCTCGGTTACCGCCCAAGGAAAGTTAGATCTTGTTGCCGAAGCAATGCAAAGCAGCAAAGGTTCAGTCATCTTTGTTGGCGACGGCATAAATGACGCCCCTGCACTTGCCGCTGCAACTGTGGGCATAGCCATGGGGGCCAGAGGAGCTTCGGCTGCTAGCGAATCTGCAGATGCGGTAATTGTCGAAGATTCGATTCAGAAATTGGTTCATGTCATCCAGGTTGCTAAATTTGCTCGAAGTAAAGCGCTGCAATCGGCCCAGGTAGGTATGGGACTCTCGCTAATTGCCATGATTGCCGCCAGTTTTGGGGTTCTTTCCTCCGCGGTTGGCGCTGGCACTCAGGAGATAATCGATGTAGTTGCCATTCTTTGGGCCCTTACAACATTAAATTTCAAGATATCTCCCGCTAAGCACTAACGCTTTCAGTTAGGCTGTTGGGATGATTCTTCGATACAAAACCCTCTGGTACTGGCTAATTGTTCTGGCGACCACTTGGAATATTGTCCTCTCAGTCTTCGCCGTCATTAATTCTCACTGGGTATTACGGCATATTGCGGGCGGTCAGATGCATTCATTATCGCTACCGCTTCGGATCTATTACTTCTTGCTAGCAATTGTCAGCCTCGCCGAAATTTGGTTTGCCAGAAAGCTAATAAAACTTGATGGGGCGTGGTCTTTTCGCACTCACAGAATATGCAGTGCGCTAACTATCGCCTACGGAATAAGCACTTTTGTTAATCTGATTTCGCGAAGTTCGGCCGAACGGTTAAACGCACCATTCGCTTGGATGATTGCAATTGGTTTCTATGCGTTGAGCAAAAGATCGGCCACTAAAAACTAAAACTTTAGAACTTAGACTTTAATAGAAGCTATCGTCTTTGGTGCCAAGACAACTGTAAGGACCCCGCCCTTCGGGATTTTTATCTTAGTCTTCAAGGTTCCGCTGCCTTTAGCATCCAAGGTGAGTCGACCAATTTCCGTGGTCGCAGTTTTGCCTTTCAAGGTGGAACGAAGTGAAACCTTCACTAACTTGCGGGCGTACTTGGAACTCATATTTACCCGAATTGGCGTCAAACCATTTACCGCTGAACCGATGGAAATCTTGAGCGCCGCCAGTTTCGCCAACGCCGCAGCCTTTGCCTTCGCATCGGAATCACTGATCGTAAATTTAAAGGCATTTGAGGTCGTGTCTAGGAAAATCTCGGAAGCGTACTTAGTTGCGGTAACCAAGCAATTGCCGGCCGCTAATCCAACGACAAAACCAGTCGGTGCCACAGAACAAATCTTTGGCGTTTGCGAGACATACTTAACGGCACCGGACCCTGAGCCACCAGAAACGGTTAGTGCAGCGCTCTCGCCCAGCTGTAAGAAATTCGTAGCTGAAGCTAAATCAACCGTCGGCGTTGGCTTTCGAATACCCATAAGTGATAAGTGGCGGGTATAAATAATGATTGAACCATCTGCACCGATTGCGTAGCCATCATTCAAATTGGCGGGCAGCGTGCTGCCTGTTATCAGTGTCATCGGTTGCCACGTCAAACCATTATCAATCGAAGACGCCGGCACACCATCGCTGGCGGGACGATTGATATTTATCTGAATTGGAACCGCAAACTTCGTAATTGCCGACCCTGGCAAACCTGAATCTGGTCCTCCTGTTACTCCATCCGATGACGGCGGAGTTGCTACCTTCGCTTGAATAATGACAGTCGCGTAACCACTTGAAACATCATTCAGCGAAACCGTAGGTGCTACCGTCCAAATTGTTTGAGTGGAAGTTGCCAACGGCGGAACAATCAAGATCACCTGACGGTTATCTGGTGCTGTGTTTCCCGGAATCTGGAAGAGCAAGTTAACAGTCTCGGTCGGCAAGGTTGTGATAACTAATGGCACAAGCTGCGTTGCCAATGGGATCTGAGAAGGTGTTGGCGTAGGAGTAGGAGTTGGAGAAGGTGAAGGAGGTGGTGTTCCCGTTGGCGTAGGAGTTGGCGTAGGAGTTGGTGTCGGCGTAGGA
>SESB01002061.1_pt1 | contig 12194 bp, 11 predicted proteins | sample 3171441 | NCBI WGS metagenome assembly SESB01 (sample SAMN06051867, study PRJNA518727) | freshwater metagenome | biome: subpolar coniferous forest; feature: holomictic lake; material: water; isolation source: holomictic Lake 227, 6 m depth | place: Canada: near Kenora, Ontario | collected...
TTCCCCGAGATCCCTCTCGTGCTCGGCATCCGCCACATCCACACGCCCGAGCAGTTCCTCGTCGCGCACGGCCTCGCGCTGCCCGGGGCAAAGATCTCCAAAACCACCCCGCCGGTCCGCGTCAAGGACTACACGCTGACCTCGTTTCGCATCGGCTCCAGCCAAACCGCACGCATGTTCACCGACGACAGCTGCAAGTGCCACCTGCTGCTGCAGGAAGGCGACAACGAGCGCGCATGCATGTTCGCCACGCTCACGGTGCAGGCGATTGGAAAGTTCGGCCACTCCGTCCGTCTCCACACCACGCTGATGCGCAAGCCCTCCGATCTCGAGCGCATCATCTTCACGAGATCCCGCGACTCCGTGTTCCGGGCGATCGTCCGGGGTAGGATGATACAGGAGGACGACAAGAACCTCGCGGAGTACCGGCGCATGGTGCTGGCGAAGGACCAACAAGCCGAGCCGGAGTCGCCCTAGCACCCAGCATCGTACATGCCCCAGCACTGGGCCGTCCACCTGTCCTTGGACATGGCGAGCGCTGGGCCCATCAGGAGCCACGCCAGCGAGGTTTTGGCAAAGAGGCTGAGCATGATGTAACACAAGTCCATCATAAGAATCTTCTGTTTGACGTCGTCCATTCGGTTCTCTCTGCACGCCCGCATGCGCGTCTGCAGCCCCCACCACTGCACGATCCCAAACAGGAAGAAGCACACCGTCTCCAACACGACGGCCGTAGTCACAAACCACGGAATCATGGGGTGGGAGCAAACGAGCGTGACAAAGTACTTGATCAGCAGCGGTGTGTACGCCACCAGAAACACGACCCATCCAGCGAAATGAGGAATCATCCACATGGAATGCTGCGTGCACCAAAGCGCATTCACAACTAGACTAGGACCTGCTCGTTCCACGCAATGGCACATAATCTCCGCACACACGCCAAACAGATTCATCGCAAAGAACAGCCCACAGAGCCCCAGCAGGTGGAACAACTCGTAAATCCCCAGGTTGATGCCCATCACCATGATCATAAGCGACGACGAAAAGGAATACTCAACCAGGTTTATCACGCGCGGGTAGCTGTATGTAAGACTCTTGAGCGCGTGCGCGTTCAGCACCCACCCGTTGCAGGATTGGAATACCGCGGACAGGAGGAAGAAGAAACCCATCAACACAGCCGTGTTGACCTGCACGGCAGGGCGGTTGAACTCCACTGCAAACGTGTCGTTGAAATTATACAGGAACGTCTTATCCATAAGTCCTTCAGGAAAGGTGTTCTTCACATTTGCATTGAACATGGGGCTATTGCGCACGTCCGTGCACTGATCTTCTGGTGTGTCGTGCGTCCGCGTCATCGCGTGGTGTGTCATCCGGAGATCCTGCTTGGCAGAGACGTACGGGACGTTCGCAGCGCGATCGTTGAACTCGGTAAACGCCAGCGCAAACATCACAATGCACTGCACCGAGTGCAGGAGCACCGCCCAGTTATTCAGTTTGCTGTGCTTCCAACCCACTGATTCCTTACTCTCACCCGCCTTCAAAAATGTGTCCACTCTCAGTCTCCTCATGATCTGCAGGAACGCATGTGTGTTTTTATAGTTTACCCTTCGCCATCAGAGTCGGATTCGCCCTGAGTACTGGATCGTGTGCCATTGGTCAGCAAGAAGTCGAGCTGCGCTTGTGCACGACCTCTGTGGGGAATGGAAGAAACCCCCGCAAGCAGCGCCTCCACATACGCGCGCGCGTCTACCTCAGGGATAAACGCTTCAAACGTTAGAATCCGTGCAATCTCTATTCTCACTCTATCACACTGACCGGCATCGTCTCGCACCTCCCACATATTCACAGCCATTGGCAGAATCACATCCTTCAGCGTGAATACACGCGAACGAAACACACCGTTCACCCACGAAATAATATCCACCCCCGCTGGCCTCTCTCCCGCAACACACCCCAGAAACCGCTCGAGCGTCGCCCACACCATCGCCGCACACCCACCACGGCCCTTTAATAACCCCCCGCCCCAATGGGCACGCGCTCGTCCTCGCTCACGAAGACGGCGGTGATCGGGAAGTTGAACATGAGCGCGCTCGCGGCGTCCGCCCACGACGAGACGAACTCGAACTCAAACAGGAACAGCTTCCTGTTCGAGAACCGCATGCGCGTGGGGCAGTCCGCCTCCTCCCGCAGGAAGTCCACCGCCGTGGCCGCGGGGTACCGCAGCGAGCACAGGCCGTTGAGCTCGACGTGGATCATGTCGTCGTTGACCTTCCGCGTCGCCTTCTCGAGGCGCTTGCGCAGCGGGGGGTTCTCCTCGAAGTGCTCCAGAAAGAGCCGGTAGCAATCGTCCGCGTTCGGCTTCGACATCACGTCAATTTGTGATCTGCGCACACCCACACACGCTTAAATACGGGGCTTTACTCAAGCAACGCGCGCGCGCTTCACCACCGGCTCGGCGACCGGCATGGGGAAGTGCTCCCGGAGCAGCGCGCGCATCTCGTCCTCCGTCGAGACCTGCTCGAACTCGATCTGCCGCGTCGACGGCCGCGTGAACCGCACCGCCACCGGGGACCCCTCCACGATCTCGATGAACTCCGCGAAAGCGTGCTTGCGGGACCGGCTCGCGTCCCCGAGCGGCACCTTGTAGTACCAGACCGCGCGCCCGCCGACCATCGACAGCAGGCACACGCTCGAGTTGCACACCCGCAGCTGCTCGGCGGGGTTCGAGCGGAAGTGCCACTTCAGCAGCGCGTGCGCGGTGTCGTATGTGACCAACATGGGATAGGGTAGGCGAGGGCAGCGGGAGGAGGGGCTTAAATAGTGGCGTGCGGGCGATGAGCGTGCATTGCAGGTTTTTTAATTTTAAAAACATGTCGGTATAAACGTGACCTAAACCCTAAGCCGAATGCAACGTCGTGACAGAAATATGGTGCATATTCTGGAAGATAGAGAAACAAGTGGCGCAAGACGCCGTCGCCCAATACACGCTGATCCACAGATACACATAACAGATGTTGCTGGCGTGACTCAACAACGAATAGAGAGAGAGCTTGCCGACCTTCGCGCACAAAGAGCAGAGATGCAGGGGTTACTGAGGGATGACAAGCTCCCGAAGCTGCAGCAGGAACGTAGTCTGACAGAGCGCTTGCTGGAGGATGTTCCAAAGGAGAAGGAAATAGCAAGGGAATGGATCGATAATCTCAACACATTATTAGAAGACAAAACAGCAGAAAGTGTGAAACAAGCTGCAGACGAAGCAACAGCGGAGGTTGAGGCACTGTCCCACCAAACTCGCGAAGCAGAAAAATTAATTAAACGGTTGAAGGAGCGAACTCGGGTTGCAGCTGAAAATGAGACCAGATGTGTAACTATCAGGAATCGATTCGATCGCAATGCATACGACCTTCGGCACTTCACCCAACGACTGGAAAAAATGGAGAGAGAATTCCCACCGGCAACATTGGAGACTATGAAAACAGAACTAACAGCCATCAGCGCTAAAATTGACACACTGCTGGACATAAGAGGAAAGATGGATTTTCTTGACGATGCAGTAAGATTAAAATCACGTGAGAAGGATGGCATTCGTGAAATGTTAGCTGACAGAGTAAGATACATAGAACACTGTAATCAAGCTCGCCATGAAGCAGCGAAGGCTGCAAAGGAGTATGAGACTGTTGGCATCGAGCAGAGTAAAGAAGAAAAGGCCCTTGAAGCCCAACTAAAGAATTATGCAACCCAAATCGAGGACATCAACGCAAACGAAAAAATGACAGCTGATAAGAAGCTATCGGTCAAGGAGAGAATCAACAGAAGCCGTGAGTTCACAATTCAAAAGATAAGAGCCATAGGACCCAAGATAGAGCACAAAAAGGAGAGCTTAGCAGCGGCCATTCGTAGCGCCGAAGCCACGCTCAAAACAAGACTCACCCACTTGAACAACCTGGAAATCCGCATAATGCACAGTTTCTATCGACCGTGAATCACCACCAGCTGAACATTCGATCGGGCCCGGAGACTGCAGATGCCCAGGACGCTGCTGTCGTAGTGAAGTCGCACGCTCACCCAGGGCAGACACCGCTCGAGCAGGAGAGCGTAATCCGACCAGCCGTCGATGTCGCTCTGGGTGCGAAGTGACGACGAAACGAGGAACGCGGCCATGCGCGCTGTAGCGGCTATCAAGGGAGGCGGGAGCTGGAGCCTTCTCTTCCTCAGGGCGAGGACCTGCAAGACCTGCGATACAGTTTTCTGTTGAAGGCCCAAGAGAAGGCCCCGGGAATCGATTGAAATTGCAGATAACAGCCCGTACGTTTGAACTGCCGCCTGCATTTCCTTTGGTGGCGACTGAAAATACAATTGTGTGCTTGGGGCAGAGACCGCTGCAGCCGCAGCCAACGAGGAGCCTGTGTGTATCAGTACATCGGCAGCCTGAAGATGCTGTATGGTACTGCCAAGATCAATATCCACGAAGACAGCGGACGGATATATCTTTCGCAGAAAATCAAACTGCCCGTCGCATCGCTTCGAGAAGAAGAAGTGCTGCACGTCCACGGGGCTTGCATTGAAAATGCTGTTGATATTTTCAAAGAATAAACTGTCATCTTTGTGCAGCGTGATGTCTCCGCACCGAAGATGCCAGGCGACAATCAGAGAGGAGTAGTTGGCAAAGAGGGGTTGCTGACGCGCGCTGGGATTACGATTCTGCAACAGGTGTCTCGCTCGCTGATATGCCCCTGGCCAGCTAAGAAAACACCAGGTATTGTGCGTGCCATCCAGGCTCCTGCACGACTCTGAATTCGCCAGATTTGTCTTTACCAATATATTGCATTGGTCCTTAAACTCCAACGCATACTTCTGCAAAAAGTCCTCCCGGCTGCTCACGGAGAGCATCTTCAACCCAGGTACCCTCACCACATCCGAAAGCGATAACACTTTGCTCAACCCCATCATGTCCTTTATGTGACCGTAGGAGTCATGCACGGAGCCTGCATTCCATATTTCGTCGCTGATCACCAACGTAAAGCCAAACTCGTCTGCCAAGGCCGCAGCGAAAACAACCGCCCCAAAGCGATGCCCCAGCCCTGCCCCAAACCCCGCCTCTTCTCCAACCAGATACCGCGAGCAATTCACACTGTCGTGCACAACAGGGCGGATAGCAGGCCTCAACGACACCGTGCAAGCAGAGCAGAACTGATTCTCCAACTCCTCATCTGAAAACGTCACGAAGTCTGGAATAACACGGACTGGACAACTGTACGCTCCGTTGTTATTCAGCGGCTGGTTGGTAGCACGTGGCTTGGAACGAATGCACTGCACATGGTTCCGAGCGGTAGCATTCACCAATACGGACGGCGTTGTACGACTCTGATTTGAATATCTGCTCAGCGTCGTATTATTCCTGCCATACACCAATGCGAACGGCGCTGCACGGCTCTTGTTGGCATGTTCGTGCAGCACAGTATTATTGCTTCTATTCACCAGCCCCGGTGCAGGCGTGCTTGGTATCGTCTCATTGCGTTGATCCCCTATCGCCGCATGATCCATGTACCTCTTCTGTTCTACCGGGAAAGGCTCCAGTGGTGTCTGCTGACTCCATCGAAAAATGAATACGCAGAGAATAACCACCAGCAGCCCAAGGTTCATCTCCACTATTTTGCGTAACAGCATCGCTGCAAGGTCGACCACCAACGGTATAACATGGCATCACCCTGTTTTTTACCACAGACGGAACCAACGCGTTCACCAACTGTAATATATAAACCCCAATGCACTCCAACCCCAACACCGAGCAAATGCAAGCGCCCGCGACCCTCCCCGCCCCCCGCACCAGCGGACCGGCCCCGGTACACACGCACCGCCTCGGACTCTGGCTCGCGGTCCTGGTCGCCGCCCTCGCGACCTCGGCAGCCTGCGACGCCCCCGCGGCCCTCGTCCACGTCGTCATCCATGGCGCACGGCTCGCGCTCGCGGTCGCGGCCAACGGGCTGGCCGTGTATGCGGCGAGGAAGCTGTTGTTTTAAAATTGAGGGGTTATATAAACACACAGCCCCTGATAGCATGCTGAGAGCAACGTTATTGCGCACCCTGCAAGCATCAATGCCCACAGAAGGCACGCCAACACCCTACCCACTGCCTGAGGCCTTCCGAATGGCCATGAGCGTTGTTGCCGACCATGCAGCCGGAATGACTGCAGTGCGCAGCCTGCTACACGACAATGGGCTCGAATGGGATAGTTTCTACAGCGAACACGAGCCGGCAGAGATATCATCCGAACGCGCGTACCTGCTTGCACAGGAGCTGCTGCGCACGATCGATTTTGTCGCTGCGATGCTTCCGATCATGTTCGTAAAGTATCGATGGGAAGACAAAACACAGGTGCAGGCTGCTCGTGCCACCAAGACTGTGTTTAAGGGGATGATGAGAAAACATTTCGAAGTCTTCCACCCGCTTCCAGCGAAATCGCCGAACGTTTTCCGTCTGGGGAAAATTATACAGAAGTGGTGCATCGCAAACATACCGTGGCAGGAGGAGAGTATTCAGAGCACGATGCGTGACAACGGGGTCATTGTGAGCAGGATCACTCAACCGAATCCACACGTGGCGGTGCTCGAAGCGCTGCGAGCGCGCACGATCAGGTGCTTAGGACTTTGCGAGGCAGAGGTACCCGCACCCCGTCGGCTGGAGCTGCAGCACTGCGAGGAGTGGGACGAATACTTCGAGCGCATATTCCCAACCGCACCGGAGGCGTGGCGCCCGCACCTGCTGACGTTCCTGCGCAAATACCCAGTGCATCTGCTCCAGATGCTGGATCTCGAGGACGACTCGGACGACTCGGACGGGTCCATTAGACATATTCACTTCAACTCCGCAAGGGCCATTGGATACATCCGAGATATTGCTGTGTTGTCAACCGTCATCGCCAATGGCGCAAGGCTCGACCTTTCAAGCAGCGACCACCGGAATGGGTACCCCGTCCTGGTTAACGACCCTCAGTACCCGACCTACCTGTTCCAAAACAGTAACGACCTACCCATCCAACTCATTCACCAAACAGAAACAACCTACACAGTCCCCGTCCCGATCATCCTGTCGAGCAGTGTGTCCAGTGCGCATTACCCCCATGGAACCAATCGCGCGCAGCATGACAGGTACAGTGCGTTCTGGGAAAAGGCCATCCAGCGCTGTCAACCGAACGAGGTTCAAATAACAATCACGGGAGTGCGCGAGGAGGCATACTCCGAGATGACCATCCCACCGCGGATGGCACGGGAGGCGGCGGCGGACCTCACAGCCTTGGCAGACGCGCTCGCGGGGGCCTGAGTAAACACAATGGCGGCGAAGAGGCTGTGGGGGGTGTGAGTAAATCCAGTGGATGTATGTGAACGTTGTGTCATATATAAATGGCAGTGGTTCCATGCTGCATCATGTCGTCAACGCTTCACACGCTCGATCGCCTCGTTGGCGCAGTTGCAGCATGCCATGATGCAGTGTTACTTGCTGCCAAGTTTGTGCCAAGCACGGACTCTGCATTAAGAACAGACACTATTCAAGTTGCCAATGATGTAGAGCGATTGCAGAGAAAATGGTTTACAGCAGGACCACCCTACCATACACTGCAGGTCAGGCGTTACACTGTGAAGAGCGGTGATGGACCTGAGTATCATTATCTGTTTTCAGTTAATAGTAGTGAATATCACTACCAGGGCTGGTTGCCGTCGTTTCCTAATGACTACGATTGGATTATCAAGGACTTCACAAAAACAAGCGTATCCTTGTATGCAAGTAATCGGAGCAGCAACACCAGTTACGATGCAACATTCAGCATTAACGAGTAGAGAACGTTTAGCGTGCCAGCGTGTGGGCATCTCGCGCGCCACCATCCCATTAAATCACACCTTCCGCACCACCGCACTCTCCAGCTCCGGCGCACACCGCAGCAGGAACTCGCGCTCCGCGCGCCACTCCGGCTCCATGGTCGAGACCTTCTGCGCGCGACGACGAAGCTCCCCCGCGAGCGAGCCGCACTTGGCACGTACCACCTCACACCACTCCCGCTGCTCCACGAGCGCCAGCACCTCACCCTCATGCGCCCCAAGCAGCGTGAGCGCGTCAGTAACCTCGCCCAGGATAGCCCTCGCGGCCCTCTCGACCCCCGGCACCGCCCTCAGCGCGAACAGCGCCGCCCGCTCCCGCTTGTACCCCTCGAAGAGCTGCGTGGCCCGGCGCTCCGTCGCCTCCGCCTTGTCCGCGCGCGCCCGGACCTCGTGGTACTGCCGGACCATGTCCTGGCGCTTGAGCTCGACCGCCCTGACACCCGCCTCCGCCTTCCGCACCAGCGCCTGCTCGTGGACCAGGAGCGACTTGCCGAAGTCGTACCCCATCACAAACACCGGGTCGCTGTGCAGCGCCTCCCACTCCTTGGCCTCCGCGCGCGGCACGTCCTTCCTGGTGTACATCGCCACGAGCTGCGCGTGCACCGACCCCGTGAGCGCCTTCCGCGTCTCCGCCTCCACCGCGCGCTGCGCCTTCCCCACCGACGCGTCGATCCCGTCCGCCCACCGCAGCCGCTCCTTCACCTCCGCCATCACCAGCCGCAGCCGCTCGTCCGCCTCGTGCACCTGCCCGCGCAGCGCCAGCTCCAACCCGCGCGCGTCGTCCAGCGCCAGCTGCAGCGCCGCGATCCGCTGGTCCGCGATCAGGTTCGCCCCGGGGTTCCCCGCCACCAGCTCCGCGTTCTTCCGCTCCAGCTCCGCGCACACCGCCCGCACCCCGGCGTCCGCCTCGCACTGCCGCGCCGCCACCCGCTCCCGGAGCGAGTCCACCTCCCGCTGCAGACCCCGGATCCTGTCCTCCGCCCCCAGCGACTGGAAGAGCGACGCCTTCGCCGCGAGCCGGATGTACGCCTCCTTCAGGTCCGGGATCTTGCTCACGTCCGTCACCACCCGCCCGCTGTGCTTCCGCGCCTCCGCCTCCGTGTACTTCTCGTACCCCTCCTGGAACGCCCTCACCTCCGCCCGCAGCCCCTCGTTCTCCCGCGCCGCGCACAGGCAGTCCGCCAGCTCGCTCTTCGCCGCGCGCGCCTCGCGCTGGAGCGCCTCCTTGTCCTTCTTCAGCTGCGTCTCCATCGCCCGCGCACGGACGCCCTCAGAGGCCGCGGCGTTCGCCTTCGAAAGCTCCTCCTTCGTCTGCGTCAGGAGCTCGTCCTTAGCCTTGATCTCCGCCTTGAACTTGTCCGCGCTCGTCTTCACCATCCCCCGCACCCGGTCCCGATCCACCCGCACGCGCTTCAGGTTCGCCAGGAGCACTGCGGGATTGTGGCTCTCCCGGCCCTCCTCGAGCGGCTCGCCGTTCTCCAGCGCGTCCTTCAGCCGGGCGATCTCCCGATCCTTCGCGGCGATCATGATAGCGTTCGTCGACCCCACCATCTCCACCTCGCTCTCGAGCCGGCCGATCGTCTCGCGCAAAGCGATGAAGCCGTCCCCGTGCTCAACCACACGATGTCCGACCCTTCCGCCAGCAGGCGTCCACGCCCACGCCATGCACGAGTCCTTTGCGTCCCTGACGGCCTGCGCCGCTTCGTTCTTCCCGTCTGGCCAGATGTCGCCGATCATACGAAAGGAATCCCCACGGTCGGCCTTGAAACGGTTCAGGACGGCCATGACCCCTGGTTCACGCATGTTGTACCCCAGCTTCAGCTGCACGTAGTGCTTATCGCCAACGATGGTCCCGAACAGGGTGCCAAACTGACGATTCACATGAACATCACACCACATATCATGGAACTTGGATGCATCCATGTACCCCCCCTCGTGAGCCCACAGAAACGACATCCTGCCAGACTGGCAATCACAAGCATCAGCATTGTAATTTTCACAGAACAAGAAGCAGCTCTTACCTTGTCCTTTTTCATGTCTTGAGCACCTGCGCCGGGCATGTCTCCATCGCCAGACTGCCTCTGCTTTTTGGCTGCTGAGGGAAGCAGGGGTTGGCTGTTGTCTTGTGCGCTCTCCATGGATTCAAATGGTTTGTTGCAGGTGCTTGGACAGGTGTCTGACCGTTGCACAGCAGCGGTTACGTTTCAATGACCGGCTGGGCCGACGGCACGACCACTTTTGGAAATATGGTTCCTCCAGCGGGTTTCCTATATGGAACCTGGATCACTTTCTGGAACCACATCCCCAATAGTGAATACATATCAGCCAAAAATGCACACAGTCGATGAGGCCATTTATTAAAATAAACGACACACTCTCTCATCAGCAGAGCCTTCTCATTATTGAAGTGCTCGTGAGAACGCCTGTCCAACTTAAACGACGTGGTAATTTGCACACAGAGAACAAGCTAAAAGTTAGAACCATAGTTCATTGTTCTACCTTTCCAGAGAACCAAACTGCGCGAGCTCGTATTTCTGCTGAGAATCAAGCAACTGCGCTCGCACTGTAGACAGTTCTTGACGGAGCTTCTTGATATCCTCACGACAATCAAACACAGTGCGTGCCAACCTGCGCTTTTTCCATTTCATCATATTCTTCACCTCCTTCTCCTCTGCAGACTCCATGTACTCGCTGAACAGTCCCTTGCGTTTCTTATCCATTGAGATCCAGTACTCAAACGCAGAGCTGCGCGTCTTGAACGATTTCACCATCCACTTGTACAGCGCATTCCCCTGCACAGCGTGCGGCTCCTCGGCAGTGTTGGAGGTAATGAGATCGTACCCGTACACCCCAGTGAGCGTAATGCCTGTTTTGGCAGCAAGGGTGTCCATCGCCTTCTGAATCACCGTCTGGCGCACCTTATTCACGAGGTGAATCAGCGTGTACTTATTTGCCTTGTCTGTCGTCGTGTAGCACTCGTCGACGACCAGCTTCGTGTGCGTCTTGAGCAGCTCGTTGGAAATGCTAGGACCACCAACGCCATACGTGAGCAACCACGTTGTCTTGTTGCTTGGCCTGGGCTTCTTCACGGGAGGCACAGGAGGCGCTGCAACTTCTTCCTCCACGGATTCCATTGAATTTCCCTTTGTGTTCTTTTTACTTTTTTTAACCCTTGCGCCACACGTTTTTTTTAATTCAACCTGATTTGCCGCCACCATGCAGGACCAAGACCACTCCATGCTCAAGATCGAGATCGACCGCGTCATGACGCAGAACAGGACCATGACGCAGCTGAACGTTGCCCTGAACACCGACGCCATGGCGACAGCAGAGATCCTGGACCAACAGAACGCTGACCTGGCCGCCATGCGCAAACAGCTCGCGGAGAGGACCAAGGAGCTCACCGCGCTGAAGAAAACCGCGAAGGAGCAGGAGCTCGAGAACATGCGTCTCAGCCAGAGCGCCGGGGCGATGATCGACGAGGGGAAGCGGGACCGGCGGATCGCGAAGCTCAAGGACCAGATCGTGAAGCTCGAGGACCGCGTCGCCGGGCTGATCGCGAAGAACGAGTCCCTCACCGCCAGCCACACCGTGCTCGCGGCGCAGAAGAAGGACGCGGAGAAGGAGTCCGCGAACAGCTGGCACACGATCCAGAAGCTGAAGCTGAAGAACTCGAACAAGGTGGTCGAACTCGAGCAGCTCATCCGCAAGCACACAGCGGAGCTCGGGATGAAGTTCGGCACGGACGTGTTCCAGACGCGCCACGACAAGGTGACGGGCGAGAACGCGAGCCTCAAGGGCAAGCTGGCGTTCCTGGTGGCGGAGAACGCGAAGCTCAAGGCCAAGAACGCCGCGCTCATGAAGGAGAACGACGAGACCAAGGCCGAGACGCGGGACCTCCGCAACGAGTTCGAGGACACGCTCGGGCGCCCGCCGCAGACCGACATCGCGCAGCTCATCGCGCAGACCCACGGCGACGAGGACCAGAACGCAGAGGACGGGAACCTCGACCAGTGGGCGCCGGAGGACAGCGACTAGAACGCGCGGGGAATGCGCATAAGAGGGTATAAAAGCGCCGCGCGGGCGGGGGTGCGATGGAGCATCACGAGACGCTGGCGGTGATGGAGCGCGTGTGTGATCATATGCTTCAAGGAAAGTGGTATACACCAGCTGTAAAACCTGGCGTTGATGATAACGGAAAGACCAAAGCTGTTCCTCTACTGAATCAAATTTTGGAAGCTACAGAAAAGGTGTTTGCAGATGCCTTTCCACATACAATAGACTATAAAGAGAACATACCTGAAAACTACTACAAAATAG
>SESB01002066.1_pt1 | contig 12156 bp, 2 predicted proteins | sample 3171441 | NCBI WGS metagenome assembly SESB01 (sample SAMN06051867, study PRJNA518727) | freshwater metagenome | biome: subpolar coniferous forest; feature: holomictic lake; material: water; isolation source: holomictic Lake 227, 6 m depth | place: Canada: near Kenora, Ontario | collected 2014-07-08...
CAGAGTGCAGTCGATAGAGACCCCACAGCACAAGGGCTGAAACGATCCTCGCGAGCGACATGACGATTATCAATGTCCGGATGTCGAGAGCCGAGCCTGTCAATTATAGCCTCTCACATCCGACGGGTCCGAACTTGATGGCGCGGTTCGCACGAGGCAGGCGTCAAATTCCGGCCCCATGGGTGCATAATTTGTAGACTGCGCCTCCGGGAACGCAAGTGCTAAAAAATGCTACAAATTTCTTATTGATATCTATCACATAAAATGGAGATTCTTTACGTTACACAGATGGTGATTGAGGTGATTGATGTGTTGTATCAGGGCCTTGGTTGCGATATGCGCGCTTGCTATACTTTTTTCCGGGGGTGGATTCTGCCAAGAAGCTCAGGCCCAGGTTCGCCCGGACGCCGGGGCGATGCAGCAACAGATCGACCGCGAGCGCCAACAGGCGCTCCCGCCAAAGAGTGGGCTTGAACGTCCTGCCGAGCCTCCGGCTATGAGGCCGCCTGGAGGGGTAACGGTCAATGTCACTACCTTCCGCTTCGCTGGGAATACCCTGCTCCGGAGCGAACAGCTATCGCCTGTCGTCGAAGGCTATCTCAATCGTCCGCTCGATTTCGCCGAGCTTCAAAAGGCGGCTGCCGACGTTGCCGCCGCCTTTCGAGAAGCTGGTTGGATCGCGCGTGCTTATCTGCCCCGCCAAGACATCACGAGCGGTACCGTTACCATCCAGATCGTCGAAGCGGTGTTCGGCGGCATGCGCCTCGAAGGCCCCAAACCCTCACGCGAGAGTTCCTATCATGTCATGGACATGATTGAGGCGCAGCAGAAGGTTGGTGAACCGCTCAACGCCGACGCCCTCGACCGTGCCCTTAATCGTGCCGTCATGACAATGTGGTCAGCGAACGTCGCTTACAACGTTTCAGAGCTGGCTATTCACGGCGGTCCCGACCGCGCCGATGCCAGCGGCTGGTCGACGCCTATGGCCTCAGAGCTATACTCCAAGAGATTGGGGACGATAGAGAGAGTGTGCTTAGTGCAAACCCGATGAAGGATTGAGGTAAATGGGCAGAAGCAGTTTGACCTCTATAACTCAAATCAGTGAGGTGACAGGTGACTCTAAGAATCTTTGAATCCCATGCGTCCATGAGATATAAAGGGAACAGATGGCGATTAAATGCCGCTTCGAGAGACTGACCGCGCGGTAAAGATCATGGGCTCCTTATTGGTGCGGCGAAAGGGTATCCTCGACCCTAAACCGATAACATCAGCTAACCGCTCAATGCTGAAATCTGGAACGGCCCTTTGTGGGGCGGTTGGCGCATTGATACTGTCTGCAATTACACCAGAAGTAGGGCACGCCCTTCCTCAGGGTGGGACTGTCGTAAGTGGAAATGCAACCATTTCTACCAGCGGCGCCCAGATGAAGGTTGTTCAGACTACCCCAAAGGTTGCGATTAATTGGCAGAGCTACACCATCAGTGCCAATGAGCTGGTCAGCTACTACCAGCCTAACTCCTCAGCCATTGCCCTGAACAGGGTGACCGGCGGCGGCGCCTCGGTGATCGATGGACGCCTCACCGCTACCGGCCAGCTGTGGATCAGCAATCCCTCGGGCATTCTTTTTGGTCCGAATGCCAGGGTCAATGTCGGCGGCCTGATCGCCACCACCCACGACCTCAGGGTTGAGGACTTCAACGCCAACAAGTACCACTTTCAGAGCGATGTTCAGCCCTCGGGAATTGTCGAGAACCAGGGGCGGATAACGGTGGCCGATGCCGGCTTGGCGGCGTTTGTGGCCCCTGGGGTGATCAACCATGGGATCATCACGGCGCGTCTGGGTCAGGTCGCGCTTGCTTCGGGCAACGAGTTTACCGTCGATCTCTATGGCGACCAGAAGATCAACCTTTCCATGGACAACCAAACGGCGCAGCAGGTGCTGGGCCGCGACGGCAGGCCCCTCGATGCCCTGGTCAAGAACGATGGTAAAATCTTTGCCGATGGAGGCAGGGTACAGATCAGCGCCGCCGCCGCCAAGGGGCTGGTGGACAATGTGGTCAGTATCGGCGGTGTCGTGCAGGCCCGAAGTGTTGAGCAGCGCAACGGCGAGATCGTTCTGCTGGGGGAGGGCGGTGGAGTTGAGGTTTCAGGCGCCGTTGACAGCTCAGGGAAAGCGCCTGGGCAGCGGGGAGGCAGTGTTGTTGTTACTGGTGATCGAGTGCTGGTCAGGACCGGAGCGCACATTGACGTTTCGGGTTCCGCAGGGGGTGGTCAGGCGCTTATCGGCGGCGACTTTCGTGGTGGAAAGGCCACCTCAACTGAATATGCAGAGTATGCTATCCGGCCGGCTCGCAAGCCAATACCTCCTGCGCAGACCACGGTTATAGAGTCCGGCGCCAGCGTTACCGCGGATGCTCTTGCCTCCGGCCCAGGCGGCGAGGTTATTGTTTGGTCAGAGGATGCGACACGGGTCGGCGGCACGCTTTCTGCCCGCGGCGGCTCACAAAGTGGGAATGGCGGCTTTATTGAAACGTCCGGCCACTGGCTTGACGTCAGCGGGATCAGTGCCTCAACGAACGCAACCCACGGAGCCAATGGGACTTGGCTGCTCGACCCGGAAAACGTAACCATCGACTCCGTGAATACGACGCAATCAGTTCCTGGATCTGGAGGACAAGTAGATGCTATCACCGATAATACTGTGATTGATGTTGCCACTTTAACCACGGCGCTCGCTAGTAACAATGTAATCATAACTACAGGCAGTAGCGGCTTACAGAATGGCGACATCACGGTTGCAAGCCCTATCTCAGTAGGTGTCACGGGGACATCGACCCTAAATCTTAATGCACAAGGCAATATTTATCTTAACGCCGGGATATTCAATACCTCCGGTATTCTAAACTTGGGTCTAAACGCATCAGGGGGAGCCATAAGTGGGAGTGGGAACATAAGTGTCTCAGGAACGACAATTTTTAATGTTGGTAGCGGGGCTGGCACCTATAGCGGTGTATCGAGCAGCGGGAGCCTGACTAAAACTGGAACAGGGACTTTGGTCCTAAGTGGGGTCAACACCTATTCGGGTGCGACCACCGTCAACGCCGGCACGTTACGAATTGGTAGTGGTGGAAAATTAGGGAATGGCAACTATAGTGGGAATCTAAGCGTTTCGCCAAGCGCCACCTTTACATGGGCCAGTGACCAAGACCAGACGTTTTCATCCCTAGCAGCTGGAACTGGCACAGTTAATTTAAATGGGACTGCCGGAACGGTAACAATTAGCGGTGACCAAGCGTTTACTGGCACGCTGAACATCGCTCAGAATGTCGCAGTTTCGGGCGGTAGCAATGGTGGGGCCAGTGGCCTTGGCCAGGCGGCGGCCATTAATATTAACTCAGGAGGTTATGTAACGCTTGACGGAAGTGGCAACCCCGCCCACGACAATTCGTTTGTAGGTTATAGCGATACAGTGCCTATAACTATAAATATAGGAGGCACGCTTTATAACCCTGGTGCAAACTCTTTCCATATGCGCTATCTGACCCTCGCAGGTGGAACTTTAGCGTCCGGTGCGCCATCAGCCAGTGCTCTGGCGTCCGGCACCTTTGGTCTAGAAACAGATGTTAATGTTACAGACAGCTCAATAATTAGTGCCCAATACGTTCAACTGGTTGAATCTGGCGGCGTCGTTTTTAATGTTGCTTCGGGAAAATCCTTAAATGTATCAGGTACCCTTATTCATGAAGGAACGTGGTTGTGGGGAGACTATGGAATAAAGAAGAATGGGACCGGCACCCTGCTCCTAAGTGGGCCGAATTCGTTTCAAGGCCCTATAAGCATCAACACAGGGACACTGTCCATTTCAAATAGTTCCGGTCTCGGAAGCACCTCAGGTGTGACTGTATCAAGTGGCGCAACATTAGACATCCAGGGAGTTTCGATTGGCTCCATTCCGATTAGTCTGAACGGGGGGACGATAGGCACGAGTACAGGGACGAGTTCTCTGTCCGGTAATGTGACCTTAGGAGCGACTAGCACGGTCGACGTTGCCGGTACTCAGCTCACGCTGTCTGGCAACATTTCCGGGCCAGGTTATGGGCTGGTCAAGACGAGTAGCGGCACGCTGGTCCTGTCTGGGACCAACACTTACTCTGGCAGCACGACGATCAACGGTGGCACCCTGCAGTTGGGCGGCGGCGGGACGACCGGGTCGGTTGCCAACACCAGTTCCATCGTGGACAACGGTACCTTGGCCTTTGACCGCACCGACACGGGATTGATGATTTCGCAGGTGATTAGTGGCACCGGCGCGGTGACCCAATTCGGGAGCGGCACAACAACGTTGACGGGAGTTAACACCTATTCGGGTGCGACCACCGTCACCGCCGGCACGCTGCAGATCGGGACCGGCGGCGTGCTTGGAAATGGAAGCTACAGTAGCAGTCTATCCGTTGCTAATGGCGCGGCATTTACATGGGCCAGCGGTCAGACACAAATCTTTTCCAATTTGAATACAGGTTCAGGTACGATCAACCTAAACGGCTCAGCGGGATCGGTGACGATAAGCGGCGATCAGTCTTTTACTGGCACACTGAATGTGGCTCAGAATGCAATTGTAACCGGTGGAAGCAACTCAGGTAGTGGCGGCCTTGCATCTGCAGCGGCGATTAACATCAATAGTGGCGGCTATGTTTCCCTAACAGGTACTTATAACTCATTTATTGGTTGGTCGCCCGGAAGCAAGCCAGTTACTATCTACTCTGGTGGTGTTCTTTATAATGCGAACGCGACAAGTTCATTTCATTTAGGAGCCGTGACTCTTGCCGGTGGTGAGCTCGCATCGACAGCAACGAACTCATCATGCTGTGGGTCAATGTTTTTTGACCAAACAGTTAGCGTTACTGAGAATTCAATTATTAGTGCACAAAATATTCCCCTGACTTCGGCCGCATTCAGTGGAGCTGGTTTAACGATTAACGTTTCAACGGGCAAGGTTTTGTCATTTACGGGCACCATCTATCATTCAGGCGATTCTGGTACGCACGACAACGGTTTGACTCTGACTGGTGGAGGCACCTTACTACTTTCAGGTGCCAACAGCTTCCAAAGTGCCATTAGTGTCAACGGTGGAACACTGGCTGTCTCTAACAGCTCTGGCCTGGGAAGCTCCTCAGGGGTAACTGTAGCGAGCGGGGCGGCATTAGATCTGAGAGGGGTTTCGATTGGCTCCATTTCAATTAGTCTGAATGGAGGGACGATTGGCACGAGTACCGGGACGAGCTCCCTGTCCGGTAATGTCACTCTAGGAGCGACAAGCACGGTTGATGTTTCGGGTACCCAATTCACGCTGATCGGCAACATCTCTGGGCCAGGTTATGGGCTGGTCAAGACGAGCAGCGGCACACTGGTCCTGTCTGGGACCAACACTTACTCCGGCGGCACGGCGATCAACGGTGGCACCCTGCAGTTGGGCGGCGGCGGGACGACCGGGTCGGTTGCCAACACCAGTTCCATCGTGGACAACGGTACCTTGGCCTTTGACCGCACCGACACGGGATTGATGATTTCGCAGGTGATTAGTGGCACCGGCGCGGTGACCCAATTCGGGAGCGGCACAACAACGTTGACGGGAGTTAACACCTATTCGGGTGCGACCACCGTCACCGCCGGCACGCTGCAGATCGGGACCGGCGGCGTGCTTGGAAATGGAAGCTACAGTAGCAGTCTATCCGTTGCTAATGGCGCGGCATTTACATGGGCCAGCGGTCAGACACAAATCTTTTCCAATTTGAATACAGGTTCAGGTACGATCAACCTAAACGGCTCAGCGGGATCGGTGACGATAAGCGGCGATCAGTCTTTTACTGGCACACTGAATGTGGCTCAGAATGCAATTGTAACCGGTGGAAGCAACTCAGGTAGTGGCGGCCTTGCATCTGCAGCGGCGATTAACATCAATAGTGGCGGCTATGTTTCCCTAACAGGTACTTATAACTCATTTATTGGTTGGTCGCCCGGAAGCAAGCCAGTTACTATTTACTCTGGTGGTGTTCTTTATAATGCGAACGCATCAAGTTCATTTCATTTAGGGGCCGTGACTCTTGCCGGTGGTGAGCTTGCATCGACAGCTACGAACTCATCATGCTGTGGGTCAATGTTTTTTGACCAAACAGTTAGCGTTACAGAGAATTCAATTATTAGTGCACAAAATATTCCCCTGACCTCGGCCACATTCAGTGGGGCGGGTTTAACAATTAACGTTTCAACAGGCAAGGTTTTGTCATTTACGGGCACCATCTATCATTCAACTGATTCCGGTACGCACGACAACGGTTTGACTCTGACAGGTGATGGCACCTTAGTGCTTTCGGGCGCCAACAGCTTCCAAAGCGCTATAAGCGTCAACGGTGGAACACTAGCTGTCTCTAATAGTTCTGGATTGGGAAGTTCCTCGGGGGTGACTGTAGCGAGCGGGGCGACATTAGATCTGAGAGGGGTTTCGATTGGCTCCATTCCAATTAGTCTGAATGGGGGGACGATTGGCACGAGTACCGGGACGAGCTCTCTGTCCGGTAATGTCACCCTAGGAGCGACAAGCACGGTTGATGTTTCGGGTACCCAGCTCACGCTGTCCGGCAACATTTCCGGATCCGGTTATGGGCTGGTTAAGACGAGTAGCGGCACGCTGGTCCTGTCTGGGACCAACACTTACTCTGGCGGCACGACGATCAGCGGTGGCACTCTCCAAGGGACAACGTCAAGCCTACAAGGCAATATTGTTGACAACGCGGCACTGGAATTTGACCAGACGACGACCGGGACCTACTCAGGTGTTATCAGCGGAAGCGGTACCGTGACCAAATCCAATACCGGGACCGTCGTCCTCACGGGGGCCAACACTTATGGCGGCTCGACGACGATAGGCGCTGGCACATTGCAGCTTGGCAATGGCGTTACCGCCGGCTCGCTGGCGACATCAGGCGTTACGAACAATGGGTCCCTCGCATTTGATGTGCCTGTAGATACGACGGTCTCCTACTCGATCTCAGGTAGTGGAAACGTGCAGGTGACCGGGGCGCAAACAGCCCTAAGCACAGGGTTTTTGTCATCTGCCTGGCAGACGGTTGCAAGCAATATGTCTGTTGCAGAGTTCTACTCACGGTTGACTGGGGGTCGGGAGAGCGGAGGCTCTATTGGAGGGACGGTAGAGGCCGGAATCTATTTAGGGAACTTCAACGCCTCGACTAACACAGCCTCTTTCCAAATACAGCAATACGCGGACAACGGGGCCGGAAATCAGTATACTAAGGTGGTTTTCGTAAAGCTTCAACAATCTGGTGCAAATGTCCAGGCGGCGGTTGATGTTTCGAATGGGTATGGAGCGGGATACACTCCAGGAAACGCGCTCGGGAACACACCTATTAATCTTGTCACATACACGACTAATTCCGCAACCGGCTGGTACGGAGTGGATCAGCTCAATCTTGGCGCAAAGGTTATATTTGCGGGTAATAACTCATATTCGGGGACGACAACGCTCTCTAACACAATTGCGTCAGTAGCCACGGGTGTTGGTCAGTATAGTACTACAATAAAGTCGATGTTACAGATCGGTTCGGGCTTTACAAGCGGAAGCCTCGGCACGGGAAGCGTCATAAATTCAGGGATTTTGTCTTTTAATCGCTCGGATACAGCAACGGCCAACAACTCTATCAGCGGCTCCGGCCAACTGTTCCAGATCGGGTCCGGGACCACCATATTGGGTGGGGCAAACTCATACACTGGTGGGACTACCATCACGACGGGTACGCTTCAGGGCACGACGAGTAGCCTGCAAGGCAGCATTATTGACGATGCGGCGTTAGTATTTGACCAGACGACCACCGGGAGCTACTCCAGTGTTATCAGTGGAAGCGGCACCGTCACAAAATCAAATGTCGGTGCGGTTACTTTTAGTAATGCCAACAGTTATAGTGGGGCGACGCTGATCAGTGGCGGAACGCTTGCAATCACGAATGCTTTGGGCCTGGGAAGTTCATCCAGTGGCACAACAGTCGCGGGCGGGGCGACCCTTGATCTCCAAAACGTTTCTGTTGGAGCGGAAGCCATTAGTTTGAATGGCGGGTCGCTAAGTGTTAGCACGGGGTCGAGCAGTCTAGCGGGAGGTATTTCACTCGGAAGCGCGAGTGCGATCTCCATTGCCTCCGGGGCTACCTTTGCTGGTTCAGGAATTATGGCAGCAGCCGGTAATGGACTGACCATCAATGGAGGAGGGTCGATCTCATTAACAAATTCGGGCAATACAATTGATGGTGGGCTGTCAATCGGCAGCGCAAACGGTGTCAGTATTGTTAATTCGAATGCCCTCAATCTAGTTGGGGCCAATACGACTGGGCCAGTCGACATTGAGACATTAAATGGTAACCTAACAATATCTCAGAGCGTTGCTACCACGGATACCTCATCGTCAGCATTAAAGCTTGTTGCTGCTAAGAATGCCGCTGCGGGCACCCCTTCGGGTGGGGATATTATCATCAGTGGAACCCCGAGCATCAGTGTTGGGGCTGGTGGGATCGCCGCACTTTATACTGGAAGCTTCGATACCGTTGGGGGCGGTTCGGGGAGTACAGGGCTCGTCAGCCTAACAGGGCTTGGGGCGGGAAGCGGCAGATTCCGTTATAGCAGCAGTACAACGGAGCAGCATTATACGGTTGCTCTGCTGGCCGGACTCAACGTTATCTTCCGCGAAACACCTTCGATCACCGTGAAGCCGGCATCCTATGTCTCGACCTACGGAGCAGCGGTATCCCCGACTGCGTTTAGTCTTGCATCTGGAAGTCTGGTAAATGGTGATGTGCTGACGGGGACCATAATCGGGGCGACAATTGGCTCGACAGGTTCAAGCACCAGCTCAGTCGGGACCTACAATCTAACCATTGCTGGCCTGCCATCATATAGTTCTCTTGGGTATGGTCTTGCAGCAACTGCCAACGTCGGCGGCCATGTTATTAATAAGGCGCACCTGACAGTTACTCCGGCGAGCCAGAGCCGGCTTTACGGGCAAGATAACCCTACCTTTACAGAAATAATTACTGGATTTGTAAACGAAGATACAGTCAACGCGGCCGTCGTTGGGCACGCCGTTGGTACGACCGTTGCTAATGCCCTCAGTGGCATTGGCAATTACGCCATCATTGGTTCTACGGCCGGGCTTTCGGCTGTGAACTACGACTTCGTCGCGGCGAATGGCTCCATGACGATAAATCGCGCATCATTAACTATTACGGCGAATGATGCAACAAAATATTATGATGGAAGTGCGTACAGTGGAGGGAGCGGAGTCTCGTATAGTGGTTTTGTCAATAGCGAATCAAGCTCTGTTTTGAATGGTGCGATTAACTTCAGTGGAACCTCTCAAGATGCTCGGGATATTGGAACATACACAATTATTCCCAGCGGCGTGTCAGCCGCGAACTACGCTATAAGATTTGTCGATGGCACATTGATCATAAGGAACGCGCCACCTCCGCCACCCGACCCGCCCGCCCAGGTTGACGCTCCCACACCTGCGGTTGCGACGGTTAAAGAGTTAATACAGGTGGTCTCAGCCCTCCCGCAATCGGTTCTGACACCAGTTATTAGCATTGCGCCGGTGCCGGTTTTTATTCCGCAAACACCGGCTGCGCAGTCGGCTCCACTGGTAACGGTTAGTGCGCCGGCAGGTTCTCCCTTTGCGGGCCCGACGACGAGCCAGCCCCTGTTGGGGCCGGAGGTTGTCGACACGGCATCGGGTGTGCCGATCACACAAGCGCAGCAGTTGGCAGCGGGGCCTACAACGCAGGCTTCGCCACCTCCTGCAACGGGGGGCGAGGATGCGGCGGCGTTACAACAGAGTCCATCACCTGCCGGAACCAGCGGTGGGCCTGATATAGCCAATGGTCCACAAGACAAAAAGCACGCCACATCCGGAGAGTTGACAGCGAATACGTCTGGTGTGTCACCAGCCGGACCATCGGGGGGGGCGACCACAACACCGGTTCTGACGAATTCCCCGGCCACCCAACAGCAGGCACTCCCAACGAACGGCTCGCCTTCTCAATCGGGCGGCGCTCCAGCGAATTCACGAACGCCAGTGCAGTCCCCCACAACAGTCGCTTCCGCAGCCCCTGGGGGCATGTCGGCAGGGCAGGTGGCGGCGATACCTGTGGCAGCGGCGGCATCGAACACTCAACCGGCTCAGGCCCTGAGCCATCTTACTGAAACGACCGCGAACGCTCTCGCAACTTCGGGGGTGCACCCGACCGAGGCTCCGGTTGTAGCAAGCGCCGTTGTCAAGGGTCTGGTGGCGGAAATCGCGGGCGGCGCTCCGCCAGGGGTGGCGCTCGCGCACTTTCAGGAAGCGGCGGCAAGCGCGGCGGCTCAGTTGGCGGCGTCGACCCTGCCCGTCCGTCCCGAAACAAAGGTTGTCGCCAGCTTGGCTCAAGGCGGACCTCAGCTTGTTCAAACGATTCAACAGACCATCGGGACTGTTGCCGCTCAACCTGAAAACCGCACAGTTGCTCTTGAGGCAATTCAGCGAGCACAGGTCAGTGGGCTGGAAATGTCAGCTGCGGTCGTTCAAGCCCATGAAGCTGTAGCGGCGGCCATACAGCAAAGAGCAGCTTCAACAGTTCCCCTAACACCTGATCAACATTCAGTAGCCACGCTCGCTGGAGGAGGTGCCTCGGTGGGAGAGGCACTGACAGCTCTGACCAATGGCCTTGCTCCGGAACAAAGAGCGGCATTTAATTCGGCATTTGGCGCACAACTTGCCCAAGGGTCTAGTCCGGCTCAGGCCATTGCGGCTGCGCGTGCTGGTGCGGAGGCTTCGGTTCAAGCCGTCCGGGAGACAACCGTGCCGCTCACTTCGGATCAACACGCGACTGCGACACTTGCCAGTGGTGGGGCAGGGGTTAGTGAAGCGGTTAGCTCACTAACAAAAGGGATGTCTCCAGAGCAAAGCGCCAATTTTACGTCAGCATTCAACAGCCAACTAGCAAACGGGGTAAGCCCCGCACAAGCCCTTGAGAACGCGCGATCGGGTGCCGAGGCCATGTCGCAGGTGGCTCGGGACATTGCGGTTCCTGTTAGTAAGGCGGACGCGATGGTGTCAGCGATAAACACTGGAATGACAGCTGATGGACTGCTTGCGGCAATGGGGCTCAAATCGGGCGCAGAATCACCTGCAGGTCGGGCAGCGGTAGCTGCCTTTACCCGCGAGCTCGCAAATGGCACCCCAGCGAGCGCGGCCATGGTGGCAGCGCAGTCCGCTGCAGAGGCTGCGACGGCGCAGACTAAAAGCACCACCATTCCTAGCACAGACCCAAATGTGCAAGCCTTAGCGGGAGCGGGAGAGTCAGTGAACGGTCTCAAAGCACTTATAGGCACGATGGATCCAAAAGCACCGGAAACGGTTGTTTTTGTAGCGGCGCTGAACCGAGCCTTGGCAAGCGGCTTGTCTGGTTCGGAGGCGGAGCAGACCGCAAAGGCAGCAGTTGTAGCAGCACAGGCACAGCTTAGTGCCAGTCAACTTCCAACAACAAATCACCGTTCGAGACTCCTCACCGCACTGGCGACGGGAACGGATGTGAGGGCAGCGGCTGAAGAAACTGTGCCCGCACTCGCAGAGGCGAGGAGTTACACACCATCATTGTATCAAGCGCTGCTCAAACCGCTAGCCGAAGGGCATGACTTGCCGGCGGGAGTGACGGCTGCATCGGAGCGGGCCCCAGTTGCTGAACGGTTGACGGCACGTTCCCAGGAAGGGGTCCCGACACCTGATCCGCAGTTGTTAGCAATTGCGAGCGGAATTGTCACGGGTGTAGATACTACAAACCTTGATATGCGTCGGGCAGTGGTCGAAGATCGGTGATGAAAACATATAAGCCGTTTCTGATCCCGATGTTAGAGGTGATTTTATGACTATAGAGCGTGAGATTAGTTTTGAATGGGTAAACGGACAGCGATTTATAGATTTACGCAAGCCGTTAGAGCAAGCATTGCGCGCCGCATTCACCCGCTGTGAGTTTGAAGATTTATCACTTGGGGTTGAACATGTTATTTGGGAGTGCCTGGAGGCACCGCCAGAACGCCCACATGATAAGGTCATGCACTTGT
>SESB01002067.1_pt1 | contig 12156 bp, 14 predicted proteins | sample 3171441 | NCBI WGS metagenome assembly SESB01 (sample SAMN06051867, study PRJNA518727) | freshwater metagenome | biome: subpolar coniferous forest; feature: holomictic lake; material: water; isolation source: holomictic Lake 227, 6 m depth | place: Canada: near Kenora, Ontario | collected...
ATTTTCATCGAGATAACCGAGAGTGGATTTACTTCTTACTTTGGGGCGTGCGCCGACCAGCCTTTTTCGCTTAGGTGAGAACGCAATTTTTCGGCATCAATGGCCGATAAAGCTAAAGTGATCAAACCAGTTTGCTGGCCTGGACTATGTTCAATCGTCAGGTCTTCAACGTTTACCTGCGCCAAGGCACACTCTTGAAAGAGCGCGCCAAGTTGTCCCGGTCGATCATCAATCACGATTGGCAGATAGGTGTAATCGCGAACTTTTGCCCCATGTTTACCCGAGATTCGGGCTCGGCCTAGGGCCGCCCGCTCAAATAAACCTTTAATTGCTAAATCATCTTGTCGATTTATAGCCTCGGAAAGCTCATTGATTGACTCTTGGAAACGGGCCAAGATCGGAAGTAGGTGGGCGCGATTTGAGATCAGGAGCGCGCTCCAAAGCTCGCCAGAGGAGCTTGCCAACCTTGAGGTGTCGCGCAAACCCGCCCCGGCCAGATTTAATGCAATCTCTGGCTGATCGAAGATTGTCGCCCCGAGCGCCGAGCTGACTAATTGGGGAAGTTGCGAGATCGCGGCCATCGCTAAATCGTGCTCATCGGGTGTTATTACATAAGAAGTAGCTTTGAGCTGCGCCACGAGTTCATAGGCAATCTGAAAACTCTCACTCGAAATTGCCGAAGTTGGAGTGAGGATCCAGGCTCGACCTTCAAAGAGATCTGCCTGAGCGCTCTCCACGCCCGAGATCTCTCGCCCGGCCATTGGATGAGAACCGCAGAATCGAGTCGAGAGGGCTGAAAATTCTTCAACCTTACGCATAAGGTCAGACTTAATCCCATTAACATCCATAAAGGTTGACTTTGGGTTTGCCATATATTCGGCCATTAGAACTTCAAAAGTCACTTGCGGCGGGACGGCAATGATGGTCAATTCTGCTGGCGAGCTCAAGGGCTGGGAGGCGATCAAAGATTGCGCGAGTTCGGCATTTGTAGCGCTGGAATCGGACATTTCGACCTCAAAACCGCACTGGACCAAAGCTAAGCCAATGGATGTTCCTATAAGTCCGGATCCGACAATCCTGACACGGGAAAAACTACTCATTATTGAGCCAGATCTCGCCGTAAAACCTCGGCACCGCGGCGGTAAACATGTGAAATCTCCTCATGGCGACGAGAGGAGTAGGCATGAATCATCACCCGAATTACCCTTGGCAACGCACCAGGAACATTGATCTCAGTGGAACAGATGAGTGGAATGAGCCCTAAATCAAGGGAGCGAGCCGCCTTTGCCGGAAAGTCTGAGACCAAATCTTGAGTGGCTGTGAACTGGATCGAGATGAGATCCTCACGCTCAAGTTGATTTGCAGCAAAGATCTCCGTCAGTAGTTCAACCACCGCCGACTCCATCTCAAGCGGGTCATCAGCTATCAACTGAGTTGCGCCCCGGATTGCTCTTACCTTCATGTTCGGATAATACCTTGACCCTCTTAGTTGTTATGTATCCATTTACTGGTTTACCGATAAAACTTTTAAACACTTTTACTGAATCCTCGAAGTCGACATTCAATTCTCCTGAATCAAAGCTTTCAAGGATTATCGATTTAACTCTTTACCTATCGTTTTCTGCGCTCATTTATATCGATAAAGACACTTTGCAATCCTCAGAGATAATCTATATATCGTCAAATGGTTATTGATCTTATCGACTTATTTATTTAATTTTAAAACCTTAAAGAGGTTAGTCACCTCTACCTCATTCAGAGAGCGCCATCGACCCTCTTTAGTCTCTCCCAGTGAAAGCGGACCAAACTCGCTGCGAATCAATCTAAGCACCTTTAGATCCAGGGCCTCGAACATCCGACGAACGATGTGATACCGGCCTTCATGAATCGAGACTTCTAGCCAGAAATGCTTTTGAGAGACCTCTCGAATAACTTCAACGGAGAGCGCCCTGGCAAGTCCATCTTCAAGTTCAATTCCATGCTCCAACGCCTTAATCGACTCCTTCGAGAAATCCCCTTCAATCTCCAAGATATATTTCTTTATTAATCCGTAAGAAGGGTGGGTAGCTCGATGTGCCAAATCCCCATCATTTGTGAGCAGAATTAGCCCCTCACTTTCACGGTCCAAGCGCCCAACGTGGAAGAGTCGCTCGTTACGTCCGCTGAAGTAGTCACCGAGATTGGGTCGGTCTTCCGGGTCTGACATGGTGGAAATAACACCCGCCGGCTTATGAAACAGAAGGTAAGTTCTAGACTTATTGGTCTTAATTGTCTCACCATCTACTTCAATGGAAGCAGTTTCTGGATCAACTTTTGTTCCGAGCTCACGAATTTGGACGCCGTTAACGCTTACGCGCCCTTCAGCAATTAACTCTTCGCTGCCACGGCGACTAGCGACGCCGGCATCGGCGAGAATCTTCTGTAACCGAACTTCAGCCATCTCATTCCTTACCAAATATTTAGGTAGGCGAAATAACGCCCAAGGATCAAGGATAGGGCGTAGTTGAAGGGCTGGGAAATGCTCTTCGGGTTAGTCGGTAAGAGTGGCCAGAACCTCATCCAAAGTATCCACATCGGGAAGGAATGGGGCTAGTGCGGGCAGGTCAGCGACCTCGTTGAGCCCTAATTTTTCGAGGAAGAAAGAGGTGGTTCGATAGAGAATTGCTCCACTCTCCGGTTCCAGACCAGCCTCTTCGGCTAACCCTCGAGTTACCAGCGTCTTCATAACCGCTTCGACATTTACGCCTCGGATTGCTGAAACTCGGGCTCGAGAGATCGGTTGGCGATAAGCAATAACGGCTAAAGTCTCTAGTGCGGCTTGAGTAAGGCGGGATTGCTGGCCATCTAAAACGAACTTCTCAACAACCGCCGACTGATCTGGGTGACTGTAGTAACGCCAACCGCCTGCTACCTGGCGTAGTTCGAAGCCTCTCCCCTGCTCAAAATAGGAGGTTGCGAGCTCAACTAGTGCAAGGGCAATCTCCTCAGTTGTAGTCTCCGTGATTTGGGCCAGGATCAGCTCAGAGACGGGCTCATCTACCACCATCAATATCGCTTCGATTGCTTTGTTAAGTTCTACTTTAGACATCTAGATCCTCTTCCGTATTGGTTTCAATCTCAGATACAGGCAGATCGAACTCATCGCCAACGACTATCTCTCCGGATTCGCTTCCCGTCCAGGTGATGTGAAGCTCTCCGAGTGAGACAACCTGTTCAAAGCGCAAGACTCCCTCTCGATACAGCTCCAGCAGAGCAAGGAAGCGCGCTACAACCACGAGGGTGGAGTCTGTACCGTGGATTAGATGGCGAAAGGTGGAGCGACCGCTCTGTCGAAGCAGCTCAACTAGCTTTATCGCCTCCTCAGCCACGCTCACCAGTGGGCGGTGAATATGTTCGAGAGCTACCGCCGGCGTTATTTTTGGCGAGAGAACGCGTTGCGCGATGGCAGCGAGACGCTGTGCCCCCACGCCGATAAGAACTTCGGGCAAGAGAGCTGCAAAATGCCCTTCAAGCGCGACGACCCGGGCAAAGCTCTTCTCTTCCCGGCCAATTCGCGTAGCAAAGATTGCGGCGATCTCTTTAAAGGCTCGATATTGGAGCAAGCGGGCAAATAGTAAATCGCGCGCCTCGAGCAGTGCCAGGTCTTCCTCGTCCTCGACCTCTCCCGACGGCAATAATCGCGCGGCTTTTAGGTCAAGGAGGGTGGCTGCAACGACAAGGAATTCGGTGGTCTGATCCAGATCCCAGCCGGCCTCTGAACCCTCTAGCGCACGGATATAGGCGATAAAATCGTCGGTTACCACCCCAAGCGCAACTTCCGTAACATCCATTTTGTGGCGCGAAATCAGCTGCAAGAGCAGATCGAAGGGCCCTTCAAAGTTACTCAACCGAACCGAGAATGGGAGCGCAGCATCTTGAGTGACGATAACCGCCACCTCTTGATCAACGACAATCTCACTCATGCGAGAAAGGTACTTGAAGGCGCGCTTGTCAGCGTAATCGCACCGCCGCTAGAGTCCGCTCATGGCAAAAGGCTCTTCAGAGGTTTCTCGTTTCGACGCTAAATCGACAAATCGGGATGACGAGGTTGCAACTACCTCCGGCGTCTTAAATCGCCCCCTTCGCGAGATTCCAGATATCGCCCCACTTACCGTTCACAATGGCGCCACCGTTATCTCCGTTGTCAATCAAAAAGGTGGCGTCGGCAAGACCACCACGACTATCAATTTGGGCGCCGCCCTTGCCGAGCTCGGACGTCGCGTTTTGTTGGTGGACTTCGATCCTCAGCATTCCCTTTCGGTCGGACTTGGGGTTTCGACCCGAAAGTTAGATGGCTCGATATACAACTTGATGATGGATGAATCCACAAATATTGAGGATTTTCTGCTGAAAACCAGCGTGCCTGGGATGGACATGATCCCAAGCCATGAAGACCTTGCTGGCGCTGAAGGCGGACTTATGAATGTAATTGCGCGTGAGAAGGTTTTGAAGCGAGTACTTAAACCGGTGTTGGATTATTACGATGTAATTCTGATCGATTGCCAGCCCTCGCTTGGCCTGCTTACCGTAAATGCACTCACCGCCTCGCAAGGTGTGATCGTCCCGCTGGAATGCGAATATTTTGCCTTACGTGGAGTCGCTCTTTTGGCAGACATCATTGGAAAAGTTCAAAAGAACACCAATCCCGATCTGAAATTGACTGGAATTTTGCCAACTATGTTTGATCGAAAAACGGTGCATAGCCGCGAAGTCCTAGAGCGAATTATCGAAGCCTTCCCAGATCATGTCTTCGACACCATTATTGCTCGAACAGTTCGTTTCCCCGAAACAACAGTCGCTGGCGAGCCGATCACGACTTATGCCAGCAATTCTTCGGGCGCTTCCGCCTATCGTCGCCTTGCCCGTGAATTAATTTCCATAGGAGGATCGAAATGAGCCGTCGCGTAAGTTTGCCAGGAGCTGATGAACTTTTTCGTACCACAACAACCCTGAGCGCCGTTCCCGCCGCCGCAACTGAAGCAATTACAGCTGAAGTGCCGGCAAGCCCAAACACCCCGATAACTCCAGCAACAACTAAGTCCGTTCGCCAAACTCCAAGGCGCCGAGTTAATACTTTTGATCGCTCACCCAGCGGCAGAGAACGTCACGACGAGAAAATAACGGTCTACCTCTCTCCTGAAGAACTTTATGATTTAGATCAAGCCAGATTAGCGTTGCGTGGCGATTTGGGACTTGCAGTAGATCGAGGTCGGATAGTTCGCGAATCAATCGCAATCATTATTGCTGATCTAGAGACCAAAGGTGACCAAAGTATTTTGGCTCGTCGCCTTCGAGGCAGATAATAGTTATCTAGCTCTGGGGTGAGCCGCCGAATAACTTTCGCGCAGTTTATCTATCGTGATTAACGTATAGATCTGAGTTGTAGTTACCGATGAGTGACCTAATAATTCTTGAACCACTCGAATATCGGCACCGCCATCTAATAGATGCGTCGCAAATGAATGACGTAACGAATGCGGCGATACTTCTCGTTCGATCTTTGCTCTGGTCGCGGCTGAAGTGATTATTTCCCAGGCACTTTGGCGACTAAGTCGCTTTCCGTGCCGATTCAAAAAAAGCGCATCGTTGCGCCGCTCGCTCAGTAAAATGGGTCTCACTCGAACGAGATATTGATCTAGTGCCTCTCTGGCATATTTCCCAATCGGAACTACTCGTTCTTTGCCACCTTTGCCTTTCAATTTGATGGAAAAAGAATGCAATTCATGCAACTTCGATATATCTGAAAGATTAAGTTGAACGATCTCGCTAATTCTGGCACCACTGGCATAGAGAAGTTCGATCAAAGCCACATCTCGGGAGGCAATGGGATCAACTGGGTTATCCGCTGCCGCGATTAAATCTGAGACATCACTAACCGTGAGCGCTTTCGGCAACCGCTTTGGGATTTTGGGTGGGTGAAAATCATGCAAGAGATTTAGTTCGGAATTCTCTTTTGCCTCAAAGGCATAAAGATTACGAATGGAAACCACGGCCCGGGCAATTGATGCCTCGGCAAGCGGCGGTTGATTTGAATTCTTACCCCGTAGCCAAGCTACATACTCGGACATCAGCTCCGAATTGATCTTGGAAAGTTCTAGCGAATTCTCGGATAAATAGTTTAAAAACCGCTCCAAATCTCTGCGATAAGAGGTCAAAGTATTTTTTGCCAGACCTTTTTCCACCGTAAGGTGATTTAAGTACTCAGTTACCTTTTCGCTATCGGATTTCATGACGTGCCAGCGCCGCCGCTACTAGACCGATAAATAGTGGGTGTGCTCGCGTTGGACGCGAAAGAAACTCGGGATGCGCTTGGGTTCCTACATAATATGGATGAATCTCGGTTGGGAGTTCAACAAACTCCACTAAGTGACCATCCGGGGAGAGCCCAGAAAATTGCAACCCGGTGGCGGATATTTGCGCTCGGTAGGAGTTGTTAACTTCGTAGCGATGGCGATGGCGTTCGGAAATCTCCGTCTTGCCGTAAACACTGGCCGCGATCGAGTTTGGCGTCAGAACGGCGGGATAGAGACCTAACCTCATTGTTCCACCCATATCGCCATTGCCAGCAACAATCTCGCGTTGATCTGCCATGGTGGAAATTACTGGGTCTGGAGTTTGTGGATCAAATTCCGCGGAATTTGCCGCTGCGATACCAGCGATATTGCGCGCCGCTTCAATCACCATGCACTGAAGACCTAGGCAGAGCCCTAATGTTGGAATCTTATTTTCGCGAGCGAATTTTAACGCTCCAAGCTTTCCCTCAATTCCGCGAACACCAAATCCACCGGGAATACAGATCGCATCCACGGAACCAAGTTGTTCTTGTGCTCCAGCTTCGGTATCACAGTCATCACTGGGCACCCATTTAATATTTACGCGAGCATTGTTGGCAAAACCACCAGCTCTCAGCGCCTCAGTAACCGAAAGGTAGGCATCTGGCAGATCAATATATTTGCCGACTAATGCAACCGTTATAGCGAATTTCGGCTCGTGAACTCTTTGAAGCAGCTCGTTCCACTCCCCCCATTGGACATCCGCAAAGCGCAGTCCGAGGCGGCGAACGATGTAAGCATCCAACCCTTCGGTATGGAGAACTTTTGGAATATCATAAATCGAGGGAGCATCGACAGCAGCGACAACGGCTTCCAGATCCACATCGCACATGGAGGAAATCTTCTTCTTGATTGCATCAGGAATTGGTCGATCTGAGCGAATGACAATGCCATCTGGCGCAATACCAATAGAGCGAAGTGCGGCAACGCTATGTTGGGTTGGCTTGGTTTTTAATTCACCCGATGGTCCGATGTAGGGCACTAAGGAGACATGTAAATAGAAGACATTTTCGCGACCAACATCTTGTCTGATCTGACGAGCCGCCTCGAGAAATGGCAGCGATTCAATATCCCCTACCGTGCCACCAACTTCGGTAATCACGATATCAATTTCCGGTCCGGCCATCGCCCGGATTCGTTCTTTAATCTCATTTGTGATGTGCGGAATTACTTGAACCGTGTCACCTAAATACTCGCCACGTCGCTCTTTGGCGATCACATTTGAATAAATTTGCCCAGTGGTTACATTGGCCCAGCCATGCAAATTGGTGTCCAGGAAGCGCTCATAATGGCCGATATCGAGGTCAGTTTCAGCACCGTCATCAGTAACAAATACTTCGCCATGTTGAAAAGGGTTCATGGTTCCCGGATCCACATTTATGTAAGGATCAAGTTTTTGCATCGTTACCCGAATGCCTCTGGCTCGAAGTAACCGCCCAATACTGGAGGCCGTTAACCCTTTACCTAGACTAGAGGCGACGCCTCCAGTGACGAATAGATACTTAGTCACATGAGAGGTAGTCACGGGTGGCTAACTTATCATCGATTCTCGAACGAGATTGAGCAGTTCGGCGGCGTGTTCCCGAGCTGTGGCTGAACTCTCTTGTCCAGAGAGCATTCGGGCTATCTCGACCTCTCGTTCGTGGCCGGAGACCTCTGAAACATCACTTTGAGTAACCGAACCCGACTCGCTCTTCCGAACTACCAGGTGATGATCGGCCCAGACTGCCACTTGCGCAAGATGGGTGACCACAATGACTTGAGCATCTTTAGCTAAAAGCGCCAATCTGCGACCAACTTCTACCGCCGCCTTACCGCCTACCCCCGCATCAACTTCATCAAAAATGTAGGTACCCAGCGGTGAACTGGCTGCCAGAACCACCTCGATCGCCAACATAACGCGCGAAAGTTCACCACCGCTGGCTGCCTTCGCTAGTGGCAACACATTTCCACCGGTGTGTGAGGTGAAAAGGATTCGAATCTCATCGCCGCCGGTCAGCGAAAAGTCTGAAATTGTATTGCCAGGTGAGCTCTCTACTTCTACAAGCAGTTTGGCATTAGGCATCGAGAGCGAAGCGAGTTCTTGAGTGACTAACTTTGAAAATTTGGTGGCCGCATCGTTTCGCGATTTAGTTAATTCGGTTGCTCGCTCTTTAACCGCTTTGAAAATCAGCGCTAACTCACGCTCCATCTCAACTACTCGGTCATCGCCGCCAGAAAGATCTAAAAGCCGACTTTGCGCCAGTACACCATCTTCGAGCAGCTTTAGGTAGGCGAGATCGCGATCTCCGCCCTCACCATATTTCTTTAGCAAGGCAGTTATCCCGGATTTGCGAAGTTGAAAATGTTCAAATCTAACTGGATCAGCTTCCAGACCAGAAACGTAACTAGCTAAATCACCAGCGAGATCTTGCAGATTAAATAGAATTTCTTGAAATCGCTCATTTATGGCATCTAAACCAACATCTTTGCCTTTGGTCAAATCTAGAGATTTACGAACTTGCTGCATCAGATTGAAAATTGAGATTTCATCATCCTCTAGCAACGTTAGAACGTGGGTCGTTTCAGAATTCAACAATTCGACCGAACCTAAGCGAGATATTTCGTTCTCTATGGTTTCGAGCTCTCCAGGTTGCGGTGTTAGCGCCTGAAACTCTTTAACAAACGCCGAGATTTCAGCGATTTGCGCCTCGCGTTTACTCAGGCGAGCTTTCAAGTCCACTATCCGCTGGCCTAACTCTTGGTACTGCTTATAGCTCTCTTGAAATTTTTCGCGCAGCGCTTGGTTTTCGGCGTAGTTATCGAGAATTTCGCGTTGAACATTTGGTTTAGCCAACCTAGCCGTGCTCGATTGCGCATGTATTTCAAGTAGTTCGGCAGCGAGCTCTGATATTTGGGCAGCCGTACTAGGGGACCCACCAAGAAGGGCGCGCGATTTGCCGGCGGTGGTTACTGTCCGCATGATTATTACTGAACCATCTTCAACTTGTGCGCCGTCATCCGAGAGCCTGGTTGCAATCGCCTCTGGAATCTGAAATTTTCCGGAGACCGCTATCCGCTCTTCGCCACGTCGAACCAGATCTGCATCCGCTTTTGCTCCCAATATTAAGGAGAGCGCTGTCAAAACCATGGTCTTGCCGGCACCTGTCTCACCGCTGAGAACCGTTAACCCAGAACCAAATTCCATAGTCGCGGAATCAATAACACCAAGGCCACGAATCGTGATCTCCTCTAAGGAAGATTTTTCACTCACCGCGCCAGCCTTCAATTGGCAATTTGAACTTCGCTACCAAACGGTCGGTGAATAACGCATCTTCAATGTGCGTCAATTGCACTCGTTGAGAATCCTTCGTTAAGACGATCCGATCGTGTTGGCGCAATGTAATCTTTCGCATTCCATCGGCTAGAAGCAGCGCCTCGTCAGTTTCGAGATCGATTGCGATTTCAGAATCTGGCGAAACCACCATCGGTCTGGAGAAGAGGGCATGAGCCGCTAAGGGCAACAGAACTAATGCATTTACTTCCGGCCAAACGACGGGACCGCCTGCGGAAAATGCATAGGCGGTAGAACCTGTTGGGGTAGCACAGATAACGCCATCACATCCCCATCGAGAAAGTGGACGGCCATCAATCTGCAAAAAAAGTTGGACCATTTGAGTATTGCTTCGCTCAATGGCAACCTCATTTAGCGCCCAGCCGGATTCAATAACTTTCTGGTCTCGAAGCACTTCATAGCGAAGAAGCAATCGGGATTCGGTGCGGTAATTACCGGCTTCAATGGCATCAGCGATAGCGGCAATTGACGGCCTGGAAACTTCCGCCAAGAAACCGACATTGCCCAAGTTAATACCTAAAATTGGCACCTTTGAATCACGAACCAGCTCCGCTGCTCGCAGAATCGTGCCGTCGCCACCAAAGACCACAGCAATTTCAAGCTCTGAAATAGCGCCAAAGTTCGAGGCGCCGGCAATCTCATGCGCCGAGTTGGTAAAAACTAAGAAGCCACGAGAAATCAGTAGTAGTGAGAGCTCGGAGGCACTGATCACGGCTTTTGGATTGGTTGGATGAACTACCAAGAGAACTTCGCGTTTTGCCAAGTTAATCATTGTGGCCCAAATTCAATCGCACGGTCGAGGTCGGCTTCAGAGAGTTCGTTAGCTCCCCGTTTTAGCCAAAGAAAGTACTCCACATTTCCTGCTGGACCTGGAAGGGAACTGGCGACAACGCCTTTGCAACCAAGACCCATGTCATATGCAGAGTCAGCGACATCATTGACGGCAGATTTTCGAAGCATCGGATCTCTGACTACTCCCCCGGCTCCAAGGCGTTCGCGGCCAACTTCAAATTGCGGCTTTACCATTACCAGGAAATCAGCGTCGGTTCGCGAAAGCGCCACCAGCGCCGGTAGTACCAAAGTTAAAGAGATAAAGGATAGGTCAGCAACGATTAGATCCACCGGCTCGCCAATTTGCTCAACCGTTAAGTGCCGAACGTTGGTGCGATCCAAAATCGTTACACGTGGATCTTGTCGCAGCTCCCAAGCTAACTGGCCATAGCCAACATCAACGGCGATCACACCCGCCGCATCTCGTTTTAGCAAGACGTCGGTAAACCCACCAGTTGATGCACCGGCATCCAAGGCTCGTCGACCTGCTACCAAAATCTCTGGAAAGGCATCAAGCGCACCGGCTAACTTGTGACCGCCGCGTGAAACGAAATCATCACGCTCTCCTTGAAGGGTGATAGAGGTTTCGGCATCGACTTGCGTAGCCGGTTTAGAGGCCGGGATCCCACCCACCATTACCGAGCGCGATTCGATCAAGTCGGCGGCATGCTCTCGAGAACGGGCTAGGCCTCGCCTAACAAGTTCGGCATCGAGTCTGGTCTTCATCGTTTTAGCGCAAAAACGCTAGAGCCCATCAATTTGTGAAAGAGCAGTGTTAAGTTGGGAATGCACTAAATCAAATTGCTCGCAATGATCGGATAATGGGCGAGAAGATATTTGGGAAATCAACTCTCGGATCTGTGCAATCTGATCAAGCGCCAAATTGGAATCTTCTTGGCTCATTTAGAAGTAGCCTTCTTCGCAGGGCTCTTCTTAGCTGCGACTTTTTTAGTGGCGCTCTTCTTAGCAGCAGCTTTCTTTGCAGCCGGTTTCGACTTTGGTGGAGCTTTCTTTGCAGCCGGTTTCGACTTTGGTGCTACTCGAGATTCGAGGTCGGCGATCTTTGCTAATAGAAGTTCAAGGTCATCTTGTCGAACAAAACCCATCCGCGTCGCCGCCGATTCAATCTCGCTTTCGATTCGCTCCTTGATTACCTCTCCGCTCTCTTCAAGCCAGCCTTTAACTGCAGCTGCGACCTCCGCGGCAGATTTCTCGCCACCTGATAACTTGGAAGCGTAATTTTTGAACGATGAAAAAATGTCTTGTGCCATGGGCTAACCGTATCTAAAGACGGCGCACCTGGCTCGCTTCAACTTGCCAACGACTGGCAAGACCCGATGGCGATTGCCAAAAACGCCGGCGTAATGCGCCATCTACCTCAACCCATTCATCTACTAAAAATGAAAGTGCCCGCTTGGCAAGGTCTTCTCGCTCGCCTGCCCGCTTACGCGTCCGACGAGGTGAACTTGATTAACTGCAACAACCTCTTCAGATAAACCTTTTGAGTTCTCAGTTAGCATGGCAGAATTCTTGCGCAACTCTTTTACTCCTGTTGATCGCATATTCAATTCCGTGCGTTCGATCGGGTTGTTGAAAAGTAGCGCCCTACATTGAATTGCG
>SESB01002070.1_pt1 | contig 12145 bp, 12 predicted proteins | sample 3171441 | NCBI WGS metagenome assembly SESB01 (sample SAMN06051867, study PRJNA518727) | freshwater metagenome | biome: subpolar coniferous forest; feature: holomictic lake; material: water; isolation source: holomictic Lake 227, 6 m depth | place: Canada: near Kenora, Ontario | collected...
TCAGGCTGTTTTGCGGCTTGTCAAGGCAAGCCCGGATTCTGTGTGCCGCGCGACCAGGTCTGTGTCCGATCAGAGCATATAGGCCAGGTATTCGGCTTTTTGCTCGATGTCCTGTTCGGTATCGGCAAAGCGCTTGGCAATGGCGTTAAATTCCGGTCCCAGCGCCAGAAAGGCTTCCACCACGTCCGGGTCGAAATGTGATCCCCGTCCGTCCGTGATGATCTGCACTGCACGTTCATGGTTCATGCCGCCTTTGTAGATGCGGTTGCTGATCAGCGCGTCGTAAACGTCGGCTACGGCCATCAGTCGTGCCGACACCGGGATTTGTGTTCCGGCCAGTCCCTGCGGATATCCCGATCCATCCCATTTTTCGTGATGCGAATAGACGATTTCCTTCGCAATCTCAAAGAAATCCATGCGCTGGCCGCTGATTTCCTGGGCTTTTACGATGGCGTCGCGCCCCAGCGTCGGGTGCGTTTTCATGATCGCGAATTCGGCGGCAGTATAGGGTCCATTCTTTAGCAGAATGCGGTCCGGGATGCCAACTTTCCCAATGTCGTGCAAGGGAGCGCACTTGAACAGCACATTTACCATGTCTCCGTCCAGGGCATCGGTAAAGCCAGGATGATTCTTTAGGTATTGGCCCAGCATGCGCAGATAGTGTTGGGTGCGCCGCAGGTGGTTCCCGGTCTCCGTGTCGCGTGTTTCAGCCAGGGATGCCAGTGCCAACACCGTCATTTCCTGCAGATTGGTAAGTTCGGTGGTGCGCGCCGCGACGGCCACCTCGAGGTACTGGTTGGCAATACGCAGACTGGCGGCGCTGGCCGCATCGGCCAGGTGCGCCTTAACCCTTGATAGCAGGATGCTGGGGTTGATCGGGCGTGTGATGTAGTCAACCGCGCCGGTGGCCAGTCCCAGTTCCTCGCTCTCTGGGTCGACCTTGCTGGTGAGAAAGATAACCGGAATGCCCTGCGTCTGCGGGCTGGCCTTGAGTCGACGGCAGACTTCATAACCACTCATGTCAGGCATTTCGATGTCAAGCAGGATCAGAGCCGGCGCCTGCTCGACAACGATTTCGAGCGCCTTGTCGCCGCGGGTTGCCGCCTTGACTGCGTAGGTTGGCTGCAGCAGGCCCGCCAACAATGTCAGGTTGGCGGGCGTGTCGTCGACGATCAGGATTGTCGGCTTAATCGCTAAGAAAAGTTCCATGGACGCTGCTTCAATCCAGTTTCATCTGTGCTGCACGGGTCGCTGCGCGCAGCGTGGCTGACGCTTGAGCGTAGTCGAAGTCCAGAACTTGCCGCTGCAATAAGGAAAATTGGGTTCCAAGGCCGGTGGTCATGTCAATCTTTTCGTTAACACGGGATCGAAAAACTCACCCGTGTGCCTAGGCCCAGACTGGAACTGATAGCGAGTTCGCCGCCGTGCATCTCGCAGATTTCCTTGACGATTCGCATACCCAGTCCGCTACCGGGTACCTTGCCCGACGTGTCGGCTCGGTAAAAGCGTTCGCAGACCCGGCTACGCTGCTGCGGCGTCATGCCGATACCCTGGTCGGTGATATGAATCCATGCGCGCGGTGCCGGGCCGGTCTCATCACTGTTCTCAATCTGCAGCACGACCGGGCCACCTGCGGGCGAGTATTTGTAGGCATTGGAGAGGATATTCAAAAGGGCTTGGCGCAACTTGCCAGCATCCGCCATCACATACAGAGGCTCCTTTCGCATGAGCAACTCAGGTCCGGAGCGACCCGCAGGCGGCATGAAGGCCTTGACCAGATCGGTGGCCAGATCCTGCAGGCAAACCCGGGTGAATCGGAAGTCCTTGCCACGGCGCGCCTCGATCCGGGCAAGGTCGAGCAACTCATCAAGAATTTTGGCCATTTGCCTGGATTCCTGGTGGATGATGGACAGCAATTCCTTCTGGGTCGTGTTCTCAACTTCATGGCTGAGCAGGACTTCAGAAAAACCAAGAATGCTCTGCATTGGCGTGCGCAATTCATGCGCCGCTGTGGCCAGGAACTCACTTTTCATCTGGTCAACTTCGAACTCGTGCGTCACGTCCCGGAAGTACAGGATCTGGGAGACTGATGTCGAGTCGCTGCAACGCAGGCCGATTTGCAGCATGCGCCGGGTATCACTCGCCATTTGGACCAGTTCGCGGGCATCCGGTTTGCCATCCAGCACCTTGGCGCGCAGGGCGGCGATGCCGATAAAGGGTGCGGCTGCGTCGCAACGCTGGACCAGCCAGTTTGAAAAGTCCTGCTCATCGCGTCCTTCCAGGCGTTCGGCGTCCAGTGCCGTCATATCGGCAAAGGCCGGGCTGACATACTTGACGCGGCGCTCCTTGTCAAAGGAAACAAACCCATCGGGGCTCATGGTGAAGATGGCGCTCAATTGTTGTGTGCGGTCCTCAACCTGCAACTGTGCTTGCTGCCGGGCTGCCATTTCCTGGCGGATGCGTCGCAAATGCCGCACGATGGCGGCCGCCAGTGCCAGTACCAGCAGGGTCATCAGGCTTGCCTGCATCAATAGTGCATCACGCGCCTGCCGGTGATTGGCGAGCAAATTCTGTTTTTCAAGAGCGGCCACTACGATCAGATCGTATTGCGGCACTTTGCGGTAGTAGTAAAGCCGCTCCACGCCGTCCACCACTGATTGCTGGGTATAAGGGCCAGACAGGCGACCGTGCTCGATGAGCGAGAACATCAGTGCGTCTGTTGCCTTGTTGCCATATGCCTCCTGCGGTCCTACCTTGCGCACGCGTGCCACACGATCAGTTCCGTATAGGGCTGTGAGTCCCTTGGGCCCCAGGTTCAGGGCTGAATAGAAATTCGAGAAGTAGCCGGGGTCGATCGAGACCACGACGACACCGCCGAAGTCGCCGTTGGGGCGTGAAATGCGTCGCGTCATCTGGATTGACCATTTCCCACTGGCGCGCCCGAGCACTGGCTGCGAGACGAACAGTCCCACAGCATCCGATGCGACATGGACCTTGAAATGTTCGCGGTCCGACAGGTCCAGACGGTTCAGGATAGGCAGGTTGGAAAGGGTATAGATGCCTTTGGCGTCGATGATGCCAACCTGGTTGAATATCTCGCCATCAATGACGCCGCTGTCGGTCAATGCTTTTAGGTCAATCCGGTCGCCGATTTCCAGGTAACGCGACTGGACAAAGCGGATGACCTGGTCTGCGCTGCGCAGGGTGCGGGTCGCGTGCTCTTGGGTCAGGCGCGTCAGGTTGCCCAGATCCTGTTCCGCCGCCGCAAGTTCGCGCTGGCGGCTGTGATCGACCAGCGTCAGCACGTGCCACCATGTCAACAGAATCAACAGGGCGGCAGCCAACGAGATCAGTTGGCTGAAGCGGCGCTCGTTGGTCATACTGGGACTTGGAGTCGGCGCAACCGGTGAAGTGCCGACGGGCATCATGCGGTTCCTTTCGGTTGATCGGGATTGCTGGCAGCGGGCAGCAGCAGACAAATGGTCGTGCCCCGACCCGCTACGCTGCTCACGGTGACACTGCCGCGCTGCAATTCAACCAGTTCCTTCACGATGCTCATGCCCAGTCCAGTGCCAGGTATTTTGCCGGATCTGTCGGCACGGTAAAAACGTTCGAAGATGTGTGTCGCCTGCTCGGGGTGCATGCCGATCCCGGGGTCGCTGATGTGGATGCCGACCATGGGTTCGTCTGCAGCACTGCGGCTGGCTTCAATCTGAATTCGCACCGTGCCACCAGCCGGCGAATACTTGTAGGCATTGGACAGTACGTTGCCAATAGCCTGCTGCATCTTGAGACTGTCCACATGCAGAAACAATTCGTCGGTGCTGGCCGTGATGCTTGGCAAGGAGCGCCCATGCGGCAGTTGCAAACTCGATACGACCTGACGCACGAGATCGAGCGCAGAAATGCAAACCAGCGTCAAGTCCTTGCCGGCGCGCGCTTCAATGCGGGCCAGGTCCAGCAGTTCATTCAGCAGTGAGGACATTTGCTGCGACTGCGCGAAGATGACGCGCAGAAACTCGTTCTGGGTCGTTGTGTCAAACGACTGCTTCAGCAACAGTTCGGTAAAGCCGTAAATACTGGCCAACGGTGTGCGCAATTCGTGCGCGGCGGTCGAGAGAAACTCAGTCTTGAACCGGTCCACCTCGGTTTCATGGGTCACATCCCGAAAACAAAGGATCTTCGAGACTGCGCCGGTCGGGTTCAGATACTGACTTATGTCGAGAGCGCGTTGCACCGGCCTGGAAAGTTCCAGCAGAGCGCCCGGCTTTGCGGGTACTTGCATGGCTTCGTCCTGCAGTCCTGCCAGAACGCCCCAAAATGCGGCCTCGTCAAGTCCTTGCAATTGCGCGATGCCCAGCCCTGTCATCTGCGTGAAGGCCGGGCTCAGGTAGTTGATATACCTGTTTTGGTCAAAAGAAACAAAACCATCCGGACTCAGTTTCAAGATGGTGCTGAGCACCTCGCTCTGGTCGCAGCATTCGCCCCGCAAGGTCTCGTCGTCTTTTTGCGGGACCTTGTGACTCACGTTGCCTTGCTCCGGACCCAGGCCGCCACCTGCAAGGGGCTGAAGGGTTTAACGAAGTAAGCATCAGCGCCGCGTTTGCGCGCATCGTCATGGTCGGTGACCTGGCCGCGGGCGCTGATCATGGCGACCAGAATGTCCTGGGTTTGCGGGTTCGCCTTGATGGTTTCGAGGACCTGCAGGCCATTCATCGCCCCTGGCATCATGACGTCGAGCAGGACGATCTTGGGGTGATGACGGCGCACGGCATCAAGTGCACCCGCAGCATCTTCGGCCTCCAAAATTTCAAACTCCTTGCCCAGGGTGATGCTGAGCAGGCGGCGGATGTCGGAGTGGTCGTCAACGATCAAAACAGGAATCATGATGGGCAGTTCACGTAGTAAGAATTAATGTGCAGAGCGGGCCGACGATGTGTTGGGGCTTTCATGTGGAATTTTGAAATGTCCCCTGTTCACGATGTCGGTGGCGATGATCTGCAAGCGATCGAACGGAATCGGCTTTGGCAAGACCTCGACGCCCGCCGGAATGCCGCCATGTTGCCCTATGTCCTCACGGTCGAGTCCAGTGACGACGACGACGGTGGTGTCGGCCAGTTTGGGTGTCTTGTGCAGCACGCGCAGCATATAGAAACCGTCCATGTCAGGCATGCGCAGGTCCGTCACCAGAAGATCAGGGCAATTGGCGCCTATCATCAGCAAGCCCGTGATGGCGCTGCTGGCAGACAGAACGGTCGGTGCCATCGGCCAGCGCGACATATTGGCCTCATACAGTCGCAGTAGATTGACATCGTCATCGACGACCAGGATGCTCAAGGGTCGTGCCTCGGGCGTTGCGCTTACGGTGCTGGTAGACGCAGGCACGCTGTCGGGTTCCTTGTGCAGCAACTGATCGACAGAGTCGCGCATGACACGGCGGTGGCCGCCAACTGTCTTCCACGCCTTGAGCACGCCTGTTTCGACCCAGAGTTGAACCGTGCCGACCGAGACGCCGAGCAGCAGGGCGGCCTCCCGTGTGGTGCAGAATGTTTTTTTGATGTCCATTGGTTTCATTTTCTTGGATCCACTCCCATTTATTTATCCGCACTGTAACACTTTAATCGTTTATTGTTGTTTATTGCCAATTAGTGGTAATTATGGCTTTTCTGTTTTAATTGTGGGGGCTTATTACCTGGATCAATGGCAAGAAAAATCCAGCTAACGCCTTCTGCCCCCCCCTGAATAGATCAGACTCTGCCCTATGAGTACTTTTGATGCCAATGCCATGGAGTGTCTGGCCGCTATCCTGGAAGAGGGCGGCTTTGAGCGCGCAGCGCTGCGGCTCTCCATTACCCAGTCGGCCGTGTCGCAGCGTTTGCGTGCGCTTGAAGTTCAGGTCGGAACCGTACTGATTGTGCGCAGCCGTCCGCTCAGGCCAACTTCGGCGGGGCGTCTGCTGCTCAGGCATGCGTTGCAGATGCGATTGCTGCGGGCAGATCTGGAGCGTGACTTGCAGGACCTGGCGCCCGGGACCTCGGGCGGTGACGAGGAGCGAATCTCGATCGCCATCAATGCCGACAGTATTGCCACATGGGCCTTACCGGCACTGAGCCGACTGGCGCATCAGGGATTGGGCTTGGAGATCATCACCGATGATCAGGATTTCACGATTGAATGGCTGCGCGAAGGAAGGGTCCTGGGTTGTGTCACAACCGTCAAGCAGGCTTTGCGCAGTTGCAGACTGGTGCCGCTGGGTGCCATGCGCTACGTGGCCGTAGCTCAGGCGGATTACGCAGCCGTGCATTGTCCGCAGGGCTTGTCGCCGCAGAACTTTCGTTCCCTGCCATTTATTGCATTCAACCGCAAGGATGACTTGCAGTGTGAATTCGTTGGGCGCGCGCTGCAATTACAGCAGATTGCGCTGCGCCAGTTGTATGTGCCCAGTTCGCAGGGTCAGGTGCGTGCGGTGCTGGATGGCTGGGGTGTCAGCGTGGTACCCGAACTGCAGGTGCGCCAGCACCTGCAAGATGGGCGTTTGGTCGATATTGCGCCCGGGCATGCTTTACCAGTTGAGTTGTACTGGCATTGCTGGAACCTGGACTCTGCAGTGCTGGACGCATTGACCAGCGCGCTGACTTCTGCTGCTGCCGCGGCGCTGGGCTGAGTCGGGACGCATCACCGAACCAGTAGTACCGGCACTTGGCAATGGGCCAGCACCTGGGTCGCTACCGAGCCCATGACCAGGTTGACCAAGGTGCCGTGACCATGTGAGCCCATGATGAGCAAATCGAACTTGCCGCTGCCTGCCAGTTTGGAGATGCTCTCGCCCGCATGTCCGGTCTTCCAACTACTTTTCGCGTCAATCCCATGGCGCAACAGGAACTTCGATACTGGCCCAAGCACTTTTTCGGCCTCCTCGGCGTAATACTTGTCTACGATTTCCTTGCCGACAGCAGCGCGCGCTCGCGGTGGCAGCAAGGGTTGCACCGTGAACACGGTGTAGTCGTTGTTCGCGGTAAACAATTCACTGTGGGTGGCCAGGTAGGCCAGCATTTTTTTGGTGTAGCGGCTGCCGTCAACGGCGAGAAGAATTTTCATGCGGTGCCCCTCTTTGAAAACCTCAGTGTAGCGGTGGTGCAGGTCGGCTGTTTGTCAAAATCAACATGGGCCCTCAGGCTTGCCAGTATCGTTCGCGCGGTTTGCCGACCTGCTGGTGACTTTCAGACCTCAATGCAGAGGGTGGACTGAAAGGCCGCTTGCTCGTTCTTTCTTGCATAACCCATTGGGTTGGCGACAACGCGGCAACCATTGTGTACATAGTCACTCGGCGCATGCAGGTGCCCATGCAGCCACAATTGTGCGTGGGTAAGCCAATCATCCAGGGCGTTGCAGAATCCGGCACTGCCGGGTGTCTGGCCATAACGCGGATCAGCGCTGCGTAAACTGGGCGCGAAATGGGTCACCACCACGGTTTTGCCCAGGAACGGCGTCAGCAAGGCCGTATTCAGCCAGTCCTGGCATTGCAGCGCTTGCGCGCGTACTGCTTCGGCCAGCATCGGCAGGTCTGCGCGCGTGGTGGCGGTTTTTTTGAGGTAGTAGTTGGCGGCACGAAAGGCCTTGTCGCGCGCCTTGAGTTGCCGCGCCAAGCAGTTGTCTGAAAGCGGTATGGTTTCGTTTGGCGCTGGCCCGAGCGCGTCAAAGTCGCTCCACAGGGTGGTACCGATAAAGCGCACTGTCTGCCCGGGCGGGCCCAACCCGGTCACGACTGCACGCTCCAGCCAGTGGATGCCCAGGCGCTCGCAGGTTTCGCGCAGGCAATCGTGCGCCTGATCAAAGTCGAGCGCATCGTATTCATGGTTGCCGGGAACGAAAAGTACCGGCGTAGGCCAGCCATACCGAGGCGAAAAGCGGCTCAAACCGAAGTCGCGTGGCAGCGCAGCGCTCAAAAGCGAGCCGGCTTGATACGATCCGATATCGCCCGCCAGCACCAACAGGTCGGCGCCTGGCGCCGGCGTGGCCACCCATTGCGGGTGAACTTCAAGGTGCAGGTCGGACAGGAGTTGAATCTTCATGCTCAGACTGCAAAAACTGATTGCGCCAGCGCCAGGATGCTTGCGCGAAGCCATTGGTGTGCGCCGGAGCGGTGAACGCGGTGATGCCAGAGGGCGTCCACGTGAAAGGTTGGCACCGCAAAAGGCAATTCCCGCAGCACCAGTTGATCCGCCATGCCGGTGACGCTCACAAAATGGCGGGGCAATACGGTCAGAAGGTTGGAGTGCGTGACTACCTTGCCTGCCGTGAAGAACTGGTTGACCGTCAACACGATACGACGTTCGCGTCCATGCAAGGCCAGCGCTGCGTCGACAAAGCCGAACGGCCTCCCGGAAAAGCTGACCAGCATGTGGCGCGCGGCGCAGAAACGGTCCAATGTCAGTGGCTCGCTGGCCAACGGATGCTCACGCCGCATCGCACACACATACTCGCCGCTGTAAAGGCGTTGATGGCTGAAGGCGACGGCTTCACCCGCTTGCTGGCGTGCTGTCAAATCAGCGAAGGCGGCGGGAAAATAGCCGATTGCCAGGTCCGCCACCTCCTCGTCAAGCAGGCGGCGCGGGTCGCGTGTGGTCAGCGGTACAACTCGGATTGAGACGCCGGGTGCATCGCGGTCCATAACCTTGATCAGGCCCGGGATCAACTGGGCCGCCGTGGCGTCAGCCATGGCCAGCACGAAGGTGCTGCTGGCCTGTCCTGGTACGAAGTTGCTTGGCGTCAGTACCTCCTGCAGTCCGCGCAGCGCTTCGCGCACCGCAGGCCAGAGGGCCAATGCGCGGGGCGTTGGTGTCATGGACTGGCCGCTGCGCTTGATCAAATCGTCGCCCACTGCCTCACGAAATCGGCGCAGCGCATTGCTGACCGCTGGTTGCGTCAGTGATAGCTTGCGCGCTGCTCGCGTCAGGCTGCGTTCCGTCATTACTTCGTCGAAAACGCGCAGCAGGTTGAGGTCAAGGGTGCGGAAATTAAGCGTGTTCACAGGGGTTAATCACTAACGTGAATGTATGTAATAACAAATATAAAGTTGAAGCGCATTAGTGAAAACCCTAGTATGATGCCATCACTCAGCCACGAAGGCTGGGTATTGAAAGAAAGATTTCACCATGACCAGTTTTATACAGCCCAGTTTTCCCACGCAGCATCCCGGCGTGGCACGCATTGAAGCAGCGATCGGCGCAGCGCGCGCCATGCGTCAGGACTTTGACAGTACCAAGAGCCTGAGTGTCATGCTGCTGGCGGCCATGGTGTCGGCGCTGGTGGTGGTGGCCGATCAACTGATTGATACCTGGGCTGATGGGCACCTGCTGGCGGCCTGGGTCGCCTTGTGGGTAATCGGTTTTGCCGCACTGGCCTTGTTCGCCGCGCCAGCACGCCGTCTGGCTGCCAGCGCCGTTGGTGCATTGAATGCCTGGTCTGAACGCATTGCCATGGCAAGAGCCGATGCCCGCTTGTGGAAGATCGCACAGGCGGACCCGCGCGTCATGGCGGACCTGAATGCGGCGATTGCACGCAGCGAACGCTGATCAGTTTCCCGTCCCATCGTTTGCTGACATGGATCAAAACGTTTTTTCCCTTTGAGAGGAACATCAAATTGGGTCGCAAGTCGTCGGCACCGGCGAATGTAGCCTAGGTAGTGTGTCATCGGTGCCAAGCGGTTATCACCGCGCTTAACCAAAGCAAAGGCAATCTTATGACTAACTTCTGGAAATCGATCATTCCGATCGTGGTGGCCATCGCCATCGCAATGCTACCGGCGCCCAATGGCTTGGCGCCGCATGCTTGGTACTTCTTTGCCATTTTTGCTGGCGTCATCGTCGGCCTGATGACCGAACCACTGCCGGGCGGGGCTGTGGGTCTGATCGGCGTCACGTTGGTCACCTGCCTGGCGCCGTGGGTGTTGTATGCGCCGGTGGAACTGGCCAAGCCGGGCTTCAAACCGGCCAATATGGCGCTGACTTGGGCGCTGTCGGGTTTTTCGAACGCCACCGTCTGGCTGATCTTTGGCGCCTTCATGTTTGCGCTGGGCTATGAAAAAACCGGACTGGGGCGGCGCATTGCCCTGCTCCTGGTGAAGGCGATGGGTCGACGCACGCTGATGTTGGGCTACGCGGTCATGATCGCCGACACCATCCTGGCGCCGTTTACCCCGTCCAACACCGCGCGCAGCGGTGGCACGATCTTTCCGGTGATTCGCAACCTGCCGGCGCTCTACGACTCAAAACCGAATGACCCATCGGCGCGCCGCATCGGCTCCTACATCATGTGGGTTGCGCTGGCGACCACCTGCGTCACCAGTTCCATGTTCCTGACGGGCCTGGCGCCCAATCTGCTGGCGGTGGAACTGGTCAACAAGACCGCCAAGATCAGCCTGAGTTGGACCCAGTGGTTCATGGCGTTCGCGCCAATCGGCATTACGTTGCTGATTCTCATACCCCTGCTCACTTACTGGTTCTATCCGCCAGAAGTAAAGGAAGGCAGCGAGGTGCCGGCTTGGGCGGCCACCGAATTGCAGAAGATGGGCCGCTTTTCCACGCGCGAGGCGATGCTGGCTGTAGTCGTCATCCTGGCGCTGATACTGTGGATTTTTGGCGACAAATTCATCAATGCGACGACCGTGGCGCTGCTCGTCATCTCGCTGATGTTGCTCAGCAAGGTTGTCACCTGGGACGATGTCGTCAAGAATTCCTCAGCCTGGAATACGCTGGCTTGGTTTGCCACACTGGTGGCGCTTGCCGATGGTTTGAACAAGGTCGGCTTCGTCAAGTGGTTCGCCGAGGCGGTTGCCGCGCACATGAGCGGTTTCTCGCCGTTCACGGCGATGGTCGTGCTGGTGCTGGTGTTCTACTTCACGCACTATCTCTTCGCCAGTGTGACCGCCCATGTAACGGCCTTGCTGCCAGTCATGCTCGCAGTAGGATCGACCATCCCGGGCATGGACATGCCCCAATTCGCACTGCTGCTGTGCCTTACATTGGGCATCATGGGTGTACAGACGCCCTATGCAACCGGTCCGTCGCCGGTTTACTATGGATCCGGCTATCTGCCGTCAGCTGATTACTGGCGGCTCGGCGGTATCTTCGGCCTGATCTTTATCGCTGTGCTTCTGCTGATGGGTCTGCCGTGGCTGGCGATGATTGGCTAGTGCAGTGTTGCGAAACACTGCACCTTGATTCTGGACCGCGTTCAGGCCATTGAAACGGCTATGAACGCCAACAGAAACATCAACACGGCACCGGCCAGCGGCAGCACCAACGGCATGGAGGAGACGACTGATTCCACCGGGTCAAGGTCGGATGCCGGCGTGGCGGGTGTGGGGCTGGACATGGCGGCTCCTTGCGATTGCTGGATTGGAAAGAGGCGCATTCTACCTATGCCAGCAAAATCCTGTGCAGGCACGGGCAAGGCGTCAGGATTTGTGCGCCGGGATCAATGGCGGCGCATGCCCAGCAGGGCGGCGCCGATGATCAGGGCTGCGGCCAGCGCAATGTGCCAACTCAGGGCACGCCCGGTGACCTGCATCAGCAGTACGGTGGAAGCCAGCGGCGTCAGATAGCTCAGCAGGCCGACATGGCGCACGTCGCCGAGTTTCAGGGCCTTGTCCCAAAGCAGAAAAGCCGCTCCCAGCGGCCCCAGACCGAGGAGCAACAAAAGCAGCCAGTCGTTGCTGTTGAGTGCGACTTCGGGCTCCAGCAGCCAGTGACAGGCCAGTGACAGTGCACCCGATATCAAACCGAACAGCCCGATCGACGCCGTGGGAAAGCTCCTGCCAGTCAGTTCGGCGCGTTTGGTCTGCAGCGAGTAGTTGGCCCAGATGAAGGCCGAACCCAGCGCCAGCAGGTAGCCCGGTAGCGCACCCCAACCGGGTTGATCTGGGGCTGTGCCCGTCGCTTCACGCCCACCCAGAATCGCGATGGCGGCGCCGGCAAAGCCGATCGCCGCGGCGGCAATATGGACTCCGCGCAGTTTGAGTCCCGGCAGGTAGAGCGAGGCCAGTACCACGATCAGCAATGGCCACAGGTAGTTGATCAGATTCACTTCCACCGCCGGTGCCAGGCGCAGGCCGATGAACAGCAAAAAGTGGTAGCCGAACAGT
>SESB01002071.1_pt1 | contig 12128 bp, 10 predicted proteins | sample 3171441 | NCBI WGS metagenome assembly SESB01 (sample SAMN06051867, study PRJNA518727) | freshwater metagenome | biome: subpolar coniferous forest; feature: holomictic lake; material: water; isolation source: holomictic Lake 227, 6 m depth | place: Canada: near Kenora, Ontario | collected...
ACATATTTTCTCTACAACGAAAAATATTTCAAGCGTAATGGTCTTTTTACGGACATCTATAATGAAAGTGATCTGAAAGGAAGTGTTGAAAAGGTGGTTTTTTTCAATGTTGGCGTACTCGAGACCCTGCAGCGCCTGGGGTGGAAGCCCGACATTATTCACTGCCATGACTGGCATGCCAGCCTTGTGCCTCTGCTTCTCAAAACTGTTTACGCTTCCAATGAGTTTTTCAGGGATATAAAGACGGTTTTTACGATTCACAATATTTATCGTCAGGGTATTCTGCCCTACAAGGCATTCCAGCGGTTACTTCCCGAAGAGGTCTGTTCCTCTCTTCATTGCAGCAATGAGGAGGTGAATCTGCTCTACACCGGCGTTGAACATGCCGACCTTCTTACGACCACTTCGAAAAGTTATGCCGAAAAAATTGTGCATGATGGTCCCCAGACTTATGGTCTCGGGCGTGTTCTTGGAGAGTATCAGGCAAAATTTTATGGTATTCTTAATGGCATCGATATCAGGCAGTGGAACCCTTCGACCGACAAGCTCATCAAGAAGCGTTACAGTATCGAGCATATAGAGGGCAAGCTTGACAACAAAAAAGCATTGCTTCAGGAAACGGGCCTTCCATACCGTGAAGGTGTGCCGGTTGTGGGTGTGATTGCTAATTTTGACGAGTTTCAGGGTGCAGATCTGCTGAAACAAAGCCTGGAACAGCTTGCAGCGCTTGATATTCAGCTTGTGATCAGCGGTTCAGGAGACAAGACATACGAAAAAGTTTTTCAGGATTTTGCCCTGGAGCATCCCGAACAGGTGAGCGTTCAGACTGAATATTCCGATGCTTTTTTCCACCTTGCCATTGCGGGGCTGGATATTCTGCTTATGCCGGGTATGATTGAATCATGCGGTATGATTCAGATGTTTGCCATGAGCTATGGAACGATACCGGTTGCTTACGCTGGTGGCGGGATTGTTGAAACCATAGAGGATCATGACGAAGAGAGCGGTTCAGGATTTATTTTTTATGAATATACCAGCCAGTCACTTGTTGACAAGCTGCAGGAGGCTCTCGAATGTTTTCATGATGAGGAGAGCTGGCTTCGGATTGTAACCGAGGCTATGACGCGCGATTTTACCTGGAAAAACTCGGCAGAAGAGTATGACCACCTGTACCGTGAACTTCTTGAGCAATAGGGGGTTATGGTGCAAATAATAAAGGTTCTCTTTCTTGACCGGGATGGTACAATAAACAAGGATACCGGTTCTTATATTGCTTCGAGAGAGCAGTTGCAGCTCATTGATCGTGCAGATGATGCTATCGCGCTTGCCAGAAATGCCGGGTATCGGATTGTTATCGTGAGCAATCAGGCGGGTATTGCCAGAGGAATAGCTACGGTCGAGCAGGTTGAAGAGGTGAACCGCTATCTTAATGAGCTGCTTTCGGCCAAAAATGCAGGGTTTGACCGTTGTTATTACTGTCCCTTTCATCCTGAATATCCCCACCCTGATTACGACCGTTTTATTGATTATCGTAAACCGGCAACGGGAATGGTTGAGCTGGCCATCAATGATTTTTTGGCAGAAGGCTTTATTGTCGACAGGGGGGCTTCGTTTTTTGTTGGAGATAAAACGATTGATGTTGAGTGTGGTCTGCGTGCCGGGCTCAGGTCGGTGCTGGTAAGGACCGGTCACAATGAGGAAGAGCTTTGTTTGTTGCGGAACATCATTCCTGAATTTGTGGCTGACGATCTTTATAAAGCGGTGACGGAGTATATTCTTGTCTCAGTCTGAACCTGCTTTGCCCCCTCATGTCAGCCTTTTCAGGGTATGCTGACTCTTTATGTGCATATTCCGTTTTGTAAATCGCGTTGTTCCTACTGTGATTTTTACCTTGTCACGCGACAGGAGCATATCGCAACGTTTTTCAAGGCTCTTTCGCTTGAAAGCGCATCCCGATCGGCTGATCTGAAAGGAAAAACGATTAGTGCCATTCATTTCGGCGGCGGTACTCCATCAATGGTTTCCGTGCACTATCTTGCCGGATGGCTACACGACATTGCCGCGTTTTGTACGTTTACTCCCGACATTGAAATAGCTCTTGAAGCCAATCCTGAAGATCTCTGCAGCAGGAAAATGGATGAGCTCCGTGCGGCAGGTATAACGAGGCTCAGTATTGGTGTTCAGTCGTTTAGTTCCGAAAAGCTGCGCGCACTTGGTCGCGCCCATACCGCACTCGAATCCCGCCAGGTAACAGCCGATGCGATTCGGAGGTTTGACTCAGTGAGCGTTGACCTGATATGCGGGGTTTCCGGAGAGGAGCTGCCGATTTGGGAAGCTGATCTCAAGGCCGCTCTGGCGCTGGAGCCCCACCATCTTTCGGTCTATATGCTCTCGGTTGAGCCGAAAACCCTCCTGCATCGGAAAATCTCGAAAGGCATACTTACGGTTCCAGACGATGCCGCGCAGGCCTCCTTCTATGAAACCGCGATCAGAAAAGTGGCGCTGCACGGGTACACCCATTATGAAGTCTCCAATTTTTGCCTGCCGGGCCATCAATCCCGTTACAATCTTGCAAGCTGGCGGCGCGAGCCGTACCTTGGCTTTGGCCCTTCTGCACACAGCTTTCTTGTTTCTGAAGAGTGCGAGGTCCGCACGGCAAATGTGTCAAGCCTTGCTCGATATATGGCCGCTCCCGAAAATGCCATGGTGTTTCGTGAAGAATTGTCGGATGCAGAGCGGTTTACTGAACAGGTTTTTCTTTCCCTGCGAATAAACAGCGGTCTTGATGTTGAGTTTTTGCAAAAAGAAAATAAATTGGGGCATGGTCTTGTACAGACTCTTGATCTTTTTACGGAGAGAGGATGGATACAGCAGCAGGAGGGGCTTCTTTACCTGACTGAAAAAGGTTTTTTGTTTGCCGATTTTATCGCAGAGGCTCTTATTTTCTGATAACCCGATACTTCAGAGTACGTTTCACCCATGACACACCGGACGATTAACCGCACTCTTTCTGCTGTTCTTTTTCTTGCCGCTGAAATTTTATATCTCCGCACTATGGCTCCCACCTTTTCGTTCTGGGATTGCGGGGAGTTTATTGCAACAGCGTATACACTCGGCATTCCACATCCTCCCGGAGCACCGCTTTTTCTTTTGCTTGGGCGTTTCTTTTCCATGATTCCTTTTTTCAGTGATACCGGAGCACGGGTTAACCTGATCAGTACTCTCGCCAGTGCGGCAACCATTATGTTGACCTATCTGATCACGGTGCGGTTGATCATTCTCTACAGAAAAAGTGAGCCTGACCTCTGGGACTCTGCTGAAAAGATATCTGCCTACGGAGGCGCTGTTATCGGTGCTTTAGCCCTTGCCTTGTCCGACAGTTTCTGGTTTAACGCTGTTGAAGCTGAAGTGTACGCACTTTCATCGCTTTTTACTGCTGTTGTTGTCTGGTTGATTCTTCGCTGGCATGAAGAGGAGCCTGAACCCGGTCACGAACGGTGGCTGCTGCTCGTCATGTACGTCATAGGGCTTTCCATCGGGGTGCATCTGCTCAGCCTGCTTGCTGTTTTTGCTGTTGCGCTGCTCTACTTCTTTAAAAAGTATGAGGTGACCTTTAAATCCTTCACTCTGCTGATTCTTGCGTCGTCCGCTCTTTTTTTTCTGATTTATATCGGCATCATCAAGGGGCTTCCGATATTGCTGCAAATGACTTCATGGTGGGGATTTCTTCTCTTTCTCGTTCTACTCGGTTATGCCGTATGGTATTCACACACGCACCGCAAGGCGCTTATGAATACCCTTCTGATGTCGCTATTTCTCATCATTATCGGGTATACATCCTACGGCATGATTTTTGTGCGGGCGCAGGCAGGGCCGCCGATCAACGAAAACAATCCTTCGACCTCAGAGAGCTTTTTTTCTTATCTCAACCGCGATCAGTACGGTGACATGCCGCTCTGGCCGAGACGCTGGTCACCGGAGCCGGTACATCAGTATTACTACCAGCAATATTCAAGTGATCTTGACTATTTTCTCACCTACCAGATGCAGAAGATGTACTTTCGCTATTTCGGCTGGCAGTTTATAGGACGCGAACATGATATGGAGGGGGCTGGAGTCGACTGGTCGGTGCTTTGGGGTATCCCTTTTCTTGTGGGGCTTGTTGGAGCCATAACCCATTTCAGGCGTGACTGGAAGATGGGACTGGTTGTTACCGCGCTTTTTGTGCTTACCGGCGCCGCGCTGGTTATCTATCTTAACCAGACTGAGCCGCAGCCCAGAGAAAGGGATTACAGTTACGTCGGCAGCTTTTTCGCTTTTGCTCTCTGGATAGGAATCGGAATTGAAAGCATTTGGCAGTGGCTTGGGGAGAGGTTGAAGCTGATTGGCCGCAGGTCCCTGATGCTTCTTGCTGTGTTGACGGTTGCACTCGGTTTTTTCCTGATTAACGGCAGGATGCTGCAGGCGAACTATCGTATGCATGACCGTTCCGGAAACTATGTTCCGTGGGACTGGGCCTGGAATATGTTGCAAAGTTGTGAAAAAGATGCCATTCTTTTTACCAACGGCGATAATGATACCTTTCCCTTGTGGTACCTGCAGGAGGTCGAACGTATCAGAACCGATGTGCGGGTGGTTAACCTGAGTCTTGCCAATACAGGCTGGTACCTTGATCAGTTGAAAAACAGCAGCCCGCGCGGTGCAAAACCCGTTGCCTTCAGTTTAAGCGACGGAGAGATTGCCAGTATTACCTATGTCCCTATTGATTCAGTTGATGCTGTGCTTCCTTCATCCCCGCTCCGTCAGCAGCTTTTGCGTGAGTCACGACTCCATGCTCTTTCGCTGCCCTCAGAACCTGTCGATACCATGAGATGGCTGCTGAAGCCAGGACTGACTTATGATGGACAGGGATATCTTCGCCCCCAGGATATTGCTGTTTATGAGATTCTGATGAACAACTTTGCTCGTCGTCCGGTCTATTTTGCCTTGACGGTCGATCCGGAAAGCATGATTGGTATTGAAAAATATCTTCGTCTTGACGGTCTTGCCTACAAGGTAGTGCCGATTAATAGTGCAGATCCAATGAGCTATGTTGATCCGGCAGTGCTGTACAGGAACCTTCTGAGCGTTTATCGTTACAGAAACCTCAATAACCCCCGAGTCACTCTTGAAGAGACGTCGAGAAGACTTTGCGGCAACTATAATCCACTGTTTGTCCGTCTTGCCCTTGAGTTGGCCACGGATCCTGAGGGAACTCTTCTCATCAGAGATGCGTCTGGTGCAGAACGGAATGTTCGGCGCGGGGCACTTGCATTGCAGGTACTTGATACCTCAGTCAAACTTCTGCCTTTGGCACAATATCCCTTAAATCCGGAACTTGCCGGTTCAGTTATTGCCCTTTATGTACGTCTGGGCGAAAAGCAGAAAACGTCAGTATATATTAATTATCTTGAGCAATTGGGCGTTCACTCATCGCCAGCTTCTGACCCTCGCCTTTTTTATGTTCTTGCCAGGGCATACAGGGATATTGGCCGCAAAGATGAAGCGAAACGAATTATCCAATCACTTTCTCGTGAACTGAAGGAGCCAAAGCTGGTAGAAGAGTTTGAAACAATGAAGGAATAAAAAATTATGCAGAGCACAATTCATCCAACTGCCGTTATCGGTCAGAGCGCCGTTCTTGGGGAGGGCGTTACGGTCGGTCCCTATACCGTTATTGAAGACGATGTGGAAATAGGTGATGGTACCAGGATATGGCCCCATGTTCATATAGCATCTGGTGCCCGGATCGGCCGTGACTGCAAGATCTATTCTGGCGCGGTGCTTGCCACTGAGCCTCAGGATCTCAAATTTTCCGGAGAGAAGACCTATCTTTATGTTGGCGACAGAACGGTTATCCGGGAATGTGTTACCCTTAATCGGGGCACAAAAGCGAGCGGTAAAACCGTTATCGGCTCTGATAATCTTTTTATGGCTTATGCGCATGTTGGTCATGACTGTGTCATCGGTAATCATGTTGTTGTTGCAAATTGTGTTCCGTTTGGCGGTCATTGCGAGGTTGGTGATTATGTTGTTATTGGAGGGCTGGCCGCAGTGCACCAGTTTGTTCGAATCGGTCGTTTTTCAATGATCGGAGGGCTCTCAAGAGTCACGCTTGATGTGCCGCCGTTTGTCATGGCTTCTGGCAATGAAACTTTCCGTTTTGAGGGTCTTAACAGTATCGGGTTGAAACGCCGGGGATTCACGGCTGAGAAGATTACCTTGATTAAAGATGCATACAGGATTCTGTTTCAATCGGGCCTTCTTCTTGCCAATGGACTTGAAAAAGTGACATCAGAACTTTCTCCAGAACCTGAAATTGTTGAGATTCTGGACTTTTTTGCATCAGGTACTCATGGTAGAAAATTTATCAGACCGTTCAGTCACCACTAAATTAAATTTGGCAGTATGTCTCGATGGGCAATTGGTATAGATCTTGGCGGTACGGCAATCAAGGCAGGGGTCGTCGGTAAAGAGAGTGGCCTTCTGACGGACAGAAGAATTTTTACCGATACGGCATCGGGTCCTGGCGGAATTGTTCAACAGCTTGCCGGCATTATTGCAACTCTTTATCGAGAAGCATCCACGACACTTAAGCCTGAAGATTTTGCCGGTGTCGGGCTGGGAGCCCCAGGGGCTGTTGATGCGGAGAGGGGGGTACTGAGCTATCCTCCAAATCTTCCTGGATGGGCAATCTTTCCCTTGCGTGATGAACTGCAAAAGTGCCTGATGGAAAAGGAGCAGCTTGCGATGCAGGTTATTATTGATAATGACGCAAATATGGCTGCTTTTGGTGAAGCGGTCTATGGCGCAGGCCGGGAGTTTCAAGATTTTGTTATGGTGACCCTCGGTACTGGTGTGGGCGGCGGGATTGTGCTGAACAGAAAACTTTATCGCGGAGCATACGGTACTGCAGGCGAGTTAGGCTTTATGATTCTTGACTTTGAAGGTCCAACGCTTCATGCCGGTATACGGGGGACGCTTGAAAGCCTTATCGGAAAAAAGGCCATTCTGGCACTTGCACGTCAGATGATTGATTCGAATCCTTCCGGTTCCTCTGTTGGTAACTTGTGTAACTATGACTATACACGCCTTTCGCCGCGCCATCTGGAATATGCCGCACATGAAGGAGATGAAGTCTCTCTTGCTGTCTGGGAGAGAGTTGGTTCCATTCTCGGCGTGGGCCTTGCAAACGTCACTGCGCTCATGGATATCAGAAAATTTGTTGTCGGCGGCGGGATTTCAGCCGCAGGAAACCTTATTTTTGTTCCTGCCATCAATCAGCTCAGGAACTCCATGCTTCCTTCAATGCACGAAGGTCTTGAGCTTGTGCCGGCTTTTCTTGGGAACAAGGCAGGAATACACGGCGCAGCGGCCTTATGCTTCGGCTAACCATCAAGAGAGCTTGCCATGCGAGAACAACTGCTTCACCTTCTTTTTCCTCATGTCTGTCTCGTCTGTCAAAAACTGCTTCTTCCTGATGAAGAGTACTGCTGTGCCTCCTGTATGGAAGAGTTTGAACCTTTCAGAACCTCTTCAGAGGCAGAAGATGTTTTGCGTCAAACCGTTGTTTCCCATTTTGGAGAGCATTTTCCGTTTGAGCGTGGTTGGTGTCGTTACCAGTTTCACAAGAAAAGCGCACTGCAGCAGGTGCTTCACTCGATGAAATATGAGGGTCTTTTTAACCTCGGAAAAAGTTTCGGTCGTCAACTGGGCGAGTGGATGCTCTCCGGCGGTGATATCGGCGATATCGGGTGCATTGTGCCGGTTCCCCTTCACCACCTGAAAAAAACAGAACGATCTTATAACCAGTCAGAAAAAATTGCCGAAGGTCTCGCCCAATCATTGCGGCAACCGGTACGCTCCGACCTCCTTGTCAGAAAACGGTATACCGTATCGCAGACAGGGCTTTCGGCTGAGGCGCGAAAAAAAAATTCTGAAGGAGCCTTTCTGGCGGCCAAATGTGTTCGAGGTTGTCATGTGCTGCTTGTTGATGATGTCGTGACAACAGGCTCAACTTTGGCTGCCGCCGCACAGGCGCTGCGCGAAAGTGGGGCTGAAAAAGTCTCTCTTGCCGCTCTTGCTGTCGCCGTAAAGGAGTAAAAAGCCAATGGAACTTTTTTATACTTCGGTGGAGAACATCGATCTTCATACACAGCGCCTTGTTCTTGATGGTGATGAGTTTCATCATCTTGTGCGGGTGCTGCGAAAAAAAGAGGGGGAGCGTATTTTTGTAACCGACGGTTTTGGCCTGTGCTGCGAGGTCAGTATTTTGGATGTTGGCAAAACCTCACTGAAGGGGCAAATTCTTGGTCATACGCGCTTTGAACGTCCAAAAACCGGCGTGACGGTTGCCCTTTCTCTGCTCAAGGCACCCCAAAGGTTTGAGCTCTTTCTGGAAAAGGCCACCGAGCTTGGAGTATCCACCATCATTCCCATGATGACCTCAAGGACGATCTCCCAGGTGTCAAGTGAAAAAGTTCAGAGCAAGCTCAAGCGATGGCGGACGATTGTTTTGTCAGCGGCACGACAGTCAAAACGGTATTACCTGCCACAACTCAGTGAACCGCTCTCTTTCAGGAAGGTTATTGCCCTTCCGGGTTATGATCTCAAGCTGATTCCTTATGAGGGCTCCGAGATCCCGCCAGAGGTAGAGTGTTGCGGAAAACAGTCAATTTTTCTGATTGGTGGCGAAGGCGGGTTTACTGATGGTGAGGTAGAGGAAGCCCGGAGTGCAGGGTTTCGTGCAATCTCGCTTGGAAGGACAATTCTCAGGGCTGAAACGGCGGGGATTTTTGCCGTAGCTTATGTTCGTTCACAGCTTCTCAACGAGGATTACGTGGAGTGGTTTTAAGTTTTTTGGCTCATAAAAAAATGATCATGAACAGAATCAAAGCAAACCAGGTTATTCTCCTTCTCCTTCTCCTGTTCATTTCGGCCATTTTTTTTGCCATGATCCGTTATTTCCTCATGGTTATTTTTCTTGCCGCTCTTTTTTCTGCGCTTGTAATGCCAGTTTTCAACCGGTTTGAGCGCTGGTTCAGGGGAAGTAAAAGCCTGAGTGCGGCAATGACGATGCTTGTTATGCTGCTCATCGTTGTGCTGCCTCTCGCAGCTCTGCTCGGTGTTGTGGCAAAACAGGCAGTCAGAATAAGTCGTCTTGCCGTACCCTGGGTACAGCAGCAGATCCTTGAGCCAGCCGCATTTGACCAACAGCTTCGTTCGCTCTCATTTTATCCCGACATTGAACTCTATCGTGAGGAGATCCTGAAGAAAGCCGGAGAGCTTGCCAGCACAACAGGGGCGATGCTTTTCAACACCATCTCCTCAGTGACTTACTCTGCCGTCAATGACCTTTTTCTGATCTTTACCTTTCTTTACACCATGTTCTTTTTTTTAAGGGACGGAAGATTGTTATTGGCAAAGCTACTCTCCTGGTTGCCGCTGACGAACAGTGATCAGTACAGGCTGCTTGACAAGTTTCTTTCCGTGACAAGGGCAACTATCAAAGGAAATATGGTGGTGGGAATTGTGCAGGGCACTCTTGCCGGTTTTGCCCTGCATCTGGCCGGGATCGACAGCGCCATCTTCTGGGGTACCCTCATGTCGCTGATTTCAGTGGTACCAGTGCTTGGCCCTCCGATTGTCTGGGTACCAGCGGTCATCTATCTTGCCGCGACAGGGCAGTATCCCCAGGCCATTGGTCTTCTGCTCTTTTGCAGTATTGTGGTCGGTCATATCGACAATATTCTGCGTCCCATTCTGATCGGACGAGATACTCAGATGCACGAACTTCTTATTTTTTTTGGAACGCTCGGAGGTATCGGGATGTTCGGGCTTTTCGGATTTATTGTTGGTCCCATTGTTGCCGCTCTTTTCATGACCGTATGGGAGATGTACGGGGAGAGCTTCAGCGAGTACCTTTCAGAGATCAAAAGCGACAAACCATCCAGTCATGGGTGATCTCAACAACAAAAAAGCGACCTTCCGATCGCTTTTTTGTTGTTTCCTGCAATGAGGCTTAACTTACTCTGACAACCTCTTCAGTTGAGAAGAAGAATGCACCCTCAATAGCTGCATTTTCGACAGAATCAGATCCGTGGACGATGTTCTCACCCTTGCTGTCAGCGTAGAGCTTGCGTACGGTGCCTTCGTCTGCCTGGGCAGGATCGGTGGCGCCAATGACGGTGCGGAAGTCTGCAACAGCATTATCCTTCTCAAGAATCATTGGTACACAAGGCCCGGAAGACATGAACTCAACCAGCTCTCCATAAAAAGGGCGTTCGCGGTGCACGGCATAAAATTCTCCGGCAGTCTCTGTGGTGAGCCGGATTTTTTTCATGGCCACAACGCGGAAGCCGGCACGTTCGATGTGGTTAATGACAGCTCCGACAAGATTCTTGCGGACGCAATCGGGTTTCAGGATAGTCAGTGTTCTTTCCATGGTAGTGGATACAAGATTATTTGTTACTGAAAACAAAAAGTTCGAGCGAAGATACAGAAATGCGCCGGATTATTGAAACTCATGCTGCATCGATTTTTGCGAGCAGATCCTTCATCGGCTGATAAATAATTGGCAGAAAATCGCTGTAGGCCAGCATCACCATTCCCGCTTCATCAACAAGCACATAAGCACGTTGCGACATGCCCAGAAAACCGAGAGCATCGTAGGCTTTTGCAACTGTTTTTTCGGTGTCGCTCAACAGGGTGAAGGGGAGTTGGTTACGCTCGGCAAAGCTTTTGTGCGAGGCAGCACTGTCGGAGCTGATGCCAAGCACAGCAATCCCCCTTTTCGTGAACTCCTGAACATTGTTCCGGTAATCGCACATTTGTGCCGTACAAACGGGAGTGTCGTCACCCGGGTAAAAGATTATCAATACTTTTTTTCCGGTAAAGTCGTAGAGAGAAACGTTCTGACCTTCGGCGTCAGGAAGGGTAAACGCCGGTGCTTTAGTTTTTTCTGCTATCATGATTGTCTGCTGTTTTCGTGTTAACTCAAAAGTTCCGTTATATTCCTCTCAACATACGACTAAATTTTTGAAAAGGGAGCTGGAGGCTCTCCGTTATGGAAATTCATTTCCGGCGGGTTCCGTCAGGAATGGTGCTTTTTGCTCTTTTTCTGCTTTTTTCAGGGTGTCATGCAGGCAATAACCCGGAAGAAACGATAGCGTTGTTTTACAAGCAAGCCAATACCAGCAGTCGCAGTCATGAATATTTGAAGGCTCTTGATTTTTATAATAAGGCTCTTGATCTTGATACCCTGCATATAACCGCACCACGGGTGATCAGCGCCTTATATGAGAAGAGAGTTATCGAAGGCTTGACCGGTGAGTATGGTGAAGCGCTCAAAAGCACGGCGCGTCTTGAAAAACTTCCAGCGGGAATACTGTCGGATTCACTTCGCACCAGAATACTTGTCGATAAGGCAACCTGGCTTCGCGAACTGGGAAATTTCAAAGAGGCTGCGGCAGCACTTGAAAAAGTCCTCTTACCCTTGCCCGGACTTCGGCTTGAGTTGGCCTCTTTGTACAGTGAGGACGGCGACTATGAGAAGGCGGCAATGATTTATAGTAATTTTGCAGGACACGAGCACGATCCGGTTACCAGGATAACTGCCTGGGCCGGGCTCCTGCAGTGCAAAGTTGCTCAGCCGCAACTCGTTCATGAAACTGCCGATGCTCTTGCAGGGAGAATTGCTGCTGAGTCCGGACGGGTTTTAGCGATCAAGGGAGAATTGATACCGAGAATCCAGGCGCTCAGAGCGGCATCAAAAAGCCTTCAGCTTCTTGAAAAACAGCGCAGAAATGCAAGCTATCTCCTGTTCAAAGCTCTTATTTTGGCGGAGGAGTCGCGAAACCCTTTTCTTTTGCAGGTGCTTCGTCTTGAATCAAATGCCGTCATTGTTCGTAAATCAGATCCTTTTCGCGAGGCTGCTGACTATTTTCGAATAAAAAATATGCAGTATGCTCAGGCAGCATCGCTTTTTATGCTTGCCGGAAGCAGGTCGCTTGAAGGCGCGGAGCGGATTGCTGCTTTGCAACAGGGTTTTTCCCTTGGCAGGGATAGCGCACCACCCTGGCCGACAAGTG
>SESB01002076.1_pt1 | contig 12108 bp, 10 predicted proteins | sample 3171441 | NCBI WGS metagenome assembly SESB01 (sample SAMN06051867, study PRJNA518727) | freshwater metagenome | biome: subpolar coniferous forest; feature: holomictic lake; material: water; isolation source: holomictic Lake 227, 6 m depth | place: Canada: near Kenora, Ontario | collected...
TAAGCAAGGATTGCGCCCTCTCCACAATGCATGCCTCCCGCCTCGCCCAGCGCGCGAGCGACTTCGCTGAGAGCTACCACCTGCTGCTTGAGCTGTTGACGTCGGAGCCGTTCCTCCAGGAGTGCCTGCAGATCATTGAGAACACGTGCCTGTGCCGGGACCTGGATTTCACCATCGGCGACTCGCGCCCCGCGAAGAGGTTCCAGGCGTTCATCAACCGCCACTGGCTCCCGTTCCTGCGCTGCGCGATCCGCCAGCAGCACGGGTTGGGCTTCGTCGTGTGGACGGTGCGGACGCTGCGGACCGGGGAGAAGGTGCCGGAGGTGCTGCCGCTCGGGACGTTCACGTGGGTGGTGGAGCCGGAGAAGACCAACCGGTCGTCGCTCAAGTACAGGGTCGAGTTGAACATCGAGGCCGTGCCGTTCCACATCACCGAGTGGGTGCAGCCGAACATGAACGTGAACGAGGGTTCCATTCTGCACGCGACGGTCCAGACGCCGCTGTCGCATCTGGTGGAAGAATACAAGATCCTGCGGGAGACCATGAAGCGCCACCACCACGCCGACGCCTGGAACACGACGGCCCGGATCGTGGTGTCCAACGACCCCAAGGAGTTCAACCACGCCGCGCACGAGAAGGAGGTTTTTGAGACGCTGGACTTTCTGAAGGAAGCCATCGAGACCAAGCGCAAGCACGTGCCCACGGCTGTGGAAGAGGCGTTCCTCACGCGCGGGACCACGAACCACAACGAGGCGGTATACACGCTCCCTGTCCACCACCACCTCGAGAACGTCCAGCAGCTGAAGCCGACCACGGACCTCGAGTTCCTCCACAACAAGTACCGCCAGAACGTGTGCAGCCTCCTGGGCATCCCGTGCGAGATGGTGGCCGGGGACCAGGGCGAGAAGGGCAAGGCGATTCGCTCGACCTCGCGCCTGTTCCAGACCAAGATGATGCGCGTGTGCGGGTTCTTGAAGGCGTTGATGGAAGAGGTGTATCGCGCGATTTACAAGGAGGACGCCGAGTTCAGCGTCGTGGCGATGCCGCGGCTTGAGATTCAAGGGGTTGAGGATCTTAAGATTCTCCACGAGATCGGCGTGCTGCAGCCGGAGCACACGCTCGACATCTCGGAGGTGCTGCTGGGGAAGTTCAAGAAGCGTGCAAAGAAGGTGGATGCGGCGAAGGCCAAGGGGAACGAGGAGGCGCAGGGCAAGGAGCGGAGTTTCCTATGACACTATAAAACAACCCACCACTGCCGCGTCACATATGCCGCCCCTCGCAGCGCTGCTTCTTCTCGCCTTCGCCCATGGCGCCTCCGCGTTCGCCCCCTACACCGTGATGCCCCTCCGCAACGCGCGCATGCGGATCGCCGACAACCCCGCGCTCGTCGAGTGGTCCTCGCAGCCTATCGCGCTGGGGTACGTCGCCGGCTACCTGATGCTGCTGCTGATGCGCGTGTTTCAGCACGTGACGCGCGGGGGGAAATAGTGCTTTCTTTTATTTTCGTTTGGCAAATTGCGTTCGAAGTGCACGCGTCAAATCGCCGGCCGCCCTACGGGTATATCACGCCAACCCTTTCCTCACGCGCGATGGCGACCTCCTTCTCCCTGCACGAGCCGTCGATGGAGGCTGCACAGACCATTGACAGCATCCTGGTCCCCGGCACGAGCATGAAGCTGCTCCCCACGCACTGCCTCTCGTCCCACGGCCAGCTAGAGGGTTTTTTGCTGCATGTCCCGAAGCGCGAGAAGGGGTCGGTGCTCCCCGTGAACCGCCAGATGTTCTACGGGACGTCACTATTCGAGGTGTCCTCGGGCGCGGGCGTGTTCAACGCGGACATCCTGCGGCTGCAGGCGACGGACATCAAGGAGAGCATGCGCACGCTGCAGAACGAGATCCACGCGCGGTCCATCGGAAAGGAGGCGACGTTCGCGTGCATCCCCGACGTGGTGGACGCCATGACCTCGATCAACACCGAGGGCTCTGTGGTGGAGGCGCGGATCTCGCGCACGTCGGGCCGCAGGAGCGTGGACTTCAAGAGCTGGGAGCCGGAGCTGCCGTGCTCGATCTCCATCCTGCAGAGCTTCATCCGGGCGTCGCACCAGCGGGACGTGCGCTCGCACAAGTTGTTTATCGCGGTGTCGGGTGGTCTCGCAAGGGCGAGCGATGAGTTCTACAACCTGCTGACGGACGTGGGGTCGGAGTGGACGTGTCAGGAAGTGAGCGATTCAGAAGAGGTAACCTTCTATTAAGCACGTTTATGCACAATTACTAATAGCTCTCATACCAGGTGTGGTGGCTGCGCAAGGCCGCCCAACGAGCCCGCGCGCGCGTGGCGTTCCTCACCGCCGAGCACTTCGGCCTGCAGATCCCCAGCACCGTGGACCTGTGCTCTTTCGACAGCGTGCGGATCGGGGTGCCGGTGGTGGACACGATCGAGTTCAACATCCAGTCCGGGGACCGCGACACGGTGGAATTCTACTCCGCGTGCTGCGACACGACGGCCGTGCAGAACGGCATCGCGATGCGCATGCACCCGTCGGAGGGGTACTGGATCTTCCGCGGCGCGCTCAAGTCCTCGTCGAAGCTCACCAACTTCGGCGCCATGTTCGGCTCCAAGGCCGTCTGCGGCGTGTTCCCCACGCGCTCCGCGTTCTACAAGAAGGCCCAGGGCTCGCCGTCGTCGGTCAACGGGTTGGACACGGAGATCATCGTCCGCCGGGGCACGCCGCCGAGGGTCAAGGCCGACGGCTACGTGTTCCAGTGCTTCGACGAGCGATTCCTGAGCAACCTCACGCGGATGCAATGGGATAGGAACTCGGGGATCATCGAGCTCGTGCCGGTGGTGGTGGGACTGCCCTAGAGCTCGAGATGCGCCCAGATTTCCCATTGATTCCAGACCCGCTGCCCCGCGGTGTTGACGTACGACCCCTTGGCGATGACATCGCGGGCTCGGGCGTAGATGCCCTGGAAGTAGTGCCCGGCGCGGTTCCGTAGGTCGCGCACGACGTGGTTGAGGAGATTGTCGTGGCGGGTGATGCCGAGCTCCTGGAGCATCTCCGCGTCGATCTGTGTGTTGACGTTCCATATACACTTGTCGTAGTAGTACCCGCTGCATTCGATCTTCTCCTTTGCCAGCATTTTGTCGAGCGTCTTCTTCCTCTGGCAGCGGACGGCCGCGTGCTTCGTCTCCCTGGCGTGCTTTTTCACCAGCTGCCTCATCAGCGCATCGTCCACCGCGACGGAGCCCTCCGCGATCATGTCGTAGAAAAAGCCCTCCTTGGGCAGGTGCATCGCGTCCATGCGCCGGTCAAGCTCGGCTTTCCGCCGCGCCCTGGCCTCCCGCGCCCGTTCCAACGCGAGTTCCTTCTCCTGCTTTGTGATAGCCTTCTGACACGCCTCCTTCTCTCTGACCATGAGCGCGACGTGTCCCCGTGCCTCCAGTCCGCCGAGGCTGGCGAGGATCTTCAGCGCGCTGACGAGCGTCGGGTGCGCCCCCTTGCTGAATCTGTACCCGTTGAACCCGAACCACCGCTTCGCCCACACCTTGGGAATCCGCCTGTCCTTCCTCATGACCGTCACGGCGTACGCCAGGTCGCACTCGCGCCGCAGCGTCTTGCACGTGCTGGCGATCATGCCGAGCTTGGGCAGGCTGCGCACGCGGGTCCAGAACGCGTCTATGCTCACAGCAACTCGGAGCGCGTCGAGGCCGTTGCTCATGTTGCTTCTTTTTTTAACGGTGCGCCACGTGTAACGGCGAGTTTTTTTAATGGAGAGGACTGAGCTCCTGGAGCTTGCCGAGCGCGCAGTCGAAAACACCCTGCGGGGGCAGCCCCCTGGGAATCTCGTTTCCGCGCGAGTATGCCTTGGTGGCGAGGTCGAACTCGACATGGAACGTGAGCGCCTGTCGCATGGACTGGAGCGTTGGGTGCTGCGCGAACGTTGTCTTGGCGGCGTGCAGGACCGGGGCCGATCGCTTGACGGTCGAGATGTGCACCACCACCGTGAGCTTCTTGAGGGAGAAGTGGATCTCTGCCAGCCTGAGCGTCATTGGACCCCATTCTTCCAGGAAGTCAGAGTAAGTGCCCATGTCGTCGTACAAAAGCGTGAAGCCATCCCGTGTACAGTTTCGCCCAACGATGCACGCAACCCTGTGCTTGGCATACTCCGCCCGCAGCCAGCGAGCGATCTCACGCGCAATCGATTTCGGCATCAGGAACTCCTTCTTCCCAGCGGTCCGCGCCTCATCCGAGCCGTCCCAGAGCCCCTTGGACGCACAGGCCACGCGCACGAGCTCAGGGAACGTGAGGTACTTGGCCAGCGCGGTGCAGGCGTCGCTGTTGAGCGTCATGGGCGATGGTTGACACTGGGCATACACACGGTTATATACATTTTTTTTTCTAAGATAAGTCCTCTCTTACCAGCCCGCAGCCGGCATCCACCGCACATGCCATCCACCGAGAAGTGCTCCTTCGTGAGCCAGATCCAGTCGCTGATCGAGTGGGTCGACGGGCCCGCCACCCTGCTGACCAAAGACGACATCCTCGACAGCCTCAAGGCCCGCGTGCTGGTCCTCGCGCAGAAGTTCATCGCGTTTCCGCACTGCGAGAACTTCAGCCTCATGCCGCTACCCCGAGAATAGCGCGGTGGTTCGGAGCTCCACCGGGGGCTTGTGCGCGGGCACCGGGGGCAGCTGCATGGTGGACACGACCGCGGCGGAGGAGACGATGACGGGCGGGGCGAAGTCGAGGAACTCCTGCTCCAGATCGTCGTCGTCGATGTCCTCCGACAGCGGCTGCCCGAGCACGTCGGAGATCTTGTTGACGTTGGTGATGGTCTCCTGCAGGTCCTCGATCGCGCTCTCGGTCTCCTTCACGTCCATGGGCTTGAACCCCGCGCCCTGAATCGCCCGCACAAACGTCTGGTTGATCTCGTGGTGGCTGACCGCGTCCAGCTGCGCGAGCGCGCCCTCCCGGTACCGCTGCAGCTGCACCAGCTGGGCCTGCAGGCGCCGGTGCTCGAGCATCTTGTACCGGAACTGCGTCCGGAGCCCGCTGGTCCGGTGCCGCTTGGCCTCGAGGATGCACCGCTTGTCCAGCATCTCCAGCTGCACCTGCCGCGAGGAGAGCTGGTCCATGAGCATCTCAATCTGCGTCTTCGCCGACGCCACGTGCGGCCCGCGCTGCATGATGAAGACCCAGAGCTCGGAGAAGTAATCGCACGCGCACGACATCGGGTCGCAGGAGGCCGGGGACACATATACTGTGCGTTTGGAGTTGACCGCTTGGGTGTATATAAACGCCTTCTGCGCGGGTGCAAGCATGGCAGGCCAGAAGAAGAAGCAGCAGCAGCGCAGGAAGACCCTGAAGCAGGGGTGGTGGAAGCACGAGACCGACATGCTTAAGGTCGAGGCTATGCAGCACGATGTCCGCAAGCGCATGTGGGGCACGTATGCCTGGATGGCCACAGAGGCCAGGCCGCATCTGTACAACAACGCCTACAAGGTCTCTGGGACTGCCATACATCTGCTGAACAATTCAAAGCTCACCAGCATTGCAGAGAGCCGCAAGACAGATCGCCAGTTTGCTGTCAATGATGCGGAGTGGCCTGTTACAGTGAATTACATCTACAGCAGTGGGTTTGTGAGCAACATTAAGGATGATAAAGGGTTGTACCACGCTGACGTGGATGGTGAGCATCCTACAACAATGTTTACCAGTGAAGGCAATGATAACAGTTCCAGGGTCGTCCCATTGACTGATGTATCCCTTAAGACAACAGAGGATATCTGGGACCCCAGATACATCTCTGCAATTGGTGCGGTATTTACCGAAAAAAAATCAATTGCGAATGCGCTGAAAAAACTGTATGGGGACACATCAGCACACATGATGCATGTGGATGATGGTGCTGCAGATCTTTTGTTCAATTTTTGCCGCACGGATTCAAAATTCAAGTTTCACAAACCTGTTGTCATCAGAACATTCACCACAGATTACACACTGTATGCAGTTTCACTTCTGGCTGAATGCGACGACTTGAACTCACATTTTATAAAGGTGCATAAGCGTATGGTTCTCGTGGAGTCAAACATTGGAAAGCTGTTTAAATTGCCGTTGACAGAGGAGTTGTTCGTTGAGTTCTACAGAAAGCCTCAAGCTGGAACCGTGGGAAACCTGTTGCTGGAACCTCGCAGCGCTGTGTTTACTGCTGCAGCCACTGGAGTAATGAATGATGTCAGCATGAGTTCTGAATCGCCACTGCATACAAAAACATGCAGCCAGTTGCACTTTTTCGGGAACAATGCCTTTTCTGTTAAAATAGATGGGCACAGCCCATTGAAGAGAGGAGGTTTCAAATCTGTACACAATGCAGCCGCGTTCATGGCAGGGTGGACGATACGCGAGCTTATTTCAGCCACGAGCGAATTTGAGATACACCATGCAGCACCAGATGAGACTTTTCACAAGCATCTACTCAGCATCACCGGGGATCTCTACAAGAATGCAGAGAAGCGTGTGAAAAAGATTCCTGATGTCCAACGTAATCCCATTGCAGTATGCAGAGACGTGGCCAGGAACTCTTTTATTGGGCGGCAAGACGCAAAGACGCTTCTATCTGGCAAGGATGGCAAGATGTTCTATGTGAAGGTATGGATGGCCACACCGACCATGGCTGTGATTTGCCTGAGCCCTCAAGAAGACGCCAGCAAAAACAATGTGTTTGTATGGACACTTGGGAAAGCATTTGCGACAAGTACGCCCTTTACGCCAGCTCCAGTGGATGTTCCAGGGCCTGCTGGTGCTGCTTCTGTGGCTAATTCTAGTGTTCGAGCTGCTTACCAACCCCCCATCGACCGCAGGGGCCCGTTCTCGCGACGCCTCTTCGAATCAGCGCGCCATCGATCGACACTCCCGCCGGAACTGGAGCTCGAGCTGCAGTCTCTATAAATCCATTTTGCAGTATATATGGGGTGTGTTTCACAGCGTTTAGATGCCCACCAGCACAAAGGCCCACACCAGCCTCGAGATTTTCGACGAGCAGATCACAAAGGCGTATGGCCAGGCAGTTACCCACGCGCTGATTCAGAAGCAGCCAGCCACCCGTAGAGCACCGTTCCTGGGTGTGGGGGCGATGGTTGTTTCGAGGACGATCGCCGCGCAGGCCGTGGATGCTACGACGGAGAACATAAAGGGGCGTCCAGAGTGTACAACCAATGCGTACCCGGACAAGATGCTGGATCTTGAGCGCATCCTCGACATGTTAAACAACACCAGCGTAGACACGCAAGAGTTTCAGCGCTTCATAAACGAGCGTGTAATATCTTCAAAGGAAGGAGTGGCAATAAGTACCATTACAGCCGTTACATCAAAGCCTGGCGTGCTGACAAACCTTTTCATCGTCAAGACAGGGAAGAAGATTAAGAAAATCAAGTTTGTCGGAGGTCCTGCGTCCAGCCAACGGACACTGACCATAGCCAATGCTCGTTCAGCAACATACACCCTCTCGTATGCAGTGGACAGGGACTTTTCCAATGTGTTATTCGTTCGGTTGGCACCTGTCTCCGACACCCCCGCTGATCTCAGGGTGTATGAGTCTCTTTTTGTTTTTAATCAGCTCAAGAAGTTTGCAGCCGTGTGCGTTCCGTACCCAGGTGTGCGTGCAGCAGAGTCAGACGGCAAACATGCGGAATTGGACGGTGTTGCTCTGTCGAGGACAACCGTGGAAGATGGACGCACGCTGAAATTTCTCAGGAAGCAGTTTCCTCTGGAGTTTTACTTTGCACGCGGCAGCAGTGAGAAGTTGCAGAATAAGGAGAGCATCCCGTACGTGAATGCATTCCTGCAGGATCTGAGTCGGTTGCATTTCACATACAACGCGCTGGTTTCAATTGCAGCGGCCATGGTGTATAAAGAAGACCCAAATACTCAAGGATCATCCGAAGGCAGCAGCCAAAAATCAGCCAAAAGCAGCAAAAATGGCATTACACGCACTCGTCTGGACGTTTTTATTTCGAGTGTGCGAGAGTTCATTCGGAAAAACCTGAGGCAGCCCGGAGGCCCGATCATGGACCCCGAGTATCTTCGTGACGTGGAGGATGTGCAGTTATTCGTGGCAGCGGCCGCAGAAGTGGTATCGCAGCTGTATGCAGCATTAGCAGGCACTGACATCATTAAAAGCGATCCTCACACAGCAACACAGCTAAAGGTGCTCAGCTTCGCCGACCCTACCAGTTCTGAAATAGGAGATGACAAGCTTGGGGCTCACTATGGCCACTTCCTCGCCTTGCGAATTCTGGCGAACATCCCTGTGGACACCGTGAGCAACGAAACGGCGGCACTGGAGAAGAAGCTGGGCTCCCCGCTGCAGTTGACCGTTCGCAGCGTGACCCCGTTTTCGACGATCAACGAGTACGGCGAGGCTTGGATGCTGCGGGTGTTCTACTCCGCGTACCACCGGGCGTTCCTCAATATAGCCGCGTGGGTGTCGCCGGACAAGCATACTCAGCCGACGTGGATGAAGAAATACAAGATCACGACGGTCATGCCGGAATTCCGCACGGACTTTTTCACCGACGATGGCGACTACGGAGGGGTGATTCCGGTAAAGCTCTGCATGGACCACAAGCTCGAGATCGCGGTGCACACCTTCATCAAAAATGCGGACGGCGTAAACACCAAGGTGCTGAAGGACCGGACGCCGGCGAAGCGGAAGCCAGTCTCCGGATGGACGTGAGCTCGGACGAGGCGCAGCGGAGGGCGTGGACCGCGGCGAACGCGTGGCGGGCCCAGTTGTCGATGACGGCCGCGCCGTTGGGTGTGTAATAAATGCGCGTGAACTTGAGCGCCGCGCTGATCTGTGCCATTGTGATGTGCTTGAACGGGTACCAGTACATCGCAGGGGTAAGGATGTCTGTGAACTGCTGGATCCCGCACGTGTCGCTGTGGAGTTGAGTGGCGTGGTGTACGAGCTGCTGGACGCGGGGGTAGGATGGGAAGTAGTTGCCAATGGGGTCGTTGGAGGTGTAGAGGTCGTCGCAGAATGACATGAATTTTGTTCGAATGAAGTGGCGGAGGCGTTTGTGGAATGTGCCTATGAACTCAGTTGCTGCACTGTGAATGTCCCGCGCGTTGATAGACGGGGCGAGACCAAGGCCTGGTGGCGCTTCTTGCCATTGGTTTTTGTTTGCATTATAGATGGCAGTTGTAAGACTGTTTGAGAAGGATTCTCTGGCATTGCGCTGGAGGAGCGTTTGGGTCGCTCTGAGAAAGAATGGAAAGTTGGTCGTGTAGAAATGGTGGAATTCTTCGAATAGCAGTGGGTCTCTGTTTGTGCGGCTGGCTGCAATGTCGCTGCTGCCTGGAATATTGGCAATGTATACGATGTAAAGGAGTAAGGATAGGTAAAAATCAGAAGTTCCTGAGTAGATATACGTTGTGTGATGAGCTGCATGTAAGTTCATGCTGGAGATGCTGCGGTTGCTCAGGAAAATCTTCAGCAAACACCACATCACTGCCAGCTTCATTTTCCACTGTTCTTGCTGGTTAGGTGCAATACGGATAGTCTGCATGCCATTTGGATCTATGTATTGACGTCCGTCTCTATCAAGGACGTTTGTATTGTTCAGCAGTCCTTGTAACAGTAGATAATACATCATAGCAGTGGAATGGTGATCAGCTTGTATCCAAGGATCCCCTTCTCTGGTAGACTTAAATGATTCGTGGAAAAGCGCTGGGATCATTTCCATTTGAGTCATTTTCTGGTTACAATCAGTGCATCCAGTAAATGTGGATAGAACTATGTTGGTCACTGCCCTGTTCATTCGTCCAACATTCACACGCTCAGTTGCTCCTGCTGTCGTTGTATGTACACGCCAGACTAGGTCATCAAGCATGTCAACCTGTGTGGTGGTGATGTGTTTGAAAATACTGTGTGTTGCATTGAGCTCCTGGGAAAATGGTATTGTTTTGGTTCGTCCTTCCAGTGGAAAATGAATGAAAGTAATATCACTGTCGATGTCAGATGGTTGGTCGAAGCGATTCCATAAATGCGTTCGTGTACCAGTTAAAACAGATTCATCAACATAATGACACTTTTGTATGCTTCTACCCCTTCCTCCAATAGGATGCACCACCCCAAAGGCTGTTCTGTTTCGAGGGCCGTTTGTACCAGGGAGATCATCAAGCGTAAATGATGGTTTCCCTTTGAAACAAAATTGCACTGTCTGCCATAGCTTATCAGAGGCACCAGTGTCATTTGTAATCAGAGGCATTTTGCAGATGGGGCATGTATTAGAACTGCGTTTAAGGGATTCCATCAGTTGTTGATCACCTCGTATTACATTGGCAGACCTTGGTCTCCTACCTCCTGCCTGATCATCAGCATCACGCGGATCCCCACCACCGTCGTCCCTCGGCCGCCGACCTGCGCTTCCTGGTCTACCACCACTCATAACCCCTCCACCGCCCTCACTTTTTATACACCGTTCACTTAAGCGACTCCACCACAACCGTCGCGTCGCTGTTGGTGCCGAGGGCGAGGCCGATGCGCCTGACCTTCTTGGGCCCCGCGAGCTTCGCGACCGGCGGCTCCGCTGGCGGATCGTCTGTTAGGACCACGAGCGGCTCTACGACGGCGGTCTCCACTGTCTCGGACACCTCCGCGCCTAATCCGTGGCCTGCCAACCCGAGCGGCCGCGACGGGTCGCCCCACGTCCCCGAGGACGAGAACCGCGCGCCCTTGCCAGGCTTCGCCTCCTCCTCCTCCTCGCTGCTGCTGCGCTTCACGCCCTTCGACGGCCGCCACTTGAAGTGCTCCACCCACATCGGCGTGAAGGTCCCCTCCAGCAGCGCGCCCCGCATGACCACGTGGTCGTCGTGGTAAATCCCCCTGTTCGACGCCTCGTACCGCCAGTCGTCGGCCGCCTCGTTGCGCGCCATCACCTGCGAGCGCAGGATGTGCCAGTAGCCGTTCTCGCGGTAGTCATACCCCTCCGGGTTCTCCTTGGGCGCGTACGTGGACAGCACCCCGGGCACGAGCTGCCAGCCGTAGTTGACGCCCCCGTCCTCGAACTTGAACTGCTGCACGGCGGTCTGCTTCGACCAGTGGTTCATGCGGTACCGGATGCTCCCGTCGCGCGCGGAGATCGGCAGCCACTCCAGCTTGTACACGAGGTCGTCCCCCGAGCTCACGTTGAGCGTCGACCACTGGTTGCACACGTTCTCCACGTGCCCGTCGACGAGGAACGCCGAGATGAAGTTCACCGGGAACGTCACCGCGGAGTTGCTCCCCTCGTGCTGCCCGCCCTGCATCTCCGAGGTGTTGGGCACGCCCCACGGCCGCGCGGTCTCGGTGATGAAGCGGATGGCCTCGCCGATGTGAAACCGCCCCCTGTCCGAGTACACGTCCTCCACAAAGCTGAGGTCCACGAGCAGCTGCTGCCAGTTCATGGCCTCGCGCTTGTTCCAGTACCGCTGGATCCCCGCGAGCAGGTAGTTGACCGTGGGCAGGTTCACAAACGGGTCGATCATGTTCCCCAGATTCAAACGGTCCATGCCCGCGGTGCCCCGCAGCATCTCGCTCCGCCGGTCGACGCGCAGCACGAACGCAATGTCCCCGTAGTCCACACCGTGCGACAGCGAGAAGTAGCCCTCGGAGTTCGCGTTCGGCAGCTGGATGCACGGGATGATCTTCTGGATCCGGTGCGCGACATTCAGGTACCCGGTCTGCGCCGACAGGTGCGTGGGCTCGCCGTACTCGTACGGGGTCACGCCCGAGAGCAGGTCGCTGTTGTAATTGATCTTCGCGTTCGGAAAGTACGGCGGGTTCGACGTCGGCAGCGGGCCGGAGTTCATAATCACGTCGGGCGTGCGGTAGTTGCTCACCTTGTCGAAGAACGACATCCTGGGCTTTTTGGCTTACGGGCGTTTAAGTACTGAATGCAAGGGATCGCACGCGCATGACATACGATAGTGTTTTCTTTTATTCTTTTGAAACTAGTAGTGCACCGGGTCGAGGTCACCGAGGACCAGGTACTCGCGGCCGTTGTCCGACACGAGCACCTCCATGGCACGAAGGGTCAGGTTGTAGGAAACCGTCTTCGAGTCC
>SESB01002077.1_pt1 | contig 12108 bp, 8 predicted proteins | sample 3171441 | NCBI WGS metagenome assembly SESB01 (sample SAMN06051867, study PRJNA518727) | freshwater metagenome | biome: subpolar coniferous forest; feature: holomictic lake; material: water; isolation source: holomictic Lake 227, 6 m depth | place: Canada: near Kenora, Ontario | collected 2014-07-08...
AAAACTTCTTTGTCTCCGACATTGACATACAAGTTTTTGATCTGCAGCATAAGTTAATCGTAGACAATATGTCGATTGCTGCATTAAACGCTTTTCACCTTACTATCAACCGATGAGGGTGAGTACGGGTATTTCGGTATCTTTTAACCTCTCGGATAGCAATTTACAAACGGGATTGTTATTTTATGAGGGTTGACAAAGTTCAGGATAAGGAAGGTAAGACAATAGTCCGGCAGGGTTCAAAGAATGCCAATAAGAAATTCCTGACCGATGAATCACCGGAGATCAATGAGTTTGTGAACCGTATCATCCGCGGGGATGCACAGGAGGTTCTTACTCTTATTCCGGACCGTAGTATCGATCTCATCATCACATCTCCGCCATACAACTTCGGGCACACCTATGCGCAGGATCCCCATGATGACACGCATGAATGGAATAAATATTTCGACCAGCTTCTTTTGGTCTGGAAGGAATGCGAGCGTGTGCTCAAACCGGGCGGCCGTATGGCCGTAAACGTTCAGCCGCTCTTTTCGGATTATGTACCTACCCATCACATCATCTCCCAACAGCTTGCCCGGCTCGGGCTTCTCTGGAAAGCCGAGTTTCTCTGGGAGAAGAACAACTACAATGCAAAATTCACAGCGTGGGGAAGCTGGAAATCCCCTTCTATGCCCTATATCAAATACACGTGGGAATTCATCGAGGTCTTTGACAAGGAGACCCACAAGAAGACTGGCAGACGTGAGGATATGGATATCACCAGTGAGGAGTTCAAGGAGTGGGTGCTCGGAAAGTGGACATTTGCTTCAGAGATACGTATGAAGGATTACGAACATCCGGCCATGTTTCCTGAAGAACTCCCACGGAGACTGATGAAACTCTTCTCGTACAAAAATGATATCGTACTCGATCCTTTCAATGGTGCAGGCACTACAAGTCTCGTAGCTTGGAAACTAGGGCGCCGTTTTGTTGGTATCGATATATCGGAGCAGTACTGCAACATGGCACTGAAACGTTTGAACGGGGCAGATGTGGTAACAGAATCATCAGCAGGGTATCCCCCTCCGGCGATTTTCACAATAAATGATCTGAAAAAAGAAAAATGAGCAGAAGATCTGACGTCATCCCGGCATATTCTGTTTCACATATTCATAAACGCCCGGCCTGTCAAATTCATGTTCGAGAATATAGTTGTGAACCTGAACCGTTTTTTCATACTGGGCAAAGAGTGCCCGGTACGTGCTCAGATGCGTATTGTAATCAGAAACCAACCCATTGTGCATTGATACCTGTGCATTATAATTCTGGATATTGCCAGAACCTCTCATGCTTTGCATCTGTGATTCGAGTTGAGTGATCTTTTCCTGCCGTGCCTTGAGATCCGACTCAAGGCTCTTTAGCTGTGGTTCAAGTTCTTTTGATTTCTGTTCCGATTGAAGAAATGCATTGTTTATATATCGTGTTTCTTTACCGCTGGTATAGATCTTTGTGCCATTACCTATCGGAATAATAATGGGGCTTGATTGCAGCGTGAGACCCCCCCGGAGTATTTCAGCGGGAACCCCGACAAAGGAGATATTTGTGGTCTCAATATAGGTGTAATTGGTATTTTTATAGAGATAATCGTCAGCAGCTACACCGACTGCCATATGTGCTTCCGGCCCAAACGACATCAGGGCAACCCTGTACCCTTCACGGGAAAGGAGTCCGGCAAGAAGCAGGCTTTTGTCATCACAGTCTCCCGAACCATCAACAACCGTCTCAATCGGAAATTTTGCGGGATTATACGTAAGTGTCTCGTATCGGAGTGACTGGACGAACGTGGTTATCAGTTCGAGGTATTCATCTTCAGAAAGCCCGTTGCGGTTTTTAATCGTTTTAAATCCTCCTGCCAGAGTACGGTAAAAATCGTCCTGTGCCGGGTCATTTACCATGGAGCGGTAACTTTCCGTAACCCAGATCTCTTCGGATACGTTTCCGTAGAGGGTGACCTCTTTATCGGTATTTTTTGCACCACGGTACACAGAGTCGCTGACCGGTACCGTGATCGTAATGAGTTCGTGCCTGAAAGGATACGAATGCGTTGAGAGGATTGGCGGTAAATCAGAAGATAAAGGTACAATATGTGGTGAAACAACAGACGCACGGGGCAGAAGAATTCCTCCCATATACGCTGCCGATACGACTATTGCAAATACAAATAAAAAACCTATGAAAAAAACTATAATTTTATTTGTCATATGTCTGTCCTTGTTTTATCGTATGATAAGTGCCGGTCATAGAATATTTTTCAGGTAAGCAATGGAATCGATGATATGCGTTGGTTTTATCATCGCATTCTTCAATGCCTCTTCACTGAATTTTCCTGTTCTGACCAGAATGCTCCTCATTCCGGCATTGTGAGCTCCCCCAATGTCAGTGATAATGTCATCTCCAATCATCGCAACCTGTTCGGATTGTAAACCCATGTCACGCAGGGCAAGATCAAAGAACGCTCTTGATGGTTTCCCCATAATCGTTGCTGTCTTTCCTGACGCAAATTCAAGTGCCTGCACAAATGGTCCGGCTGAAAGGGATAGACCATCATGTGCCATCCAGTACCTGTCTTTTTCAAGTGCAATCAGTTCAGCTCCCTCCATGAGGTAGCGGAAAGCAGCATTGAGACGGTCATAGGTAATCGTCTCCCCCGCATCCCCGACAATCACGTAATCTTTCTTTGCACGGGTATCCTGTGCACAAACCTGCTCAAAATCCTGGTCAACGTCGCCGGTTGTGAGAAGATAGCAATGCCGTTTGCCGGTTTTTTTCACATAAGCAACTGCGGCAAGGGGCGGAGTAAAAATATATTCTTCCGGTATGCAAAACCCCATTGCAGATAACCGGTTGGCAATGGTCTTTTTGCATTTCCGCGTTGTATTGGAGACAAACCGGAGGGTGTAGTCTTTTTGCATAAGAGATTCGATAGTGGCCTGCGCTCTTTCAACAGGGTGGTCCCCTACGTAGAGAACACCGTCAAGATCGATGAGAATGCCCTTTATTCCTTTCATGCTTATCAGACCCGCTTCACTATCTCGGCCAAATGCCCGGTTTTTCACGGGATCACTCTATGCCAGAAGAATTGTGTCCCTGCAATGATTAAACGTCTCATTGGGTCAGTGGACATGAGCGTTGCCTTCACTTTCGCACCGCACGCCCGGAAATTTATATGTTCATTTCTGGATTGCTATTCTGACGATGACTGCGATACCTGCACCTGCCCGCATCGGCACCCTCTGGCACCAGCGCATGCAGACGCTGAAGGAATACGAAGTTGTCCGTGACGGTAACATATTCGGGGCGGGTTTTTCAAATAGTGTTGTCTTCTCATCAGAGTATGAACAGGCACGGCAGCAGCTCGATCATCTTATCTCCAGTTACCAAAACCGAACTTTTGAAACCGTTTTTTCTGGAAAAGAGGTTTCCAATGAATGCGGAACCTGCTTCTCGTTAACGACATCTCACCCTTTCCATCCACCCACATTCAATCTCGATCTCTACCAGAACACTATTATGCGCGATTTAACCCTCGTGCGGGGAATTGGCCGGGCAACAGAAAAACGACTCAGGTCACGGGGTTACCAGACCCTGTATGATCTCGCCGGGCATCCTAAGTACCGATCGCATGTCCAGCCTGTCATTGACTGCATGTGTCGTGGGGATTCCCATGAGATCATCGATCTGGTTGGTAGACGGCATGCAAAATCACACCCGTTGGTGCTGGGCGCAGCGGGTTTGCATGAACCCGAAGATTATGTCTTTCTTGATATCGAGACTATGGGCCTGTTCTCCCGGCCGATCATTCTCTTTGGCATTGGCGTGATGGAAAACGGAGCCCTGAATGTTTACCAGTACCTGCTCCGCGATATTGCTGAAGAGCAGGCAGCCCTATACGAGACATTACGCCACTTTTCGGGCGGGCGAAAAGCACTGGTGACATTCAATGGCAAAGCGTTCGATCTCCCCTACATCAATGACCGGCTCGGCTACTATGGTATGAATACTCCAGCCCGTACCCGTATCCCGCATTTTGATGTCCTTCATTTCAGCCGCAGGAGGTGGCGGGACCAGTTCCCCTCTCTGCGTCTCACAGCACTCGAACGGGAGATCTTACATATTCACCGCGAGGATGACATCCCCGGCCAGATGGTGCCGGAATTTTATGAGACTTTCCTGCGCACCGGTAATTGTGGCCCTCTCGTACCTATTGTTGAACACAACCGGCAGGATGTTATCTCGCTTGCCCTGTTGTTCTTCCATCTGATGGGGGAATCCTATGGCTGTTGAGGATGTACTACGGCTCCTCACTACCAACCCGGTCTATCGTGATCGTTTGGTGCACACCCGGATTATCGAACCCGAGCCCCCCCGCTACGGCACACTTGATACACCCCTTCCCGACAGTATCACTTCATACCTTGAACAGAATGGTATCCGGCTCTACACGCACCAGTGTGATGCCATCAACCGCATCCGGGCCGGTAAAAATGTGATCCTCACCACTCCGACAGCAAGCGGTAAGACCCTGGCGTTTAACATTCCGGTTTTTACCGCGCTGAACTCAGACCCGGAGGCCCGTGCACTGTACCTCTACCCGACAAAAGCGCTGTCTAACGATCAACTCGCTATCCTTGAGCAGATGGCACACTATACCGGTATTTCCGCTAAACCTGCGATCTATGACGGGGACACTCCCCAGTCGCGACGAGCCGCAATACGAGAAAATTCGCGTATAATCATATCAAATCCCCATGAGATTCATCATGTTCTGTCCTGGCACATGAAATGGCGCCCGCTGTTTGCCAATCTCCGGTATATTGTAATCGATGAGGCACACCGGTACCGTGGGGTATTCGGTTCACACATCGCGATGTTGATTCGAAGGTTGTCGCGGCTTTGCCTTCATTACGGTTCGCGTCCGCAGTTCATCCTGTCCACTGCAACTCTGGCAAACCCGGAAGAATTTTCCCGTCGTCTTACCGGTCATTCCTTTGAATTGGTAGACGAGAATGGATCGCCTCATGGCCAGAAACATTTCGTTCTCTATAACCCGTTCTATGATGGTGTAGGGGAACGTTCCACTCACGAAGAAACAAAAGATCTTCTGGTATCCTGCATGAAAAACGATCTCCAGACATTGTGTTTCACCGGCTCGCGGAATATGGCTGAGCTCGTAACCCTATGGGCACGGGAGGATGTGCGCCGGTTGAGTGCTAAGCTCGCAGATGCGATCTGCGCGTACCGGGCCGGTTATCTACCAGAGGATCGACGGGCGATCGAGACACATCTCAAGGATGGGACGATGAAGGGAGTTGTCTCAACAAACGCGCTCGAACTCGGCATTGATATTGGATCGCTCGATGCAGTGATTATTTCCGGCTATCCGGGCACCATGATGTCCACATGGCAGCAGGCAGGCAGGGCCGGGAGGAAGGGAGACGTATCCCTTGCCATCCTTGTTGCGCAGGCAAATCCCCTCGACCAGTACTTCATGAACCATCCGGAACAGTTCTTCTCGCGTTCCAATGAACACGCGATTGTTGATACGGAAAATCCCTATATTGTATCCGGGCACTTGCTCTGCGCTGCGGCTGAACTTCCTCTTCGTGAAGATGAAGACCGGGTATTTTTCGGGGATGCATTCCCCCAATTGCTTCCGGAACTTGCATCCACCGATCTTGTCAGGAAAACCGCCCGCGGGTGGGTGTATTCCGGACGGGGAAGAGCAGCTGAACTGGTAAGCCTCGGCGGCATACACGGCGAAACATTCCGGATCATGTGTCACGGCAAAATACTGGAGACCATGGACCGGGCGCAGGCATACCGGGAAGCGCATAAAGGTGCGATTCTTCTCCACCAGGGTGAGATGTTCCTCGTCAAAGAGATGGATCTGGAGACCCATACCGTGCGCGTTACGGAGGCCGATGTGGACTACTACACACAGCCATTAAAGGAGGTGGACTTAACGATCATCGAGACGCTCGAAACCCGTGAAGTGAATGGCGTGAAATGTGCCTTTGGGGTGGTGGAAGTAACTGAACAATATACCGGTTACAAGATCAAACGCGGTGATACCATCCTTGGTGTTGAGCTACTCACACTCCCTCCGCTCACCTTCAGGACAAAAGCATTCTGGCTCATCCCCTCTCCCATTACGGAACAGAATGTTTTGAAAGGGAATCTGGATTTCGCTGGCGGACTGCATGGAGCAGAGCATGCCCTCATTGCCCTCATGCCACTGCATGTGATGTGCGATCGCTGGGACATTGGCGGATTGTCATCAGCCTCATACGGTGAAACCGGAGCACCTGTCATATTTGTGTATGATGGATATGAAGGGGGTATCGGGCTTGCAGAGAAAGCCTACGAGATCCTGCCTGTTATGTTTGCCACTGCCCATGCGCTGGTGCGGGACTGCCGTTGCGATGACGGTTGCCCGTCCTGCATTTACTCACCCAAATGCGGCAATGACAACCAACCGCTCGATAAGATCGCGACAGTTTTGATCCTTAACGATCTCTGCGAAGAACCGGAAAAAAGTGAATCTACCGGATATGTTGACGCTGGAGGGGCAGTTTCCTCATAGGGATAATCCATTGGTCCACGATAACGAGGTGAAGGGATTTGAGTTCCCACTCTCAAAGGGGTCTCATCCATGAATGTATAAAGGAACGGATAAAAAAAATGAAATTATTCTTTGATCGTAGAACGGACGGAAAGAAACACAGGCCCCCTTACGTCCACTTTCTTGTTGTTGTCCGTAATGGCTCGCATCGCGAACTCCTCAATCTTTAAGTTGATATCACTGGGGAGTTTTCCCATCTTCACTTGAACGGTGGTGGACTTCCCGCACCGTGCAGACTCCTCAATCCGGGCTGCAGCGAGTGCTGCAACTGCACTCAGGTAACTGATGCCGGTTACCACTCCCTCTGTCCGCACCTGTTTCCACTTCTCAACATCCGGCACACCAAGAATCGATCCATCGTGCACGAATATTTCATTGGCACAGGCTGGACCGCAGAGCTTTGCATTGGATTCCGTCTCCTCGACCACAACTTTTACGGTTACCCCTCCTAGAGTGCCTTCCCACACATCGAATGAGCATGGTCCGGCAGCAGCACCATTTGCAGCGGCGACGCGGATAATCGCTGCCGCAAGCGTTTTTCCTTCCGGAGATGCAGGCTCTTCCCGCACGTGAACCGCACGGGCGATCTCCCGGTCCGTGATCGTTTTTGGGAAGAACTGGGGAAAACAGAGTTGCCGGACATCATTGGAATTGTACGCAATCATCGCAAGCCGCTCTACACCCAACCCGAGGTTCATCACCGGTACCCCGATCCCGTACTCAGCAAGTGCCGAGGGGGAGTACATACCGAACGTTGCCACTTCGACCCAGCCATGCACCGGGTGCCGGGCATAGACTTCGGTCTGGGAATCCGGCATATAATATTTGGAGCGTTTTTCATCCGGCTGGAACCGGAAATCCGTGTACCCGAATGCTGAGAGAAGTGCTTCGCTAACCGATTTACCGTCCTCTATGGTGACATCTTCTCCGGCAATGATACACGATGCCGAGTGGTAGGTCATGAGTCGGGTCGGCCCCTCCGCCTGCTCACGCCGGAAACACCGGTCAACCGAGAAGAGCCGGATTGGTAGCGCTGTTTTTTCCCAGATGGCACCGAGTGTCATGAACCAGCCGCTCGTCATGTGGCTGCGCAGCGTGGAACGCGAGGATTCCGGAACGAGCGCCCGGAACTCCGGAAAGACCGCGTCAAGGATGTGCACAACCAATGCGTCATCCACTCCCAGCACCTTCGAAAGTTCGAAGGTGAGTTCGTCGCCATCGATCTCCGATTTTTTGTACGCATGCAGGGTCTCCCGCAGGTGCTCTTCGGTCTCCTTTGTCATGGGCTGGTAATGCTCATGGTGATGGGCTTTTGCGATGGGTATGGCATCCCCATGTACGAGCGGGCTCCGGTGGCTCATCAGGATCTCGTTGATCTCATCGAGCTGTTTCCGGGCGATACCCACGTTCGGGCGCGGGAGCCCTCCTAAGTAGAAGACCCGGTCGAGCACTGCCATTGCCTCAGGGCCGAACTGCCGGTAGATATCTTTCTCGTCTATGATGACCGGGTTTTCTGCTTCATCAAACCCCATTGAAAGGTAGACCTCGCGCAACCGGTTGATGGTGGCAAAGATCGGATGCGCCTGTGCCCGCTTGAACGAGAGGCACGGGTATGTTCCCGCATGTCCAGGCGGGGTTACAACGGACGGGCCTTCATGCCATGCCTCTTCAAAATTCTCATGCGACTTTCGTTTCCATTCTTCGGGATTGAATTTCATATTACACGCTCCAGACAGACCACTCTGCTCAACTTATTCTCATCTTTGAACCGGTAATCACATGCAGCTGCAATCTTTTCTGCAAACGATCGTACACGATCGTGCTCCGGCATATTCTCTCTAGCCAACCGGTTTCTACTGTATCCCAGATACATATATCCTTTGACTTCCACAAATGACGCTCCTGAATCCTGCAGGATTGCTGCATATTTTTCCGGTGAAAAATCATTGAGATCCTTAACAAGGGTAATCCGCACTGCGGATCGTCTTGTTCCAAGCAGGGCAAGGCTCTCATTCACCCGTTCCCAGTAATCCTCCTGCGGGCGACATACCGCCATGTAGGTTTCCCGATCCGGTGCATCGAGCGAGACATACATCTGGTACGGATGGCATTGTCGGAGCATCACAGGGTTCGTGCCGTTGCTCACGAGGAATGTAGTATAACCCTTATCGTTGAGGAGAGCGATTAGCGCAGGCAGCTGGCTGTAGAGCGTTGGTTCTCCGGACAGTGATATCGCAACATGCTTTGGATCCAGCGCTTCCTGCCACCGTTCAGGTGTTACTGTATTGTCAAGAACCGCATTATACCCGGCAAGGGCTTTTTTCTGGAACTTTTGTATGCCGGCAAGAATTGTTTCAGGAGAACACTCCTCCACATCCTGCACTTCGTGCTCAAATGATCGCCAGCAGAAGAGACAGCGCTGGTTGCAGCGCAGGGTGGGAGTCATCTGAACGCAGCGGTGGCTGTCAATACCGTAGAACTGGTGCTTGTAGCACATGTCGCCGCCCATGAGCGCCCGTTTGCACCACATGCAGGGCTTGAGAGAGGCGCCCGATGTCTTTGAAAAAAACTGGTATCCCTGCTTCCGCAGGGCATCACATGGTGCGGATGGCATCGATCCCAAGTGTCTCCAACGACTCTTTGAGCGTGTTCTGCGCTGCTTTCACGAGTGTAAGTCTGCGATCGCGAACCTTTCCCTCGCTTTTCAGCACCGGGTCGAAATGATAGAACGAGTTGAAGGTGTCAGCAAGTTCGCGGGAGTATGTGGCAAGGATATGCGGGCGGAGCTCCGCGATCACCCGCTCGATGACCATGGGCAGCTTGGCAATCTGTTTGGCAAGGGCAATCTCTGCCGGGGTCTCGAGATCGTAGCATTCCTCGAACGGCCCTGCTTTATCTAAAATACTACAGGCACGGGCATGGGAGTACTGGATGTACGGTCCGCTCTGGCGTTCGAAATCCAGTGCCTCCTTCCAGTCAAAGACCGTGCTCTTTTCTGGAGAGACCTTCACGATATCATAGCGGACCGCTGCAAGACCGACCGACTGGGCGATTGCCCTCCGGGCCGGTTCATCGAGTTCCGGTCTCCTTGCGGTCACTTCATCGAATGCCCGCTTGTTAATCTCGGTGATCAGGTCGTCGGCCGAAACGAATTTGCCGGCCCTCGTGCTCATCGACCCTTCCGGCAGGGATACAAATTCAAAGTGGACTATCTCCGGGACTTTCTCTCCGAGCAGTTTCATGGTGCACTGGAGTTGTGCGCCAATCAACTTGTGATCAGCGCCGAGCACATCGATCATCCGGTCAAAGTTTGCCCCTTTCCATGCATGGAACGCAAGGTCGCGGGCTGCATAGACGGAGGTGCCGTCACTGCGCCGGATCACGTACTTGTTCTCGAACCCGAACTCCGAGAGATCGAGTGCGAGTGTCTCTTCCTGTCTTGCCTGCGGGAGTTTTTTGATCCTGTTTATGATCCGCTCGGTGTAGCCATTCCGGATGAAATCGCTCTCCCAGACAAACCGGTCGTGCGCCACATTGAGGTTCTTCATCGTGACTTCGAACCCTTCAAGGCAGCGTGAGACTTCGTTCCGGAACTTCTTGACCGTTGCCGTATCGCCTTTCTCAACAAGTTGCATCAGTTCATTGATCTGCTGGGTGATCTCGGGATTTTCCTCGATCTCGCGGTTCGCTGCTATGTAGATCCTGGCGATATGGGCATCCTCTTTTTCTCCCTCCGCTTGAGTGCTGTCGAGATGGATGAATCCCCAGACCACAATGGCGATCTGCCGTCCCATGTCATTGACATAGTACTGCACTTCGAGCCGGTAGCCAGCCTTTCTAAACGCCCGGGCAAGGGTGTCACCGATGATCGAGTTCCTGATATGTCCGACATGGAGGGGGCCGTTTGGGTTAGCGCTCGTGTGCTCAAGTACCACGCGGGTTGTTTTTTTCTCAAGTGAACCGTAGCCCGGTTTCACTGCGGCTTTTATGGTATCGCTGACGTATTCCTTACCAAAAATGAAATTGATATAGGGGCCTTTCGCTTCAACCTGTATTCCCGTGAGTTCAGGATGTTTCGAAAGTTCAGCCACAAGATCCTGTGCGATCTTTACCGGTGCCTGTTTCTTCTGCTTTGCCAGTGCGAATGCGACAGTAGTGGCAAGATCGGCGTGCTCGCCACCTTCGGCCAGCTGCACATCATCCATACCGGTGCTCTCCTTAAGCACGCGTTCTAATAATTTTCGTTTCTCCAGTAACATCAGCACCCCGTCCTGTAGCGCAGTATTGCGGCAATCCCGCCGAATGCGGAAAAGAGGATCGCCCCCTCTTCAAAATCATCGGAAATGAGTTCGACTTTGGCGCTGCTCTGTTCAGCGAGTTTGGTTAGTTCATCGATGATATCAATCTCTTCTTCGAGGATGAGCGGCGCAGTGCATTTCGGACATGAACCGAGGGGGATGTCCCGGATCGATTTTCCTGCATCAATGTGAACCGTCTTTTCATCGGTGAAATCACAGTTCTGGCATTTTATCCGGAGCCGGGATTTACGGAGGTTTGCCGAGAGAAGCAGGATATCAACTGCCCCAAGTTCAAGATTTTTCCTGATACTCTCTTCCCCATAGGCAGCAATGCTGGCATCCTTGACGAGTTCTCGTAAGAATCTGTCCATGAACGCTTTTTCCTTGATAACGCCCATGCCTTTGAGCGCGTCTTTTGCCGCATCCACCAGTTCGGAAAGTCCATCTTCGTTGGTATAGGCTACGTCATAGATTCCGATGATCCGCTTCTGGACTTCGTGGTGGAGAAAGCTACCGGCTTCAAACTCCTCTTTTGTCGGGCTGGGGCCACCTATAAGTACTCCCTTGAACCGTTCGAAGTAATCCTTTTCTGCAAGAAATATTGCACTGGCCCGTTCCCCTATCCGGGTGTAGAACTCGGCAATCGCAATCTCCCTGAGACGCCCGAAACGGGCAGCGGACTGACCGCCTTTGCGCGTCTTTCCCGGGACCGTTGAGGTTGTACCGCCAACGGGTTCGATCCGGTTGCCGCGCAAGAAACCCCAGTACGCTTCCCGCCGATCAAGAACAAGGAGCCCGTAAATGGACTTCTCTTCAAGCATCTGTTTGAGCGGCTCGAGCTCGAAGTTCGAGCTGCAGCGGTACATATAGAGGTTGAGTGGTTCGGGAGGTTCGACGATCGTGCACTGGAGATCCGTGCGATCCCCATAGGTTTTGACCGTACCGCAGAAGACCGCAAGCCCATGCAGTGGCGGACGCTTGTAGTACTTGAGCCGTGAGAGGATGGAGGAGATGGCACTCTGGACGTTGATTTTGGTCTGCTTGCTCTTGATGTTGGCGCACTGGCCAAATTCGTCCTTGAGCTGATTGGTAACATCGTAGATCTGCTTGTCAGGGGGAATATAGATCGTGATAAGTTCCGTCCCG
>SESB01002084.1_pt1 | contig 12079 bp, 11 predicted proteins | sample 3171441 | NCBI WGS metagenome assembly SESB01 (sample SAMN06051867, study PRJNA518727) | freshwater metagenome | biome: subpolar coniferous forest; feature: holomictic lake; material: water; isolation source: holomictic Lake 227, 6 m depth | place: Canada: near Kenora, Ontario | collected...
TGAAGTTGGATCTGGCAAATATTGAAAGATTTCCCGAAGGGCCTGTCGACGCTGTGGAGTTGCGATTCCAATGAACGGTGCAATTTCCTTCATGTACGCACGCGCTCCACTAGCCCGCACAGCATTTCTGTACCTAGGGAGTGAGCTTTGGATTTGAGTTAAAGCAATGGATTGAAAACTCACACACGTTTCTCCACTGGCGGCAAAACTGACCAGGGGAATTCAATCCAAAGTGAAGTTTGACTCCAGCTGTAATCAGGTTTCTCTATAGTTGTTGGTTTCTCATACAAGACTGCTGAGCGAACTTCAGAAACTACACCTTCGCAAAAATCTTTCACTAATTTCAATGTTTCACCAGAATCTGCAACGTCGTCAGCAATCAACACTTTGAGACCGGTCAAATCCAGTTTATTTGGAACAGGCGGGAGGACTACTGGTACCGGAAGGCGCTCGTCGACTCCTGTATAAAACTCGACGCTCATTGCAAAGGAATTCTTAACACCGAGGGCGTATCCCAAAGCTCCACCAACAATTAGCCCACCCCGAGCAATCGAAAGAACAACATCGGGTTCAAATCCCGAGTCTTTTATTTCTTGCGCAAGATCGCGAATTGCTTTGCCAAAGATTTCATAACTCAAACGCTCGCGTTCATGACTCATGAGCGTAACTTAGCAATAAAAAACCCCGCCATTTCTGACGGGGTTTTTAACGACGGACCCTATTATGAGGCTTAGGAGATTTTAGAGGTCGTAGTACAACTCGAACTCTGCTGGATGTGGACGTAGTCGAACATAGTCAACTTCTTCCTTGCGCTTCCATGTAATCCATGTGCTGATGAGATCATCTGTAAATACGCCACCCTTTGTTAGGAAGGCATGATCTTGCTCGAGATTATCTAGCGCTGCATCAAGTGAACCAGGAACCTGTGCGATTGCAGCAGCTTCTTCGCCTGATAGTTCATAGATATCTTTATCAACTGGGGCAGGTGGCTCAATCTTGTTTTGGATTCCATCAATACCAGCCATAAGCATTGCAGCAAAGGCTAGGTATGGATTTGATGAAGGATCTGGGCAACGGAACTCAATGCGCTTTGCCTTTGGATTGTCTCCGGTAATTGGGATACGAATACATGCAGAGCGGTTACGAGCGGAGTAAGCAAGATTAACTGGGGCTTCATATCCAGGAACTAGACGACGATATGAGTTCACGGTTGGGTTTGTGAAGGCAAGTAGCGAAGGAGCATGCTTCAAGAGTCCACCAATATACCAACGAGCAATATCAGAGAGATCTCCGTAATTGCCCTTCTCAAACATCAACGACTTTCCATCTTTCCATAGTGATTGGTGAACGTGCATGCCTGAACCGTTATCGCCGAATAGTGGCTTTGGCATGAATGTTGCAGTCTTGCCATTTTCCCAGGCGGTGTTCTTAATGACGTACTTGAACTTCATTACATCGTCGCCAGCTTGCTGAATGTCAGAGAAGCGATAGTTGATTTCCATCTGACCTGCTGTACCAACTTCATGGTGAGCGCGCTCTACGAGAAGACCAACTTCTCCAAGCTTCATTACCATTTCATCGCGCAAGTCAGCGAACTGATCAGTTGGTGAAACTGGGAAATACCCACCCTTAATGCGTGTGCGGTATCCGCGGTTTGGACTTCCATCTGGATCTGTTTCTGCGCCGGTGTTCCACCAGCCTTCGTATGAATCAATATGGTGGTACGCCTCATTCATGCCGGTACTAAATCGAACTGCATCAAAAACATAGAACTCTGCTTCTGGTGCAAAGAATGCAGTATCTGCAATGCCGGTTGATTGAAGATAATCCACAGCCTTCTTCACGACTCCACGAGGATCGCGAGAGTAAGGAGTGTCATCGTGTGGATTGTGAACTGAGAAAAGAATGATGAGCGTCTTCACTGTGCGATAAGGATCGATGTATGCAGATGAAGGAATAGGAAGCAGCTTCATATCTGATTCGTGAATCGACTGGAAACCACGAATAGATGAACCGTCGAACATTAAACCATCGGTGAAAACAGCTTCATCAAATGATTCAACTGGAACGTTGAAGTGATGCTGAATACCTGGAAGATCGATGAAGCGGACGTCAATCAACTTCACATCGTTCTTCTTGATGAAATCAAAGATTTCAGTAGAGTTCTTAAACATTGTTCTCCTGTTTGTTTCCCGAATTGGAAATCACGTGGGGGATTACTTGGACGCATCGGCGAGTCCTTGATGAGTGAAGATTAGAGCCAGCCTGTGAAAGGGGCATATCTTGAATGTTACGAATATGTTTCGAAGCCTAAAGGCCTAATGGAGAGTGGCTCTGGGCTACCCTTAACTTATGTTCAAAGAAGCGAGCCTCGGAAGAAGGCTTTGGGCGCTATTTCTCGACAGTTTTGGATCATGGGTTCTTGCGTCGGCGATCGAGCCAAAAGACATGGGCAAGCGCCTTTTCCTACAGATGGGCATTCTCTTCCTTGAGATTTCTATCTTGACGATCTTGCAAGGCGCCTCTTTTGGTCAGAGAGCGGCAAAACTAAAGGTTGTCGATTTTGAGGACGGTAACCCACTTTCGATTCCAAGGGTGCTCATTCGTACCTTGCTCATAATTTTGGTCCTGCCGGCCATTTTTCGAAGCAACTCAAGATCGGTCCACGACATTCTTGCTAGATCTGTCGTGGTGCGTTACTTCAAATAGCTCTTTAGCGACCCGGGTTTCTAGGTACTCGGGTAGGCATTGGGCCTTTAGGGATAGGCATAGCCATTCCGCCTACAGCCTTCAGGCGGGCACGAACTTCGCGAAGTTGGTTTGGCGAAAGCTTCTTTGGAAGTTTCTTCAATTTCTTCTGCAACTTGCGAATTGAAACTTGGCCATCACCATCGCCAACAATAAATTCATGGACCGGTACGCCTGGAACATAGCGTTCAGTCTTTCTATGTTCGTCGGTCAGAAGTTGGCGAACAGCAAAGCCACCTTCTCCTACAAGGACTACGCCGCAACGACCGACAGATCGGTGGACCATGTCTTGGCTACGATTTACAACGACAGCTGGTGTTGTGGTGAATCCTTTACGAATTCCCATTAATACGCTTGCACCGGCGCCTAGTTGCCCTTCAATAGATGCAAATGCGGCCGAGTTGGCAAAGCGTGTGAAAAGAAAGAATGCGACGAGCAGACCGAGGGGAGCAAAGAGAATTCCAAAGTAGACCGGATGACCGAGTGCTGAACCAACAATAATTCCAAGAGCGAATACTGCAATAAAGGCAATCACCATATAGAGAAGTGCGCTTGGATTCTCCTTGCGAACCAACGCGAATGCATCTTTCACTACCTGGAGCTGTCCGCCGCCTTCTTTTGGAAGCTTGTTTTTCTTCTTACGTCCGAACATTCTTATTTGCTCTCTTTCTTCTGGCTCTTTGAAACATTTTTCGCTGCACGCGCAGCTTTTCGTCGTGCATTTTCAATCGCGGCTTCATCGATCGTTGGTGCAGTTCCACCCAATCTTTTCGGCCCCCACCATTCTCCTTTGGGGGAGTCAGGATAATTCTCTTGTACTAAATGTAATAGTTCACTTATTTTTTCACGAAGAAGGGTCTCTTCTTCGATGACGTCGGCTTCTTTGGAAATCATATAAGGCTCACCGTAGGCGATGTAAATGGGAATCTTCTTACGCTTGAGATTTGGTTTCTTTCCTTTTGTAAGGATTCGCTGGCTGCCCCACAAAGCGACTGGGATGATTGGTACGCCCGCTCCTTGAGCTAAACGAACCGCTCCGGATTTCAACTCTTTTACTTCCCAGCTAAGTGAGATCGTAGCCTCGGGGAAAATTCCAACTATTTCTCCCGCACGCAAGGCGCGCATCGCTGCCACCAGAGAACTCGAACCCTTTTCTCGGTCAACACTTATGTGTTTCATTCCGCGCATCAAAGGTCCAGCTAATTTGTTATCGAATATCTCTTTTTTCGCCATAAAGCGTATGTAGCGATTTTTTGGAGCCGCTGGAGTTCCAATCAAAGCGAAGTCAAGGTAACTGATGTGGTTAGAAGCAATGACAGCTCCACCGGTACGCGGGATGTGTTCGTCGCCGAAAATTTTAAATCTAATTCCGAGCACTTTCCAAGCAGTCTTAAATGCACCTGCAACTGGGGGATAGATGAGCTCAGCCATTTGCCAAAGATCGCTTCTCTTGTGCTTGCTTGTACAACCGACCTGCGCGGTAACTTGATCGAACAAGTGGGCCACTCATGACTCCGGAAAATCCGATCTCTTCGGCCTCTGCTGCGAGCTCGACAAACTCATGGGGCTTAACCCAACGAACGACAGGATGGTGCATTGATGTTGGGCGCAAATATTGAGTAATTGTAATCAAATCACAACCAGCATCACGCAAGTCCTGAAGCGCCTGCGAAACTTCTTCACGCTCTTCACCCATTCCAAGAATCAAATTGGATTTTGTGATCAAACCAAAATCACGCGCTTGCGAAATTACGTCTAACGAACGGTCATATCGGAAAGCAGGTCTGATTTCTTTGAAGATTCGTGGAACGGTTTCGAGGTTATGTGCAAACACTTCTGGGCGAGATTCAAAAACTACATTGAGAAGGTCGGGCTTTCCGCTGAAATCTGGAGCCAACATTTCAACGCCAGTACCTGGGTTTAGTTCATGAACTTTGCGAATTGTTTCTGAATAAAGCCAGACGCCTTCATCTTCTAAATCATCCCGTGTTACACCCGTGATGGTCGCGTATTTCAACCCCATAGATTTCACTGACTCTGCAACGCGTCTTGGTTCATCTACATCAACTGGCTCAGGTTTTCCTGTATCAATATTGCAAAAATCGCAGCGACGCGTGCAGCGTTCTCCGCCTATAAGGAATGTCGCTTCGCGATCTTCCCAGCATTCAAAGATGTTTGGACAGGCCGCTTCTTGGCAAACTGTATGGAGTCCTTCGCGCGACACGAGCGAACGAAGTTGCGTGTACTCCGGACCCATGTGGGCGCGAGTCTTGATCCATTCTGGCTTGCGCTCAATTGGAACTGATGCGTTGCGAGCTTCAATTCGGAGGAGTTTTCTACCATCTGGTGCAATTGTCATAGGGCAATAAACTCCGCAACGCTAGAAAGAGCCTCGTAAAGATATTTTTCTACCACTGGAACCACCTCATCAATTGTGATCGGGCGATTCAATTCAGTACTAAGTGAAGTCACCCCTGCGTCAGCAATTCCACAAGGAACAATATTGTTAAAACTTTGCATATCCGGATTCACATTTAGTGCGAATCCATGCATCGTGACGCCTTTAGCGACTCGAATTCCTATTGCGGCGATTTTGCGATCTCCGCGTTCGTCGCGAATCCAGACGCCAGAGCGATCACAATACTGCTCAGCCTTTATTCCGAATTCCTCGCACACTTTGATGAGAGCTGCTTCGATTACGCGAACGAAACCAACAACCTCGTTTCGATTCTTTAACTTGATAATTGGATAACCCACAAGTTGACCCTCGCCATGCCACGTAATTTTTCCGCCGCGATCAACGTCAATTACGGGAGTTCCATCCATTGGGCGTTCGTGTAATTCCGTTCTTCTTCCCGCCGTGTAAACAGAAGGATGCTCCAATAGAATCAGGGTATTCGGACGAGTTCCGGTGACAATCTCTGCATGGATTCTGCGTTGGCTATCAAGAGCGGTCTGATAATCGACTAAGCCCTGTCGAATGAGGGCGATCGGCGTGGCCGCAGGGGCCAAAATTGAGGGACTCACGCTGGAAGCCTAATAGGGATTAAGGGAATGCCTAAATTGGGCGCCCTAGTGCCGCTAGATTTAGGGAAGTGTCCTTACCGACAAAAGCCGCGCTCGGCGGCGGCTAAACTCAGCAGGTCAAAGAGGCCGTATTTGGCGCCACCTTATGGAGAAAAGGGACTATCTGTGTCTACAAAAGTTAAAGCCCGTAAGCCGCTCTGGTTTGCAATCATCACCATCGTTATTTGGTTTGGTATTTCAGGTGTGGTTGGACCTCTTTTTGGCAATCTCTCTTCCGTGCAGAAAAATGACAATGCTGACTTCCTTCCTGCCCACGTAGAGGCTCAAAAGTTCGCAGATGCCTACAAGTCATTCACGGTCAATGCGAATAAGGCTCTCCCAGCGCTCGTTCTTTTTGAAGGCGATGTGAGCGCGGACAAGACCGCAGCTACAAACATTTTCTTGAATACCCTCGCAGCTCAACCATTGGTCACAAAAGATGGCAAAACTATTGTTGGAGTGCATAAGACAATCGGTGAATATCTGACGGCGGGCGAGAAGATCTTCGCTTTCCCGTCCCAAGACGGTAAGGCACTTCTTGCGAACGTTCCTTTTGATAACACAAATGCTGGTTCTCAACTTTCTAATAAGAAACCAGCCCTACCGGCAGTTGTTGATTCAATCCGTTTCTACACCGGGGAATTTGCAAAGGCGCATGGATTTACCTCGCACGTAACAGGCTTTGCTGCGATATTTGCAGATCTGTTTGGTGCATTTGGTGGAATTGACTCAACGCTTCTGCTTACAACGGTTCTTGTTGTTGCGATCATTTTGATTATTGTTTATCGATCTCCTGTACTTTGGATATTGCCGCTTTTTACCGCGTTGATTGCTGAATCACTGGCCGGCGGTGTTATCTATGTATTAGCAAAGCACAATGTCATTACCCTCGATGGGCAATCGCAGGGAATTCTCTCTGTTCTTGTTATCGGAGCAGCAACTGACTACGCACTTCTTTTGATTGCTCGTTACAGAGAAGAATTGCACTTACGTGATTCCAGATACGAATCTATGAAAAAGGCTTGGCGCGGGGTAGTCGAACCAATCGTTGCTTCAGGCAGCACAGTTACCCTTGGCTTATTGGTATTACTCCTTTGCCAACTTAAGAATTCACGCGGACTTGGACCCGTTGGCGCAATCGGAATTATTAGCTCAATGATCACCGTTCTAACGCTTCTACCTGCCCTACTTGTGGTTTTTGGTCGCTGGATTTTTTGGCCAAAGATTCCTCGTCATGATGATCATGATGAGAAGCTGACTGGTATCTGGTCGAAGGTAGCAAATGCAACGGCTCGTAGCCCTAAGAAGTTTGCCATCATCACGACCGTGATATTGCTTATTTTCGCAAGCTTGATAACAACCCTCAAGGCGAACGGAATTTCTACAACACAAGGATTTACAACTCATCCTGATTCACTTGTCGGACAAGAACTTCTTCTTAAGCATTTCCCTGGTGGTCAGAGTCAACCGACTCAAATCCTTATAAGCCAGAGCAAGGCTGCGCAAGCCACGAGCGCTCTTCAAGGCATCTCTGGAGTTTCATCTGTTGCACCAGAGCTCGATGGCCAAGCAATTCCGGGTCAACCACTTCCGCCAATTAAGGTAATTCGTGGAAATGTTGTCTTGGATGCGACTCTCTCAGTCCCTGCTGATTCCTCGCAAGGAAGAAACTTGGTCCCAACAATTAGAGCTGCGGTTCACAAAATTGATGCCGCTTCACTAGTAGGTGGAATAAGCGCAACTTTCTACGACGTGGATGTTGCTTCCGCGCATGATCGAAATCTAGTTATTCCGATTGTGCTCGTACTTATTGCAATTATTCTCGGACTATTGCTACGAAGCGTTTTAGCTGCGGCTTTACTGCTCGTGACTGTAATCGTTTCGTTTGTTGCAACACTTGGTGTCTCGGCCGTCTTCTTCAACCACATCTTTAAGTTTGCGGGAGCAGACACTGGTTTCCCATTGTTCACATTCATATTCCTCGTAGCCCTTGGAATTGATTACAACATCTTCTTAATGACTCGTGTTCGAGAAGAAGCAATTAAATTGGGAACCCGAGCTGGAGTAACAAAGGGCGTCACCGTAACTGGTGGAGTCATTACATCTGCCGGAATTGTATTAGCTGCCACATTCACAGTTCTTGGCGTGCTTCCTCTCGTAGCCCTTGCAGAAATTGCATTTGCGGTTGCATTTGGTGTGCTTCTAGATACTTTGGTAGTACGGTCAATTTTGGTTCCTGCGCTTGTACATGTGCTCGGTCCTAAGATTTGGTGGCCGTCCAAACTCTCACGAGAAGAGAAGCCGTAGGCGTGCAAAATAAACCTTTACGGGCTGGAATATCTGGCTACGGTTTAGCAGGCAGGTACTTTCATTCGCGATTTCTGAAAGCTGCGGGTTTTGATCTTGTTGGAGTGGTTACGACCAATCCAGAACGTATCAAGCAGCTTTCTGAAGACTTTCCGAACGCGATTGCTTGCAGCACGATAGAAGAACTTCTGGATTTAAATCTAGATCTTCTTGTCGTGGCAAGTGCAAATATCGCGCATGCGCCTAATGCAATTGCTGGTCTGCGAGCCGGTTGCGCAGTAGTCGTTGACAAGCCGATGGCACTCTCGTTTGAACAGGCCAAAGAGGTGGCGCAAGTTGCACTCGAAACAGGATCGCTGCTTACGACATTCTTTAATCGTCGCTGGGATAGCGATGCTTTGACAGTTAAAAAGGCAATCAACGAATGCGTTCTTGGCAAAGTTTTTAGAATTGATTCGAGATTCGAAAGATTTCGCCCAGAAGCGAATCCAAATTCCTGGCGCGAACGTTTTCCCGCGCACGAGGGTGGCGGAAACTTATTGGATTTACAGACACATCTGGTCTCACTTGCCTTGGATTGGTTCGGGCCTGCGCAGATTGTTTATTCCTCTGTTCGAGCGATACGCGGCTTATCGGATGATGATGTCGTGATTGTTCTGAAGCATGATTCGGGGGTTGACTCTTATCTCTCAGGGTCAGCAATTGTTGGTGCTCCTGGACCTCGCATTCGACTTATGGGCGATAAGGCTGCATTGGTTATTTCCGCGCTAGATAACCAAGAACCTTTACTTAGACAAGGAATAAATCCTGAGCTTGGAGGATGGAAAGTTGATACCTCCACCCCGGCAACGTTAGTTCGTGGCGAAGAGAGCGAACCATACGAATCAGTTCCCGGCGATTACACACCTTTTTATTTGCAAGTTGCACAGGCCATTCGCGGAAGTGGAGTGATGCCCGTGTCTATCCAGGACGCATTGGATGTTGCAGAGATAATCGACAAAGCAAGGGCAATGTCCATTAGATGAGCAAGCAAGTAATTGTCGTCGGAGCAGGTCTTGCTGGCTTGACTGCTGCTCGGTACCTCCAAGAAGCCGGGGTAGAAGTGCTTCTCCTCGAAGGATCTGATCGACCAGGTGGTCGAGTTAAAAGTGATTACATAGATGGATTTGTACTAGATCACGGATTTCAGGTCATCAATCCAAAATACCCCGAAGTCATCGCTTCAGGCGCCATCAACCCAGAAGAATTCACTTCATTGCCTGCCGGAGTACGTATAGTCGATGGTGAGCGAAGCAAGCGTTTAACGCTGGGGCGTGCTCTCACAACACCGGGCTCAATTAGGGAAAAGCTGGCTTTTCTAAACTTTCTTAATTCTCACGCTGGCGGAAGCAAAACACTAGGTGATGAAAGCGCAAAATTCCCAACTCTTTTTAATGAAGCCCTTGAACCGTTCTTGCGTGGAGTCTTCCTTACCGAGCCATCTGTAATCGCAGCCGATGCATCCCAAAAAATCTTGCGCTCTTTTGTTTCCGGGCGTCCAGGAGTACCAAATCAAGGAATGGGTACTTTCTCCAATAATCTGGCTGAAAAGATTTCAAGTATTCAGTACAACACACTCGTTCAACAGGTTTCAGACCACAAAGTTGTGACAAAAAATGAAACGTTTAGCGCAGAATTTGTAATCGTTGCTACTGACCCGACGACCTGCCATCAGCTAATTAGTGGAAGAGAAGTTCCTCGCGTCTTGCCGTCCACCACTTGGTATCACGTGACAAAAGGCGAGTTGCGTAATTCTGATTTGCTCGCGGCTCAAAAAAATGGGGGAGTTATAAATTCAGTTGTGATGTCTCAACTTGTTCCCTCGTACGCACCAAACGAAAGCACGCTCATCGCATCAACCACACTGAACACTGTTTCTGAAAGTGAAGTTAGGCGTGAACTTTCAAATATCTGGCAGATATCTACTCACGATTGGCAGTTGCTAGCAAAATACGAAATAAAGCAGTCTCTTCCGCTTCATGGAGTTGGGACTCCACTGTATGGAAAGCAACACATTGAGGGCGGATTATTTATTGCCGGCGATCACTGTACATATCCCTCACAACAAGGGGCAATGGAATCTGGTCGCATTGCAGCAGAATCAATTATTCGACGAGTTCTGCCAAAGCGCTAATTACGTGTGGGTAGTCGAAATTAAATCCATCATCGGTTAGAGCTTGTGGCAATACGCGCTTTGATCCAAGAATTTCAGTTGAAAAACCACCGAGTGCAATTTTCAGTGCAAAGGCAGGAGCGGGCAGAAGCGCGGGCCTATGTAGCGCTCTGGCAAGTGCGGATGTGAATTCCTGATTAGTAACAGGGTTTGGGGAAGTGAGATTTACAGGACCGGAAATCTTGGATTCAAGTAGATGGCATGTAGCGCGAATGTGATCATGCAATGTAATCCAAGACCACCACTGATTGCCAGAACCGAGCTTTCCACCTAAACCGAAACGAAATAGTGGAAGCATTCTTCCGAGTGCCCCACCAGTTGGATCTAGAACAAGACCAGTGCGAATTTTTACCGTACGAACATCGCCAGCAGGGTCAGCGGCAGTTTCCCACTCACGACACACTGCTGCGAGGAAATCATCACCTGAACGGTCTGACTCAATAACTGCGCGATTGCCAGTCTCGCCGTAATATCCGATAGCACTTGCGGAGATAAATACTTGTGGCTTCACTTGAGCGACTGCATTTGCAATAGTTGTCGTTCCAAGAAGTCTGGAATTCAAAATCTCGGCTCGATACTTTGTAGTCCACCGATGATCGCCTACGCCCGCGCCGGCAAGATGAATGACAGCGTTTACTCCTTCAAGCGCATTTAAATCTACGGTTCCAGCAGTTGGATCCCAGCTAATTTCGTCCGGAGCTGAAGCCTTGCGTCGCACTAAGCGCTGGACGGTATGTCCCTCGCTCTTCAAGTGTCCGACGAGAGAACTACCAATCAAACCCGATGCGCCAGTGATTGCAATTCTCTGTGGAGGCAACATGAATTAGAGACCTAAATCTGACTCGAATTGACCTGCTTCAAGGCGGTCTTTCAAAGTGACCAAGAAGCGTGCCGCATCTGCGCCATCAACAATTCGGTGGTCGTAGGAAAGTGCGAGATAGACCATGGAACGGATCGCAATTGTTTCGCCACCATCTTCAGCCTTAACCACGACAGGCCGCTTAACAACTGCTCCGAGTCCAAGAATGGCAACCTGAGGTTGATTGATGATTGGTGTATCAAATAGAGCGCCACGGCTACCAGTGTTGGTAATTGTGAATGTTCCGCCACCTAATTCATCCGGTGTGATTTTATTTGTGCGCGTACGTTCTGCAACATCTGCAATCTTGCGAGCAAGACCGCCCATATTTAAATCACCCGCATCGCGAATAACTGGAACGAGTAGGCCTTTATCGGTATCCACTGCAATTCCAAGATGTTCTGCGCCGTGATAGGTAATTTGATCACCCGTTACCGACGAATTGAGCACTGGATGCTGCTTCAACGCTTCGCAAACAGCAACTGAGAAGAAAGGCAAGAATGAAAGTTTTACACCTTCACGTGCTTCGAAGGAAGCTTTTGACTTGTCACGAAGACGTGCAATGCGAGTTACATCAACTTCCACGACAGTCGTTAGCTGAGCACTTACGTGAAGTGACTCCAGCATTCTTTCTGCAATTACTTTACGAAGTCGTGACATTTGAACTGTTGTACCGCGTAGAGGTGAAATTGAAACTGGCGCAGCTTTTGCAACTGGCGCAGGAGCTGATGCCGAAGGCGCTGCAACAGGGGTGCGAACTACCGCCGCCAAAACATCTTCTTTGCGAATTCGTCCGCCGACACCCGTGCCTTGAACCTTACTAAGATCCACGCCGTTCTCCGAAGCAAGCTTGCGAACGATTGGAGTCACATAAGCGTCAGTGGCTT
>SESB01002086.1_pt1 | contig 12073 bp, 9 predicted proteins | sample 3171441 | NCBI WGS metagenome assembly SESB01 (sample SAMN06051867, study PRJNA518727) | freshwater metagenome | biome: subpolar coniferous forest; feature: holomictic lake; material: water; isolation source: holomictic Lake 227, 6 m depth | place: Canada: near Kenora, Ontario | collected 2014-07-08...
CGTCCCAGGATAGCTCTGGTGCGTGAAGTGCCAATATCAATGGCTGCTGCTAATTCTCTTGTCTGGCTCATCTCATTATTTTTTTAAACAGATTACCTGATTTCTGTATGTTAGGTTGATGGATTTGTAGATGGTCCATCCCCCATTTTTAAATCCTTCTTTATAAAGAGCTTTCAAATTTCTAAATTTAACCTGATAATCCTCAGGTGTTCCAAAATAAATCAGTTGATCTCCTACCCGGGGAACCATGGTCAGATTGCCATTCCCGCCCACATGGATCTGATCAATCTGGGCACTCAGGAAAGGATCCTCCTCAATGAACGTGATCAACGGAAGCAGCCGCTTGCGGGCATATTCATAAGCAATCACTCCCGAAACCATCATCACCCGGGGTGTATAATTGGGTGTCCAGTCGATGCTTTTCCCAAAGCGGTCCATGTAATAATCCCGTCCCGGCAGATCTACCCTGAACTCAGGCTTTCGCTGACGGATCCTGACTACCACACATCCTTCTCCGGGCTTACCCCTGCCTACAATAGAGGTAAAAACTGTAACCTCTTCTATTGCCTTTATTTTCTGCAACCCATCTTCGATTGTCCTCAAATCAATTTGATCCAGATTCTGACGAAGTACACGCGGATTATGGCTCAGCACCCATTCCCGGATATCCCTGCCACGCAGGAACTGATTATCCAAAGAATCTGTAATCTCGACCCTCACATCGGTGCAAACGATCATTTTTTGCTCGTAGATAGTAAACCCCAAAGATAGGGAGACCATTGCGAACACAAGGCACCAAATGACAAGAGTTCCGAATTTCTTAATCATTTTCTTTCACTTTTAAATAATCGACAAGCGGATTTACCAGTCGGTCGATGTCGCCTGCTCCCAATGTCATCAATATATCAAGCTGATAATCATCTAAAATGGCCGGAAAATCAGCAGCTGAACATCTTCTTTTTGATTTCAGTTTCATTTTACCGAGAATCAAACCTGCATCCACCCCTGGCAAGGGCTCCTCCCTGGCCGGATAAATCTCCATCACCAGTGCCTCATCCAGCAAATCCAGACTTTCCGCAAATCCATCGGCAAAATCACGGGTACGGGTAAAAAGATGCGGCTGGAAAATACCTGTTATCTTCCGACCTGGGAAAAGATGACGGACGGATTTGATCGTTGCCTCCAACTCTCTTGGATGATGACCATAATCGTCGATATAAACAGTTTTATTACCCTTGCAGCGGATGTCAAACCTCCGCTCCACACCTTTGTATCCGGGCACGGATGCCAGAATTTCAATGGGAGTGACCCCATTCAGCAGTGCGAGCGCGATGGCAGCTGTCAGGTTTTCAACGTTCATCAGTCCGGGATAATGCAGTTTAATCCCCTTAACTCTCCCAATGGGTGAAATCACGTCAAAATGATAGGCTCCTTCAGTGACAACAATGTTTTCAGCCTTGAAATCTGCTGCCTCTGTGGCTGAATAGCTATAATAGGTGATGTCGGTATTCCAGGCAGGATCAATTTCCACCCCTTTGCGGTAAAGCAGGACGCCTCCCTTGTTGATCTGGCCGGTAAAAATGGCAAAAGCATCCACCAGGTTACCCGGAGTGCCATAAATATCGAGGTGATCGGGATCCATCCAGGTGATTACGGCCATTTCCGGATACAAACGCAGGAAGGAACGATCGAACTCATCCGCTTCAGCCACCATCAGGTTACTGTCATTGTCAGGCAAAAGCAAATTGGTTCCATAGTTACGGGAAATCCCTCCCATAAAGGCACAACAGTCAACGTGCGATTCCTTCAGCAAATAGGCTGTCATCGTGGTGACAGAAGTCTTTCCATGGGTACCTGCGATGGCAAGGCATTTTTTCCCTTTGCTCAGCGCCCCAAGCACTTCCGATCTCTTGACAATGGTAAACCGATTCTCCCGCAGAAAAACCATCTCACCGAAACTCTCCGGCACGGCAGGTGTAAAGATGATCAGGGTACGCTCCACTTCCGTGATTTTCGGCATAAGCTCCTGATCCATATCAAAATGTACAGGAATGCCCTCCAGGATCAACTCATCGGTCAGGGGAGAAGGAGTCTTGTCGTACCCTGAAACGCGTTTCCCTGCAAACTTAAAATATCGGGCAAGGGCACTCATCCCAATGCCACCTATTCCAAGCAGGTATACCTGTTTGATTTCCTCAAGTTCAATTGTCTGATGAAAATTATCCATTGTCAAATATCAATGCTCAATTAATGATACAATTACCTCTACAATATCTTTTGTCGCGTCAGGCGTCGCCATTCTTTTTATATTTTCCGACAAAACCTCCAGCCGTTTTCTATCTCTTACCAGGATGATGGCCTCCTCGACCAATCGATCATTGACTTCAGCATCCCTGATCAGGACTGCTGCATCCTGATCGGCAAGCGCCCGGGCATTATAGGTCTGGTGATCTTCAGCCACATTGGGCGAAGGCACGAGAATGGTCGGTTTGCCTACGACACATAGCTCACTGATCGTTCCTGCTCCTGCACGGGAGATCACAAGGTCGGCTGCCGAGTATGCCAGATCCATCCTTTGAATAAACTCCAGCAGATGTATATTTTCGGCAGGATGAGAGACCAGTTCCCGGTTAAGTTCCTCAAAATATATCTTGCCTGTCTGCCAAAGGAACTGGACGCCGGATGAACGCATCAAATCCAGTTTTGCCCTTATTCCATTGTTCAATGAACGGGCCCCCAGACTTCCGCCTACCACCAGAACAACCGGTCTGGTGGGATCGAGTCCGAAAAATTGAAGCGAATCTACAGTCTTGTTTTCTATGCCTTCCAACCCTTTTCGGATTGGATTACCGGTAAATACCAGTTTTTCCTTCGGGAAAAACCTTTCCATGTTCCGGTAGGCAACGCAGATTTTAGCTGCCTTTTTACCGAGCAACTTATTGGTGACGCCTGCAAAAGAATTTTGCTCTTGCAAAAGCGCGGGTATTCCCATTTGTGTGGCGACTTTCAGCACAGGTCCACTGGCATAGCCACCCACACCAATCACACAGTCAGGCTTAAACTTCCTGACCACCGACCTGGCTTGCCACAAGGATGCCAGCAATTTTGGCAGAAACAGCAAATTGCGTACGATCTCACCCCTGTGAAAACCGGCAACCGGTAATCCGACAATGTCAAATCCCGCAGCAGGCACCTTTTCCATCTCCATTTTTCCAAGGGCGCCGACGAAAAGGATCTTCGCATCCGGGAAACGCTGCTTCAATCCTTCAGCGATCGACAATGCCGGGAATATATGGCCTCCGGTGCCACCTCCGCTCACGATGAACCGATGGTTGCTCATACGCTCAGTTTTTTATTTAGTGTCTTCAATAAATCCTCTCTCGAAAATTCTTCATCTACCTCTTCATCAGCGTCATCAGAATCATCAGACACCACAATTTCAGTCAGACTCTCCGCCTTGTTCTCCGCACTCACCTTGAAAAGGAACCCAAATGCAATGGCGGTAAAAAGCTGGGATGTCCCCCCCCAACTTACCCATGGCAACGGTTGCCCGGTAACGGGAATCAGTCCCGAGGATACTCCCATGTTAATCATCGCCTGAAGCATGATCAGGGTGACGACCCCGGTGGCCAGGAATAACGGGAAGGTACGTTTGCAGCCACGTATGATCGCCAATCCCCGGGTCAAAAGAATCAGGTAAAGCAACATGATACCCGCACCTCCAAGGATTCCATATTCTTCCACGATGATTGAATAGACAAAATCATTATAGGCAGCGCTCATCCGGTTGCTGATATCACTTTTCCCGGCACCTACGCCAAAGATTCCACCCCTGTAAATGGCTATTTTGGCGAATTCCGCCTGCGTCACTCCTTCATCTTCCACTTTATCCGATCTACCCAAAAAAGCATCTATCCGGTGATTCACCGTATCCAGCCTGGACATTTTATACACAATGTCAGGAAGACGATCCTTAAGGGTATACTGGACGAACAGAAGAGCAATGGCAATGCCAATTACAGAGGCCATATACAAGATTTTCACCCTGCCAACATACATCATGATGAATGCGGTAGAAACCACCAGAAAAGCCGATGAGAAATTGACCAGAATCAACAACCCCCCCAAAAGACCTACTCCAGAAATAATTCGGAGGAAAGTTATTTTCTGACTGTCAGGATCATCCTTGCTGACAGATAGAATTCTGGCCACCCACAACACAATCGCAATCTTTGCAAATTCGGCCGGCTGAAAACTGATAGGACCAAGGTGGACAGTTCTTCCGCTGCCTCCATCTGCACGGCCAAACACGATTCCCAATACAACCAGAAAAAGAGCAATGAGATAAACCGGATTGGCAATTTTATTGTAGAATTTCACGGATTGGTATTTGACCATCAACATGATAATCATGAATCCCATCGCCTGGACTGCCACCTGCCTTAAAATATAATAGGAAGTATTTCCGTGTAATTTTCTGAAAGCCAACGCTCCCGTAGAACTATAGACAATTAAAATTGAGAATAGCGACAAGATCAGGACAACCATCCAAAGTGTCCGGTCTCCTTTTAATCTGCTGAAATAGTCGCTAAAATTCATATCAATGGTCTGTTTTTAAATTAATTCAAGTTCTTAGCCGATCAAAGATTCCTGACTGCCTCTTTAAACTGGCGGCCCCGGTCTTCGTAGTTTTTGAATCTGTCGAAACTTGCACATGCAGGAGAAAGAAGCACGGAGTCGCCTTTTGAAGCAAGGAAATAAGCACTGCGGACAGCCTCCACCATGCTTTGCGATTCAACGATTTCGATTCCTTTTCCCTCAAAAGCGGCCATGATTTTGCTGTTATCGACACCGATACAGACAATAGCTTTCACCTTCTCTTTCACCAAATCAAAAAGTTGGGAATAATCGTTGCCTTTGTCTGTCCCGCCAACGAGCCAAACGACCTTGGTGGACATGCTCTCCAGCGCATACCAGACCGAGTTGATATTCGTTGCTTTCGAATCGTTAATAAACTCTATTTCATGCACCCTCATGAACCGTTCGAGCCTGTGTTCCACGCCCTGAAAATCGCTCAGACACTCACGGATATCGTCCTTGCGAAGTTTAAGGACCATTCCGGAAATTCCGGCAGCCATTGAATTGTTCAAGTTGTGTCTTCCCTGTAGTGCCAGTTCCTGTATTGTCATGTCAAATATATTATTGAATACGTTAATTTTCATCGTTTTATCTTCTACCCATCCGCCCTGGGCCAGGGTATGTTCTGTTGAAAAAGCTAATTTTTTGGCCATTATGCTTCTTTTGTCCAGCTCTTTTGCGATCACCGGATCATCATCGTTGTAGATGAAAAAATCATTTTCGGTCTGGTTTTGAACGATTCTGAATTTGGAATCGGTATAGTTTTGCATCAGATAGTTGTACCTGTCGAGATGGTCAGGGGTGATATTGGTCAGAATGGCTACATTGGCGCGAAAATCAAACATCCCATCGAGCTGGAAACTGGATATTTCGAGCACATAGAATTCAAACTCCTCTTCTGCAACCTGACGGGCAAAACTTCTTCCAATATTGCCTGCCAGCCCAACTTTCAACCCGGCACGTTTCAGAAGGTCGTATATCAATAGCGTGGTTGTTGTTTTTCCATTACTGCCGGTAATACAAATCGTTTTTGCTGTTGTATAGCGGCCGGCCAGTTCTATTTCAGAAATCACCGGAATTCCGGCTTTCACCAGCATCTGCACGACCGGAGCCTTGTCGGGGATACCCGGACTCTTCACTGCCAGATCAGCCATAAGGATCAGTGCTTCCGTGTGCCCGTTTTCTTCAAAAGGGATCCCACGGTCTGATAATTCTTTTTTGAAATCAGGCTGAATAGCTCCAAAGTCAGAGACGAAAGTCTCAAATCCTTTGGCAACACCCAGAATGGCAGCTCCAACCCCACTCTCTCCGGCACCCAGCACGACCAGTCGTTTTTTTTGCATGACTATCGCATTTTAAGGGTTGCCACGGTTAATACAGAAAGGACAATTCCTACAATCCAGAAACGGGTGACAATTTTTGGCTCAGGAAATCCTTTTTTCTGGAAATGGTGATGTAGCGGTGCCATCAGGAAGACCCTTCTTCCCTCGCCATATTTCTTTTTGGTGTATTTGAACCAAACGACCTGGATCATCACGGACAAATTCTCAATCAGGAAGATGCCGCAGAGCAATGGAATAAGTATCTCTTTCCTGATAATTATCGCGAAGACCGCCAGAATGCCGCCGAGTGAGAGACTTCCTGTATCTCCCATAAAAACCTGCGCCGGGTAGGAATTGTACCACAAAAATCCGATGCATGCCCCGATGAAAGCGGAGATGAAGACAGTGAGCTCTCCGATAAAAGGGATATACATGATGTTCAGGTATCCGGCATAAATCAGGTTACCACTTAGGTACGCAAAGACTCCCAGGGTGGTCCCGCTGATAGCCGAGACCCCGGTCGCAAGCCCATCGAGTCCGTCGGTGAGATTGGCACCGTTAGAAACGGCTGTGATGATAAAAATGATGATCAGGGCATAGAGAAACCAAACCAGTTTGTCTGCATAATCACCGGCGAATCCTACAAACCACTTGTAGTCGAACTGGTGGCTTTTGATAAATGGAATGGTAGTTTCGGTCGATTTTCTGTCGATGGTCACCTGACGAACCTCCTTTTTGCCCGACTGTGGATTCACAACGGTTTCAGTTTTTACTCTTCCGTTCGGAAGATAAACCTGATCGCGCACGACCACATCACCGCTGAAATAGAGCGTACCTGCGACAATCAGCCCGAGCATCACCTGGCCCATAATTTTAAACCTTCCTGCTAAACCCTGTTTATCCTTCAGGAACACCTTGATGTAATCATCAACGAACCCAATGATACCCAGCCAGATGGTAGCAATAATCATCAGGATGATATAGACATTTTCGAGTTGCGCAAAGAGGAGCACAGGAATCAGAATGGACGCAAGTATGATGATGCCACCCATGGTCGGAGTTCCCTTCTTTTGCATCTGCCCCTCCAGGCCAAGGTCGCGGATCTCTTCTCCAATTTGTTGGCGCTGCAAAATCCTGATCACCTTTTTTCCCCAGATGGTGGAGATAAAAAGCGCAGCAATCACGGCAAGTGAAGAGCGGAAGGAGATGTATTCAAACATCCTCGCGCCGGGGAAATCATATTGTTCCAGATATTTAAAGAGGTAGTAGAGCATTATTCTTTAGTTTAGCGTGGATGCATTGAATATTTCCTGTACGATTTCACGATCGTCGAAGTGGTGTTTGACTCCTTTGATCTCCTGGTAATCTTCGTGGCCTTTCCCTGCAATCAGGATGATATCTCCCTGATGAGCCATCATGCAGGCGGTGCGGATTGCCTCTTTCCGGTTGGTAATTGCCAGCACTTTGGCCCTTGAGGCGGCAGGAACTCCGGCCATCATGTCTTCGATAATTTGTTCAGGTTCTTCCGAACGCGGATTATCCGAAGTCAGAATGACCCGATCGCTTGCCATTACAGCTTCTGCAGCCATCTCCGGCCTTTTGGTCTTGTCGCGGTCGCCCCCGGCTCCAACTACGCAAAACACCAGTTGGTCTCCGGTACGTGTTTCATTGATGGTAGAAAGGACATTCTTAAGTGCATCAGGAGTATGTGCATAGTCAACTACCGCGAAGTAGCCGACCGGTGACCTGAATATTTCAAACCTGCCGTCAACAGGCTTCAGACTGCTCATCACCACCAGCACCTCGTCAGGTTCCGCACCAAGCAGAACCGCAGTGGCATAGACCGCCACCAGGTTGTAGGCATTGAAATTCCCTGCAAAATGATTCCAGAATTCTTTCCCGTTCACATTAAGCAACATCCCGTCAAAATGACTCTCGATCACCTTGACTTTAAAATCTGCCAGTGTGCGCGCCGAGTAGGTAAATTTCCTGGCCTTGCAATTTTGCAGCATGACAAGACCGTTTTTGTCATCCAGATTGGTCAGCGCAAAAGCTTCCGCAGGCAACTGGTCAAAGAATCTTTTTTTGGCATCGCGGTATCCGATAAAAGTCTTGTGGTAATCCAGGTGATCATGGGTCAAATTGCTGAAAATTGCTCCGTCAAATGAGATCCCGGCAATGCGTTGCTGGTCTACGGCATGCGAGCTGACTTCCATGAAACAATGTGTGCAACCTGCAGCCACCATCGCCGCCATGGTTTCCTGCAACTGAAGAGCATCAGGAGTGGTGTGGGTCGCATCCTGCTTTTGGTTTCCAATGTAGTTGCATACGGTGGAGAAGAGTCCGCAGGTATTTCCCAAAGCCGTAAATAACCTGTGAAGCAGGGTAGCCGTTGTTGTTTTGCCATTTGTGCCTGTTACCCCAACTACCTTCATTTTCCCGGAAGGCCGGCCGTAAAAATTGGCTGCCACATTACCAAGGTCAGCGGCAGTATCGGAGGATAGAATCCAGGTTACTGAATGATCCGGATCAACCGGCAAAATGGAACAAAGCACTGCTAATGCACCTTTTTCAAGGGCGGCAGTAATGTATTGATGTCCGTCGGCATGGGTTCCGGAAGTAGCGACAAAAAGGGTTCCCGGCTTCACCTTGCGCGAATCAAAAGCGATCCCTGAAATTTCAATGTCTGAACTTCCGGTTACTTGTAAACCACCTATTCCTGATAATATATCGGCTAATTTCATCATCTTATCCAAGTGTTATCACTATGTTTTGACCTCTTCTCATGGGATCACCGGCCCGTAAAGACTGGGATTTGACTTTCCCGAATCCCCTGAGTGAAACCCTCAATCCTGATTTTTCAAGCAGGTAAACAGCATCCGTCACACCCATCCCCTTTACATTGGGAATCGTACCCGGTTTGAGCTCCCTGCTTGTTAGGGCCACTCCGTCATCCTCGCGGTTGGCTTCTACCCACTCTGACTTGTAAAAACTCCAGCCATTCATGATGTCCAGATCTTTCAGAACCCGGGCAATATCTTTTTTCCGTCCGGCGACAAAACCCGGGTAATCTTCTTCCACCTTGATCCCTGAATTCTTCAACTCATCCTTCAGTCCAAGTTCATAGGCATACACATAATCGGCAATCTGCCTGAAAACCGGTCCGGCCACGGTCGCGCCGTAATAGTCACCCAAAGGATGATTGATGACCACGATGCATGAATATTTGGGCTCATCTGCCGGGAAATAACCTGCAAAAGAGGCCTGGTAAACTTTTCGCCCATTTTTGCTGTACCCTTCATTCTTATTGGCCACCTGCGCTGTTCCGGTCTTGCCGGCTATTTTGTAATTGGATGATCGCAATGCTTTTCCGGTACCGTTTTCGATGACACCCTCAAGCATGGCATGAGCCTTCCGGAGTGTACTGTTGGAACAGATGGAATATTTGATCGTTTTTGTTCCAAAACTCCGCGTGATTTCTCCATTGTCAGAAACGGCACTGACCAGCCTTGGCTGCATCATACGGCCATCGTTGGCCACTGCATTGTAGAATGTAAGTACCTGAAGGGGTGTTAATTTCAGTTCATACCCATAGGAGATCTGAATCAGACTCACGCCCGACCAGGTCTTGTCGCCCGGGCGGTTGATGTAAGGTTCACCTTCCCCGCTGATGCCGACTTTCAAAGGAATGTCCAGGCCAAAATCATGTATCCTGCTAAAAAATGCCCGTTCATCACCTGCATAATTCTGGGTAATCAGTTTGGCTACCCCCACGTTGGAGGATACTTCAAAAACGCGTTTGGCATTAATCTGATGAAAACCGCCTTTTTTATCGTGATCGGAATCAGTGACTTTCCACTTTTTAGTGGTCCAGACGCCGTTTCCGGTATCCACGATCGTTGAAGTATCAATCTTACCATCCTCCATGGCTGCCATGAGAGAAGCAAGTTTGAACGTGGAGCCCGGTTCAGAGCATCCCGCACTTCCGAGGGCATAATTCTGATATCCCTGAACCAGAGTGCCGCCGCTGTTTCTCCCGTAATTGGAAATAGCCTTGATGTCGCCGGTTTTGACCTCCATTAGAATGGCGGTTCCATATTTTGCCCTGGTTTTCTCCAACATTTTGCGGAGGGAATAGGAAACCTGATCCTGCAATTTCACATCGAGTGTCGTGACCAGGTCGCAACCGTCGGTGGGTTCATCCAGGTGAACTTCCATGGTACGTCCAGAAATATTTTCTTTCTCAGCCAGCCCGTCCTCGCCCCTCAGATCTCTTTCAAAGGATTCTTCGAGTCCGAAAGCGCCAACTTGTGCAGGCATTCCGTCCCACACTCCCTCTTTCATTTTTCCTAAAGTCCTGCTTTCCAGATTACCAAGCGGATAGATTCTTTCATAATCCTGTTCGACGATAAGTCCGCCTTTGAACTGACCATTTCTGAAGATGGGAAATCTCTTAATCTTCTGAAGTTCATCGTATCCGACCTTGTGAGAAGAGATCAAAAAATAATGATCGCCCCTTTGGTAGGCATCGGTTAAGGCCCTGCGATAACCTGATGCCGATTTCTCTCTGAAAAACCTGGAAAGCATTAAGGCAAGAGAATCCACATCATGTGCAAAATATTTCTTTAGTTGGGGAACGCCAAGATCCATCCGGAGACTGTAATGGGGGATTGAAGCGGCAAGGGGGCTCCCGTCGGCAGCGAAAATGGTTCCGCGCCGGGCCTGAACCGGTACCTGAACGACCTCAAACAGTTTGCTTTTCTCGCTCCATTTGGGCGAAAACTGAATCTGGACCAGGAGGAGAAGAATGCATACGGCAATGAAGAGGATCATAAAATAGACCACCTTCAACCTTTGCAATATGCCCGTTTTTACCTCCATTAATTTTCTTTTTTTACATAAATTCTTCTCGGCGGAACCTTGGAGGTCTCGAGACCAAGATTGCTGTTCCTGATACGGTCAAGTATCTCTGAGGGTCTGGTCAGTTTGATGACATCGGCTGCCACAGCGATTGAATGCGCCCTCATTTCTTTTACATCCCGTTCCATGCTGTCGACTTCCCTTAGAACTTTGGCCGTTTTGTAGCGAACCGCGATATTCGCCACCAACATCAAGAAAATGACAAATAAAAAAAGTTTGTTTCTGACAAACCATTCACTTTCGAAGAACCGTCCATTCAGTAGTTCTGCCAGTGTAAACCTGTTATTTTTCGCGGTCTCTACCATTTTTATATCTTTTGGGCAATGCGCAATTTGGCACTTCTGGCCCTCGGATTCAGAGCGGTTTCCTTTTCATCCGGAACAATCACTTTTCGGGTGATTACCTCCAGCGGAAGGTGATAATGACCGAAGAAATCCTGCTCCGTCTTGCCGTCGATGCGTCCAGAACGCATGAAGTTTTTGACCATACGGTCTTCCAGGGAATGGTAGGAAATGACAACGAGGCGTCCTCCTGGTTTTAGAAGTTCAAGGGTACTTACCAGGAAAGCCTCCAATGCTTCCATCTCGCCATTCACTTCAATGCGCAATGCCTGAAAAACCTGTGCGAGGTATTTCTTTTCAATTTTGGCTGGGACACAACGGGAAATTGCATTCAAAAACTGGGGGATAGTGACTATTTTCTGTATATTTCTGGCCTGCTCAATGGTTTGCGAAAGGTTTCTCCAGTTTTGGATTTCTCCGTATTCCCTGAACAGGACACCAAGTCTGGCCACGTCATATTCGTTGATCACTTTCGCGGCATCTTTTTCGGCCGACTGGTTCATGCGCATGTCGAGATTGCCGTCAAACCGGAATGAAAAACCCCGGTCGGGCTGGTCGAAATCATGAGAGGAGACACCAAGGTCGGCCAGGATTCCATCCACTTTCTCAATGCCATGATACCGCAGGAAATTCTTCAGGAATTTAAAGTTGTGGCCGACAAAGATCAACCGTTCGTCATCGATCAGGTTTTGTAAGGCATCCTCATCCTGGTCGAAGGCGACCAGTTTTCCCCCCTGCAGTCGTTCGAGAATACGGCGTGAATGTCCCCCTCCCCCATAGGTAACATCCACATAGATGCCGTCGGGTTGCAGGTTGAGTCCGTCGATACTCTCTTCCAGCAAGACCGGTATG
>SESB01002087.1_pt1 | contig 12069 bp, 8 predicted proteins | sample 3171441 | NCBI WGS metagenome assembly SESB01 (sample SAMN06051867, study PRJNA518727) | freshwater metagenome | biome: subpolar coniferous forest; feature: holomictic lake; material: water; isolation source: holomictic Lake 227, 6 m depth | place: Canada: near Kenora, Ontario | collected 2014-07-08...
TATTTTTTGCAGAATGATTAATGCCATCAATCGTATAAAAAACTTTTGTAGTATCGTAGAGTATTACATTTTTTGCTGAAAAAATTCCATCACTCTGAATGGGAATGGTTAACATGTTTTCGCTGGAATCTTTTGCTGAGAATATTAAGTTCATGGAAGCTGGTCTGCCATTTTTCCTGGTAGATAAATCTGATACTTTACCGATTAAAGTTTGGTAGGCCGAATCTTTTGCAAAAGGGAAATTAAGAACTGGATTATTTAAGATGTGATTCCATTTAAATCTCCTCCATCCATTCGTTAACATTAACAAGTCTAAATTGTTGGAAACGCTATCTGCATTAGAACCAAAATAATAAGCAGGCTTAAAAATATTGCCCGTTAAATCTCCTTGAAGCAGCAGTTGCGATGCAATGGTGTTTTCAGGGGTACTATTCAATTCTGCATTCGTTATGGCTAGCGAAAGATTGGCATAGCTGCTGTCGGCTAATTCAATTTCAATTACATTTTTTCCACGCTTTACCGTATTAATAGTGTCTACTTTAATGGTGGCGTTTATCAGGTAATCATTATTTTTTACAAAGAGGAGTCGCTCGCAAACGGGTATTTTATTGGCATCAAAAACAGTGAGCTGTAAAATGCCAGAACTTATTTTGCTAATTGGTAAAGTGCTAGATATAGATTCTTTATCTGAGAGATTGATATTCGCTTTAAAAAGAATCTTTCCATTCATCTGTCCAACTAGCAATATGTTTTTCATTGATTCAGGAACAGTGTTAGTTCTTTGAATATGAAATATTCTATTCAAGCTTCCTGATTCAATAATCAAATTTATTCCTTCAGTTATTGCTTCAGGCAATTTTGACTGATGCGTAATTCCAATGATATCTTTCCATTCAGCGATATAGTTTTCTTTGGCAATGGGCATGAATAAAAACTTTCCCATTCCGTCGTGAACAGATTTAAAAACTGTGATGGAATCACCCTCTTTATTTTTAATGATGCCATGAATTGATTCAGGAAGTCCAGATTGATTCACTGCTTTGAAAGCAATGATGTTTTGTTTGTTTAAAATAAGATTGCCTGATTCGGGTAAAAACTGAACGGTGATTTCAGGTAATGTAGTGACTAATATTTCTTGTTTAGTATTTAAAGAAATTATTGGAAATTTTTGTTTGAAAAAGTATACAGAATCAAAATTGCGCATCCATTTAGTATAGGCAATTGCCTGAATAAATTTGCCAGTATATTTTTCAGGCACATTGAAATTGCCAGCGGAATAACAATAATTGATAGGTGATATGGTAGAACTAATTAGTTTTCCCTGATCATCATACCAATCTATATAAAAGTTTTTAGAGATCAGAGAAGGTTCAAATCCAGAGAGGAGATAGGATTTATACCAGATAGTTTGTCCTGCCGCATATCTACTATTATCAAAATGTACATAGGCTTTTTCGAAAGAAGACTGCTTGTAGAAGTTAGTCAGCGTAGAATCAATATTGTTCTTATCAGTAACTTGACTATTTGCGTTATTATAAATAAAAAAAACAACAATTATTAGGTATTTAATCATCTCGAAAAATTAAACTTGAAAGTATAGAATAACTTTCTACTAGATTCATAATTTTCCACTTTCCATAAAATAATAGTTAATGATGTGATTTTGGTAAAAGAATGATTAATATTGATAAAATGCTAACGACTTTATTTTTTGGATTTCTAGTGAGCTTTCTCGGTCAATTGCCCTTAGGTAATATGAGCTTTACAGCTACGCAGGTTGGTTTGCAAGAGGGCTTTAAAAAAGCCTGGCAATTTGCAATAGGAGTTGCTATTATTGAAATGGTATACCTGCGTTTTGCTTTAATTGGGATGGATTGGGTAGTGAAGCACAGAATGATTTTTCTTGGTTTAGGATGGCTTACTGTTGTTTTGTTTTTGATATTAGGAGTGATGGCTTTTATCACAGCTCGTAAACAACATGCAGAAAAGAAAGCGCTTGTATTAAATAACAATTTTCACCGTTTTTTATTGGGTATGATGATGAGTGCTTTAAATCCTGTTCAAATACCTTTTTGGTTTTTGTGGACTTCTACGCTGATTCAAGCAAAAATGCTGGGAGTAAATACTTTAGACTTTAATTTATTTACTGCAGGAGCAGGTACGGGTACCATTGCCGGACTGGCAGTATACATTCATGGAGGAAATTGGCTCGTGAACAAATTAAACACCAGCAACAAGTCCCTGAATATGGTGATGGGAATTATCTTTCTTTTAACCGCATTATTACAGTTATATCGAATCGTGTATAAGCCTTTTATTTAATTACATTTCAGCAGCCCAAAGATCTCTGTCATCTGGAGAAAATTTCCAAGGTGCGAAATTATTTTCAATATTACTAAAAGTACCATTCCATTCCTGAGGCGCATTGCTTTCTTCCATGATTAAGGATCGTCTTAATTCTGCAATAATATTTAAGGGGGAAATACTTACAGGACAAGCTTCAACGCATGCATTGCAAGTAGTGCATGCCCTTAATTCTTCTACCGAAATATAATCATGCAATAAAGATTTCTGATCCTCAACAAATGTTTTGTTGCGCGTTATATTCTTTCCAACTACTTCTAATCTATCACGCGTGCTCATCATAATTTTCCTCGGACTCAATAATTTGCCTGTTGCATTTGCCGGACAGGCAGAAGAACATCTTCCACACTCGGTGCAACTATATGCATCTAACAAACTTTTCCAGCTCAAATCAAATACATCTTTTGCACCAAATCTGGCAGGTGGAGGAGCATCTGTGGGAGCTAATTCCGGCTGCATCGCATAGAGAACTTCGTTTTGTACAGAAGGCATATTCTTCATTTTCCCCATGGGCTCTAATCTGGCATAATAAGCATTGGGGAAAGCAAGTATGATATGTAAATGTTTGGAATATGGCAGGTAATTCAAAAAAGCAAATATTCCAACAATATGCAACCACCAGCAGGTTCTCTCAATGGCAATTAATGTGCTTTCATTTAATCCAACAAAAATTGGAATAATCAATCCAGAAAAAAAGAATTGTCCAGTTTGATGATAGTGTTCATTGCCTTGAGATTGAAGGGTTAAGTCACAGGCATTCATGGTAAGAAATAAGCTCATCAAAACAATCTCAGTAAATAAAATATAGTTGGCATCAGATCTTGGCCATCCATTCAAATCCTTACTTATAAAGCGTTTTAGCTTAATAATGTTTCTGCGAATTAAGAATATAGCACAAACAAGAATCACAGATACTGCTAAGAATTCAAATGCATTCAACAACCAGTTATATAATGAACCTAAGAACGGCACAAATAAACGGTGTGTTCCCAATAAACCATCTAATACAATTTCTAAAACCTCAAGGTTGATAATAATAAAGCCTCCATATACTATCAGGTGCATCACTGCAACCATTGGATTTTTAAACATTTTCTTCTGTCCTAATGCTAATAAAAACAGATTTTTCCAACGGGCAGAAGGATTGTCGTTAAGGTCTTCAGGTAGTCCTAGAAAAATATTTCTTTTTATTTCACCTGCTTTTTTGCTGAAAATCCAGACCGAAACCCCTGTGAGAACCAAGAATAGAATTTGCTGAAGGATGTTCATAGAAAAATAATTATACGCTAAGTTAACAGTTTTGTATTGTTGTAAATTGGATTGGGGAATGGTTTTATTGTGCTTATTTTTGAATTACAAAATAGTAACGTTTGGAAAAGAAATACATTTTAAATCAGGAAGCTGCCAATCAGAAATTACATCGAATGGCATTAGAATTGGCTGAGAACCTTAGTGGTAGTGACGCTGCGCTTATTTTGGTGGGTGTTAAAGACAGTGGATTGGTACTAGCACATAAAATTGCATTATTAATCAGGCCCTATATCAAAAACGAGATCAAGATCATTTCAGTTAGCCTAGATAAGGATATGCCCAAAGAAGTGCTTTTGAGCGAAAATATTAATTTGAACGATTTAAATGTGGTACTGATTGATGATGTGGCCAATAGCGGCAAAACCCTTTTATATGGGTTAAAACCATTTTTAGACTATTATCCCCGAACCGTCCAAACCATGGTGATGGTTGAAAGAATGCATAAACTATATCCTGTAAAGCCCGATTATGTGGGATTATCTGTTGCAACTACGCTAGAAGACCATATTCAATTGGAAGTAACCAATGATGAAGTGGTTGGTGCTTATATTACGCATAGGTAAAAATTCAAAAATCAAAATTTAAAAATCAAAAAAAATAAAAGGTAAAATTATGGGTACTAGCGTTCAAACAAACATGCGAGTTTATCACAGGTATTTGGGTTATTTTTTAGCGGGTATCATGACGATTTATTCTTTAAGCGGGATCATATTGATATTTAGAGATACAAATTTTTTGAAAAATGAAAAGAAGCTTGAGAAACAATTAAAACCAAATCTTAAAATCGAAGCATTAGGAAAAGAGTTACGCATCAAAGAATTGAAAGCAGATAAAGAGGATAGTGCTACTATAAGTTTTAAACAAGGAACTTATAACAAAGAAACTGGTGTTGCCAATTATACGGTTAAGGAATTACCTCGTGCGATAGAAAAATTGACAAAACTTCATAAGGCATCCACTAAAGATCCTTTGTTTTATCTGAACATATTCTTCGGAGTATCTCTTTTCTTTTTTGTGGTTTCATCTTTTTGGATGTTTTTACCTAAGTCAACCATATTTAAAAAAGGACTTTATTTTACTTTAGCAGGTATCGTACTTACCCTTGTTTTATTATTTGTTTAAAGGAAATTGATATAAAATTTAATTATTCTGTTTTAGTCAATGGAGAAATAGTTGTATTGATTATATTCGTGATAAATATTTAAAATTTCAAACAATGGATGCTGCTATACAAGAAAGAGTAAATGTTTGGGTTAATGGTAATTATGACCAAACTACTAAAGATTCTATTAGCCAATTACAGGCAAATAATACAGATGAATTAGCGGATTCTTTTTATAGAAACCTTGAATTTGGTACCGGAGGTTTGAGAGGTATTATGGGTGTTGGCACCAATCGGATCAATAAATATACTATTGGAATGGCCACTCAGGGTTTTGCCAATTACCTCAAAAAAACATACGGAACTGCTGAAATTAAAGTAGCCATTGCACATGATAGTAGAAACAATAGCCGCTTCTTTGCAGAAACAACTGCTAATGTATTTGCAGCCAATGGTATCAAAGTGTTTTTGTTTGAAGCACTTAGACCTACACCTGAATTAAGTTTTGCTATCCGTCATTTAGGATGTAATGGTGGTGTGGTTTGTACTGCTTCACATAACCCAAAAGAATACAATGGATATAAAGCATATTGGAATGATGGAGGACAATTAGTACCCCCACATGATAAAAATGTAATTGCAGAAGTGGAAGCTGTATCTGGGATTGATGAAGTGAAATGGAATGGAGGAGAAGCAAACATTACTTTATTGGGTAAAGAAATGGATGCTGATTATATTAAAATGGTAAAGGGCTTGAGTGTTTATCCTGATATGATTGCTCGTCAGCACGATCTTAAAATAGTGTACACTCCAATTCATGGAACTGGAATTACCCTAGTGCCGGAAGTTTTAAAATCATTTGGATTTACGAATATTACCATTGTGGAAGAGCAAGCAACACCCGATGGAAATTTCCCAACAGTTGCCTATCCCAATCCAGAGGAAGCAGCTACTATGGGTATCGGTTTGAAATTGGCGAAGCAATTGGATGCAGATATTTTATTAGGTACTGATCCGGATGCTGATCGAGTAGCCATTGGCGTGAAGAATCATCATGGTGAGTGGGTGTTGATGAATGGAAATCAAACTGCTGTATTAGCTTGTAATTATATGATGGAGGCACGCAAGGCTAAAGGTATTGCACAGCCTAATGATATGGTAATTACTACTATTGTCACCACTCAAATGATCAACGATCTAGCGGCGGGATATGGAGTAGCTTGTTACAATGTATTGACTGGATTTAAATGGATCGCTGAATTGATCAAAGCAAAAGCAGGAAAAGAAAATTATGTAATTGGGGGAGAAGAAAGCTTTGGATTAATGATTGGTGACCAGGTGCGCGATAAAGATGCGATTAGCGCAGTGGCTTTGATGTGCGAGATGGCAGCTTATGCAAAAGATCAGGGATTGACTCTGTTCGACAAAATGATTGAATTGTATCAGCAATATGGTTTCTACTACGAAAACCTGATCAGTATTACCAAGAAGGGGATGAACGGACAGAAAGAGATTGCAGACATGATGGATGGCTATCGTAAAAACCCGCCATTATCCATAGATGGTTCAAGAGTGTTGCAATTACTCGATTATGAATTGTCCAAAGGTACAAATCCATCTACTGGTGAGACCTGGCCAATCAATCTTCCCAAAAGCAATGTTTTACAATTCATTACGGAGGATGGTAGCAAAATCTCGGCAAGACCTTCAGGTACAGAACCTAAAATCAAGTTCTATTTTAGCGTAAAAACTGAATTGGCAAGCAAAGCGGCATTTGACGAAACCTATGCTGTATTAGAAAATAAAATCAAAAGAATCATTGCAGATATGCATTTGCAATAAGGCTGATTAAAATAACAATTGAGGAAAACTGCTGTGAAGAAATAAATCACGGCAGTTTTCTTTTCACATCCTGCCTATTCCTTCCTTCAGAATCTTTTCATGCCTTATATTCGTAGGGCTTATGAAACAATACGTGGATAGCTACCAACACAAGGGGCTTCGAAAAAGATTAGTAGACTTACTTCGTACCAAAGGAATCACAGACGAACGTGTGCTGGATGCAATTAATGCGATCCCAAGACATTTTTTTCTGGATTCGGCATTCGATTTAAGGGCTTATGAAGACAAAGCTTTTCCTATAGAAGCGGATCAAACTATTTCTCAGCCTTATACTGTGGCATATCAAACACAACTGTTACAGGTTAAAAAATCGGAGAAGGTATTAGAAATTGGAACAGGAAGTATTTATCAGTCAAGTGTGCTTGCAGAAATGGGAGCTAGGGTATATACCATTGAGCGACAAAAAAAACTATACGATGCGCAAAAGGATTTTGTGTTTCGAAGTAAATATCCCAATATCAAATTCTTTTATGGAGATGGTTTTGAAGGGCTCACAACATTTATGCCTTTTGATAAAATTATAATCACTGCAGCGGCTCCTTTTATTCCTCCAAAATTAATTGAGCAATTAAAACCAGGCGGTATGATGGTGATTCCATTGGACGAAGGTGAGGTTCAACGCATGTTGCGAATTACTAAAAATGAGGATGGGACTTTAAAAGAAGAATCTTTCGAAGAGTTTTCTTTTGTTCCCATGTTATCAGGAAAAAACTCATAGGAAGTCAAAAGTTAAAAGTAAAAATTCAAAAAAAAGCCGCTTTATTAGAGCGGCCTTATACTTTATTTACCAGTTTAAAACTTTTGACTTTTGAATTTTTATTTTTGACTTATTGTTGCATCATTTCCATTCCGCCGCCACCATCAGATTTTGTATTTTTACGTTTAAACAAGTTGGCATCGAACTTACCAAAGCGATAGCTAAAGTTTAGGCGAAGCACTTGAGGATCTCTTCTTCTTGAACTGATTTGATTAAAGTAAATACTCTCTGAATAAGTTTTGAATTCTTGTGTTCTGAAAATATCGTTCATGCTCAAACTCAAAGAACCAGATTTACCATTCTTCCAGGTCCATTCTTTACGAATAGCTAAGTCAAATCCATAACGGGGAAAGTTATATCCTTGTGAAGTTGATTGAGGACCACCTCCAAACATCATTCCCATTCCACCTCTTCCACCACCGCCACTGCTACTACCTCCTGGAGGCAGAATAGTTTTTGCTTGATAGTCGCCACTAAATTGAACAGATAATCCTTTTGCGATTTTAAATGTGTTATTCATTTTCGCGAACCAGCTCAATAAAGAATTGTCAACAGTTTGATTTGGAATTCCTGAATTTATTTTTGAATCGAATAGGTTAAAACTTAAAGTCAGATCCCACCACTTTGTAACTGGTAATTTATTAGACAATTCCAAACCATAAGTGATACTATTATCAGCATTGATATAAGTATTGAAATAAGCGCTATCTAAGGGAGCAAGTCCGTTCTTATCGCGATACACATACCTTGTAATTAAATTGGTGCTATATTTAAAATAAGCAGTGGCTAAAAAGTTTGCACCTTTTTTGTATGCATTATTATAAGAAAGTTCAAATGAATTAGTGAACTCTGGTTTCAAATTAGCATTCCCAATATTAATATTTTGAGGGTCAGAATAATCTGGGAAAGGCATTAACTGAAAGAAGTTAGGACGGTTCACCCTTCTTGAATAATTGATTTGAAAATCTTCTTTATCGTTTACTTTATAAGTTGCAAAGGCACTAGGGAATAGGCTTAAAGGATATTTTACATTAAAAGAAGCTGAATCAGATCCATTTTGTTTTAAAAGGGTTCCAGTATAATTAGAGCTCTCCACACGGAAGCCTAATTGATAACTCCACTTCTTCTATTTAAAGGAATAGTTTGCATAAGCAGCATACACCTGATCGTTGAATTTATATTTACTACTGATACTAGGGATTAAAAAGTAATCGGTTAAAATATAACGATACTGATCACTTGAATTTACAAAGTCTCTTATAGCACCTCTTCCACCTGCTTCAAATTTAGAATCTTCTGTTAACTGATCTTCATAGTCTGTTTGAAAAGTATAATTTTTTGAATCACCTCCGCCCAGGGTTCTTTGTTTTAATGGAGAACCTTTTAAAGAATTATCAAAATTGTAAGTTTGGGTGATAATATTATTAGTGTTTTCGTTGTTGCTGGAATTAAGATTAAAATCGGCAGAAAGGTTTCTGCCAGTTTTTACAAAATTGTATTTGTAACTTAATTGAGTACCCCAGTTCTTCATCATACCAGTGCTTTGACCATTAATAAGGTTATACGAAGTTTGTAAACCTTTAATGGTGGAATCTACTCTCTGATCTTGATCGTTAGTAGAATTGCCTTTCATAAAGTTTCCACCCAAAGTAATTGTACTTCTGTTGCTCACAAACCAATCCACGCTACCTCTGAAAAAACCAAAATTATTGTAACTAGTGCCATTGGTTATTTGTTGAATATAACTTGGAGTAGTTAATAAATTGTTACGGTCAGCTTCGCCTTCTGAAATGGACTTTCTTTGCATCAGGTTACCACTCAATGAAATATTAGTTTTAGTCTGACGTAGATTAATATCACCACCACCATTAAACTTGCCTCTGGAATCCAATCCAGCTCTAATGCCACCATTATAACCGCTCTTTTTATTTTTCTTTAAAACGATATTTAAAATTCCTGCATTTCCACCCGATGCATCATATTTAGCAGATGGATTGGTGATCAATTCTACTTTATCAATAATGTCTGCTGGAATTTGATCTAGTGTAAGGGTTGTAGGTCTATTATCTATGAAAATGGTAGGAGTTGCATTACGCATGGTTACATTACCATCTATATCTACATTTAAGGAAGGGATATTTTTCATGATTTCGGTAGCTGTTTGTCCGGAAGCCATGATATTCTTATCAACGTTAAATACTTTTCTATCAATCCCCATTTCAAACTGAGGTTTGGCAGTTGAAGTTACTGTTACATTACCCAAATCAGTAGCATTCACCTCCATTTTGATATTGCCCAGATCCTTATCTGCCTGTGCAATCATTTGTTGCATAGATGCAGCAGTAGGAGCGCCTCCCTGTGGCATTTTAAGTCCAAAACTGATAGGAGTTACGACGCTTTTATAACCTATAGAAGATAATTTCAAATTAAATTTTCCCATTACAGAAAGTCCTTCAATACTAAATTCTCCATTTGCTTTGGTGATCTGAGTAGAAAGAATTGCTTCTTTCATTTTCTTAGTTACCGTATCAAACTTATTGCCCGTTAACTGAATAGATACTCCCTCAATAGCTTTATTGGTCTTACTATCCACAATTTTACCATAAAAATGTCCCACATTCATGGCCTGTCCACCTGCACCGCGTGCCCCTCCCATCATACCAGTTGGCATTTGTGCATATATAGTTAAACTGGCACTGAATAAAATAAAAGCGAATAATAATTTTCTCATATGTGATTTAAGTACTTGTAGGATGTAAAGGTCGCTCTGAAGGGTGCGATATACCGTTTGTTTACACAAGCGGTAATATGACAATTTTGAATGGATAAAGTTCTAAAACTCTAGGCTGAAGGTTGAAAATAATCGGTGATTAGCTCAAAATGGTCAATAAAACTTGTAAAAGGCCGATGATAAATCCTAAGACTCCACCAATAATTTCCACGAAACGGAATTCTTTTGACATGATAGCCTGGAGAATTTCCTCCAGCTTATCTGAAGAGAAACCACTAACCTTATCAATCACGATTTTCTCCAGGTCCAGATCTTTTTCGAGCTGAGCCATGTAATTTTCCATGATGGAAGGGAACAGCGTTTGTAGCTCCTTAATAAATACTGCTTTCATCTGATTGATGGTCTTGTCGCCAATGAACATACTAATCATTGGCATTTCTTCCGCCAATTTTACCCTAAGGAAATGGTCGATATGAGTTTCTACAAAAGGCATCAATTTTTCGATATTATCTGGATTGGAGATCTTTTGTTCGATATCGGAAAATGATAGAAGCTCCTGACTGACTAGCTTTCCTAGTTTTTCAGCGAACTGTTTTTGTCTTTTCGGAAAAATGCCATGAAAGGTAATTCCAAGTATTTTAACCGGAACTTTTGGATGGAAAAGCATTTTAATAGCGATCCAATTGGTAAACCACCCGATAAAAGCTGAAATAACTGGGATTAGAATAAGGGTAATCTTCATGAATGGTAAATTAAAAACCCTATAAGAAAGCTTATAGGGTTTTGGTTGGGAGAACAATGGGTCTCGAACCCACGACCTACAGTGCCACAAACTGTCGCTCTAACCTACTGAGCTATGCCCTCCGTTTTCAACGCTTTAGGAAATTTTAATTTTCTAAAGGATTGCAAAAATAGGGTAATTAGTCATTTATCAAAACTGAATTTTGAATCTTTTTCAAAACTCTTTCCAAAATCCTTTGTTAATTGAGATAAAAGGTAAGGGCTAAATGCGTTTTTCAGCTATTTTTGGTACTGTCATGCAAAAATTCAAGCAATTTATGAAGAGTAAAAAAGGGTTAGTTCTAACCGCCATTGTTCTATTTGGCGCATTGTTCTTTGCTTTCAAGGTAATCGATTCAGGCAATGAGACTATTAATATTACCACCAAACAGCGTTTATTGAATGCCATTGGATCTTTATTGGAAGAAGGACATTATAGCCCTAAAACCATCAATGATGCATTTTCAAAAGAGGTTTATAAGAAATATTTGAATGAGTTGGATGGCGACAAAATTCTTTTTACCCAGGCAGACATCAATGGCTTAAAAAAATATGAAACATTACTTGACGACGAAATTCATGGAACTCCCATTGCATTTGCGCCAGCTGTGAGTGCCATATATGATAAAAGGTTACCAGAAACAATCGCGATGTACAAAGAGATCTTATCACAGCCTTTCGATTTTAATAAGGATGAAACTTTTTTTACAGAGGGTGATAAATTAGCTTTTTCTGCAAATGATGCAGAAAGAAAAGATCGTTTTAGAAAAGAGTTGAAATTTTATGCTTTGGAAAAATTCGTGGAATTTCAAGATGTGCGAGAAAAAAATAAAGGCACTAAAGATTTCATTGTAAAAGCAGATTCTACATTGGAACGTGAAGCAAGAATGAAAGTATTGAAGATCATGGATAAAAGATATGATCGTTTGAAAAGTACTTTTAATGAAGACGAACGTTTTAATGCTTACTTAAATGTGATCACCAATTTAATGGATCCTCATACCGATTATTTTCCTCCTATAGAAAAGAGAGCATTTGACGAAGAAATGAGTAGGAGATTTTATGGGATTGGTGCACAATTAACTGAAACTGAAAATGGGGAAGTAAAGATTGCAAGTGTGC
>SESB01002088.1_pt1 | contig 12067 bp, 9 predicted proteins | sample 3171441 | NCBI WGS metagenome assembly SESB01 (sample SAMN06051867, study PRJNA518727) | freshwater metagenome | biome: subpolar coniferous forest; feature: holomictic lake; material: water; isolation source: holomictic Lake 227, 6 m depth | place: Canada: near Kenora, Ontario | collected 2014-07-08...
TACTCGTTTTTCAGATCAAATTGCGAGCGATCCTTTTATTACTTTGAACGAACGTGGCGCATTGCAGCAAGTTGGAATTTACGAAAAGCAACCTTTCAAATCATATTTCTCAGGCAACGCTGTACAAATCTGTCCAGTAGGTGCGCTAACCGGCGCTTCTTACCGTTTCCGTGCACGACCATTTGATTTAGTGTCAACACCATCTGCTTGTGAGCACTGCGCATCTGGTTGCGATATGCGTACCGATGTTCGTCGCGGAAAAACTCTTCGACGTCTTGCCGGTGATGATGCATCAGTCAACGAAGAGTGGAACTGCGACAAGGGTCGATGGGCATTTAAATATGTCACTGCTCTAGATCGCCTTACGCATCCATTAGTGCGCAACGCCGATGGAGATTTAGTTCAAGCTTCGTGGCCAGAGGCTCTTGCTGCTGCCGCTAAGGGTTTGAAGGCAAACACGTCAGCCGTACTCGTTGGCGGTCGTGCAACTCATGAAGATGCTTACGGCTATAGCAAGTTTGCCCGCGTCGCACTCAATACAAACGATATTGATTTCCGCTCGCGCCTTTCATCCAATGAAGAGCGTGAATTCTTGGCTTCCCGCGTCGTTGGTTCCACAACAACATATCGCGACATCGATCGTGCCGACCATGTACTGCTCGTTGGCTTTGAACCCGAAGAAGAATCACCAATTGTTTTCTTGCGTTTAAATAAGCAGTTCCGCAAACGCGCCCTTAAAGTCACAACGGTTTCAAGCAAACTTTCAATTGGGGTTGAAAAACTTAAGGGCGAATTTGTAAAGGTTGCACCTGGTCAAGAAAGTTCTGCGATTTCTTCCCAATCACTTACTGCTAAATCAATTATTCTTGTTGGAGAGCGTGCATCTGAAAGTGCCGGAGTATTAACGGCCGTTGGCGCACTCAGCGATTCAACGGGTGCAAAGATTGCTTGGATTCCACGTCGCGCAGGTGAGCGTGGAGCTCTAGAGGCAGGCGCAATTGGCAACCTATTACCAGGCGGACGCCCAGTGGTCGATGCGGCAGCCCGCGTGGATATTGCTGCACTGTGGGGCGCAACTTCACTTCCAACAACCGTTGGCCGAAGCAGTGATGAGATTTTCGCCGCAGTTAACTCAGGTGCGATTGGCGCACTAGTAGTAGGTGGCGTCGACCCACTAGATGGCCTTAACAGCAGCGAAGCGCTAGCCGCCCTTGATAAAGCTTTTGTTGTAGCCCTTGAAATTGCACCAAGTGAAGTAACAATGCGCGCGGATGTCATTTTGCCGGTTGCGGCAATTACCGAAAAGAGTGGTTCGTTTTTAAACTGGGAGGGCCGTGCGCGTTCATTTGATGCCGCCGTTGCAGATTCGCTCAACCGAAGTGATCTTCGAATCCTTTCGATGATTGCCGAAGAGATGGGCGCACCCTTAAACCTCGGAACAGTCACAGCGGCAGCAAAGGAGATTGCATCTCTGGGCACTTGGGAAGGTGCGCGAATAACGATGAAGGCTGTTGCTGCATCAAAGATTCCAACGCTAAAGGCCGATCAGTTCATTCTTACCTCTTGGCGACGTTTGTTAGATCTTGGAACACTGCAAAAGGGTGAAGAGAATTTAGCTGGAACTGCTCGCCAAACTGCGGCAGTTATTTCTCCAACCCGCGCACAAGCAATGGGCGTTAATGATGGGGATTTATTAAAGATTTCAACGTCCGAGGGTTCAGTAACTCTCGCTGCATTAGTTGAAGATATTCATGATGATGCAATCTGGGCGCCACGTAACTCTCGTGGCTCTCAATTACTGGTAAACCTAGGCGTCGGACATGGCGCAGTAGTTACGGTGGTGAAACTATGACAACAGCAGATTTAATTGGTGCAGATCCAGGTTGGTTAATCACTGTAAAGGCGCTACTTGTCTTTATTTTCTGCGTTGTTCTTACTCTTTTATCGGTCTGGGGAGAGCGTCGCTTAGTGGGCCGCATGCAACAGCGTCCAGGACCTAACCGCGTTGGTCCATTTGGTTTAATTCAAGCTTTAGCCGATGGCGTAAAACTGGCGCTGAAAGAGGACATCATTCCGGCAGCTGCCGACAAGATTGTCTTTGTCATAGCCCCAATTATCAGTGCTACAACCTGCTTTATGTCTTTCGCGGTCATTCCTATTACTGGGCAAGTAACTCTCTTTGGCCATAAGACTGCAATGCAGTTAACTGATCTTCCGATTGGCGTGCTGTACGTGCTTGCAATCGCATCGGTTGGTGTTTACGGAATTATTTTGGCCGGCTGGTCATCTGGATCAACTTATCCACTTCTAGGTGGTCTGCGCTCTAGCGCCCAAGTTATCTCCTATGAAATTGCGATGGGACTTTCACTCGTTGCTGTATTTATTTATGCAGGGTCAATGTCAACCTCTGACATCGTGGCCGCCCAATCAAAGACTTGGTATGCAATTGTTTTGTTCCCATCCTTTGTAATTTATGCAATCTCAATGGTTGGTGAAACTAACCGTGCGCCATTTGATTTAGCTGAAGCCGAAGGTGAGCTTGTCGGTGGATTCCATACTGAGTATTCATCGCTTAAATTCGCACTCTTCTTCTTGGCCGAATATGTCAACATCATTGCGGTATCGGCGCTAGCTACAACACTCTTCCTCGGCGGCTATCACGCCCCACCTTTCCTTGGCTTTACAGAAAACTGGTTAGGTGGTTGGTTCACCGCAATCTGGTTCTTCTCTAAAGTTTTGGTTTTCTTCTTTGTCTTCGTTTGGTTACGCGGAACGCTGCCACGCCTTCGTTACGACCAGTTTATGCAGTTTGGCTGGAAGGTCTTAATTCCAGTTTCAATCGTATGGATTTTAGTAGTTGCAACGCTTCGCGTGATGTCCTTGCAAGGTGCGCCACGTATAGTGGTTGTAGGTTTTGCTAGCTTCATTGTTCTGGGCGTCATGTTAGTCAACGCCGGTTTTGATAACGCTAAGAAAAAGAAAGCGGCCTTAGTCGTTGATGAGGCGATAGCACCGGATTTTGCAGTCCCTGAACTTCCAATGAATATTTCCACAATAAATGTTTCAATTAACAACCAAGGAGTCGACCGTGGCTGAGATCGAACCTTTAAAAAATAACGATCTCGACATTAAAAAAGTCGAGTTCACTCAAGTTGACCAACCGGGCTCAGTTGGCTTTTTAGGCCACGCCAAGGGCTTCTGGGTTACTTTTTCGACCATCTTCAAGAAGCCAGAAACCGTTGAGTACCCCGAAGTTAAAGCTCCTACGCAGGAGCGATTCCACGGGCGCCACCAACTTAACCGCCATCCAGATGGCCTTGAAAAGTGCATTGGCTGCGAACTCTGTGCTTGGGCATGTCCAGCCGATGCAATTTACGTTGAGGGCGCCGACAACACTGAAGAAAATCGTATGTCTCCTGGTGAGCGCTACGGCAAGGTTTATCAGATTAATTATTTGCGCTGTGTTTTCTGCGGTCTATGTATCGAAGCCTGTCCAACTCGGGCGCTGACGATGACAAATGAATATGAGCTTGCCGATGACTCACGCGAGAAGTTAATTTTTGAAAAAGATGACCTCCTCGGACCTTTACGGGCCGGAATGTTGATGCCTCCGCATCCGATGTATCCAGATATGAACGATACAAATTATTATCAAGGAGATGTTACTGAGGCCCATCCATCACAGGATGTGAATAAATGAACAATCTCGCACTGCAAGTTGGCCAAACTGCCGCACCTGAAGCCACACTTTTTTGGATTCTCGCACCATTAACACTTGTTGCCGCGCTTGGCATGTTGCTGGTTAAGAAGGCCGTCCACTCTGCAATCTTGATGGCATTTGTCATGATTGCACTTGCCATTTTTTATATTGCACAAGGTGCACCATTCCTTGGAATCGTCCAGGTAGTTGTTTATACCGGCGCGGTAATGATGCTCTTCCTCTTTATTCTTATGTTAGTTGGCGTCGATTCATCGGATTCACTTACTGAAACAATCCGTGGACTTCGCCCGATTGCAATAACTGCAGCAGTTGGCTTTGGTGGTTTGATGCTCTCTCTTCTAGGCCGTGCAACGCTTGGCCGCAGTGCAGTTGGAGTTGAAGCTGCTAACGCTGGTGGAAATGTTCAGGGGATCGCAAAGTTATTATTCTCAACTTTCGTCTGGCCATTTGAAGTTGTATCAGCTCTATTAATTACGGCAGCTCTTGGCGCCATGGTCTTAGCTCACCACCAAAGAGTTCAAGATCGCCCAACCCAGCGACAACTCTCAATCGATCGATTCCGTGGAGGATCCCTTGCAAATGCCGCTGGGCTTCCAGCACCAGGTGTATTTGCTCGCCATAATGCCGTTGACGTTCCAGCGCTTTTGCCAGATGGCACGGCAGCTGCCGCATCGGTCAATGCCAGCTTAAAGGCCCGCGGAGATGTCTTAGATTCATCGGTTTTTGAACTTGGAACGGTTGATACCAGCATTGAGGAGGAGAAGTAAATGAATGCAGCTAACTATCTCTACCTCTCAGCACTTCTTTTTACTATTGGCGCCGTCGGTGTAGTTGTTCGACGCAATGCAATCGTTGTTTTTATGTGTATTGAGTTAATGCTCAATGCTGCGAATCTTTCATTTGTAACATTTTCGCGCATTAATGGAGATCTCAACGGTCAAGTAGTCGCCTTCTTCACCATGGTTGTTGCCGCTTGCGAAGTTGTAGTTGGCCTAGCAATTATTGTGACGATTTATCGTTCACGCCGATCAGCATCCGTTGATGATGCTAGTTTGCTGAAGCGATAATGATGACTTCAAATGGCCTCGTCTATCTCATCGCCCTGCCACTTGCGGGCTCTGCCATTCTCTTACTTTCAGGACGCCGCAGCGATAAGTGGGGACACTTGCTAGCGACCGGACTTTCCGCCGCTTCTTTCTTCGTAGGCCTCTATCAACTCTCATTAATGTTAGGCCGCACCAATAGTGAACGCCCGATAACTCAAAAACTCTTTGAGTGGATTTCGGTCGGCACATTCAAAATTGATGCCTCCCTCTTGCTTGATCAGCTTTCCATCTGTTTTGTTCTCTTGATTACGGGTGTCGGAACGCTTATCCATATTTATTCAATCTCTTACATGTCACATGATCCTGACCGTCGACGTTTCTTCGCTTTCCTTAACCTTTTTATTGCAGCAATGTTGTTGCTCGTACTCGGAGATAGCTATCTCAATCTCTATGTTGGCTGGGAAGGCGTAGGCCTTGCCTCATACCTGCTGATTGGCTTCTGGAATCAAAAACCAGCGTATGCAACGGCATCTAAAAAAGCATTTGTTATGAACCGAATTGGCGATATGGGGCTCTCTTTTGCCATCATGATCGCTTTTGCAACCATGGGCACTGTCTCTTTCGACGGGATAAAGGCAGCAGTTGGTCACACATCAACCGCGGCCTTAACTGGCATCGGCATCATGTTACTTGTGGCCGCTACTGGAAAATCAGCACAATTTCCGCTGCAGGCATGGCTTGGGGATGCAATGGCTGGCCCAACGCCAGTCTCAGCCCTTATTCACGCAGCGACGATGGTTACAGCTGGCGTCTATTTAATTACGCGTTCCAATTTCATCTTTGATGCAGCTCCTACAGCGCAGTTGTTAGTAGTAATTGTCGGCGCAATTACGCTGATGTTTGGCGCTCTCATTGGTACTGCAAAAGATGATATTAAAAAAGCTCTTGCCGCATCGACGATGTCGCAGATTGGTTACATGATTTTAGGCGCCGGTCTTGGACCGGTCGGCTATGCATTTGCAATCATGCACTTGCTGACTCATGGTTTCTTCAAAGCTGGAATGTTCCTTGGCGCAGGTTCAGTTATGCATGGAATGAACGATGAAGTAAATATGCGCAAATATGGCGCGCTTCGAAAGTTCATGCCGATTACCTTTGCAACATTTGGTCTTGGTTACTTAGCAATCTTGGGCGTTCCACCATTTGCTGGGTTTTATTCCAAGGATATGATTATTGAAACTGCATTTAATTCCGGTGGCGCTAAGGGAGTAATCCTTGGTTGCGTCACGCTACTGGGAGCTGGAATTACCGCCTTCTATATGACCCGCGTAATGATTCTTACATTTACTGGAACATCACGCTGGGATGAAGAGGCCCATCCGCATGAATCCCCGTGGCTGATGTGGTTACCAATGGCAATCCTTGCAATTGGATCGGTTACATCCGGGTATCTATTAAGTCATGGACATGCCCTAGTTAACTGGTTATCACCTCTATTTGAAAACCATGGTGAGCATTCAGAACTTCTCTCACCAATGGTTGTCTCTGGTCTTGCCTTAGTAATGGTGGCAATCGGTGTTGCCATCGCATTCATTAAATATTCACTCAATGCGGTTGATGCAGTTGCGCCTACCGATGTTTCAATCTTTACAACAATTGCGCGCCAAGATTTAATGCAGGATCGCTTCAATGAAGCAGTCTTTATGCGCCCAGGCCAAACCCTGACTAGCGTGCTGGTTAAAACCGATGAGGCAGTGATCGATGGGGCAGTGCGTGGAGTTGGTAGAGCCGCACTTGGCTCAGGTGCATCTCTGCGTGGGATTCAGTCTGGCTTTGTCCGAAGTTATGCCGCTCTAATTTTGATTGGTGCCGTCTTACTGGTTGCAGCTATTTGGGTGGTGACACAATAATGATTTGGTTAACTTTCTTAATGCTCCTTCCAATTATTGGTACTGCAGTTATTGTGGCGTTACCAAAGGCAAATGAGACGCTTGCAAAGCAAGTAGCTCTCGCTACTACATTGATTGTTCTGGTTTCCACGATTGCAATGGCAGTCAGTTTCCAACGCGATAACGTAGAGCTTCAATTCGTTGAAAAGTACGCTTGGATTCCATCTTTTGGAATTAACTTTGCCCTAGGAATCGATGGTTTAGCGCTCGTTCTGATTTTAATGTCTACGATTTTGGCACCTGTGGTTGTTCTAGCTGGTTGGAATGAAGCTCATGGCGGTCGTTGGAGTGTTAAAACTTTCTATATTCTCATTCTTGTTCTGGAAACGATGATCATCGGTGTCTTTGCTGCAACCGATGTATTCCTCTTCTATGTCATCTTTGAAGCGATGCTGATCCCGGTTTACTTCCTTATTGGTGGCTATGGAACCGGTAATCGTTCGGCCGCTGCCGTTAAGTTTTTGATTTATAGCCTCTTTGGCGGACTCTTAATGTTGGCATCTATCATCGCGCTTTATGTCATGTCTGGTGCTCAAGGCGGTCATACTTTTGATTTGGCCACACTTTCTCACCTTCACATGAGTTCCGTGACGCAGAACCTTTTGTTCCTCGGCTTCTTTATAGCTTTTGCAATCAAAGCTCCGCTCTGGCCACTTCATACATGGCTTCCAGATGCAGCTGAATCCGCTACACCCGGCACATCAGTTCTGCTTCTTGGCGTACTCGATAAAGTCGGTACTTTTGGAATGATTCGCTATTGCTTAACGCTTTTCCCAGATGCGAGTAAGACCTTCACCCCAATGATTTTGGTCCTAGCCGTAATCTCCATCGTCTACGGAGCGATCCTTGCAATTGGCCAGCGCGACTTAAAGCGTTTAATTGCTTTTACTTCAATCTCCCACTTCGGCTTCATCACCATGGGAATCTTCGCTATGACCTCTCAAGGCCACAGCGGGGCAACGTTATATATGTTCAATCACGGCTTCTCAACGGCTGCCCTGTTCTTAGTTGGGGGATGGATGATTTCCCGCCGAGGATCTTCGACGATTGCAGACTTTGGTGGATTACAACGTGTTACTCCGGTAATGGCGTGGATGTTCTTCTTGGCCGGAATGTCATCACTTGCCTTGCCAGGACTCTCAAGTTTCGTCAGCGAATTTCTTGTCTTAGTTGGCACTTTCACGCGCTACCCCGTGCATGCAATCATCGCAACCTTTGGAATCGTTTTAGCTGCGCTCTACATCTTGATTCCAGTACAAAAGGCGCTGCATGGCCCAACGACTCCTGGAAATGAAAACTTAAGTGATTTGAATCTACGCGAAAAGATTGCCATCGCTCCCGTAATTGCAATTATCCTTGTACTTGGTTTCTATCCAGCACCACTACTTAAAGTTATTAATCCAGCGGCAACACATGTCATCGCTCACATGGGCTTTAGCGATCCAGTTCCGACGAGTGGGAGCAAGTAATGACATTCTCAGCGCCAATTCTTAACTACACACTCTTATCACCGATCCTCATTCTGCTTGGTGGCGCATTAATTGGCGTGCTTGTCGAAGCATTTGTATCTAAAGCACTTCGCCCAATCACCCAATTGAGCATCACAGTTGGCACACTCGTTTTATCTCTTGCCCAGGTATGGCGAATTCGACACGAAGGTTCAACTACGGCAGCCATGGGATCGGTTGTAATCGACGGCCCGGGTATTTTATTACAGGCATCAATCCTTATTATTGCAATTATTTCAGTCTTTCTTATTGCAGATACGGATCACTTCACAGCCCTGGCTGCATCGTTACCAGGATCCGATGAAGAGCGTCACGCCGTTCAGACTGGCAATCAAGTTACTGAGGTTTATCCGCTCACACTCTTTGCAATCTCGGGAATGATGTTATTTCCTATTTCAAGTGATCTGATTACTCTATTTGTGGCCCTTGAAATGCTCTCACTTCCACTGTATTTAATGGCTGGACTCTCACGCCGCCGCCGCTTGGCATCACAAGAGGCCGCGCTTAAATATTTCTTGCTCGGCGCATTTTCGTCGGCATTTTTCCTCTTCGGAATGGCCTATTTGTATGGCTTTTCAGGCTCGGTAACTTTTGCTGGAATCCGTGAATCGGTCGTTGGCGGTAGCGGCAACGATGTACTGCTATTGATAGGTATGGCATTTGTGTCTATCGGTTTGCTCTTTAAAGTTGGAGCGGTTCCCTTTCACGCTTGGTCACCCGATGTTTATCAGGGTGCACCAACGCCAGTCACTGGCTTTATGGCAGCAGCTACGAAAGTCGCGGCCTTTGGTGCGATGCTGCGCATTTATTACACCGTCTTTGCTAATGCCCAGTGGTCTTGGACACCATTACTATCGGCAGTTGCAATCATTACTATGCTCTTCGGCTCGCTTGTTGCAATTGCTCAACGCGACGTAAAGCGTATGTTGGCTTACTCATCAATTGCCCACGCCGGTTTCTTACTCGCTGGAGTTATTGCGCTAAATAAGGCCGGACTAGATGCCTCAATCTTTTACTTATTTGCTTACGGAATCGCAACTGTCGGCGCATTCGCAATCGTAACTTTGGTTCGAGATTCCGGGGGAGAGGTCACAGACTTAAACCGCTGGAAAGGTTTAGGAAAACGCTCACCATGGGTCGCTTCAGCTTTTGCCGTATTCCTACTTGCTTTCGCAGGGATTCCTTTGACAAGTGGTTTCATTGGAAAGTTTTCAATCTTCTCGGCTGCCTATGAAAGTGGCGCTAAAGGCGTCGTAATTGCCGGCGTACTTTCTAGCGCAATCGCTGCTTTCTTTTATATTCGAGTAATTGTCTTAATGTTCTTTACTGATCCAATTCAAGATGGCACTAGTGTTGAAATCCCATCGATTCTTACTCGCAGCGCAATCATCTTTTCGATTGTCGTCACAATTGCCCTTGGCGTTTACCCAGCACCACTTCTTAATGTAATAACGAACCTAGCAACCTTTATTCGCTAATGTCATCTTTTGGCATTCCGAACGTTGCGCCAGCTCTTGAGGCGACATTAGTTTCACAGATGTCACAAGTCGAAGCCCTGCTCTTAAGCCATACTAAAAGCGACTATCCATTTGTTGATGAGACGGCACACCATTTAGTTGCAGCTGGTGGCAAGCGTTTGCGCCCCCTTTTAACCCTATTAACTGCCCAGTTTGGTGATCCAACAGGCCAAGGCGTCATCGCAGCAGCCGTTGCATGCGAGATTACGCACCTTGCAACGCTCTATCACGATGATGTTATGGATGAGGCGCCGCTTCGTCGAGGAGTAGAAAGCGCCAATATACGGTGGGGCAACACCATCGCGATTTTGACTGGCGACTTTCTCTTTGCAAAATCCTCTGATCTTTTAGCCGATCTTGGGCCCGAGGCTGTCCGTTTGCAGGCCCGTACTTTTGAGCGCCTAGTTATCGGCCAGATTATGGAGACTCAAGGACCAAATCCTGGACAAGATCCGTTGGAACATTATTTGAAAGTTGTCGCTGATAAAACGGGCTCACTCATTGCCGCTAGTGCGCGCTATGGCGCAATGGTCTCTGGTGCAGCTGCTGACATTATGGATACCGTCACCTTATTCGGAGAGAAGATAGGCGTGGCTTTCCAGTTAGCCGATGATGTTATCGATATTGCGAGTGAATCAAATCAATCGGGCAAAACACCGGGTACCGATCTTCGCGAAGGTGTTCCAACACTCGTAACATTAAATGTAATGGCGTCAACGGATTCTGCAGATCGCGATTTAAAGCATTTACTCTCAGCGCCAATTGACGATGAAGCTACCGTACAAGAGGTTCTAATTGCTCTTCGCAATCACAGCGCTTTGGGTAAATCTCGTGAGCAGTTACATCAAGTTGCAAAAGATGCACGACTTGCACTTGGACCTTTACCTATCTGTGATGCAACGGGTGCATTGATGTCGCTATGCGACGCGGTTATCGATCGCTCTGCTTGATTTAACCAGATCGGCAGCAAGTGTTACCAGTGCCAACCAAATAATTAAGAAACCAACCCAGCGAGTTGTTGGCATATCTTCATGCCTTACCCACACGCCGATGGAAAAGGTAATTGTAGGAGTGATGTATTGCATTAGACCGATCACCGTTAATGGGAGCCGAGTCATTGCACCATTAAAAAGTAGGAGTGGGATTGCCGTAACTGCGCCAGCGCTAATTAACAGGAATGTTATGCCGGCGCCATGACCAAAATGTCCGTTACCCTTTTGACCGATATAGATCAGATAAATTAGGTATGGCAGGCTAGCTAGAAGAGTCTCAATTGCTAGGCCATCAAGGGCTTTAAGCCCTAGTCGCTTTTTAATCAAGCCGTAGCTGCCCCATGATGTCGCCAAAGTCAGCGCAATCCAAGGAAGTCGACCGTAATCAATTGTTAAAACGAGGACGCCAAAAGATGCAGTACCCAAAGCTATCCACTGGAGTTTGCGGAGTTTTTCTTTGAGAATGAATACCCCGAATGCCACCATTGCCAATGGATTGATGTAATAACCCAATGAGGCTTCCACAACATGGCCGTTATTTGTAGCCCAGATATAGACTAACCAATTAACTGAAACTAATGCAGATGCAAGACACAATCTGATTACAATCTTCGGTTTTCTTAAAGTCGCTACAGTATTTTTTAAAGACTTCGTAATCGCCAAAATTAACGTACAAAAAACCAAAGTCCATATAGCACGGTGCGAAACAATTTCTGCTGCAGATGCAGATTTAAGGAGAGGCCAGTAAAGTGGGAAAATTCCCCAGAGGATGTAAGCGCTTAGACCTAAAAGTAGCCCAACCTTATTTTTACTCAATTATCTAAAGTTCGTAAACTGCACGGCGAAATCCCAGCCACCATCTTTAATCATGGCCATGACCTCTTGAAGATCGTCACGACTTTTAGAGACAACTCGGAGCTCATCGCCTTGAATTTGAGTCTTAATTGATTTAGGACCTTCATCGCGAACAAATTTTGCAATTTTTTTGGCATTCTCAGTGGAGATGCCCTCCTTCAATGGCGCGGCAATCTTATAAATCTTTCCACTCAGTTGTGGTGCACCGGCATCAAGGTGCTTGAGCGATACTCCGCGCTTAATCATCTTGTCTTTAACGACATCCAGGGCGGCTTTAGCGCGCTCCTCAGTATCGGCCTCGATAAGTATCTTTTCACCCTCTAGTTCAATCTTTGAGCCTGTATTTTTAAAATCAAAGCGCGTATCAATCTCACGAATCGCCTGATTAATGGCGTTATCGAGCTCCATGCGGTCGATTTTGGAGGTAACGTCAAAACTGCTATCTGCTGCCACGATTGGCTCCTTTACGCTCTCAGAAA
>SESB01002093.1_pt1 | contig 12054 bp, 9 predicted proteins | sample 3171441 | NCBI WGS metagenome assembly SESB01 (sample SAMN06051867, study PRJNA518727) | freshwater metagenome | biome: subpolar coniferous forest; feature: holomictic lake; material: water; isolation source: holomictic Lake 227, 6 m depth | place: Canada: near Kenora, Ontario | collected 2014-07-08...
CCTGTGGGAATTGAACTTAAGCCCTCCTACAACATCTCCCCCGGACAGAAAACAGTGGTAATTACCGGCGAACGGCCGCATGAATTGCAACTTTACCGCTTTGGACTTACCCCATCATGGGTGCAAAAACCCATGCTGCTGATCAATGCGCGCTCCGAAGGTGACAATAATCCGACAGATGATCCTGATTTTACAGGCGAGATGGCAATTTTCGACAAGCCGTCCTTCCGAAAACCGATCCGTTCACAACGTTGCCTCGTACCGGCAGACGCTTTCATCGAAGGCACAATCAAAGAGAAACTCGACAAGCCTTTCGTCCTGTTTCTCCGGAATAAAGTCAGACCCTTTGCATTCGCCGGTATCTGGGACGAATGGACAAACCCCGGAACGGGAGAACTGATACACTCCTTCGCCATCCTGACCACCTTCCCCAACCGGCTAACTGCCAGAATTCCACACAACCGGATGCCGGTGATCCTTCACAGAGAAGATGAAGAGCGATGGCTTTCACCTGGTCTGTCGGATGAAGAACTTTCACTCCTGATGCGGCCCTATCCAGCAGAATTGATGAACGGATATCCGATCGCACCAACCATTAAAAATCCAAAAGCCAATGATCCGGGTTTGATTCACCAGGTAGGACCTAAGATCTTCGCCGAAAGCTAAATATTCCAGAACAATAGATTGCTTTGCGTATGTTTTGCTTCGTGAAGCAGCAGCCATTTTTTCCTTTCCAGACCCCCTGAATAACCAGCAAGTTTCCCGTCTTGGCCAACAATTCTATGGCAGGGAACAACGATCAATACCGGATTTTTTCCGTTCGCTGTGCCAACGGCACGGGAATTCAGGGCAGAACCCAGCTCAACTGCAATATCACGGTAGCTTTTGGTTAAACCGTAGGGAACCTGAATCAATTTTTGCCACACTTTTTGCTGAAACCCCGTTCCATCGGCATCAATTTCCAGGTCAAAATGAATGCGGGTTCCTGAAAAATATTCCTTCAATTGCAGCGCCGTCCTCCGCAAAATTTCTGGTTGGTTTTCCGAATCCTCCACCTGCTCTCCATCGAATGTCAGCGATTTCAAATGCGTCTCATCAGAAATCAGTGAAATCAAACCCAGAGGGCTCTCGATGGTTAGGGAAAAGTTTTTCATGACTGAAGTGCCAAAATGTTCGTCAACCTAAGACACAATTCTTTCAGTCCTTCGGGTGTGTTTCCGCCGGGTTGTTCAACGGTCGCCCAACTGTGGTAACCTGTTTCATCCAAAGCCTTCATAATAGCCGGCCAGTTGTTATCGCCCTCCTGCAATGCCACCCCGAATCCGGCCCATTTCCCCTGCTTATCAGCAATTTTTCGGCTGAATTCCTTGATATGCACACGGGCAATCCTGTTGCCCAGTATTTTGATCCATTGCTCCGGCCATCCGATCACAAGAACATTGCCGCAATCGAAGTAGGAACGAACAAATGGGGACTTAAACTGATCAATGTAGCGGGCTGATTCGAGTGGCGAAAGCATAAAATTATTCCATACATTCTCGATGGCGATTGTCACCCCTAATTTTTCCGCCAAAGGGAGTATTTTGCTGATTTCAGCGACCGACCGGTCCCAGCATTCATCGTAACCCACGGTTTCACTCACCCTACCGGGAATCAGAAGAATGGTATCTGCTCCATAGGCATGCGCATCCTCCAGCGTAACCGTCAGTGCCTCCAAACCCAGCGCTCGCACCTTGGGGTCAGGATCCGACAACAGATACTTGCCGTGCATCGAGCCACACACTGAAGGCACAATCAGACCTGTCAGTTCTTTGGCTTTCAATACCTCTTCCCGATTGAGATGACTGTAGACCTCAACACCATCAAAGCCTGCGTCTTTGGCAGCCTGAAATTTTTCCAGGATGGTTGTTCCAAAGCCGATGTTTCCCCACATGATCCCTTTTTTAATGGAGCGAACCGTTGCCTTTGGGTTCTTTGCCACACCAAGAAATGGTGCAGATGAAAGTGCCATTGCCGAAAATATTGTTTTTCCTGCGAATTCCCTGCGTTTCATGTGCTATATGTTTCTAGTTTAAATTGGTTGAAGCTTTGCTCCACCCCCGGCTACCAATATTTCGCCGCTCCGCGGCTGGATGCTGACCATATCACCGTTGTGGTCCAAAAGCAACATCGCCCCCTCGTCCAAGTCGTCCTAGTCGTCCATGTCATCCTAGTCATCCCGGTCGTCCGCTCTGAACCGCTCAGAGACCTGTCTCAACTCTCAACTTCTCCCTTTCGTCCCAGTCGCCGAGTCCCTCGTTCTCAAGACGGTACAGCCTCAATGCCGATCACCGGAATCACTTCCGGAATATTCGGAACGGGACCGAAAGCGTAAGCTTTTGGTCCAAGCGACAATCCTGAATTCAACATTTCATCCCAAGTTACGTCTTTGCCGGTGTAGGCAGAGATTCTTCCCATCATGGTAACCAGGGTGGAATTGACCTGAGCTTCCGCATCATTATAGGTTTTTCCTGTACGGATGGCATTTACCAGATTCACATGCTCCTGAACATAAGGATCTTTCACTTTCCATGTCGGATCTGTGTCGCCTTCTTTCGGATAAGGATATTTCCACATGACGGTACCATCCGGGTGAAAAAGCGTTCCGTTGCAATCGGCATAGCCTTTTGTACCGACGATGACTTCGCGTTTCAGGTTACTGCAACCGCTGACTTGTCTGGCCGCACAATGTGCCTGCATGCCGTTGGCGTAAATATATTCAACGCTGAAAAAATCATACTGGTCGCCGGTAATGCGCCGCTGACGGCCACCCCAGCCCATGCATCTGACCGGATTTTTCCCGATATGCCAATTCATCACATCCACCTCATGTATAAACTGTTCCACGATATGATCGCCGGAGAGCCAGCAGAAGTTCTCCCAGTTTCGCAGCATGTATTCCATGTCGGTCCATTCCGGCCGTCTCTTTTTGACCCATAGCGCACCACCGTTGCGAACCACGTGGGCACTTACAATCTCACCGATCTCTCCTGCAGCCACCCTGCGGTGCGTCTCAACGTAATCCTTTTGAACCCTGCGGATCGTTCCGCTCACAATGGATAAACCAAGCTGCTCGGCCTTTCTGGACGAGACCAGAATCGACCTGGCTCCAACAGGATCCACCGCGCAGGGTTTCTCCATAAAAATATGTTTCCCTGCGTTGACGGCAGCTTCCACATGAGCGGGACGAAAATGAGGAGGTGTGCACAAGAGAATGATATCTATGCCCGAATCGAGGACTTTCTGGTAACTGTCGAATCCGACAAAGCACTTTTCATCAGCGACTTCAATGTTGCGTTGTTTCTTCAATTGCGCCCTGGATTCATCCATTTTATCCTGAAAAACATCTCCAAGTGCAACAATCTGAAGGTTTGGTCCGGCATCCAAAAAATTAATGGCTGCGCCGGTACCCCTGCCGCCGCAACCAACCAACCCGGCACGTAAGACCTTTCCATCCGGAGCCTTGTCCAGAAGGAGCGGTGACGCGGATTCATTGGAAGGTTTGCTTGCTGAACCAGAGCAGGAGAGCAGCAAATTGGCTACCCCAATTGTTGCTACTGTCCCCAAAGCGGTATTGGAGATGAAGTTGCGACGAGATAAATCTGATTTTGATTCCATCGTTAGTAGTAAAATTTGATATTTGAAATATTCTGAAATAGTTGAGAGTTGAAAACTGAGAGTTGAGAACTAAACTGAGTTTATTAAAATAACATGTGGATTATTATACTTTTTTAAATCTACAATTTACTCTTCATTGTTTTAATTGTTGCCACAAGCATGCTGATCAATTCATTATTTTCGAATAATCATTGATTTGCTTTTGAACTCTCAATCAGTTGAGAATCCCTGAGCAATAAAATCCAATATTCTGTTTCGTTTGCCTCCTAAAGAGCGATACTCATTTTCGAAATAAAATCTGCAGTAAATTGAGTATGCTCAGCTTCACGAATCATTGCTCCGACAGAGGTTCCGGATTTTAATAGTTGTCTGCTAAGAACAAATTCTTTTCCAACATTAGAAATCATTCTACAGACTTCAATAATCTCCAACGCAAACAAATAACTCCTATTTTTTAATACGCTATCCTCCAAGGTAGTAAAATGTTTTTTTGCATTTTTAACTCTCAGTTCTCAACTCATAACTTTTCTATTTGATCTCCTTCACCTTGAGATTCTTGTAATGCACCTCATCCCCGTGCTCCTGCAAAAGTAAATGACCGGTCGCATATTCACCGAATCCAACTTCCTTGGCAAATTTACTGGTAGCAACCAATGCTTTCCACTCGGATGTTCCTCGGGTATATTCGACCACTTTGGTTCCGTTCAGGTAATGGGTCACTTTTTCACCGTTCACCTCGATGCGGGCACGGTTCCATTGGTTAATACCATTGAAAGGCTTGGCCTTGATGGCAGGGATCAGATCATAAAGTGAAGAAAGGGTACGGTCGCCATCTTTCCCCAGTTTGGCATCCGGATGCAATACATCGTCCAGCACCTGGTATTCACACCCAACGTTACTATAGCCTTTACCTTGCTTTCTGGCCTGAATGAAATATTTTATTCCGCTGTTGGCACCGGGAGTAAGTTTAAAATCTACCTCCAGAATGAAATTTTTGAATTCCTTCTCAGTGACAAGATCTCCTCCGCCTTTGTTCTCACCGAGATCGACAATTAGTTCATTGTTCTGGATGGTCCATCCCTTTTGTGGCACGACACCGTCTTTGTTACTTACCCAACCGTTCAAGGTTTTTCCGTCCCACAAAAGTTTCCAGCCCTCTTTTTGCTCCTTTGCGGTCAGGGTATTGTCCGCTTGATTTTCCGCAGGGAGCTGAGATGATTTAGGCATATTCACAGAAGTCCGGTTCATCCCACCGGGTTGAACGGCAAATGTAGAAACTGTTAACAGGGTGATCAAAAACAAAAAACTGACTTTTTTCATTGGTTAAAATATTGAATTTGTTGGTAATAATTAGGAGTACTAAGTGATGCCTTACTTAGTTACCCGGGATTAAATTAAAATTGGAAAAGATTTCGTAGTTATGATCTCTTTTACACTGCTAAAATAAACAACTTTTTTGAACCCGTTTCCGCAAACGGATAGTTTTTAGAATTGATAATCACACGAATTCAATCTATTTTTGTAAAAACTATTTACTACTATGAAATACAACCAATTTTCGAATTTCGATCAACGGTTCCTGAACCTGTCGAAGGATGTAATTTCGAAAAAGAGCATCCATCCATTTCTCCCTTTCATTCTCGCAATCCTTCTCTTTTGCAATGGGAACCTCTTTGGCCAATCCAACAATCTCGGCTACGTAGATCCTACCATCGGCAATGTGGGAATCTTGCTGCAACCTACCCGGCCTACCGTCCAACTGCCTAACCAGATGGTCAGATTCTATCCTGTCCGGACCGATTACCTGGATGATCAGATCAGTTTTTTTCCACTCACCATCTCCTCCCATCGGAAAGGTGAGCTCTTCGGTGTTATGCCCTATACGGGTGAACCAAAAGCAGAAAAATGGAACCAAAAGCAAACCTACGATCATGAACTGGAGATCAACCGTCCCTGGTATTATTCCACTTTTCTCATCGACAACAACATCAAATCTGAATTCACTCCGGGTGCAAAATGCGGTTTTTTCAAGTTTAACTTTCCCCGAAAGGGAGAGAAATTTCTGGCTTTGAGGTTGGTCAACCAGGGAAGCTGGAAACTGGAGTCGGAAAAAAGTTTTTCCGGATTGGAAGAGTTTATGGGAATGAAGGCCTACGTATACGGGGAAGTAAATAAGGCTGAAAGCTCAGGAATCCTGGAATTTCCTTTTACGGATTCAAAAAGGAACGAAGCTTCAAGCAAAAAAGGAGCCTGGTTCAAATTTGGCACAGACGGTCCGGCTGAGATTGAACTCAAATACGCCATCTCATTTATCAGTGTGGAACAGGCCAAGTCTAATCTTCTTGCCGAGATCCCGGCATGGGACTTCGAAAAACTCAAAAATGAAGCGGAGGTCAAATGGTCCAAAGTGATGAACCGGATTCAGGTCAAAGGCGGCACCGAGGCACAACTGAGAACTTTTTACACCTCTCTTTACAGGCAATACGAAAGGATGGTCAACATCAATGAACACGGAAGTTACTACAGTGCCTACGACCACCAGGTACACCGGACCAATCGCGATTTTTTCGTTGACGACTGGATCTGGGACACTTTTCTGGCCATGCATCCGCTGCGCGCCATTCTTCATCCTGAAATGGAGGGAGATATGCTGCAATCCTACGTCAGCATGTACGAACAAGGTGGATGGCTGCCGCAATTCCCGCTGCTTTACAAGGATGATCCTGCCATGAACGGCTTTCACTCCACGGTGGCATTGCTGGATGGCTACCGCAAGGGAATCCGCAATTTTGACATTCCAAAAGCCTACGAGGGGATGCTCAAAAATGCCACTTCTGCTACCATGCTTCCCTGGCGAAACGGACCCAAATGCATCCTCGACAGCTTCTACCGTGAAAAAGGATTTTACCCTGCCCTTTGGCCCGGACAAACCGAAACAGTTAAACTGGTGCACGACTTTGAGCGGCGGGAGAGTGTAGCCATCACACTTGCACACAGTTACGATGACTGGGCACTTTCTGAAATGGCCGGAGAACTGAACAAACCTGCAGATGCAGCCTATTACCGCCAGCAATCGGTCAATTATAAAAACTTATACCGCCCCGACAAAAAGCTGATGTGGCCCAAAGACTCTTCCGGTAACTGGATCGACATAGATCCGAAATTTGACGGAGGACCGGGGGGTCGCGACTATTACGACGAAAACAACGGTTATACTTATGCCTGGCAGGCCCAGCACGACATTCGCGGCCTGATCGGTTTAATGGGCGGTCGCCAGGAATTCACAGCCACCCTCGACCAGCTTTTCCGCGAGCCGCTCGGTCGCAGCAAGTTCGCCTTCTGGGCCAAATTTGCCGATGCAACCGGGATGACAGGTCAGTATTCGATGGGTAATGAACCAAGTTTCTTCATTCCTTACCTCTATAACTACAGCGGAGAACCGTGGAAAACCCAAAAAAGGATCCGTTTTCTTCTGGATGTATGGTTCAAGGACAACATCTTCGGAATCCCCGGAGATGAAGACGGTGGAGGCATGACTGCTTTCGTTGTATTTTCATCCATGGGATTTTATCCGGTGACACCGGGATTGCCTGTTTACAACATCGGATCGCCACTCTTTGAAGAGGTCAAAATCGTGCTCGAAAGCGGGAAAACCTTTACCATCAAAGCTCCCGGATGTTCAGTCCAGAATAAATACATCCAAAGTGCCAAATTGAATGGTCAGCCCCTCAACAAACCCTGGTTTACCCACACCGAACTGATGAACGGGGCAACCTTGGAGCTGAAGATGGGTGCATTTCCCAACAAGGATTGGGGATCAGGAGAGAAGGAGGCTCCGCCGTCGGGGAATCCAAATTAACATGAGAGAAGATTGTAAAATAGGTCAACGTCTTTTAGGCATTGACCTATTTTGCCTTTCCTTCTTCGTTCTTCGCTCTTCTCCCTTCCTATTCTTAACTTATGTCCGATATTCTTACTATTTTCGCACTTACAACCAACTTATCCATACAGCCATGAAGGGTATTATACTTGCAGGAGGATCAGGATCACGCCTTCACCCGATCACCCTGGGAACATCGAAACAGTTGCTTCCAATCTATGACAAACCGATGATTTATTACCCAATGTCGGTGTTGATGCTTTCCGGCATCCGGGAAATACTGATTATCACGACACCTGAGGAACAGTCGGCATTTATTCGACTGCTTGGCGACGGTTCACAATGGGGAATTGAATTGCATTACGTAGTTCAACCCTCTCCCGACGGACTTGCTCAGGCATTCATCCTTGGCGAGGAATTCATTGGTACAGATGATGTCTGTCTCGTTTTGGGGGATAATATTTTTTATGGTCACGGCTTTGTCGACCTCCTCAATATGGCGGTAGGTCAGGTTACTGAAAACCGCATGGCTACCGTATTCGGATATTGGGTTACAGATCCTGAGCGATACGGTGTATGTACGTTTGATGCCGACAGAAATGTGACGACCATCGAAGAAAAGCCTGAAAAACCAAAATCCAACTACGCGGTAATCGGTCTCTATTTCTATCCGAACTCTGTGGTACAGGTTGCAAAAAACATCAAGCCTTCTGCACGGGGGGAACTGGAAATTACCACTGTCAATCAGGAGTATCTCGACCGGAAAGAACTTAAAGTTGAGCTGATGGGGCGAGGTTATGCCTGGCTCGATACCGGAACCCATGAGTCACTCCTCGAAGCAGGATCTTTCATCGCTACCATCGAAAAGCGCACCGGTCTTAAAGTTGCCTGCCTCGAAGAGATTGCCTTCCGAAACAAATGGATTGATGAAACGCAACTGAAAGCCCAGGGCGACCTGCTAAAAAAGAATCAGTACGGTCAATACTTGTTGTCACTTATCTCCGGACCGGAGTTTTAAACTTATTAGGTCAATGTCGTTTTAATCTTTTACATTACAAATCACAACGAGCACAGTTGCATCCATAGTGGATTTGCAGATTTTTGCCAATTGTGGTTCATTCCAAAATCAAATTTCTCTTTAATGAACTTCATCACAACAGAATTTATAGGACTATATCTCATTGAACCAAAAGTGTTTGGAGACACTCGCGGTTACTTTTTCGAATCATTTCAAAAATCAGAATTTGAAAAAAATATTGGCAAGGTTGAATTTGTGCAGGACAATGAATCCAAATCCGGATACGGCGTACTTCGCGGCCTGCATTTTCAAAAACCACCTTATACCCAGGCCAAACTTGTTCGTTGTATTTCCGGCTCCATTCTGGATGTTGTGGTAGATCTTCGTCAGGATTCCCCGACTTTTAAAAAACATTTCTCGGAAGAACTCACGGAGGAAAATAAACTCCAGCTATTTATTCCCCGGGGCTTTGCCCACGGTTTTGTGGTTTTAAGTGAAGAGGCAATCTTTTCCTACAAAGTAGATAATTTTTTTGCACCTGCTCATGATAGCGGCGTCCGGTACAATGATCCGGATCTTTCGATCGACTGGAAACTGCCGGCAGAGATGATCAAATTGTCTGCAAAAGACCAGGAATTACCCTTGATCTCACAACTTGAAATCCCTCATTTTGCCTGGAATACAGGCCAATATAAATTTTAAAAATTGAGCAACGGTATTGGTAAAATAAAAATGGTCGATCTCTTTTCACAGCACAGCAAGCTGGAAACGGAGATAATGAATGCCATCCGGAGCGTCATCGAAAGGTCTGATTTTATCCGTGGGAAGGATGTGGCCGAATTTGAGCATAATCTTGCCAACAGCTTCAATATCAACCATGTAATTGGATGTGCCAACGGAACGGATGCCTTGCAGATCGCACTGATGGCGCTTGATCTTGAACCCGGAGACGAAGTGATCGTACCTGCTTTTACCTATGTTGCTACCGCGGAAGTCATCGCCCTTCTGGGTCTCATTCCAGTGATGGTGGATGTAGAGGAGGATACCTTCAATATTTCTTTGCATGCCATCCGTCGGGCAGTTACTTCACGGACCAGAGCCATCATACCTGTTCACCTTTTCGGGCAATGCTGCGACATGGAGCCATTGATGAAACTTGCAGAAGAGCAACATCTAGCGGTTATTGAAGACAATGCCCAGTCGTTGGGATCTGGTTATATCCTCAATGATGGCACCGTCAAAAAATCCGGCACCATTGGACATATTGGCTGCACTTCATTCTTCCCCACCAAAAATCTGGGATGCATGGGTGATGGCGGAGCGCTGATGACCAATGATCAGGCCCTTACCGACAAAATCCGTATGATCGCCAACCATGGCCAGCAAAAAAAATATTTCCACAAAGTGGTAGGATGCAACTCACGTCTGGATACCCTTCAGGCTGCGATCCTCAATGTTAAGTTGCCGCATCTGGAGAAATTTATAGCTGCCCGTACTGAGGCAGCCAATTTCTACCATAAGAGGCTCGAAAATTTCTCTTATGGTGAATTACCGGTGTCACTGGTCCAGGCACCTCCTTCCTACAACCAGTTTACTCTGAAAATCAAATTCGGATTAAGGGACAAGATCAGAAGCTACCTGTCCGAAAATGGTATCCCAACCATGATCTATTACCCTCTCCCACTCTACAAACAAGAGGCATTCAGCCGATTTGTCTCTGCCGGATTTTCGCTGCCGGCAACTGAGAAGTTGTGCAGTTCTGTATTATCGCTGCCTATTCACACAGAAATGAAAGAGGAAGAGTTGGAATATATTACCGATACTATTCTCCAATTCAAGGAATGACAAGGTTGTAGAACCTTCATGAGCAGAAGCTCTCATCTGGCAAATCAATTAACTCCTAGGCTTCTACAATCAAAATAAAACACATTATAGCTCCTGAAGATACCAATCTTTCGGTCAATTCCATCCATTAAAAGAGTGCCCGAATTTGCCAAAGGGAGGCAATGTATTTTTTTGTAATTTTGGACAAAAGCAATCTACCGGTCTCAAATTTCCAATGTTTCCCTCTCATCTCAATATGAAGACAATTATTGATAAAATATCTGATAACACCATTCATATCGGTGTCGTCGGTCTTGGCTATGTCGGATTACCTCTGGCCGTCTCTTTTGCCTCCGCAGGGGTATCTGTCACCGGTTTTGATCCATCCACTTCAAAAGTATCCAAAGTCAATGCCGGTGAAAACTATATCTCCGACATCGCCGATGATCTTTGGAAGGAGGCAATCAACCGCAAGACCCTCAGTGCGACCGGCGACTTTACCCTTTTGTCGGTCTGCGAAGCCATTCTAATCTGTGTCCCAACTCCTTTGGATCCTTTTCACAAACCCGATATGAGTTTCATTGAGGCCGCATGCCTGGAGATTGGGAAAAACATGAAAAAGGGAACCTTCGTCTGCCTCGAGAGTACCACCTATCCGACTACTACCGAAGATGTTGTTTTGCCCATCCTTGAAAGGGAATCAGGCATGAAACACGGTTCGGGATTCTGGCTTGCTTTTTCTCCCGAAAGAGTCGACCCAGGCAACAAGACCTATTTTACCCGGAATACCCCTAAAGTATTGGGAGCTCTTGACGAGACAGGGCTAACAATTGGTCAGGCTGTCTACAAATTGGCCGTCGATGAGATTTACCCCGTAAGTTCGCCCAGGGTAGCCGAAATGGTGAAAATTCTTGAGAATACCTACCGGCTGGTCAACATCAGTCTGATCAACGAAATGGCATTGCTTTGCGGCAAAATGGGAATAGACATCTGGGAGGTAATTGATGCCGCCAAAACCAAACCTTACGGTTTTCAGGCTTTCTACCCCGGACCGGGAATCGGAGGACACTGCATCCCTCTGGACCCATTTTACCTTGAGTACATCGCCAAGAAATTCAATTTTGACCTTTCCCTGATCAATACTGCAGGACACATCAACATGATGATGCCCCACCGAATGACCCTCAAGATATCCTCAGCGCTCAACCGGCACAAAAAATCGATCAACGGAAGCCACCTGCTGATTTTGGGAGTTGCCTACAAACCGGATATCAATGACGAACGCGAATCACCGGCTTTGAAGATCATGGATGAGGTTGCGCAAAAAGGAGCGATCATACATTACCATGATCCCTTTATTCCCCATCTGTGCACCCCCATGAACAGAAAATTTGAATCAGAAGAACTAACGTCAGAATTACTGCAAAAATCAGATTGTGTAGTGATCGCCACCAATCATTCAGTCTTCGACATGAACTGGATACTGGAAAACTCACAATTAATCGTCGATCTGCGCAATGCCGTCAGGGATAGTTCGGACAAGGTTTACAAACTTTGATTTGAGAGAAGATTGGTAAACTTTGGAGAACCGGAGAACGGATATATCCATCCTTTGTGTATCTTCGAAATGGCCTTTGTATCTTTGGTGTAAAATTCCAAATACTTCCTTGAAAAG
>SESB01002099.1_pt1 | contig 12031 bp, 9 predicted proteins | sample 3171441 | NCBI WGS metagenome assembly SESB01 (sample SAMN06051867, study PRJNA518727) | freshwater metagenome | biome: subpolar coniferous forest; feature: holomictic lake; material: water; isolation source: holomictic Lake 227, 6 m depth | place: Canada: near Kenora, Ontario | collected 2014-07-08...
GAATTGGATTAGGTCTGTTACTCACAAAAGAATTCATTGAAATTAATGGAGGCCGTTTACAAATAAAAAGCGAACTGAATAAAGGAACAACGATGAGCTTTACGATACCTAAATCAACTTGATGACTGATATTTCAACTAAACAATCAATTACTTCAATAGCCATTTTAGCAAACCCACTAGCTGGTAATGGCGATTCACTAAAATTAATTGTTTGGCTGGAAAAAGAATTGATTCAAAAGCAAATCCCATTTGTTGTTTTTCACAATAACTGGCCAGAAAATTTTCAATCTTTTTCGGATATATGGATCATGGGGGGCGATGGTAGTATTAATTATTTTATTAACAAATTTCCAAATTGCAAAACTCCGCTTGCCTTATTTAAAACGGGAACCGGAAATGATTTTTCATGGAAATTATATGGTGACGCTTCCAATAAAACCATTTTTGAAAAAGTATTACATTCAGACCCCAAGGCAATAGATGTTGGCAAATGCAATGACACACTTTTCATTAATAGTTTTGGAATTGGATTTGATGGTGAAATTTTGAAATCGATGAATGCCATTCGATTCCTCGGTGGCCATATTGGATACATGTTAGCAGTACTAATAAAAATTCTCGGTTTTCGCGAAAAAGAATTTCAAATAAGTGTGGGTGACGAGAAATGGAAAGATAAATTTTTACTGGTCATCATCAATAACTCTTCAAGAGCGGGTGGTGGGTTTATGATAACACCAGATGCAGCAATCGATGATGGAGAATTGGATCTTTTTTTGTGTAAAAAATTATCGATACTACAAAGACTAAGATATCTTCCAGTTCTTAAATCAGGTAAGCATACCTCTCTCCCATTTACTATTGGCAGAAGAGGTAAAATATTCCATATTGAATCTAAAAATGAATTACCCATTCAAGTTGATGGAGAACTTCTTAGCGCTAAATCTGTGCATGTTAAAATACTACCTAAACAATTTTTCTTCAGGTATTAAAATATTAAGGGATGTAATTTACACCCCTTAATAAAGTCTTTAGATAGATCTAATCACTATCTTCTAAATGCAAATGCTGGTGGTGCGCTCCAGCAGCAATATGCAATGCAAATGCTGCGATAGCTGTGTCTTTCAAGAGATTAATAAATGCTAGCATTTTCATTTCCTTATCCCCGGCATTCAGCCAATTGGGCAGGTGAATTAACAATACAAAAAGAAATAATAAGATTGCTAGTGCATAGCCAAAAATCTTTACCATCTGATTGGTTAAAAAAGAGATTCCTACCAGAATAAAGGCTGTACCAACAAAATAAGCAAACATAATTCCCCCGGGGACATAGGATGGAATAAAAACAACCAAATCTCTGGGGTTAATAAAATAAAAAACTCCAAAAACAATCATCACCACCGCGAGCAAATAGATGGCGATTTTGGAAACAATGTGGTATTGATGCATAACTTAAAGTTTTGTTAATAAAAGTTACGACAATAATTCACCATTTACAAAAAAAATCAGCCCTAATTTGTATTAAATAATTGGTTTACAAATAGATGAATAATAGAAGGTAAACTTGCTAGGAACCAGCCATCTCGATTTTATCTGTTCGTCTGGTACCCGCATATAACTCATACTCTAGTAATCTACAATCAATTGTTGCATTATAAAATTCAATGCGACGACTTGGTTTAAGACGTATTTTCTTTGCCAGATCAAGGTTACCGGTGAAAATATAGCCAGTATAGCCTTTACACTGATTCTTCAGAAAATCTCCCATTCGGGCATAAGTAGCATTTAATTCAATTTCATCCCCTAGTCTTTCACCATATTCAGGATTAAACATAATTACAGCCCCTTCACTGATAGGTAGACTAGTGGTTGCAAAATCGCAAACTTCAAAATCAATTAGGTCTTCTACTCCAGCTACCGCTGCATTTATTTTAGCAATTGAAATGGCTTTATCGCTTAAGTCAGATGCTATAATTTTCAATCCCTCGGGGGTGTGAATTTGTGCTTCCAGTTGATTCCGAAAGTTTAAATAGTACTCTTGTAAATAACCTTTGATATGCATAAAAGCATAATTAGTTCTTAAAAGCCCCGGAACACGATTGGTAGCAATTAATGCTGCTTCTATGGCCAAAGTTCCTGAACCACACATTGGATTAATAAACGGTGCCTTTTTGTTCCATTTAGTGGAAAGAATGGTTGCAGCTGCTAAAGCTTCTAACATGGGGGCTTTCCCGGGTAACTTCCGATACCCGTGCTTAGCAAGTGTTTCTCCTGAAGTATCTAAAAATACCTCCGCCTCCTCATGTTTCCAGAACAGATATACTACAGCTCCAGTTAATTCTGATCCTGAACTAGGTCGTGAATTGGTTGTCTCGCGCATCCTATCAACAATAGCATCTTTTACACGTAGATTGGCAAAGAGGTTGGTTTGTATGGTAGTATGAAACACATTACTGGTTACTGAAAAATATCCATCCGCCTGAATCAATTTTTCCCATTCTAAAGTCACCAAATTTTTATATAACTCATCAGGATCATTGCAAATAAAGCTTTTTAGGGAATACATTACCTGGCTGGCACATCTCAAATGCAGGTTCAATTTGATACAATCAATCAAAGTTCCCGTTAATTCTACCCCTGTTTGAAACGACCTATCAATTTCAAAACCTAATTCCTTTACTTCTTTACTTAGTGCTGGAGATAACCATTTATGACAGGTAATTATTATTTTACTATTCGTATTGAACACTTGCATCATACAAACTTAATCTTATTTCCAAACCATTACAATCATTCCGGCAAATATCAACCCTGCACTCAGGAGAATCTTCGGGGTTAATGGCTCTTTTAAGAATATAAAAGCAAGTACCAAAGTAATTACAATACTGGTTTTATCAATGATATTAACTTCCGAAACCTTGCCTATTTGCATCGCCCGATAATAGAATAACCAAGATAAACCTGTGGCAATTGCTGATAAAATAAGCATCAACCAATTTTGCTTTGATAAATGATAAATACCATCCGCTTTACTTCGAAAAAAAACAAATCCACAAGTAATGACTAACACAAAGAAGGTACGAATGGCAGTTGCCAGGTCTGAATCAATTGACTTCAAACCTAGTTTTCCAAAAATGGCTGTTAATGCAGCAAAAAATGCAGATAAAAGTGCATAAATAATCCAGGTTTGCATATAGCATATTTTACAATAAAAGAAAGAGTCTCTATTTCGATGTAAATTTCCGATATTCAAAATTGAATCTATCATTTATTCATCAGTTTACAGTTACTATATGGACAAAAGAAGTTTTTTAAAAGGCCTAGCCTTGGTAGGAATTGGCTCCTCATTTAAATCAGACTCTCTTCAATCATTGATTAAATCAATCGAAAACAAATCTGCTAAAGAATTAGCAACAGACGAAGATTTCTGGTCCGCCATCAGAAGTCACTATCAACTAAAACCAGAGTACATTAATCTCGAAAATGGATATTATAATATTCTGCCCCAGCCGATTCTTGAAAAATTCATCGAACATGTGAGAGAAGTAAATTATCAGGGATCTTACTATATGAGAACCGTGCAATTCGACAATAAAAAAAGCATGGTAACTAAACTTGCAAATATTGCAGGATGTAGTGCTGATGAATTGATTTTAACAAGGAATACTACTGAGTCATTAGATATGATCATTGGAGGGTTCCCCTGGCAAGCAGGCGATGAAGCTATCATGGCTGAACAGGATTATGGTTCTATGTTAGAGATGTTTAAACAATCGGCTAAACGATTTGGCATCGTCAATAAAGTATTATCAATACCGAATCATCCACAAAGCGATGATGAAATTGTACAGATGTATGCAAATGCCATTACATCAAAAACAAAACTATTGATGATTCCACAGATGGTAAATATTACGGGACAAATTTTACCAGTTCAAAAGATCTGTGATATGGCGCATAGCAAGGGCGTAGAAGTAATGGTAGATGGTGCTCACGCATTTGCGCATATTCAATTTAATATCCCCGACTTACACTGCGATTATTATGGAGCAAGTTTACATAAATGGTTAAGTGTGCCATTGGGTTCAGGAATTTTATATGTTCGTAAAGAAAAAGTAAAAAAGATTTGGCCATTGCTTGCAGAAAATGATACACTAGAATCAATTGGTCGTTTAAATCATATTGGTACCCATCCAGTACATACCGATTTAGCAATATCTGATTCCATTGACTATTATTTAAAATTAGGAGCTGAAAAAAAAGAAGCACGTCTTCGTTATTTACAGCAATATTGGACTACAAAAGTTAGAGGAGTGGGTAAAATAGTAGTAAATACCCCAGTTCAACCTGAAAGATCCTGCGCAATTGCTAATGTAGGTATTGAAGGAATGAAGCCAGGTTTGCTGGCAGAAACCCTTTTAAAGAAGTATCAAATATATACAGTTGCAATTGATGGTGCCAATGTACACGGATGCAGAATTACTCCAAATGTATTTACATTAACAAAAGAACTTGATGTGCTAATCAAAGCTTTAAAAGAAATGAGTTAATTAAAAGTTGAAGTATCAAGCTATGCCTAAATAAAGAAACCCCTAAAATTTAGGGGCTTCTCTTAAGGCTACAGATTAAACGTTCTATAAATGATCACACTTTTTAAAGCAAACCATTTTGTTTGGGAGCTAATGAATATTATTTACTAATCAATAATTAGTCTCTATATAATTTTTTCGCAGGATGCAAGTAAAATAAAATGACTGCTAATGCGATAATTGATCCATATATCTCGAATTCCATACGTTAGTTTTAGTTGGTTTTGTATCTCTTTAAGCATTGTAAAAGTGCAATACTTATAGTTCGGTAGAAATACCAACTAATCTGTATTTAGTATAAATATTTCGGCGTTATTATGCCGATTTAGTATTACTTATCCTTTTCATTAGTATTTAAATCTAGCATAAGAGGAAAGCTGTAAATTCGCGTGATTCAATCGTTTACAAGGAAAAAACAAGCAATGCAGGAGCTTTTAAAACAGTTAAGTCAGGATTTTGATGGTGAATTCTATTTCGACACAACTATGCGTACTTTATATGCTACAGATGCATCTGCTTATCGCGAAATGCCCCTTGCTGTTGCTATTCCTAAATCAACCCAGGGAATTAAAGAACTGATTCGGTTTGCCGCTAATAATCAAACTTCACTTATTCCAAGAACTGCCGGAACTTCTTTGGCTGGTCAGGTAGTTGGAAAGGGTATAATTGTTGACGTTTCGAAGCATTTCACTAAGATTCTAGAAATAAACGAAAAAGAACATTGGGTTAGCGTTCAACCAGGTGTAATACGTGATGAGTTAAACATGTTTTTGAAGCCATATGGTTTATTGTTTGGTCCAGAAACATCAACAGCCAATAGGGCCATGATAGGTGGAATGGTTGGAAATAATTCATGTGGAAGTAATTCGATCATATATCGAAGCGTCAGAGAACATTTACTAGAAATTAAAGCTATTCTAAGTGATGGTTCTGAAGCTGTTTTTAAAGAGCTTAGTCTTGATGCGTTTCATGATAAATGTGAAGGAACAAATTTGGAAGCAAATATTTATCGAAATATCAGATCAATCCTAAGCAATTATGACAATCAGGTTGAAATAAGAAAAGAGTTCCCCAAGAAATCAGTTGAAAGAAGAAATACCGGATATGCAATTGATGTTTTGTTAGACTCTGCACCATTTACAGCAGGTGAACCCAATTTCAATTTTTGCAAACTTATAGCAGGTTCAGAAGGTACATTAGCTTTTATCACTGAAATTAAATTGAACCTCATACCACTTCCTCCAAAAGAGCAAGGTTTACTTTGTGTTCATTTTAATAGCATTGATGAATCACTCCGTGCAAATTTAATTGCCTTACAATACAATCCCTCTGCAAGTGAATTGATTGACCATTATATTTTGGAATGCACAAAAGATAATATAGAACAAAACAAAAATCGTTTTTTTGTTCAGGGCGATCCTGGTGCTATTCTTGTGATTGAGTTTGCCAGAGATACAAAAGAAGAAGTTATTGAAATTGCAAAAAATGTAGAGAAAGACATGCGTGCCGCAGGTTTGGGCTACCACTTTCCACTCCTATTTGGAGCAGATTGCAAAAAAATATGGACACTCAGAAAAGCGGGATTGGGATTGTTAAGTAATCTGCCAGGTGATGCAAAAGCTGTTCCAGTAATTGAAGATACTGCAGTAGATGTACATGATCTTCCTGCATATATCAGAGACTTTAATGAAATTTTAAAGAAGCATCAATTATATTCTGTGCATTATGCGCACGCTGGATCCGGCGAAATTCATTTAAGACCTATCATCAATTTAAAAACAGAAGAGGGTAATCGACTTTTCAGAACCATCGCAGAAGAAATCGCTACACTCGTAAAAAAATACAATGGTTCCCTTAGTGGTGAACATGGTGATGGTAGATTAAGAGGTGAATTTATTGAGCAGATGGTTGGTAAAAAAAACTATCAGCTTTTAAAACAGGTAAAAGATATCTGGGATCCACAACACCTTTTTAATCCAAATAAAATAGTTGATACACCATCGATGAATACGATGTTGCGCTATGAACCTGGTCAGAAAACACCCACTTTCAATACTATTTTCAGATACCATGATCAGGATGTGTTGCAACATGCAGAACAATGTAATGGGTCTGGAGATTGCAGAAAGACCGAAATGTCTGGGGGTACCATGTGCCCTTCTTTTATGGCTACCAGAGACGAAAAAAATACAACTAGAGCAAGGGCCAATATTTTAAGAGAATTTTTAACCCATTCAAATAAAATAAACCGTTTTGATCATAAAGAAATTTATGAGGTCATGGATTTATGTTTGAGCTGTAAAGGTTGTAAGTCTGAATGCCCTTCCAATGTAGATGTAGCAAAACTAAAAGCAGAATTTTTACAACAGTATTATGATACAAATGGGGTACCGTTAAGATCCAGACTCATTGCCAATTTTGGTACCATCTCTAAATTAGGATCCTTAGTTCCGAATCTTTACAACTTTTTTGTAACTAATAATTTTCTATCATGTATTATTAAAAAAACTGTTGGCTTTGCGGAAAACCGTTCAATGCCCACATTACATCCAACTACTTTGATGAAGTGGTATGGTAAAAATAAAAAAGTTGCAAATAAAAGTTTTAAAAGAAAAGTGTATTTGTTCTGCGATGAATTTACAAATTACAACGACACCAATATTGGAATCAAATCTATATTATTATTAGAGCAATTGGGATACGAAGTAATCATTCCATCACATATAGAAAGCGGCAGAGCTAGTCTATCAAAAGGTTTGCTTCGCGATGCTAAAAAAATTGCGAATAAAAATGTATCACTTCTTAAAGATATCATTTCAGAAGATACGCCACTTATAGGTGTTGAACCATCTGCCATACTTACATTTAGAGACGAATATATTGACTTAGTGGATGATCATTTGTTTGATGAAGCGAAAGCCCTTTCTAAAAATGTTAAATTAATTGATGAATTTTTAGCAGAAGAAATTGCAAAAAACCACATTGATTCAAGTCAATTTGTTTCTGACAAAAAATCCATTCAATTGCATGGTCATTGTCAACAAAAAGCTATTAGCAATATTCAATCATCGGTCTCAGTATTATCACTACCTGTAAACTATTCAGTAGAAATTATTCCCTCAGGATGCTGTGGCATGGCCGGATCTTTTGGATATGAAAAAGAACATTTTGAGCTTTCTCAACAAATAGGAGAATTAGTACTGTTCCCTACCATCCGGAAACAATCTAATGATGTGATCATAGCTGCACCTGGCACAAGTTGTCGTCATCAGATAAAAGATGGTACTGGAAAAAAAGCTTTGCATCCAGTTGAGGTACTTTATGCAGCTCTGCTTTAATTGATAAAATTATTTATTGAAAATACCTAGTCCGAATTTTGATCTTCTTGGAGTAAGTTCTTCATCGAACCAATTACCTCTAATAAAATAATGTTTAGTAGGAACTTCGTGAGTGTATGTTGGATAGGTATATAATTCGCTTTTAGCAATCACTGATTTTTTCATTTTATTAAAGGCAGCAATCACAGTAGTTGGAGGAGCAATCATATCCATGAGTCCTGTACCAATCAAAACAGAACATTCAATTGCAGGGATAAAATTTTGCACTTCATAATAACTCAAAGTTTGAAGTACATTTTCCCTTGAATAGGCTGGATGATATTCAGGTAAATTATTAAGATCCTTCAGTATATAGCATGGATTTTTTTCAGTTGCAATAATATCAAGTGTATTATAAAAATCGCAATAAACAGGCGAATCTGCAGATACCGTATTGATCCTTTTTTTCAATAAGGCAGCAGTTACAAGAGCTAAAGTACCACCCTGGCTACCACCATAAACCGCTACTCTATCCATATCAAAATTAAATTCCCGCGCATGGGAAACTAAAAAATCCATAGCTCTGATACAATCCATATATATACCGCGGTAAACATATGTTTCTTTGCTTTCAATCCCCACCACAAAAAGTTGCTTCTTCTCTGGATTGATCATGTCCATCACCACTGGATCTACTCCTCGTACATTGAGCATGAAGCACGCGTAATTATGAAAAAACTCGGGAGTTATCGTTCTTAAATAAGCACCATATCCAACAATCAGCGGGTATTTTCCTTTTGCTTTGGGTATCGATAACCATCCATAAATGGGAATGCTTTGGTAAGACTTCATATCAACACGATATACATCAAATTCAGCATCAGTATATTCATCCGAAGGGGTAATCTTATACTCAGGATCTATAGAAGCTAATTCCTCCAAAGTGGAGTTCCAAAAAGCATCAAAATCTGGTGGTCGATGATAAGGTGTTTTGATATCTGCAATATTATATCCAAATGCATAAAGCGTTGTATCATCATAAGCACTCAAATTCAAACATAAACGCATTTTATAAACCCCTGCACTTGCTGGATTAGGCAACTTTAAAGTAATTGATTCTGTTCCTTTTCTTTTTAATTTAAGCGGTTTTCTTTGTTCAAAAACGACCTTCCCTTTGTCGTCCAAAATTTGATAGCTCAACTCTCCTGTTTGTGAAATATTATAAGTGCTTTTTAAAGCAACATCATACATTATTTTATCAGCTGTATTATAAGTGCCATCTTCAGAAGATGGTTTAACCGTGGTAACAATTTCTCCTTCCTCAGGTTCTGGTTCAATATTAGGTTTTTGAGAAGATGTATTTGCATCAAAAGAACTGGTATTATTGAGCAGTTTATTTTTATTCTTTGAATTTACTGCATACCCATTTTTAAAAGCCGATTCCATAGACCCCTTTTCTCCTTCATAACTAAACGACTCTTTGATGGTTTCGCTATAATTAATCAGATCCAAATGAAAGTTCACATCATAATTCCCAGAATATTCAACAGGGATTACCAAATTCGACTTTAAAGAACCACCAGCTTCAATTTTTATATCAAAAGATTTTGAAAGTACTTCAATATCATTAAACCTAACGTCATACTTTAAGACACCTTCCTGGTTTTGCTTTGACTTATTTGAAATGCTTAATTGATATGTGGCGGGATGGGCTGTTGAAAATTGTCCATTTTTTTGTGCAGAAGTAATTTCAAAATGTATGGGGTTCCCTTCTTTTTCAGATTTATGGAAACTGCTATTTTCCGCAAAAAGCAGATTTAATGGATATAAAAACAAAAAAAACAAGATCAGTATTCTACTCATTGTCTTAAATGAAACTGGATTAAACGCAACTTATTAATCATACAAATGATCCATTCTTATAATTATCACAATAATAATAAGAATAGCTAAATAATTGGATGCAATAATATGTAAATTTCTTACATTTATTTTATTCTCATTTTATTTCTAAATTAAACTTCATGAAGTATAGTTTATATATATTTTTCTTATTGAGTTTTTATAAACTGTCCGCACAAACAAAATTCATCCCTTCTAATTCTTCAAACATTGTTTTTATTGGGAGATTTGATTTCAGTGAGCCCAATAAAGTAACTTTCATGTACTCGGGATGCACCATTAGAACCATTTTTAGTGGTAATTCAATCAGTATCATTTTAAAGGAACAATCGCCCAACTATTTTACAATTCTTGTAGACAATCAGGTACATATCTTAAAAACAAATCCAATAGATACTATTTATACAATTGCTGAAAACTTGTCAGAAAATAAACATCATTTGGATATTATAAGAAATACGGAATGGAGTACTGGTAACAGCATTTTTAAAGGATTTAAAATTAATCAGGATGCCAATATATTTAAACCAACTATTCAGGAGCGAAAAATAGAATTCATTGGAGATTCTTATACCTGTGGTTATGGAATTTATGGGAAAAGCCATGATGAACATTTTAGCTACGACACGGAAGACAATTATATCAGTTATGGAGCTATAACAGCAAGAAATTTACAAGCTGAATATACAGCAGTATGCAGGTCTGGCATTGGCATGTTACAAGGCTATGGCGGAACCAAAAATTTTACACAACCCCTATTATTTGATGAAATTATTCAAAACAGTAAGGCATCATGGAATTATGCTTCCTACCAACCCCAACTAATAGTTATAGAATTAGGTACGAATGATCTATCGGTTGAAGTTGACTCAGATAAGTTCATTGCAACCTATCAACAGTTCATTAGAAAAATTAGAGTCTATTATCCCAATGCAAAAATAGTTTGTGCGGCAGGGCCAAATCCAGGAGGAGATAAATGGATATTATTTCAAAAAATGATTCATAGTGTTGTTAATAGTATCAACCTGGCTAATATCTATTATTTTGAATTTAGCAATTTCACTCCCAATGGAAGTGATTGGCATCCGAATGCAATCGAGCATCAAAAAATGGCAAAAGAATTTACAGCTTATGTAAAGAACCTGATGAAGTGGTAGGTTCTAAATTTTACAAATGAATTTAGATTTTGAAATTAATCAGAAACAACTAACTGTATACCGGTTTTGGTAAATACTATTTTTTGTTGTTTGTAAAGCATCCCTGTAGTCATTTTAAAGACCTTTTTGCTCATTCCAAAAAAAGCATAAATATCTTCGGGGTCTGATTTATCGTGATAAGGTAAGTACCCATCATTTTCAGCTAGCAGTCTTAATATTTTAGCTGTTTCATCCTCCACCTTTTGAAAACCAGGCTTGCCAATAACAACATCAATTTTATTATCGGGACGAATTGATTTTACAAAGCCTTCCAACTTTTCACCAATTACCATTTCTCTATAAATTTCATTGCTATGTAATAAACCAATATGCTGGTTATTAATAATCATGGCATAACCTAAATCAGTTTGGCGATATACAATTAATGAAACGATTTCTTTTTCTTTTACAGTAAGTACTTCATTACTTAAAAGAAAATCAATTTTTTCAGTAGCAGCAACTCTCCCAGTCTGTTCATCTAAATAAAGTTTTACTAGATATTCAGCACCAAGACGCATCCCACCCAATTGTTTAGAAACAGGAACAAATAGATCCTTCATTAAACCCCAATCCAGAAACGCTCCCTGACGAGTAACTTCTACCACCTTCAATTTTACTATATCACCTACAATTGCATAAGGGATTTGAGTAGTTGCAATTAAACGATTATCTGAATCATGGTAGATGAAGACTTTTAGCTCATCATCAATTTGCAAGTTTGGAGGTGCAAATCGTATAGGTAATAGAATTCCTTCCTCACTATCATCAAGATAAAAGCCAAATGCAACCTTACGTATTACTTTTAAAATATTATAATCACCAACCTTAATTTTATTCATTCTTTCTCAATTACTGTTGCGAAGCTACGATTGTTTCAATAGATGATGAAAATTTGCCAATTTCAACTTAATTCAAAGCTATATTATGATTACTTATCAATAATTTTGTGTGATGCCCTCAATGAAACCCCTGATTGTAATCATCATACTCTGCATTGCAGTGTGCCCTATCAAAGCACAATCTGTTAA
>SESB01002100.1_pt1 | contig 12029 bp, 5 predicted proteins | sample 3171441 | NCBI WGS metagenome assembly SESB01 (sample SAMN06051867, study PRJNA518727) | freshwater metagenome | biome: subpolar coniferous forest; feature: holomictic lake; material: water; isolation source: holomictic Lake 227, 6 m depth | place: Canada: near Kenora, Ontario | collected 2014-07-08...
AGGGCCATAAACCGGAACTGGAACCTGAAGCTGGATCCAGATTCCAAGAAGGTGCCGAACTATTCAAACAAGGGCGTTGACTTCCTGTATACCACTGACGTGTGCGACCTGTATTCGGATTACTTCATTAATGTTACTGGACAGGAAGCCCGTAAAAAGGTTGAAGCCTTTGCCAAACAGTTCATGGAGGCGGGTGGGAAACTTCCGGTCATGGTTATGAGACAGGAAGAGGCTGTGAATACTGCACTCACAGGTGCGACCAGTGATTTGGCCCAACTCAGGAAAGTGTTCAAGAAATGGCCATCGTGGAAACACTCAGAGGTTGGATCGGCAAAAAATACTTTCTACATGACACTCGACCCCAAAGCGGATGCATACCGGATTGTAAATGAGCTGGGGCTCAGTCTGGAGTCTGGAAGCGGAACGCCGTCATATTTTGTGGCCACCACTGGAATACTGGATAACTGCTTCAATTTGGTCACTGGAAGGCGCAACGGTGCCCCGCCACGAATGGAGTTTTACTTGAGCAGTTTCTTTGGCACACCTGAACAGCTTAAAAACATTCTCGTGGCTATTGACCATTCCTTGATAAAGCCTTCGGTTATGGTTATGAGACAGGAAGAGGAGCTAATGGACGAACTGTATAACAATGGAAGATGGTTCAGGGATAAGGATTATTGGATACGGGCCATAACCAAAGCCGAGGCTGATGCGCTTATCAAGAAATACAATCTTTCAGGCCGGTCAGCCCCGTTTGCCAATGCCATCACAGGAGACTTGGGCAGCTTGGCATACAAATCCAACACTTGCGTAATGACAAGCTACGTCCCGGACACTGGCGGTATACTTCCTTGGGCAGCTTTAACCGACCATCAGAGAGTGAACAAGAAAAAAGAAGCCGAGGGCAGGGCATTAGTGGATACCGTAATTGGAGGTGAATATGCAAAACCTCCGGTCATGGTTATGAGACAAGAGGAGTCGCGGCTCAACACCGTTTTGAATGAAGTGGGCTGGGCCAAAGCCAAAGCCTTTGCCACTGCCAATGGATGGTGGATTGGCGGAAGAACCCTTGGCTTGAGAATTAATGCAAAACAAACTGATGACATAATTCGCCAGTTCAAGATGCAGGCAGTGGCTGGGGGGCCAACATGGAAGTTTGAAGGGATTACCGTCACCAAACGGGAAACAGAGGGCTATGACAAATTGGACGTACTCATACATGACTATAGTGCCGGTGAGTTGTATAAAGTCGTGACCAAGATTGATCAGATTGTGAAATCGGTAAAGCCTCCGGTCATGGTTATGAGACAGGAAGAGGCCAAAATCAGCAGCTCCGACATTGCCATGCTGAAAGACGCATATCCTGATTGGACTTTCTCAACAACAACACCTGGCCGAACTATCAACCGTGCTTGGATCGTGGTGGGGAAGCCCGCAGCCGAGGCTGTTCGTAGATGGGTAGGGCCGACGTACCATCAGGGAGACGTAGTCACCGTAGATGACAAGCAGGAACCAATAATCGTGTCAGTTCATGGGAAATACGCCAGCACTGTAGACCTGTTTCGGAGGTTCCTGTTTGTCACAGATTCCATAATTAAGAAGGTGAAGCCAGTAAAGCCTCCGGCCATGGTTATGAGACAGGAAGAGGTTTCAGTCAATGAAATGAAACTCAAGTGGACAAAGTTCGAGTTAGCGGGCAGCACTTTCTACACCTGCGCTCTCATTTCCGAAATTGCAGCTCAAAAAATGATTGCAGACAAGAAAATGAAATTAGAACCGGCTGGAGTGGACAGGTGGTGGAATACTGACTATATCACAACACAACTCTTGCTCACGAAGAACAAAGCGGGGGGAAATAGTTTTCCATCGTATGAAGTGACCGTCAACGGCATGGATTGGAGGAATGCCGTCGAGAAGGCAGCAGGCCCCCGACAAAGCAGCCAAGAAGAAACAATCAAAATCGCTTGATATGAAACTGGATAACATCCTTGCAAGGCATTATGGTATAACTCTTCCACCGAAGCCAGTGGAAGAGGCCAGAGATTTGGTTAAGGCTCATAACGGAAAGTTAAACCAGTTCAAATGGTTTAGTCAAGAAGGTTTATGGTCGGTGTTGGTCAGCTCTAAAGATGCGAAATATATAACCAACCGCCTATTGAACGCAAGAATATATACTGGATGGAAGTTTAGTAAAACACTCACGCCAGAGGGCGCGGAGATACTCCACATTTACACTGAAGAGCAGGCTCTGAAAGACCAAATTGGCATGTGGCTCACAGATTTAAGGCCTCCGGTCATGGTTATGAGACAGGAAGAGGTGCTTGCAAAACCGGCATCCTTGTTCAAGCTGAAGAGCTGGGTAAAGAAAATTCCAAACAACTCTTGGAATTTCACCGATTACGCGATGTCAAGGGCAATCACCGGAAAGGCAGCTTCATTCCTTGTCAAGAGACTGAATTTCACAAAAAACTCTATGGGAAACTTTGAATGGAAGCATTGTGTGGTTCTTATGGAGCCTACACCCCTCACGGCTGAAAACCCGAACAAAGCCACAACAAATTTGATCATTCTATTGGACAATTTTAGAGGCTACATGCCAATGGCCGATGCTGCAATGCTTCAGGACGTGGTAAAAGAGCTTGAGAAACTCATAGGCGAGGCAGGTGCAGTTATGGTTATGAGACAGGAAGAAGCCATTGGCCTGAAGCTCAAGTGGCAGCAAACCAAGAAGCCACTGTCGTATGAACTCAAAGATATTGATATCGAGTTTGGAGACAAACTTTTGAAATCCGAAACCGGCTGGAAGTCTTCAAACAACAACCCAGATTCGGTTTACAACGATAAGTATTTTATCAGACTGTTCCGAACAGAAAGTTTTTACACCATGTCAACAAAAACACGTGTGCCTTCTTGCAGGATACAAACTCTGACGTTGGCCAATGCCAAGACTATTGACACGGAGTACTCGGAATATTTGAAGCTCAAGAGTCATGTCATGGTTATGAGACAGGAAGAGGCCGCTGAAGTGGGGTACATGGGGTGGACGGTGACGTTTGAAGGCATTGGGATGTACAATGCACGAACTTGGATTCATGATCCAGCTATCGTGGATTTGCTCAAAGCCAAGTTATTTCTAAAGAAGCGGGATGTGGCGGGCTTGGAGAGTTTTGAGGATCCCAGAGGCGACCTATCTATTTACGTGCCAAAGGTCTTCAACAAAGGCACGGGGTATGACGCTATAGTAAAAACAAAGGACAGACAAAAAGAAGTGGATAAAGTGGTCAAAGCCGCAGGATTGGTAAACCGTGCATGGGTAAAGCCTCCGGTCATGGTTATGAGACAGGAAGAGGCCAAGATCGTTGGTTACTTTGGCTGGGAGGTGAAAACAGCCCCGTATGTATACAGGGCTACAGTGGTTGTCTATGATAAAAAAATTGTCAACTTTCTTGTTGACAAATACAAGATGACGGAAGTACCCAATACCGGCTCTATTGACCGCGAGGTAGGTTGGAGGGGGTTCGACAATGATTTGTCGATAGACCAAAACGATTGTGAAAATCCAAGCAAGGGCTACAAGATACAAGTCTGGAAAGCCAAGCTTAGAAACGAAGTCGATACGGCACTCAAGGCGGCTCGGATCAAGAACGGCCCCTATGTAAAGCCTCCGGTCATGGTTATGAGACAGGAAGAGGCTTCAGGCGACAAGAAGGTGCTCAAGTGGACAAAGTTCGACGGTAGCTATGAGGCTGAAGTCCCCGCAGAGTTTGGAAAATGGTATGCCGACAAATATAATTTTGTGAACACTGTCCGAGGCAGTAACGGTGGGTACAAATTAATACAGGGGAATTTTTTGAGCCTTGTGACCATTAAGCAACCCGAAAACAACTCTTGGCCGTGGGTGTTCATAGTGGCCGACAACCGAGTGAAAATTGCCATATCAACAGCCTGGGCCAGTGACGTATGGAAACCGAAGCCTCCGGTCATGGTTATGAGACAGGAAGAAATCGCATTCTCGCGAACCCGCTTTCTGCCTGGGTTGAGAAAAGTGACTGAGAGCAAGAAGCCCGCCCCCACCATAAAGTTCAAGTAATGTGCTGAAAATTGTGTATACTGAGGAGCCAGAAGTAACATTCTGGCTCTTTGTGGTTTCATTCGTTTTCCATTGGAATACCCGGCTATGAAGCGCGAGTAAAAATTCAATCTCCCAAACGGGAAGCAATAAATCACAGCAAACAATAGAAAAATGAAAATAGCAGCAAAATTAGCATGGGGTAAAAGAAAGGGGGAAATATGTTAGAGGGTTATATCGCCGAACGCTATCCCGAAGTTGAGTTTGATTCCGTGACTGAGCGGCTTGTGTCATTTTTGACCGACAGCGGCTTCAACAAGGGATTGAACCTTTTGGGCTTGACAACTCCTGAAGAAATTCATGCTATCAAGCTCCCATATAAACCCCACATTGCCTACACGGCTTTGGTCAAGTTCATTCCCGTGGACAATGATATAATTGTCACGGCCTTCAATTACACCGTGACCTATGGCAAGCACCAGACCACTTCCAATTCTCCCGATGATGCAGAGAGAACTCTCGAAACCTTCAAACTGATTGAAAATGCGTAAACCTTCAAGGGCTATTGACAAGTATTTTCCTTATGCCTTTGCAACCTTCCCACTGGAAGCCTCAGTTGCAATGATAGCAGCGACCTCGGTCATTGACTATGCAGAGGGAATTATCTCCGATGGTGACTATCCAGTAACTTTAAACGCCTCCAAAACAGTGAACCTGGCTTTGATTGAGGGCAGATATTTCATCTATAACAAGGGGGAGGGTTACTACCGTGATTATAAAGCTTGCGTTCGTGCCGGATTGGTACGGGCAAAAGTTCACCGGTTCCCGTCGGATGCCATAATGATCGAGAACCTCTACACCCTACATGGCATCACTCCAGAAGAAATGAAGGGCCGTGACGATAGCGTTGACCAACAACTTGACGAGGTGATTCAGGGCTTCAGAGACAATCCAGAATTTAACGATATGTTTGTGCTGGAAAGCATGAGCGAAATTGGAGGCCAGAAAATCAAGACCTCTGGTGTCGAAATGTCAATAACCAGTTACCTGTCAAACTACCCCACCATTGGTGCGGCCAGTTGGCCCCGCATCCCTATGCTTACAGGTGGTACAGGTATTGCCAAGACCTCCATCATTGAGAGTATCCTTTCCAAAGTGCAGTCGAAATGGGGCTATAGGCTCGTGACCTTGAAGTCCGGCTTCATTGACAAGTCCGATTTGATGGGCTACGTCAAAGTTGAAAACGTGACCATCGACGGAGTCACCAAACGTGTGGCGAACGAGTCCCCGATGAAGGAACTGCTCACCTCTACCGACAGCTTTGTGCAGTCATGCCGTGATTTGGTTATGTCAGCGAACCCCGATTTTGTGGGGCCAAGAACAGCCGAGGATGAAAAAGTTTTTCAGACAGCCGTGGAGTATGCAAAAACTCCGGTTCTGTTCTGGGATGAACTGAACCGCACCGACCCCGCCATTTTGCCACAGATAATGGTTATCGTGTGTAGCAAGAGGCTCAACAATTACAAATTTGAACTTGCTCCAATGTTGGCAGCGGTGAACGCCAATACCAAGCGTAAAGGCAAGGATTACCTTGACGATATGTACAAGGTTGCGGAAATAAAAGATCCTGCAATGATTGACCGCTTTCCGCCACTGGAAATGGATCCCTCTGACCCGTCTTTGCTGGGCTCTTTCCAAGAGACCATGATGAAGAAATGGGGCGGCAAGATTCCGGCCATTGACGTGTTGATGCAGAAACTGAATGAGACCAAAGTTAACAGCATTGGCTTACTCTACAATGACACCCTGTATGTCAATGCAGACACCCCTGGCGCGGATCTCACCTATGAACTCAAGTTTCCCACCTTCCGTGGATGGGATATGGTTTTCGATTATATGTACAGCAAGATGCAACTCAACAAGGCCATAAACCTGGAGTTCATCAAAGGGATTATCGGCAGCGAAGCAGCCGACGACCTGTTTGAAATACTCAAAACCAATATCGAGTTCAAGGGGTTATTCGATGTCAAGAAAAACCCTGGCAAAAACCTGCACGGCCTCTTCCTGGAAGACAGTTTTGATTCCGGCACTCCGGTTCTTTTGACTGGACGTTTCGGCATGGCCAAGACAGCAAAAATTACTGACGAAATTAAAAAGAGGAACGGCGTGGTTCTGAACTGTGACCTTTCGGCTCAGGATAAGGTCACGATTCGTGGAATGCCAAACCAGCAGTCACTGAAGGAAGTAATGTTTGGAAGCTCTGGCACGTCACCATTGGCCCTGAAAATGGCAGAAATTACGGCCAATGACCCGTACTTCCCACAATTTACAACCGTGAACACCCCGTTCAACTTTGCGTTCACGGTGCAGAAGTGTATCAACGAGGGCACAATGCTTTGCCTTGTGTTCGATGAAATAAACAGATGCTCCCCGATTGTGATGTCGGGTGTGTTCGATGCTATCTCAGACAAAAAGTTCCTGGGCGTTGACCTGAAGCCCTTGTACGAAAAGCGGCTTATCAGAATTATTGCAGCCGGTAACGTAGGAGACCTTTACGACGTTGGTGAAGGTGAACGCGATATGGATGCCGCAGTCATGGCTCGATTTGCTTCAGCTCGCGTGGACAAACTTGACAGCACGGATGTTGAAAGCTTCATGGGCTATGCACGAAAAGCATTCCTCTCCAAAGATGGAGTCGCTTCACCGTTCTTGACCGTTTTGCAAAACATTCCAGTGGACAAGATCCTCGCGCTCTTGTCGCTTGAAAATATTGATGAAGATGATTTGAAGCTCGGCGCGAACCTTAGCTCGTTCAGGACGTTGACGTATCTTGATTCAAAGATCAAGACCAACGAGGGGTACATGTTCAAATTCCAGCCGTCGGCTCCGATGGATATCAATGTCAATGACTACTACCTGGGATTTCAATATGGTGACGGCATTTTCTTTGAGGACAATGATGGTGAAGATATCTCTTACAAAGACTTCCTGTTAAAAGTCCGCAGCCAGCCTGACTTCTACACCGAAGACGAGATTCTACTCACGATGGGTGATGCCGAGAACACAATGTACAACACATACTGGAAAAAGCAGATATACAGCAACTACAGCACGAGAGAGCAAACAGAAATGTATCAAACTCTTGTTCTGGCCGTAGAGAAAGCTATGTTCGCAAAGTATAACGTCTACGAGGTCACGGCCAAAACCATTGAGGCCCATATCGTTATGGCCGCCAGCTCGAAAGAGGTTCAGAGTTTGTCGAACCCCGCTATGGTTGGCATGATTGTGGAGCAGTGCATCATGAAAATAAACTGTGATATCAAAAACAAAGTTGAACCCCTTACTTCAGGCGGATTCAAGGCTCTGATTCAGGAGGCGGTCGAAGGAGCCAATGGGCGAGTCAATGTTCAAGTCAACGATTCGGATTATGACTTAATATTGTCAAAGTTGCTTCAAGTGAGAACTGAAATTGTGGATGACCAAGAGCTGAAGCCTCAGTTTGGTTCCACGATTACCGTCAATGATTCATATTACAATGCAGCCGAGGGAGACTTGGAGGCACTGATAGCGAAACTGTCAGTATGGTATGACCTTGATGCCGACCCGATGACCTACCCTTACAACTTAGAGGAGGAGGTAAATTCCAAAAGTTGTCCGCTTATTGGTCTATATGACACCAACATGACCTCAACAGCAATTTGGGAGGCCTGGATTGCTGCCAGCCAGAAGGCAAAAGCGGGAGCGACGTACTACACTCTTATCTCAGGTCAGAACCTCACAGCCTTGCATTTCTACAGTTTTCCAGCGAAAAGCGGTTTGGCCGTATACCGAAGGCTTAGGATGAAGGAAGGTGTCGGGTTCAAGAACACAAGCCTGAATTTCTCGATGACTGATTATTCAGGCACTCCTGAAGGGGCTAAGAATGTTATTACAAACACGGCCCACACCAACTTGCCCTTGGCCACTTTCGAGGGCGTGGAGGGGGGTGTGCAGCTTCTTCTCTCTGGCTTTTGCCTACCTTTGAGCACGAACCCTAAAGAGACCCCCAATCTCATGGTACGCTTACAGGAGAACGCCGCCGTGGCACTAAAAAGTGTTACGGGCAACCCGATGGACGCACTTCTGGCCGTTGAGGCAGAACTGGCAACGTCGGATATGCCGTATCTTGACGCAGAGATTCTGGCCCAGACCCCTATTCAGTTCACACTTCAGAAATGGACGGGAGCAATAGCCTCGGCCTTCAGCATTATTAACGCTTCATTCAAAAAGGTATGAACCCTGTAGTCATGGCAAACTCTAAAGCAACAAAACAAAATAAGGATGGTGTATTATTACAGGCTTAATCTATTACGTATTGTCGGAACTGACAACCAGAAAAACGGGGAGCATTACGGCTCTCCGCAGCTACATAAAAACAAAGGGCGTTGGCCGTCGCAAGTACTACTGCATGACAGTACAGCTTGATGACATGATCCGAGAGCTTTACCCAAAGTCGGGAGCTACGGCCATAGCCAATTTGATGGCGGTGATTGCACCAGAACTGAAGGCCGGAAAAAAGGCCGATTTCAGCCTTTTTAAAGACGAGTTAAAGGCGCGTTACGCGGTGAAATATCGAGGTGAAATTCGGTACATGGAGCAGCATCTCGCTATCGAATCCGATTTCACTGAGTACATCCCTTTGTTTGGCTATATCTTCAGCCCAAAGGAAGACACTGTTGAAAATGCAACTACAGCATACATGGTTGGTCTATATATCATGTTCATAGAATTGGCTTTTTTCAAAACGCTCTCCCAAACTATGAGTGAATATGACAGCAGAAGCTTGTACTCTCTGTCCTCCGAGGAATTGGGAAAAGTATCGAATCCTGGAGACAATGTGCTCTCGGTGACGGATCCAATGGGAGGAGGAATAGTAAAAGGCTCAATGTTTGCTATGTTAGGCTACGCTTCAGGCGCGGGCCCATTGTCACTCTATCTCAGGCAGTCCCTTATATCAAGGGGCGGGTTAATGGGGGTTAAAATTAGTTTGGAAGGAGGTGACAAGACCTTCATTGCCGTTGACGTGGCTTCAGGCCATGCCATCAACAAAACAGACCTGCTGAAAAAGCTCATGGCTCTTTACAACAAAATAATCACAAATTAAATGTCACTATTTGGAGATATTTATGACCTCTACTTCAACGTCGGAACCGGTGAACTCGGTAACGTAATCGAAGCACGAAGCACTGTACCGGCTCCAGAAGACAGCTATGCAAAGCCCGTAATTCTGAAGAGCAGCGGGCCGGTAGAAAACAAAGTACAACTGGTTCATCAAGCCTTGGTCGATTTTCAGCCAATGACGCTGGACAGTAAGGGCGGCCTAAAAGTTGCAACCGCCCTTTATTCAGACCCAAATGTTGGAGGTGTCTGGAAAGACTTGATGGACGTAAAGGAAGGAGGATCCAACGGCGCAGACGCTCGCACCAAGGTGTTGATTCAGCAAATGATATCCTATTGCAAAACCCGCTATGCTATGATGTGCTCTGGCGGAGACCGGCTTACTCCGGTCAATGGAGACCTGTTTCGCTCCGTCGCGAAAAATGTTGGAGAGGTAAAATGGGTGACGACAGGTACTTTATGGGTAACTACTGACAGCCGGACACGGCTTCAGTACATGGCCATAAACCCTTTGTTCGTTCTGCGGGCCATAATTGAGACGTTTCAAAAGCAAGTCTACGACAACAAGATTTCAAATGATGTCCCTGGGTTGGCCATCATTGGGAAGCAGGTCGTGTGCTATCTGTTCATGCACGAGTTCAGCCATATTGCCTACGGGCACCTGAACGGCATTGAGTCCCACAAGATTATTTTCGGAGACGAAAAAGCCAACTACTCTTTTGATTCCTTTATTAACCGGAACATCGAGAATGACGAGGGATGGGTAACTCCCGACAGTGGCATAAGCACGGCTCAGTATGCTCTGGTGGAGGCGGCAACCGTTGAAGGAAAATTCTCAATAGTCTTGACAGCATTTTTGGCCGAGGGAGACCTCTTCACCAAGATTGACAGGATGCGGCAAATGTCCCACATTCCTGACTCACTCATAGGCGTTGTTCCTATTTGCGGGGAAAGCCCTGATTTGCCTTCAATGCAGTGGGAAGTCAAAAAGAACATGATTATTATCATGGACGAAAAGCACCTTTTCTCTCTGGAAGAGCAGAAGACGCTTGGAGATTTGCTGAACAAGGGCCGGAAGGCTCCGCCAAAGGCACAGCCGAAGCCTCCTCAAGCACAGCCAAATACACCTCAGAAGCCGTCGCCACCGAAGCCTCCTCAAGCACAGCCGAAGGATAAACCAAATGAGCTTACTCAAGAGGAGAGGGAAGAGCTTGCCCACAACCTGCATAAGGTTGGACAGTCGGATGACAATATCAAGGCGATTACAGGCTTGGGAATTTTACCTGTTTGGGTTGCCGATGGCTCGCAGAAAACCCCTCAAGATAATCCATTGGATGCCTCGGTAGAGCATGAAATAGCCAAAGTTGCAAAGGCGCGATCAGCGGCCTCAAGCACAGAGTTAACTCCGGCTCCGGCTCCGGCTCCAGTCATTGCACAGCCCATGATTCAGCCCGTGGCAGCAAAATCAGTTGAAGTACCTACAGAACCCAATGTCACAGCTCCGGCTCCCGAACCGGCTCCAGTTATCGAACAACCGATGATCCAGCCAGTAACCTCGGAACCGACCACCACTCCAACAGTTGTAAAGGCGCGAGTTCCACGAAAGAGGCCAGTGACAGTTGAACCGGTGGCCACGGCGGCAGCCGCTCCTGAAGTACAGCCAATGATAATGCCAGTGATGCCGGATCCAATCATACTGCCTCCCGCAGCCACAGCTCCCATTATTCTTCCAGCCGTGGAGCAGCCAGAGGTGGTGCCCATGATTCAGCCAGTACCACAGCCAGTGCTACCGGCCCCCGTTATTCTGCCAGTAATGCCAGCTCCGGTCATTATGCCGGAACCTGAACCGGCAGCACAACCCATGATTCAGCCAGTAATGCCAGCTCCGGTCATTATGCCGGAGCCAGTTATTGACCATCCTTTGTCGGCTGAAGCCCCAAATGTTCAATTGAAGCATGGTGGCGGAACGTTCAAAATGTATGACCGTGTTCAGGTCTCCCCTTCTGGGCAAATTGGAATGATTGCTTCAGACTACATGCAACAGGGTATGTATAAAATTGTAGTTGGCCCAAAATCGGGTTATATTGACCCTGCAAGATTGACACTTCTGCCGAGGCTCTATGCCGAGGGCGACGTAGTGACAATTACTGCCTCTGGAATTAAAGGAACCGTCACGAAAGTGAAACCTGGGGTTCACGATACGCTGTATATCAGCGTAATAAAGAACGGGAAACACTTCATGTATTATGCCGACAGCAACCAAGTAACTAAATCGTAATTATGGCAGAACTATCAGCAGCAGAACAAGCCAGAACCGCTGAACTCCTCAAAAGAGCAGGATTCAGTGACAAAGCTATAAATGGCATCCTTGACCCGAACGCAGAACCTGAAGAAGGGGGCGAAGGCGGGGAAGGCGGCGAAGGCGGACAGCCACCGCCTCAAGGCGGCGAAGGCGGCGAACCGCAACCAAAAGAGCGTGAATGGCCCCCACCTCCCGAACCAGAGAAGCAACCCCCACCACCTCCAGAACCTGGCGAAGGCGGGGAAGGGGGCGAGGGTGGAGAAGGAGGCTCAGGCGGAGGCGAAGGCGGACAAGGCGGACAGCCACCGCCGTCTGGCTCAGGCGGCGGCGGGGAAGGCGGGGAAGGCGGGGAAGAACCGTCGTCACCGGACGGTGGCGGGGGCTCAAGCACGGCTCCGAAAAATAATAATGCCCCACAGCAGGCCCCAAAGCCCTCAACGGGTAATCCTTTGAGAGATGCCCTCAATCAGGGCGCAGATGACAACTCAGGACGGATGAAAG
>SESB01002103.1_pt1 | contig 12024 bp, 10 predicted proteins | sample 3171441 | NCBI WGS metagenome assembly SESB01 (sample SAMN06051867, study PRJNA518727) | freshwater metagenome | biome: subpolar coniferous forest; feature: holomictic lake; material: water; isolation source: holomictic Lake 227, 6 m depth | place: Canada: near Kenora, Ontario | collected...
TCAAATACTCATTTTTTATACACATCGCCGCGATTCCCCATTGTCATTACAAAAATCAACAATTCGTCGTCTTTGATTTCATAAATTAGCCGATATTGCCCAACACGCAAACGGTAAAAATCACATCCCTGCAAAGCTGTTATATCCAACTGCGGATTGAAACGTGGGTTATCTCGAAGCAACGATAATTTTTCTTTAATCGCGTCTCGTTGCTTCGCATGACATTTATCTAAAAACTTCTCAACGTCTTTGTGCAGTTTTAAACGGTAAATCACGACACAAATTCTACAAAGTCGCTGTAATTTCCACGTTCGATGTCTTGGTGCGATTTTTCAATTATCGCCATTTCATCACTGCTCACATCGTCGTCAAAATCTAAAATGTGGCATTTCGGAACGAGGCTGAGAAAGTTCATCACTTGTTGATAAGCGTCGTCTTCAATTTCAAGTATCAAGGTTTTCATCGTCACTCCATCCAGTTCCCGTAAGGGCGGGTTCTAAACCCGCCCTCCAACAAACGAAATTCTCAATTTATGCGGTTTAGTGAATTACAGGGCGGGTTTGGAACCCGCCCCTACGAAAACATTATTTCACCGACAACACAAAATCATCCACCGTTATACCGACTGCACCAGCGAATGTTCTTGCAACCATTGTTTCAACGCAACATTGATTTGATGTTGCCAATCTGCACCCGTGGCGCGAAACGTATCAAAAATATCTTGGTCGAATTCTATCGTTGCGGACACTTTTTCTGACGTTTTTTTCAGTCTTTTCAATGTCACTTGCAGCGAAGTAGGCAATTCTGAAAAAGTAACTGCTCGCTTAAAATCTTCTTCTGTCCATTCTGGATTTTCATCATCAATCAATTCAGGATTTGGTTTCATATTGTTTTACCTCTCGTTTATTTGCTTTTCTAAAACTAATGACACGAATGCCATTTTCGATTTCAACAAAAACCAGTGCATAAAGTCTCTTTTTAATAAAACCTAATGCCCGAATTCGTGTTTCACCATAATCAAATCGCTCATCAATCTCAAACAAAGCGGTGTCAAAATCAAACTCGCGCACTCGCTCAAAACTTAAATCACGTTCACGGATATTTTTCTCGTTTTTTGCGGAGTCGAATCCAATATGCACCATAATTTACGCTTTCACCAACACAAAATCATCCGCCGACAAAAACTTCAGCCCCGTCAATTCAATTTCCATGTCGGTGGTGGTCAAAAAAAGTCCGTTCGTTTAAATAATCGAACCAGCACCAAACACAGTATTAGCATCAGCAGCTGAACCGATATAATTTGCAGCTCCTATTAAACCCGTCAATATAATATGTATCACTGTGCCATCATCCGAAGCATACATCAGATTAATTTTACCATCAGCGTAGTCAGAATTAATCACAGTTGGTGTATTGCCCGCTGGGAAATGAAGTACGTCACCGTTAGCAAAATTTGCAATGGTGTAAGTGTAATCCCCAGGCTCTACATTAAACTCGACATTGCCCACGCTGGCATCTCCGACACCTGTGCTAGTCACTAAAATTGTGGAGTTGTTTGTTGTAGGCGTAATGCTTGATGCCAAATTTATCGAAGTGGGAAATGTTGAGCTAACTATTTGTCCGCTAATCGTTAAGCCTAAACTGAATGCTGTTGGTGCAAATTTCACATCAACCGTACCATTTGCGAAAGTTAATTGCGTGCCATTTACGTCATCTTGTATTCCGATTTTACTAATTAACACACCACTGAAATCATAAACATTTAACCTATTACCCGCTTGCTTAAAGCTGTAATCAGAAATTGAACTGCTAAATTGAACGCTCTCAACGTTCGCGTCTAACGTAATTCCGTTTACGCCCGCAGAGATGACAATCGACTGTTCACCAAACGCACCATAAACGCTCATGTTGTTATTGACAACTGAATAGCGGGTATCAGTTGGATCCAGGAATAATTTTGCCATGTTAAAAACTCCAAATGAAAATTGTATAAATTAGATAATCGAACCCACGCCAAACAAGCCGTTAAACGAACTGATTGAGTATAACGCTACATCGTTTGTTAGTCCGGTTAACGTAACAGTTACAATCTGACCATTGGCAGCCCATTGCACATCAACCTGCTGATCCGTTAAATCGTCATTTATTACTGTTGCCATACCATCAGGAAAATTAAGTACGTCACCTACACCAAAATTTGCAATGGTGTAAGTGTAATTTCCTGCTGTAAAATCGAATTGAGCATTACCCACGCTTGCGTCGCTTACACCTCCGCTAAATACCGAAACGGCTGACTGCCCACTATTTGAGGGAGCTGTAAAAGAGGGGATTGTATCGACAATCACATTTTTTGTGACGGCTTCACTCATATTTCCAGCTTTGTCGATAGCAGTAACCTCAATAATCAATTCACCTTCTACCATTACAGCCATCGGCAAGGTATAAGACCATGTACCATCGGAGCTTACGCTTGCTGTTCCTGTGCGACCAGATATGGTCACAGATACGGTCGCGTCGCTTTCAGCCATTCCGGTTAAAATCACACCGGCAGCTTTTTCAACTGCATCGATGCAGTCATCGCCTGCCACTGAGTTAATTACTGGTGCAGCGGGCGCAGTCGTCATATCAGCTACTGTGGTGGCACTATCAAGAATAACTACATTATTACTTACAGAAATCGCGTTAAACGAAGAATCTAATAACGAAACATTAAACGCTTCAAAACCTTCAGTCATGAAATCGTTAATTGGAGTTAACGTAAACGTGCCGCTAGTTTGACGAGCAGGAATTATCACGGTTCCGGTCACTTTGCCTAAATCCTCTGCTGGACTAGCTTCAATAGCAACACCAGAATTTACACCTTTAATTTGGTACATAAATGTTGTATCTACTGTCACAGCCGAAGACGTAGTAATTGTGAAAGTTAATGTGTTGCCTTCAGTGATTTGGGAAGTTGGTGCTTTAATGCTGAATATTGGCACAACCACGGTATTGTATCCAGGCAACGCAGTGTGTCCTTCTTGCGATAATGCTTCGATTTGATTTGCAGATAATGCCGCAATTTGATTTACGGATAATGCAGATATTACCGCTGGTGTAAATAATTCCATGAAATCAATTGGGATGGCTTTAATTTGTGCGACACTGAAAAAAGCAATTTGTGTTGGTTTTAAAGATGCAAATTGCTCTGGTGTCAAACTGGAAAACTGTATTTTAGTCAGTAATGCAAAATCAGTAGCTGTAAATTCTGCAAACATTTTAGGCGTTACTGTTGCCATGTCAGTTTTTGAGGTAAGTACAAATTTTTGCGTTGCAGTTCCAATGCTATTATCAATAGCATCTTGTTCCGTTAAAGCCGCTGCTTCACTGTCGATAAACGTACTGACAGTTTTTTGCGTGCCGTCCGAAAACTGCACGATTTCGATGTCTGACAAAATATCTTCGCCTTCGTCGATTTTAGTTTCGTCATTGCCGACATATTTAATGACTAATTGCGCCACGCCTTCTGCGTCAATGTTGGGTGTAATTTGATAATTGTCTTCGGTGTCGTTATAAATCGCCACGTCTTCGCCTGCGCCCCCGTTTAATTCGTCATTGCCTTCGCCGCCTTCGACGGTATCGTTGCCGCCTTCGGCGTTAATCACATCGTTACCTGCGCCACCGTTGAAATTATTGGCAACTGTGCCGCCGTCGGATTCTTGCAAGGTGTTGTCTAAATCGTTGCCGATACCCGAAACAGCTTTGTTGCCTTGCAACGTTAAAATTTCGATGGTGGGATTCGCACTCAAATCATAAGTGACAGTCGCAATAATTTGGTCTTGGTCGGTGCTATTTTCGTCTTCAACGATTTTGTCTTCGGTGTTATTCATGAAATAAGTATCTGCGCCCGCCCCGCCAACTAACGTATCCATGCCTAAACCGCCATCCAACGTGTCGTCACCGTTGCCGCCGATAATCGAATCATTGCCCGCGTCGCCTTTGAGTAAATTGTCGCCAATGTTACCAGTGATAACGTTATTGAGTTTGTTGCCCATGCCAGTGTTACTGGTGATACCCGTTAAAATCAGATTTTCAATGTTGTTGCCCAATGTGTAATTCAACGTGGTTTCAATAGTATCTTTGCCGCCGAGTTTGTCGTTTTTGTTTGTTTCGATAACGGTATCGAGTTTGTTATCAACAACGTAATAATCGTTGCCGTCGCCGCCGGTCATGCTGTCTGAACCGATGCCACCGCTTAACGTGTCATTTCCCGCGCCACCGTCGAGTTTATCGTTACCTTTGTCGCCCGATAAAAAGTCATCACCTGAGCCTCCGGTTAAAATATCGTTACCGTCGCCACCGATTAAACTGTCATTTCCGGTGCCACCGTCTAAAACGTCATCGCCTGCGCCACCGTCGAGCGTGTCATTTCCCGCCATGCCGTTCAGTGTGTCGGCACCCGCTAAACCCGCGAATTTATCCGCCGCCGCTGTGCCGATAAGTTTGTCTTTGCCTGTTGTACCTTTTGGAGCTTCTTTTTTAACTGCCATTTTTGAATCCTAAATTCATGGGTTGATTTCGTGGGTTATAAATAAAAACGCGGTTTTTTTCGTGTTCTGATTTTGTGCAATAATACGCGCATCTTAACTTTCAAACATTACCGGATAATTATTTTATGACACCACGAAAAATTTTAGTCACCAGCGCGTTACCTTACGCCAATGGCGCGATTCATTTAGGACACTTGGTTGAATACATTCAAACTGATATTTGGGTACGCTTTCAAAAACAGCGTGGTCACGAATGTTATTACGTTTGTGCGGATGACGCGCACGGCACACCGATTATGCTTAAAGCGGATCGCGACGGCATTACGCCAGAAGAATTGATTGCCGAAGTGGGCAAAAGTCATATTGCCGATTTTAACGAATTTGGCATTGCGTTCGACAATTATCACAGCACGCATTCCGACGAAAACAAAACGCTTTCATCGTTGGTTTATACGCGCTTGCGTGACGCGGGACACATCAGTTCGCGCACGATTACCCAAGCATTTGATCCGGTCAAAAATATGTTTTTGCCTGACCGTTTTATCAAAGGCGATTGCCCAAAATGTGGCGCGAAAGACCAATATGGCGACGGCTGCGAAGTGTGTGGCGCGAATTATTCACCAACCGATTTGAAAAATGCCGTTTCTGCGATTTCGGGTGCCACACCGATTGAAAAAGAATCTGAACATTACTTTTTCGATTTGGCAGATTTCACCGAAATGTTGCGTGACTGGACGAACGCAGGACATTTGCAAGCCGAAGTGCGTAACAAATTGGCGGAATGGTTGGAAAGCGGTTTGCAACAATGGGATATTTCGCGTGATGCGCCGTATTTTGGTTTTGAAATTCCCGACGCACCGAATAAATATTTTTACGTTTGGCTCGATGCGCCGATTGGTTACATGGCGAGTTTTCAAAATTTGTGCGACAAAACCGATTTGAATTTCGATGATTTTTGGGCGAAAGACAGCGACGTTGAGTTGTATCATTTCATCGGTAAAGACATTATTTATTTTCACGCTTTGTTTTGGCCAGCAATGTTGAGTGGCGCGAATTTCAGAACGCCAGATGCGATTTTTGCCCACGGATTTTTGACGGTGAACGGTGAAAAAATGTCGAAATCACGCGGCACCTTTATCACCGCGCGGACGTATCTTGACCATTTAAATCCGGAATATCTGCGTTATTATTTTGCGGCAAAATTGAGTAACACCATCGATGATTTAGATTTAAATTTCGACGATTTTAGTCAGCGCGTGAATTCGGATTTGGTCGGAAAAGTCGTCAATATCGCCAGCCGTTGCAGCGGTTTTATTCGTAAAAAATTCGATAATCAACTGTCGGCGACCTGCGTTGAACCGGAATTATTTGCCGAATTTATCGCGGTGAATGACACCATTGCCGATTATTACGAACACCGCGAATTTGGCAAAGCGATGCGCGAAATCATGGAATTAGCCGATAAAGCGAACCAATATATTGATCACAAAAAACCGTGGTCAATCGCCAAAGAAGAAGGCAAAGACACGGAATTGCACGACGTATGTTCGGTGGCGATTAACTTGTTCCGCATTTTGGCGGCGTATTTGAAACCCGTTTTACCTGCACTGACGACGGAAGCGGAATTGTTTTTGAACGCGCCCATCACAACGTGGATTGATGAATTACAACCGTTGGTCAATCACACCTTAAACGATTTCAAACCTTTAATGACGCGCGTTGAAGCCGATAAAATCGCCGCGATTATTGACGATTCCAAAGAAAATTTGCTCAAAGTTTAAGTTTTTTCGCGCATCGAGCGTAACGCAAAATAGAGTGAGGATTTATGCGACTTTTATTGGTTGAAGATGATGAAATTTTAGGTGACGGATTGGCGGCGGGCTTAAAAATGGAAGGTTACGCGGTCGATTGGCTGACAAATGGCAAACTCGCGGACGAAGCCTTAAAACTGAACAGTTATGAATTAGTCGTATTGGATTTAAATTTGCCCGATATGGATGGAATCAGCATTCTACGCGCGTTGCGAAGTCGTAAAAATGAAACGCCCGTTTTAGTTTTGACGGCAAAAGACACGATTCCCGACCGAATTTTGGGATTGGACAGCGGCGCAGACGATTTTGTCATTAAGCCATTTGATTTAAACGAAGTGTGCGCTCGATTACGCGCGTTGGCGCGACGCAATGAAGGACGCGGCACGCCAACGATTGAACACAATGGCATTATTCTGGATCCTGCGTCCCGTCACGTCACATTTCAGGGTGAAAAAGTCGATGTGTCTCAAAAAGAATTCGAGATTTTGAGTTTTTTAATGAGCAATATCGGGCGGGTAATTTCTCGCGCTCGATTGGAAGAAAGTTTGTATTCGTGGAATTCGGACGTGGAAAGCAACACCGTCGAAGTTCACATTCACCATTTGCGTAAAAAACTCGATGCCGCCGTGATTCGCACAGTGCGTGGTGTGGGCTACATTATTGACGCGGATGATGAATTTTGAATTATTCGCTGCGCCATTTATTACTATTTAGTTTATTGACCGCGTCGATGTGTATTTGGGGCGTGACCGCTTTTTTTACCTACAAAGTGACGCGCAACGAAGTCGCCAGTTTATTCGATGCCGAACTCGCGCAATCGGCAAAAGTGTTGCACAGTTTTATTGAAAGTTTATTGCGCGAAGGGTCGTTGTCTACACATTGGATGCAAGTGCAAAATGACGAAAATTTACACGTTCCATTGGGTCGCAAACACAATAAAAATCGGGCGTTTCAATTGCTAACGGACGATCAAAATAATCTGTTAAAACCCGAATCCGCGCCGATGTTGTTGCACAGTTTTGACGAGAAAAATATCGATGATCAACTGTGGGGCGTATTCGATGATTTGTTGCAATCGGGGACGCTGGGGCATAAATACGAACGAAAAATTGCCTTTCAGCTGTGGTCAAATACCAATGGAATTGTGTTGCATTCGGACAGTGCGCCTTTATTCGCGCTGTCTTCAGCGGATCACGGTTTTAGTGAAACCAATATCGATGGGCATTTGTGGTACGTTTTCAGCATTGCCAGCACCAATGGCGAATACGTTATTCATGTCGGGCAAAAAGAAGAGATTCGTGCCGAATTAACCGATGAAATTTCGACACAACTGGTGATGCAGTTTTTAATTGGTTTGCCGATTTTAGGCTGGGTGATTTGGTTGATTGTCGGGCGTGCGTTGGAACCGTTGCATCGTTTGGAAATTGCGTTGTCGCGGCGGGAAGCGAGTTATTTAAAACCGTTGTCGATTGAACGATTACCGAATGAAATTGTGCCAATTGTCCATGAAATCAACACGCTGTTTGTGCAGCTCGAACAGGCTTTTGAGCATGAACGTCAATTCACCGCCGATGCCGCGCACGAATTACGCACGCCGTTGGCGGGTTTATTGACACAAGCGCAAGTAGCGTTGCGAACGGCGGACGAAACAGTGCGAAATCAAGCCTTGAAACGGATTGAACAAGCGGTTTATCGCATGACGTATTTGGTGCAGCAATTATTGACGTTTTCGCGCATCGATTCCAATACCGAATATTTGGCAAAAACCGTGACGCAAGTTGATCAAGAAATTGTGCAAGTGATTACGGAACTTGATTCGGAAGCCTATAAAAAGCGCATTCACGTTGAATTTATTGCCGAAAAAGTGGTGCCGATTATGGCGAACACATTATTGATTAACATTTTGTTGCGAAATATTATTGATAACGCCATTAAATACACGCCGTTGCGCGGCAATATCAAAGTGAGTTTGGTGGGTACCGAAACAGCGTTGATTTTTTGCGTGGAAGATTCCGGCCCTGGCATTGCACCGGATCAATATGAAAATTCGTTAAAACGCTTTCATCGGTGCGTCGAAACCGCTCACACCGCGCACGGTACGGGTTTGGGATTTTCAATTGTGCAACGAATAGCCGCTAATCATCATGCCGAATTAGCGTTAGGTGAATCTGAATTGGGCGGTTTGAAAGTCAAAGTGACGTTTATCTTGCCAGAGTCTCCCGCCGTTAAAAAACACGCTCGAAAATTGAAGTTTTTTTAAATATCACACCACAAAACAGCCACCACTGCCGTACTAATAGCCAATTGAAAAATAATAACTAAAAGGGTTTTTAGAGCTATCCAATTTTGCATTTTGCCGGCTTAATTTCGTCCCAAAAAGCATTATAGCACCAGTCTATTTTTCTAATCTTGGATAGCATGCCTTCGCCAAATATGACATACTTATTTTGGCTTAAAAACCAGTAAAATTTATCACAGTACAGCTTTGAATTTTCATTTTCATTTTCATTTAGAGGATAAAAAATGTTCCAAAATATCGTTCCAATTACACTAGATCAACACCGCGATAAAAAAATTAAACCGATTACGAATTTTGATTTTGCGAAAAACTTCAATTTAGCATCGATTATGGTGCATGAATTTTCGCGGGCATCATCAACGTATCCGATTGTATTTTTGGAAGACAAAGAACGTGATGAATTTCGTCCTGTCGTTTTGTTAGGTTTGGAAACAGGCACAAATTTATTTGTGAAAGAAGGAAAATGGGATGCGTCTTACATTCCAGCCATCATTCGCCGTTATCCGTTTGCATTAGCAAGAATTGATGAAACGGAAGAACGCTATACCGTTTGCCTCGATAACGACAGCGATTTAATCAGCGATGATGAAGGTTTAGCGTTGTTCAACGACCAAGGCGAACCTGAAGAAATGATGGAACGTGTCAAACAGTATTTAAGTGAATTGCAACAAATGGAACGCTTCACACAAGATTTTTGTCATTTTCTGGGTGAGCATAATTTGTTCACGCCGTTAAATATGAAAGTCCGTCAAGGCGACGAAATTAAAGATATTACCGGCTGTTATGTTATTAACGAAGAACGTTTGAACGGCTTTTCAAATGACACATTTTTACGCATTCGAGAAAAGAATTTTTTACCCCCCATTTACGCGCATTTGGTTTCACTCGCGCAAATTGAACGTTTGTTAAAACTCGATGAGGATGACAAAGGTGTGAGTTCGGATAATGGCGTGGATCAGTTTGCTGACATCGAAAATATGAACAAAAAACTTCATTAAGAATGTTGTATTTTAGGCGCGACTACTCGCGCCTAATTTTAGGTATCGAAAGTAGATTTACATAACAAAATGGATGAAGTGCAATGAAAAAGTCGAAGATTTTACGAGCAATTAGAAAAGAGTTGTTCAAAGTTGAAAATCTTGAATCACGAATTTTACTTTCAGCAGACCCCGTGCTTGGAACACTTCATGAGAGTTTTATTCCAGAAAATAATCCGCAACAACAAACCCTCGATTTACTTAGACAGCAAGTTTTCAGCTCCAGCGCAAAACAAATACCCGCTGAAAATATCGCCCTGCAAAAAAATACTGTTTCAAAATCCCTGGCGTTAAGTGTTGATACATTAGCGAGTTTTGAAATTCAAAATTTAAAAAGTTTTTCTCAAACCGTAAAAAATACGCTAGAAATTCAAATCGGTGGCACAGAAGCAGGGAAAACCTATGACCAGTTAAACGTTTCGGGTGCCGTAAATTTAGCGGGAACGTTGTCGATTTCACAGTTTAATTTTCAACCCAAAATTGGTGATACATTCGATATTTTAAAATTCGATTCCATCACCGGCAGTTTTGATAATGCTGTTGGATTGTACGGTTTTAACAGTGATTATTATTTTGACATTGTGCAAACACCACACAGTTTGCAATTAGTCACCAAAGAATTTGTTATAGGTGATGGCTTTAATTTGTTGGGGAATGATTCAGCAAAAAATGACGCGCTTGGACAATTGTTTAATTACGATTATTTCAGTAAAGCGGCAAAAACCGTTGAATTGGACGGTTCTGTAAATTTAGGCAGCAGTTTAAATGTATCCGGACACATTTCATTTGGTCTACAAAATACCAACACAAATTACACATTAAGTGATAACAGCAAAGTTGCTGCCGAAACTTGGATTTTATCTGCGCGTGATGCCCAAGGTTTTTTGGGTTTAAATGGCGGTGAATTGAGTGCAGAAGCTAAAGGTTTATTATTCAATAAAGTCGATTTAGGACTGGCATTCATCAATCCTGTTGATAATGCCGACGACAGAAGTTGGGTTATGGCAAAAGGTTCGATGGGCGGATTATCGTTCAATGCGCTACCCGAATTGAGTGTTTCAGCAAGTGATTTAACACTCGATTTCAGTGAAGGTTTAGGCGTAAATAAAACAAAAAATGTAAATCAAACCATTTTAAATTTGGTCGCAACGCCAATCGTAGTGACAGATTCTGTCGGTGAATTAGCGAAATTTAATGACGATGGAAAATTGGGCGAACGACTGCAAATTGGCGGCAGTGCCGAATTAAAAATTAGTGAATTCAATGTTGCTGGTAATTTCTGGTTTTCAAAAGACAATCAAATTATTCAAGCGGTTGCAACCGATGTAACCGCAAATTTAACTGCTGCAAACACCACAATTGGACTTGAAAAAGGCACGTTAGGTTTGTTGATAAGTGACAAAGGTACAGCCTTAGAAGCAAGTGGCGCATTGCTAATTGAAAGTGGAGATTTCGCCTCATCAAAAGCCGATGCGGTAACAGTACGTTTGAATACTAGTGATGTCGATTATTCAAAACGTGCAATTAAATTTGCAGGAAATTCTTACACATTTGGCGATTTAAAAGCCTCCAAAACATTACAAGAAATCAGCATAACTAGTTTAACCACACAAATTGCAAATACGTTTACAATTTCTGGTGGTATTTCAGTTGTTAAAAACAAAACAGAACTTCAATTTATTGGCAAAAATGCGTCCGTCATGATGACATCAGGCGATTATAAAATTGGGGTTTCAGAAACGAATTTCGGTTTAGTCGTTGGCGAAAAAGGAAAAGCCTTAGAAGCAAAAGGAAAATTGGTTGCTCAATTTGGCGATACGGCAAATTTATCAGCCGAAAAAGTGACGGTTCGATGGAATCAAACGGGGGTTAGCTTCACAAAAACTACCTTAACTAGCTCAGAAAATAGTTATCAATTTGTTGATTTACCCGCCTCAAAAACGCTGCAAGAAATCAAAATTGAAAATGGAAATATAACAGTTGCAGATAGTTTTAAGGCAACAGGAAATTTTACATTTTATAAAAACCAATCAAAAGTTCAATTATCAAATGGCAAGAGTGTTGATGTTGATGTTTTAACATTGGGCGGCTCAAATTTAGAGGCTTTTTTCGGCATAAATAACAATGAAAAATCGGCATTAGGTTTGACGTTAGGCAGTACAAATTTGGCTTTAGCATTATTTTCAGAACGAGTACAAATCGCGCCAAGAAAATGGACATCGTTAAAAGCAGATTCTGAAAAAGTTGCGTTAATTGGCACCACCGATATTGAATTGAAAGCTAAAAAAATCACGGTTGAACTAAACCTTGAAGATAAAAAAACCAAAACGGTGGTCGATTTCAAAACG
>SESB01002105.1_pt1 | contig 12011 bp, 7 predicted proteins | sample 3171441 | NCBI WGS metagenome assembly SESB01 (sample SAMN06051867, study PRJNA518727) | freshwater metagenome | biome: subpolar coniferous forest; feature: holomictic lake; material: water; isolation source: holomictic Lake 227, 6 m depth | place: Canada: near Kenora, Ontario | collected 2014-07-08...
TGTGAAAATATTCTCGTGGGTATTTCAGCTATCAATTTTCAAAAGTAAGTACAAAGATGAATCTACCTTTTGTATGGTTTTACACGAAGGGTAAATTGATTTTCATGAGGTAAGAGGCTTAGGGAATGAAGCAAAGAAAATGCGCCGACAGTAAAAATGCTACAGCAAATCACCTTTTTTCTTATATTACCGGAAGTTTCCAAGGTTCACGATAGCTGGGAAGCAAGTATTTGTTGGCTTCAGCGTCATTGGTAAACCTGGCTCCATCCCAAACCAGCTTTTTGCCCGATCGGTAGGCAATGTTTCCGAGGTGGGAGAATTTGGCAATGTGCGCACCGATTTCGACACTTGCATTGGTATTTGGATTTCTGGTTTTCATGCACTCCAGAAAATTATGCACATGATTTTTCAATCCCTCGTCGGTACCTTTTTGAAGGGTAACAGCTTCCATCCTCTTTTCACGATTGACAATTTCTGGAATTACTTCCCAGCCATTGCGATCAACCACTAAAGTTCCGTTTTCGCCGACAAACCCCAAACCGTGGTTGCGACCATACGCACCATCGTTGATGCCGATGGCATGGTCCCACATGACATTGAATCCATCGAATTCATAGATGGTTTGCAAGCTATCCGGAGTTTCACAGGCATCAGTCGGGTAACCATATTTTCCACCCATCGCCATAATGGACTTAGGCGTAGTCACATCCATTCCGAAAAGGGCATAATCAAGCAAGTGTACTCCCCAGTCAGTCATCAGTCCACCCGCATAATCCCAAAACCAGCGGAAGGTAAAATGAAACCTGTTCCTGTTGAATGGCCTGTTGGTAGCCGGCCCCAGCCACATGTCGTAATCAACCCCTGCCGGTACAGGTTCATCGGCGAGCACCGGGATGGAAGGACACCATCCCTGGTAAGAAAAGACACGAACCAGCCTGATTTTTCCCAGTTGGCCTGAGCGAATGAAGTCGACCGCTTTTAGCCAATGAGGATCACTTCTTTGCCACTGACCAACCTGAACCACTCGTTTGTATTTCTGAGCGGCTTGTACCATCAGGTTGCACTCTTCGATGCTGTTTCCCAGCGGTTTTTCGCAGTATACGTCTTTGCCGGCTTCGCAGGCAGCAATCATGATCAGACAGTGCCAATGGTCCGGAGTTCCTATGATCACCGTATCAATATCTTTGTTTTCAATTAGTTTGCGCCAATCTTTGTAGAGATACATCGGCTTTTTACCCCTGATTTTTTCTACATCTGAGGCGCGTCTGTTGAGAACAGATTCATCAATATCGCACAAAGCGATGCACTCGACCTGAGGATTGCCAAGGAAGGCTGTTAAGTCACTGAATCCCATTCCGTTGCAGCCGACTAAACCGACTTTTATCTTGTCGCTGGGGGCACAGGAAGCCATTGTTCCAGAAAAGGATGATGCAAGACCAATTCCTGCAGTGGCTGTTCCACTGGTTTTTAAAAAATCTCTCCTGTTTGCCATGGATATAGTTTTGAAAAGTATGACCTTTAAATCTGAACCGAGTGGTTCAAGTTTTTTTAAGACAGTTCTAAGGCCTGTTCCGCTTATTTGCCACCGTTGATCATTCCTGAAACGATGCCTTTTGCCTTTCCCAGATCGCCCAGAATGACACCTGCCAGATGAAAAAAGACAAATGCATAGATGACATACTGGACAAAGCCATGAATTTCCTTGATGGTATGCCTGGTTGGTCCGGTGATTCCCAGATCACCCCCAAAGGCAATGAGCATGCCGGTGATGACCATGATCAGTAATATCATGTAAAAAAGGATATAACTGTACTTGACGATCAGGTAATGCCTTTCTTCCAATTTGTCTTTGGGTGCCTGTAAATAGGAGAGGAGTGTTTTCTTGATGCGGGTTTGCATTTTCTCCTCCTTGGCTTGTCTAATCTCAATGATGATCCTGGAAAGAAGAAGGAAGGTGAGGGCATATCCCAGCAGTTTATGAATGTCCCACATCTTGTCGTCGTACATGTGCGCAACGGCGAACGACTGTTTGTCATCGACTGTAATTCCCTTTTCCTTCAATATGTTCTGAACAACCGGAACATTCTTTCTCGGATTCAATACCGTTGAGGCCATCAAAACAGTGAGGATCAAAGATGTGATGACTAAAAAAGTGAGCCAGTGCCAAATGCGAATGGCAGTAGAATTTTTCTGAATGAAGATGGAGATTTCTTCCGGTGACGAGGCAATGTTCTTTTCCATAAGCTGCTTGGTGCTTGTTATACCTGAATTCTGAATTTAATTGCGAAGGATTCTTATGATCCCATAATGATCACAAAATAAGAAAAATATCATTATCCGGTGCTTCAAAGTGAAGTCAACAATCCCGTGAAACGGAATTGCTGACTTGGTGGCTTTTTTCTTCAACGGAAGATAGCCTGATGATTTATTTCTTCACCGGACTTATCTTGAATGAATAGCTGTAGTTCGTATACCTGAGACGGTATTGCTCTAACGGCCACTGGCTCCAGCTGTCGATGCCACCGACTCCTGTTTGCTTGTAGTCGATGTGCAGTTGGGTTTGCGGACGGGGAACCAACTCGCCTGAGTGATGCTGATGTTTCTGGTCGCCATCATCGAGGTCTGCATCAAAATAGTGCAGCGCGCTCATACTTAGCAGAGAATCAGATTCAATTTTTAGTCCGTAGCCTTTGGTATTGAAGATTTTGAACCAGCGAATATCCGTGTGGTTGCCATTCTCCTGTGGGCGTATGTACGGATAGAACTGGCTTTTCACACTTTGCCTGTATATCCCCACGTTGGAAGCATATTTTCGGTCCTGGTAATTTTCAACGGGTCCGCGGCCATAATATTCAATAGTTTCAAATCCTTCTGGCAGTATCCAGTTCATCCCAAAACGAGGCAGTATCTGAACGGTTTTAGAATCGTCCACCAGCAGTTGCTGGGCGACTACCATTTCACCGCTGGCCTGGACCGTATATTTTATCATGATTCTGGCAAAAACTCCCGGTAGGGAATAGACCACTGTTACTTTTGCCAGCCCGACTGAATCCTTCGCGGTAATTTGTTCCAGTTTCAAGTCTGATTGAGCTATTTTCCAGTCTTTCAGCTTTTTATTGAGTCCTGCCCCCATGTCATTGTCGCTTGGCGCCCTCCAGAAAGCCGGCCGGACACTCATTGCCGCATCGATATAGCTGTGTTTGCCGACTTCATACCTGGAAATCATTCCGGTACTTTTGCTGAATTCGAGGATCAGGTCGGATGAACCGATGGTCCAGGAAGATGCTGTTTCTGCCAGTTTAACCTTACCGGCAGCATTGATTTTACCGTATGAAACATATTTTCCTGACAATGGTAATTGTTCGTCGGCCACTGTAAACCCGGCAGGGACAAGCAGACGATCCGTCTTTTGCTTGTAGACGATGTTGAGGAATGCCTCCCCTTCGGCAGTCGGTTTTACAGGAATTTTAAATTCAGTTGTAGCATGAGCCTTCACGTCCAGCTTTTCGATTTTACCTGTTTGTTTCACCTGTCCATTGACTGTGACATTCCACTCCAGTGAGACATCCGACAAGTCGGAGAAGAAATTTTCATTGTAAACCGCAATGGTGTTCGGATTGATCAGGGTGGTGTGAATGTTTTGGTATACTTTCTTCATTTCCCAGGCATGGGGATTTGGGTTGCGGTTGGGATAGAAGATTCCGTTGCAAAGGAAATTGTTGTCGGAGGGAAGGTTCTTGCCGTAATCTCCGCCATAGGCATAAATGGTATCTCCTTTGTCTGTGATTTTCTGCAATCCCTGGTCAACGAAATCCCAGATAAATCCACCCTGAAAATGCCTGGGGTTACCTCTGATAATGTCCCAGTAATCTTTGAAATTACCCAGTGAATTACCCATGGCATGCGCATATTCGCACATGATAAATGGTTTTTCAGGAGCCTCATTCTTTTTTGCATATTCTACCATGCTGCCCGGTGTAGGATACATCGGATTGACGATATCGGTATTGAACTCGGTCGCATAGTTGGAATATTTGGCTACAGCCCTTTCGTACTGAACCGGACGGGAGAGATCCTTTCCTTTCAGCCACAGGTAACATTCGTAAAAGTTATAACCGTTCCCGGCCTCGTTGCCAAGGCTCCAGGTGATGATGGAAGCATGGTTTTTGTCCCGCTCATACATGCGCTGAACCCGCGCCATGTGGGCGTCTTTCCAGGAGGGTTTGTTGGCAAGTGTGACTGTAATGTCGTATCCAATTCCGTGCGATTCGTTGTTGGCTTCGTCGACTACATAGATCCCGTACTGGTCGCACAACTGGTACCAATATTCGTCGTCGGGATAATGGCAGGTACGGACCGCGTTGATGTTGAACTGCTTGAATAATTTGACATCCCGCAACATGGCTTCTTTGGAGATGGCTTGACCGGTAACAGGATCGGTCTCGTGGCGGTTCGCCCCTTTGATCAGTACCGGTTGGCCGTTGACCAAAAGCAATCCGTCCCGGATCAGGACTTCCCTGAAGCCAACCAGTTGTGGAATCGCTTCGGTTATTTTTCCAGTATTGTCAGTGAAAGTCAGGATCAGTTGATATAGGTTCGGTTCTTCAGCAGACCAGAGTTTCGGTGTTGTAACCGGAATGGTGACCGATTTTTCAGATTCATTGCTGAAGGCGATTTCAGAGGTGGCCATGACTTTCTCGCCGTCCAACAGTTTTGCCATCACTTTCGCGACAGATTTGTTATTCAGTTTGACGGTCAGATCGAGATTGGCATTCTTGTAATTGGCATCCAATCTGGTGTTGATGGCATAATCACTGATATGGGTTAATTCGCGTTTCACCAGATAGCAATCGCGCGTGATACCGCTTACCCGCCAGAAATCCTGGCCTTCGAGATAGGTTCCGTCGCACCAACGCATAACTTTCAGCACGATCAGATTTTTGCCGGCTACCAATGCAGTAGAAAGGTCGAACTCAGAAGGCAGTTTCCCATCTTCCCCGTATCCGATGTATTTGCCGTTCACCCAAACCATCAGGTTCGATTTGGCAGCACCGATATGCAATGTGATATTTTTGCCTGTCCAGTTTTGGGGCAGGTCGATTTCGCGCCTGTAAATCCCGGTAGGGTCATAGCTCAATGGAACAACCGGCGGATTGGGTTTCTGAAGATAGGAAAACTCATACCCGATGTTGACATAAATCGGATATCCGTAATTGTTGATTTCCCAGGTGGCGGGTACTTTGAAATTGTCCCATCCGGTATCTTTGAAGGAAGGTAAAGTTGCATTTTCGGGAACATCGGCGGGTTTCTCATACCATTTGAATTTCCAGGTACCATTTAAATTCAGGTTGTTTTCGGAGCTTTCCCATTGGTCTTTGATGGCCTCATTTTCATTCGGGTAGATGAAAAAACTGGCATGCATGGGAAGACGGTTCTCTTCATTTTTTGTCTCATCCAACCAGAAAGGCCGGTCGTTTTGTTTCTGGGCTTGAGCAGTCTGGTTTGAAATGAGGCTTATGAAAAGAAGCAAGCCACAGATAAAAAGAGATTTTGTCATTTTTTTCATGATAAGTTATTCAGATCAATATTTGGTTCTTGCCATGGCCCAACTCGATGGCCTGTGCAGTAAATTTTCCATTTCGAAATTAACGCTAAATTTTCCATTTCCAATTCATCCCAACAACATCCTTTTTAAACTGGGAGAATTGTACTTCCTGTTTCTTTGGGATTTTCCATTTGCCGGATTTTCAGTCTTCAACTTCGCAGATATAGAGCCAACCTTTTGCCCCAAACGTAGACAACAGAGAGCAACATCCTCGGAAAGATCAATATCCAGAGGCTGTACCCCATGGAAGCAAAGAGGAGCGTATCCTCCAGGATTGAGTGGGAAACGGCGATATGGGTGTTTAGCAGATCGGCATCTTCCTTCACCAGATGGCCTTCTTCGGATTGGCTGATCATGATCGCACCGCCGTAGGAAAGTCCGAGCGTATAAGCGACCATCCACAGAAAGCCCGTACTTGGGGGAAGGCCCATGATCCGGAGCAGTGGAGCAAAAGGCATCAATATCCATTTGATAAGGTTGAATTCATTCAGGATTTTTTGCAGGATCAACAACAAATTGACCAGCACAACGATCTTCAGGGTCGTGATCCCGATCGCTTTTGACCATTCTTTCAGTGCAGGAACAAAATCGATTGATTTTCGGATCATCATTCCGTGGTGGTCTGCCATTTCACCGGGAAGGAATTGATTCAGCAATATGGCGGCGATGATGCTTGCCGAAAGGCGGATCAAAACCATATGCCAGGGCTTGGAGCCGGTCTTTTTCTGAATGGCGGTTTCCACAATCAGGGCGTGAGAAATCAGGCACATTACCGCCAGGATGGTCCCTTCGCGGTAGCCGGTCCCCAATGTGGTCATCACAATGATGGCCGAATAGATATTGGTGAAGATGCTGGTAATGATGACGATGGATGCCTCTCCCGACAGCCCGGCAAGTCTGAATAAAGGAGCCGCCCAACCTGCAAGGATGTCAAGCAATCCGGAATAATCAAGCAGGAATACGGCAAAGGAAACCGGAATGGTTATTTTCAGCAGCCAGAGGGCGGTCCTGGTTCCCTGAGGCAGGGCTGAACGGACGCAATCCGATACTCTTACTGAAACATCCCGAAAAGAATTGTTACGCATGGGTAGGAACAAAGTAGATCAGGATTTTGCTCCCACAAAATAATGTTTGGTGTCGGCAAAAAGGATGTTGAAAGTGGTGAGAGATCCGTAAATTCGGGTGATGTACTGCTGCATATTTACCTTTTCCTCGTCTGTCAAACCCGGATGACTGTTGATGTTTTGTTCCAGTACCCTGAGTCTGTCTCTCAGCATGACAATTTTATGGAAGAAGCCTTCGATTGGAATCTCTTTTGGTTTCAATGAAAGGTTGGCCGGCTGAAGCAGCATGTTCCCGCCCTTCCACTTATCGCCGATGGGAACTATTTCCTGCAAGGCGCTCTGCTCCTCAAGCACGTAACGAAGCACTTTTTCCACTTCGGCGAGGGTCAGCGAATTTTTCGGCTTCTCTGCCGGAGTCTCTTTCACCTCCAGGTCTTCGTTGCGCTTGGTGAGTTCAATTTTCCCTCCATGTTCGAAAAATATTTCGTAGGATGTGATTTTATTTTTACTGATGATCCCTTCTCCGTATCTGGGATGTTCTACGCGGGTTCCGACTGCCAGTTCTTCCATGGGTAATTGATTTTTTGTGAAGGTAAAGTTAAAAGAAAAAATTAGGGGAGATGGTGTGGAACAAACAGATATTCCGAATAATTAATACCAAATCGCAGTGGATAATGAATGTTTTTTGTGTGGTTCTATCCTGACTGACAATTTGAGTTGTTTTTGAAATGATACATAGTCATGGTGAGTGGGTTGGATTGGATGAGAAAGATGATTTGACTGTGTTTTGACAGATTCCATCCATCAATTTATCCCAGTCACTTATTGACACTCTTGGTCCAGGGGTGATTCAAATTGGAAACGAGCACCATTGTAACGTGATTATTCAGTTTGCTCCTTGCTTCTCCTGGCAACTTTATTTTGTTCCAGTCCATCTTACAGCAAAACCAACAATCAGTTTCATGGAAAAGACCGCCAGAAGGATCAAAGCCATTAGGTCTAAATTAAATATCAAAAGCAACATCAGATTAAAAACAAGTAATGCAGCAGAAACAATGCGTTGATTGGACAAGCCTGATATGGCATTAACGATGGAAGCGAAAATTAATGTTGTTCCACCAATGAATAGTATTCCAGTCATTTTTGGAAAAATGATCCACAATAAAACCGGATGGATAATGTGAGTGAAAATGAATATCCACCGGGTTTTCGGTCGTTTGGCATAATATTCGGAAGTGCTCTGTGTCATATTTGCCACAACCCCACCTCCTAAGTCTGCAGCTATTCCTGCAAGTAGCCATCGATGCAAGCCACTTTGGAATTCAGGACCATGGAAGAAGAAAAATAGGCCCAAGGCGATCCCGGTGAAATAAACAAGAAATATTGAAAACACAGTGGTTTCCTCACCATGTAGTTCTTGAAGAAATCCAGGAATTTTTATTTTCATTGGCATCACTCAAATGGTTATTCAATCCCTTTCCAGGTAAGTGTTAACATGCCGCATATCGCAAATGTATTTTTAGCAGCCGGCATTTTATACCATTGAATCAATCAAGACCAATTTTGTTTTAGACAGGCGAATAGATTAAATGATGAGGTGCAAATCAATGGTACTCAGAAATTGAACGATATCCAATGGCTTTGTTAAATAGTCCATTGCCCCGGCTTTCATCAATCTTTCTACCTGATACGGCATGGCGTCGGCACTGATGATGATTACCGGAATCGCTTTAGTGTTGGCGTCTGCCAATAATTGTTCCAATACTTCGATCCCCTGCACATCGGGCAAATCTAGATCGAGCAGTATTAAGCCGGGTTTATGCTCTTTGGCCAGTTTTATGGTTTGTTTTCCGTAAATGGAAGTTATAAGATGGATTTTAGGACGATGTTCCTCCATGATTTCGGCAACCAGATCGATGTTCGAAAAATTGTCTTCGATGTACAAGATAGTTGAGACTTGTTTAATTTTCGACACCACAGGAACTGACGAGTCGTAGGAGTGCCTGATGTCTGGCAGGGAATTTTCGGTGATCGGCAGTTCGATCCAGAAGGTACTCCCGGTGCCAACCTCGCTCTCAACCCCTACCGTGCCGCCCATGGCTTCAGTAAGTTTTTTTACCACCATCAGACCCAGCCCGGTACCTTCGGTTTCGGTTTTATTTGCTTCCAGGCGCTCAAAAGGCTGGAAAAGTTTTCCGATATCTTCGGGACTAATTCCGGTACCTTTATCGCGGATTGAAATTCTAATAGGGGTGAAGCCTAGCTCATTGGCTGGTTGCAGTGCTGTTTGAATTGTTACTGAACCCCCTTCGCTGTTGTATTTTATGGCATTGCTGAGCAGATTGATCAATACCTGTTTTAACCGGAGCCTGTCGGCCAGCGCAAAAAGGCTGTTTCCCGGCGAATCAACAAGTTTGATTGATACTTTTCTTTTGTTTGCTGCAACTTGTATGCTCTCGGTTATTTCATTGATAATGGAGGCCAATAGAACGGGTTCCTGCGTCAGTATTTGTTTTCCTGCTTCAATACCCGAAATGTCAAGAACCTCGTTGATAAGGTTAAGCAAATGCCTGCCGTTGTTCAGAATATGGTTTACGCCTTTCGCTTGTTTCGGGGTCAACTCAGCCATCTGCATTAACTGGGCAAATCCAAGTATCGAATTCATGGGGGTGCGTAGTTCGTGGCTCATGCGCGAAAGGAATTCGCTTTTGGCCTGGTTTGCCTTTTCCGCTTCGCTTTTTGCTTTGATAAGGGCTTCTTCGGCTTGTTTGCGCTGAGTGATATCACTTAAAGAAGTAACTCGAACATTTCTTCCTTTATAATACATCATCCTGCCGCTTAGCATGCAAGGAAAGGTTGTGCCGTCTTTTCTTAAGGCAGTTACTTCGTAAGGTTCTTCACGGCCGGCAAGCATGTTTTCCATTACGATTATTCTATCCTCTTCCACAATCCATTCTGTTCCATACCTTCCAATCGCCTCCTCGTTGGTGTAACCGAATATTTTCTCAGCCATCAGGTTTTGCTCAATACAAATACCCTTTTCGGAGAAGAATATTGAATCAAATGCAGCTTCACTTAACCCGCGATGCCTCTCTGTACTTTCTTTGAGATCGTCCTCAACCTGCCTTCTTTCAGTGATGTCTGAAATGTAGCCATGCCACAGGATCGTTCCATCTGCTTCGGTTTGTGGCTGAGCATTGCCCAATAACCAGCGCACCGTGCCATCATCGAACATCACCCGATACTCTTGCTGCCATAACGTTTGGTTGATTGCGGAGGTCTGAATTGAAGCAACCAGGTCATCGGAATCTTCGGGGTGAATTTTTGAAAATACACTGGAAGCGTCTTGAATTACTGCTCCCGGGCTGACCCGGTAAATGTCACGGATGCCTTCACTTGAAAATGGGAAACAGGAGGAGCCGTTGGGGTTCATCTGGAATTGGTACACAACGCCTGGCACACGGTCGGCAATCTTTTCCAACCGGCCCAAGGCTTCCTTATATTGTGCAGATCTCTTATTGACCTTTAGTTCGAGGTTGGTATTGAGTTCAATAATTTCCATTTCTGCTTGTTTCCGCTGAGTCACATCAAGAACAAAAACGGATATGCCAACAATGTTTCCTTCGTCATCATTGACCGGATTATAATAATTATCGTAATAAATTCTGGAAAGCTCTTTGTCGCCATATTCTTCTGTCAATATGAAAAAATCCCCATTAAAAGCCCTGTCAAAATTATTCTTAGCCTTTCCCCGGTCTTCCGGATTCGAAATTAAATCAAGAATGTTCATCCCAATTTGGATATCAACACCCCAAATTTTTCTCATTGTTTCTTGGTGAGACACTGAAAATTTTGTGTAACAATAGTTTTTATCGATTGAAAATATGACGATTGTAATTGGGCTTTCTAAGATTGATTGCAGAAATATCAAATCTTTACGATACTTTTCTTCGCTTGCTTTCAGTGCTGTTTCTGCCTGTCTGCGTTCAGTAATATCCCTGAAAAACCCAAGTAATTGGGTCCTCCCATTTAATGAAATAAGCGCCCCACTGATATCGGCATAAAAAATTTCGCCGTTCTCTTTGAGACATTGAATATTTTCGGCAAGCGACTTTTCCCCGTGCAACATACTTTCAAACTCTGCCAGGATATGCGCGAAAGAATCCTGCGGATGAATGGCGGAAATACTCATCGTTTTGAATTGTTCCTCCGTATAACCGAATAGATTGCATTGAGCCGCATTGGCATAGGTAATCATTTTTGATTCCGCATCGGCAATCAATATTCCATCGTGACTTCCCTGAAAAATGGCGTGGTATCTCTCTTCTGAAGCCTGAAGTCTTTGCTGGGCATGCTTTCGTTCTGTAATATTTTCTTGCATCAGAATTATTTGCTCCGGTATTCCATTGCCGTCAGCCAATGAGAATCCGGTCGCTTTGATCGCAACCTGATGGTCAGGAAAGGATGGATCAACCTCATGGGCATTGAAGGATGAATCAGGAAAGAAAACAACTTCGCCGTTTTTAATGCGATCGAACAATGCTCCAAATCCTTGCTGTACTAATTGAGGATCCTGAAATAATGAATATCCCGGGGGGACAGCAGCGCCAAAAAGATCAAGATGAGCTGAATTGGTATTAATCGTATAGCCATCCATATCCAGGATTTGAATTGATATCGGATTTTTATCGATGATGTCCTGTACCTTTTTTTCTGCAAGCCTGCGTTCGGTAATGTCAACCGCGGTGACCATGCACTGCCTCCCATTTTCGGTAGAAATACCCGAAAGCAGGACAAACAAGGACTGATTGCCGGAGGTCGTCAGGTTTACTTCGCAGGTTTGCTTTGTTTTGTTTTTTAATGATTTTTCCAAAAAGAGTTTGAAAACCGCCTGAGTATCACTGGAAACAAATAAATGGAATGGTTGGTTGATTAAATGAGAACGTTCCTTACCAAGCATGATCGCCCCGGTGAGGTTTAACTCATCAATTTCGCCTTTTCGCGATAGTACAAAGAAGCCGGAAGGAGCCAAATCGTAAAATCCCATAAACCTGTCATTGGCAGTTTCAGCCACATCCCTTGCATTCATGAGTTCTTCATTCTGCAATTCCAGCTCAATCTGGTGCACCTGGAGTTCGTGTATAAGCCTTAGTGATTCTGCTTCAGAGATGTACGAATCTGTGATTGGTTGTTTCATTTTCAGAAGCTCTTCTGCCTTTTGACGAAGGAGTGTCCGATTATCTTCTTGGCTAGATTTCATTTTTTTCATTTTTTCATTTGCAGATGGAATACCTACCTAATCATTTTTGTTTAGGGCTGATATTACCAGATGGGTATTTCAT
>SESB01002107.1_pt1 | contig 12004 bp, 10 predicted proteins | sample 3171441 | NCBI WGS metagenome assembly SESB01 (sample SAMN06051867, study PRJNA518727) | freshwater metagenome | biome: subpolar coniferous forest; feature: holomictic lake; material: water; isolation source: holomictic Lake 227, 6 m depth | place: Canada: near Kenora, Ontario | collected...
TCGAGAAATTTCGTCCGCGCTTTGAAGCCACAGGTCGATGGGATGATCACTATTTTAATTGCGCTGTCGAAGTGGATGGTGTCGTCGTTGGCGAAGTTCAGGCACGCCATTGCCCCAAGTCGATGCCTCCCGGTACGGCTGAGATGGGCTTGGATTTGCTGCCAGAATTTCGTGGAAAAGGATTGGGCACCAGGATTTTAAGTGTCCTTGCCCACCAACTCTTCGCTGAGGGCTATCACCGCCTGGCCGGTTCGACGGATGTCACCAACATTGCGATGCAACGTGCATTTGATAAGGCTGGTTGGAAATATGAAGGCACTCAGCGCCACTTAATGCCCGAGGGCGAAGACTTGCCGCACGACTACCGGATGTATGCGATAACCAAGTTCGACGAAATTCCTGCCGTCTCCGCGGAATAACGAGAGCGGGGGAGTTGTTTAAGTAGTTGAAAGTTCAACTACTTTGATGATAAGGTGAGGCTCATGACAACGAAGATGCCCGCTCTCTATATAGGCCACGGTGCTCCACCCTTGCTTGAGGATGAGATCTGGAGCGGCGAACTTGCAGAATGGTCTTCCCACCTGGCTAAACCCAGCGCGATTTTGGTTATCAGCGCTCACTGGGAATCTGCGCCACTAACGCTCGGCGCGACCGATTCTGGCACTCCACTTATTTATGACTTTGGCGGGTTTGCACAACGCTATTACCAATTGCAATACCAAGCACCTGGTGCGCCAGAACTGGCCGCCCGAATCAAAGCCATGATGAATGAACCGGTCACAGAACAACCACGGCGCGGTTTAGATCACGGCGCTTACATTCCATTGATGAAGATGTATCCGAGCGCCGATATTCCGGTTCTTCAAATGTCGATTCCTACCCACGATCCTGAAAAACTTTTTGAAATAGGCAAGAAACTTGCGCCTCTTCGCGATGAAGGTGTCTTGATCATTGGCAGTGGATTCTTGACGCATGGCTTGCCCTTCTTGAAAGAATTTCGAATTGAAGCAACGCCACCAGGTTGGAGCACTGAATTCGATCTCTGGGCTAAGGATGTTCTGGAACGCGGCGCAGTCGATGAGCTAATGGATTACAAGCGGTTAGCGCCGGGTATGCCGTACGCACACCCCACCGTCGAACATTTTGCACCAATCTTTATTACCTTAGGTGCGGCCACAAATTCCGATGTTGCACCCGAAACTCAGATCGAGGGCTACTGGATGGGTCTGGCCAAGCGTTCTTTCCAAGTGGCCTAATAAAATTGAGTTAAACGTTATCGCGCTTGGAATAAAACCTTCCGAGAAAATCGGCCTTAAAGTCGAAGAATTGCCCATTCGTAATGGAATCTCTCATGCGATCGACCAGACGGACAATAAATCTTTCATTGTGAATTGTGGCCAAAGTTGCAGCCAAGATTTCTTTTGATCTAAAGAGATGATTGATGTATGCAGCGGTGTAATGAGCGCAGGTGTAGCAATCACAATTCTCATCAATGGGATTAAAGTCTCGGCGATAAGGTGCGTTGGAAATATTGACGCGGCCATGTTCAGTAAAGACCGCGCTGGTTCGTGCCTGCCGTGAAGGAGCAACGCAATCAAAAGTGTCGGCGCCATTTTCGACACCAACGAAGAGGTCATCCGGTTCGCCAATACCCAGGAGATGTCTTGGTTTATTCACGGGCAATTCTTCGGCTAGCCAGCTGATGATCGTTCCTAAATTGCCTTTATCTAGGGCGCCACCCATTCCAAAACCATCAAATTCAACATCGGCGCCATCAACCGAAACTTTCATCGAACCAAGATCGCGAGCGCCCTTTCGCCGGAGATCTTCGTACTGCGCACCCTGCAAAACTCCGAAGAGCGCTTGGTAAGGACGGTGGCCGCGTTCGATCGTGAGTTCGTGGTGAGCGACCAAACACCGTTCAGCCCAGAGACGAGTACGTTCCAGCGAGCGCTCCTGATATTTGCGGGTGTTATGCAAAGTGGTGCACTCGTCGAAAGCAAACATAATGTCGGCCCCTAGCTGGTGCTGAACCCTCATAGATATTTCTGGAGTAAAGCGATGCATTGATCCGTCGAGGTGAGACTTAAAAGTGACGCCATCATCGTCAACGTGGGCCAAGCGTTCTTTTTTATCTGCGATGACTTCATCGGACCGGAAGGTGTCTTCGTTCATGGCTATAACTTTTTTGAAACCCACGCCAAGGGAGAGGACCTGGAATCCGCCGCTATCGGTAAAGGTTGGTCCATCCCAGTTCATGAACTGGCCGAGCCCGCCTGCCTCATCGACGATATCTGGGCCGGGTTGTAAATAAAGATGATAGGCATTGGCCAAAAGCGCCTGAGCGCCCAAATCCTTCATGGATCCCGTTAATACCGACTTCACCGTGGCCTTAGTTCCTACAGGGATAAAGGCTGGAGTCTGGATTTCGCCGTGAGGTGTCCGAATCGTCCCGGTTCTACCGAGCGCGGTACTAGACGTGGTGGTGGCCAGTTCACTCCTTAGTTCAAAGGAAAATTGGCTCATAACCCCACTCTAATGGGCGGACTGGAGGTGGCTCTTCTGGTTATTACGCTTTGATAAACGATGGCTTTGAGAGCAACTTCATTGGCATTTTTAGTGAATTTTGGGCTACCTTTACCCTTCTTACCAGTGAGTACTGAGCGTTAAACGAAAAGGGGGAGCCAATTGGCTCAAACAGTCTTGACTGATGACGAAGCGGTTAGCAAAGTCGTTCTCAGAACCCCACGCCAAATTTCCTGGATGCGCTTTAAGCGCAATAAAGCCGCGGTAATTTCCGGTTGCGTCGCTCTCTTTTTTATTCTCTCCGCCTTCTTAGCCCCGCTGATCACGCGCCTCGTTGGCGTCAACCCAACATCGACCTATCCCGATGCGCTCACGCAATTCGGAATGCCGCAAGGTCCTTGGGGTGGCATCAGCTTGGCTCACCCACTGGGCGTTGAACCCGGTGCCGGGCGCGATCTTTTAGCACTTCTGCTTTACGGCTCTCGCATCTCCTTCACTGTTGCTTTGATTACCAGCGTGGCATCCATCGGTTTAGGAATGCTCATCGGAATCACGGCTGGTTATTTCCGCGGACGCGTCGATGCGATCATCGGACGTTTTTCGGATTTCATTTTGGCCTTTCCATCGACCTTTATGATCGTTGCGCTCTCTTTGCCGTTAGTTCAAAGAGTCGAATCCCTTCATATAGCCAAGGACAATGGCGCTCGCATTGTTGTCTTGATTGTCTTTTTTGTCGTCTTTGGTTGGCCAGGATTTGCCCGCCTGGTGCGCTCGCAAGCGCTCAGCATGCGTGAGCGTGACTTCGTCATGGCGGCGCAAGCGCTCGGCGCCTCCAACTGGCGCATCATTACCAAGGAGATTTTGCCGAATTTGTGGCCAACTGCCATCGTCTTCCTCTCGCTTTCGCTGCCGGGCTTCCTTTCGGCCGAGGCGACCTTCTCCTTCTTGGGTGTGGGCGTTCAAGCTCCCGCCGCTACCTGGGGCCTAGTGCTCTCCGATGCCGTGACCTACTGGCAGACCGACCCCGCATACCTCATTATTCCTAGCGCCATGCTGGTCATCATCGTCCTTGCTCTCAACCTCATGGGTGATGGCATTCGCGATGCTCTTGATCCCAAGGCGGATTCGCGTTAAATCTTTAGATTTGTGGACCCCCGTCTCAAATGTAAAGATTTGATTAAGAGTTGAGGAATATGTTCCAAACTGAGTATTACCAATCTAAGATGGCCGTACTAAATGTCCGAATCGCGCACCGCGGCTCGGAACAGACTAGAAATAAGGAGGACTGATGTCCGATAAGAATATGGCAGGCCTACGCCGTCGTATCATCGCAACAGCCGCCGCAGCTGCGCTCGCAGCAGGTGGACTGCTTGTTGGTGGAGCGACTGGCGCAAGTGCTGCTGCGAAATCTGGTGGCACGTTGTACATGGTCACCCACAACGGGCAATTTGCGCATGCTGACCCACAACGTAACTACACCGGTCAGGACATCGCATTCTTTAACACATATGTTTATCGCAACCTTGTTGTCTACAAGCCATCGGCCGGTCCATCCGGTTCCGGACTTGTTGCCGACCTTGCAACCAACACTGGTGTTCCAAGCAATAGCGCCAAGACCTGGACATTCACACTTCGCAAAGGCGTCAAGTGGGAAGATGGCTCAGCCATCACCTGCGCCGATGTTAAGTACGGTGTATCTCGTACCTTCGCAACTGATGTAATCACCGACGGACCTGCTTACGCATTGTCCATGTTGGATATTCCAACCAACAAAGATGGTTCATCGCAGTATGCAGGTCCTTACAAGAAGACCGGTCAGGCATTGTTCGACAAGGCAGTTTCTTGCTCTAAGGACAACATGACCATCACCTTCAAGTTGGGTCACTCTGTTTCTGACTTTAACTATGCTGCTTCATACCCAGCATTCGGTCCAGTCAAGCAATCCAAGGACACTGGGGACAAGTACGACCTCAAGCCAATGGCTTCTGGTCCATACAAGATCGCTAAGTACACCATCAATGGTGAAATGGACTTGGTCCGTAACGCTAACTGGAGCAAGGCAACTGACCCAGTTCGTCCTGCATACCCAGATAACGTAACTGTTCGTTTCGGTTTGGATTCCAACGTCATCGATCAGATCATGCTGACCGATTCCATTCCTAACACCGTAAACCTCGATGGTCTACAACCAGTTAACAACCAGAAGTTCTTTGCTGATCCACAATACTCAGCACGTCGTATGAACGTTAACGATCCATATGTTCGTTACTACGGCTTGAACTCTTCTCCTGGTCACCTTGACTGCTTGCTCGTCCGTAAGGCCTTCTTCTTTGCTTGGGATACTCAAGCCTTGATCGACCTTTCAGGTGGAGCTGTCTTCTACGGTGCTATCGGAGATAACCCAATCAAGCCAGTTCTTGGTTTGGATTACGCTCCTACAACTGGAAACACCCATGATGCCAACTTCAAGGCATCCGGTAATCCAGATTACGCAAAGAGCTTGTTGGCAGATGCAAAAACTGCTTGCCCAGCTACCTATGCAAAGGTCACCGGCGATGCTGGTCTGACCATCGACTTGCCTAACAACGCTACCCAACAGAAGGCATCGGTCTTGATCAAGGCTGCTCTCTCCAAGGCTGGCTTTAACGTCAAGTTCAACTTCATTCCTGGTGGCCAGTACTACCCAACAGTTCAAGACATCACCAAGCAAAATGATGCTTCTCGCGCTGGCTGGGGTGCTGACTGGGCTAACGCTTCAACCGTTATCCCTCCTCTATACACCAAGGATGGTGGCTTCGATCTATCAGGTAACTGGCTCGATCCTGTTTACGCTGGCTTCAAGGCCAAGGTAGATAAGGCTCTTGCAGAGACCAACCGTCCAAAGCAAGCAGCTATGTGGAAAGAACTTGCACAGTTTGCTATGGATCAGTACTGGATCAGCGTTCCAATCTTTACAAAGCAACAGCTTGACTGGGGCTCAAAGGTTGGCGGCGTAGCATTCTGGGATCCACAAGGAACCTTCTTGTTCCCAGCCTTGTACGTCAAGTAATAAGGCCTAGCACCAAAGATTCACTGATGATAAAAGGTGGCTCTCACGAGCCACCTTTTATCTGTGTCATTCAAAGTTAGATTGAGCAAGTTTCTTATTATGAAATCAAGATTGGGCTGGTGACTTGTAAGTGTTGAAATATGTGACCAAAAGGTTGGCTTACACCGCCGTGGTCTTGGTCCTGGTCAGTCTTGTTGTTTTCATTATTTTCAATTTTCTTCCTATAGATCCCGCCCGCTTAACCTGTGGCAAATCTTGTTTCCCGGCCCTCATTGAAGCTAACCGCCATCGATTGGGACTAGATGTTCCGTGGTGGGAGCAATGGTTCCGCTTCATGCATGGACTTTTTGCCGGTAGAAATTATGCCGAAGGTGCAGCAGCCCTTCATTGTGGCGCTCCTTCATTCGGGTATTCCTTTAATCAACACTCGTGTGTAACTTCCATTATTGGACAGGCTTTTCCAGTCACTTTCTCCTTGGCGGTCGGCTCTTTTGTTCTCTGGATCATCGTCGGAGTCAGCCTGGGTGTGGTCGCAGCTCGGTTTAAGGGAAGATTCCCAGATCGAATTGCAACCGCATTTGTTTTGGTCGGAACATCGTTGCCAACCTTTATCTCCGGAATTTTAATTTTGCTCTTCATCGCACTCAAGTTCAACTTATTGAACCCTATTGAAATGGGTATGTGGCACTCTCCATTCACCGATCCCTTTGGGTACTTTAAGGAATTTATTTTTCCTTGCATTACATTGGCGCTTGCATATGCAGCTACTTATACGCGATTTACGCGCTCCAATGTGATTGAAACTTCCAGCGAAGATTTTATTCGTACCGCTAAAGCCAAAGGCTTGAGCAACCGAGTCATCTTGCGCAAGCACACCCTGCGTGCGGCTCTCTCTCCCATTATTACTATTGCGGGTCTGGATTTTGCGGGTCTTTTGGGGGGCGCGATTATTACCGAAGGCATTTTCAACCTGCCTGGACTGGGTCGATTGTCGATCAAAGCCGTGCTTATCGATTATGACTTGCCTGTAATTTTGGCGACAACTCTTCTTGCTGCCGCTTTTGTAGTTATTGCAAATCTCTTGGTGGATATTGCATATGCCTACATCGATCCTCGAGTACGTGTGGGCTAAGGACTATGACAACTCCATTTCTAGAAGTTAAGAATCTCAACGTCAGTTTTCCTACTGAAGATGGCGAAGTTATGGCTTCGCAAGATATCTCCTTCAATGTGGCCCTAGGCGAAACCTTGGCGATTGTTGGTGAATCCGGTTCCGGAAAATCAGTCTCCAACCTGGCGGTCATGGGTTTGCACAACCGTGCCCGTACAAATATTTCAGGAGAGGCTTGGCTTAATCTGCCTTCCGGCCCTGTTGATGTCATCTCGGCACCTGAAGAGTCAGTCCGCCGATTGCGTGGAAAATCCATGGCGATGATCTTTCAAGATCCCATGTCGGCTTTGCATCCTTATTACTCCATTGGTGACCAGCTTTCAGAAGCCTGGCGTTTATATAACGAAGGTTCCAAGTCCGATGGGCTCAAACGTGCTGCGCAAATGTTGGATCTTGTGGGAATTCCGGACGCATCTCGTCGAGTCAACGAATACCCTCATCAATTTTCCGGTGGTATGCGTCAACGCGTGATGATCGCGATGGCGCTTATCAACAACCCATCACTCTTGATTGCCGATGAACCTACGACTGCACTGGATGTAACCGTCCAATCTCAGATTTTGCAGTTGCTGCGAGATATGCAGAAAGAGTTCAACATGGCGGTTATTTTGATTACCCACGATTTGGGCGTGGTTGCTGAAGTCGCCGATCGGGTCAACGTTATGTATGCCGGCAAGATTGTCGAGCAGGCTGGAATTGACTCCATCTATTACGACTCACTCCACCCCTACACCATGGGACTTTTGTCATCGATTCCTCGGGTCGATCAATTGGGCGGTCATCGCCTCAAGACAATCCCTGGGCAACCACCTTCACTTATTGGCCTACCCTCTGGCTGTTCCTTCCGATCACGATGCGAATATGCCGGAATGGTTTCCGGAAATCTCTGTGCCACCGAAGCTCCTCTGCTCGATCTCAAGGCACCTCTGCATTCATCCCGTTGCCATCTTTCTATCCAACAGCTCAATGATGTGAATCCATCCGATGTAAGGAGTGCTCACAAGTGAGTGAGAGTGTTTTAAAGCTTGAAGGGCTCAAGAAGCACTTCCCAACGACCACAGGTGGCGTTTTCAGCCGCGTAAAGGGCGTTGTCAAGGCAGTAGACGGCGTAGACCTAGAGATTGCTCGTGGCGAGACTGTCGGCCTTGTGGGCGAATCTGGTTGCGGTAAGACCACAGTGGGTCGAACAGTATTGAAACTCTACGAACCAACCGACGGCAAGATTTTCTTTGAAGGCGAAGACATCACCAAATTAAGCCGCCACGATATGAAGCCACTTCGATCTCAGATGCAAATGATCTTTCAAGATCCATTCGCATCCCTCAACCCGCGCCATACAGTTGGCGCCATTATTTCCGCATCTTTTGACATCCACGGAATCAAACCCGAGGGTGGCGTCAAGAAGTCGGTCCAAGAGTTATTAGAACGAGTCGGCCTCAACCCCGAGCACATCAACCGTTTTCCTCACGAGTTCTCCGGTGGACAGCGCCAGCGCATTGGTATTGCTCGCGCCTTGGCCCTGAAGCCAAAGTTAGTCGTCGCAGATGAGCCAGTCTCCGCGCTGGATGTATCTATTCAAGCCCAGGTCGTTAACTTGTTGGATGATCTCCAACAAGAACTCGGTTTGGCTTATCTCTTTGTGGCTCATGACTTGTCCGTTGTTCAACACATCTCCGATCGCGTCGTAGTGATGTATCTCGGCAAGGTCATGGAGATGGCCAATACCTCCGAACTCTTTTCTAATCCACGCCACCCATACACCAAGGCTTTGCTCTCGGCCGTTCCGATTCCAGATCCTGAAATCGAACGCAAGCGCGAGCGCATTATTTTGCAAGGTGATCTTCCTAGCCCAGTCAATCCACCAGCCGGTTGCGTGTTTAATACCCGATGCTGGAAGGTTCAGGATCGTTGTCGAGTCGAAGTCCCGCAGGTACTGGAAATCTCTCCCAAGCACACCCTTGCTTGTCACTTTCCAGAAGGCGTTTAATCCGCCGGATTCACATTAAAAAAGCCCCGCTTCTTATCGAGAAGCGGGGCTTTTTGGTGAAGTTATTAAATTAAACTAGGGCACCTGTCACGGTTGCAGTATCTGTGCCAAGGGTGATCGTCAGAGTAAGAGGATCTCCAACTTTGCCATCGCAACCGACACCATAGGTGAAGTTAGCGCTGGCTTTAGGAGCAACGGGATCTGTTGGAGCACCATTAATTCCGGAATCGCCATCGAGCACATCAACGCAAGAATTTGCTCCCGAACCGGCGGTGATCAAAACCGTCGAGAGGTCGAGCGCGGATGATCCGCCATTTTGAATCGAAACGGCCAATTTGTCATGCACTTGGTTGGCAAAATAATTGGATGCGAATGCAGTTGGCTTGAATGCCACCGGTGCCGAGACGGTGATGGATACTCCGCCACCCAAATCGATCGCCTTGCCAAAAGCGGCACTTGACTGGGTTTGGGCAGATGCGGTGGCCGCATCAGTTGGAGCATCGGTTGTCTTAGCGGAACCTCCGCAGCCGGCAAGCAGCAAAGTCAGCGCCGCGACTGGAAGAACTGCAAGGTGAAGCTTTTTCATAGCAAGCCTTTCGATTGTCTTACGCTCCAGGTGCCGGAGCGAAATCCCAGATGATCCGCCTAAACAGCAGCGTTTAGGCACTTGCCAAAGTCTAACAGCGCTACCAGATACGAACTCGCTGAGATGGCGGCAGGTAGAGCGCATCGCCCTCAACTACCTGGAAAGCCTCATAAAACTCATTGAGATTTCGCACCACCTGGTTGCAGCGGAACTCGTCGGGAGAATGCGGATCAGTGGCGATTCGGCGCTTGACCTCTTCCGGGCGTTGTTTGCCGCGCCAGACTTGAGCCCAGCCTAAAAAGAGGCGTTGGACTCCGGTTAACCCGTCAATTTCAGGGGCGCTCTGCCCCGCCAAGGAGAGTTCGTAAGCCTTCAGGGCGATGGTCAACCCGCCTAGATCGCCAATATTTTCACCGATGGTCAACGCACCGTTGACGTGCACCTCAGGAGCACCTTCAGGATGTAGTTCTTCATATTGAGCGATAAGAGCCGCGCCGCGCTTTTCAAATTCGGCGAGGTCAGATTCAGTCCACCAGTCATTGAGGTTGCCATCGCCGTCATATTTAGAACCTTGATCGTCAAAGCCGTGGCCAATTTCATGGCCAATGACCGCGCCGATGCCTCCGTAGTTGGCAGCATCGTCGGCATCCATATCGAAAAATGGCGGTTGCAGAATAGCGGCAGGAAAAACGATCTCGTTCATGCCCCGGTTGTAATACGCGTTGACGGTTTGTGGGGTCATCAGCCATTCGGTCTTATCGACTGGTGCGCCAACTTTGGCGAATTCAAAATCTTGGCCAAATTTGGAAATCCGCGCCACGTTGCCGATCAAGTCACCGCGAACGATAGAAAGGCTCGAATAATCGCGCCACTTGTCCGGGTAGCCAATCTTGGGCAAGAACTTGTCTAGTTTGTCGAAGGCTTTTTCTTTGGTCGCTGCGCCCATCCAATCCAGAGCCGCGATATCGACGCGGTAGGCCTCAATGAGATTGGCGACGAGTGCATTCATTCTGACCTTGGCCTCGGGTGGAAAATGTCGAGAAACATAAATTTCTCCAACTGCCTCACCCATGGCTCCTTCGACCATACTCACGCCGCGCTTCCAGCGGGCCCGAAGTTCAGGGACACCAGAGAGGGTCGTGCCGTAGAAGGCGAAATTTTCATTAACTAGCGCCGAATTAAGGAGAGAGGCAGCCCCAGTGAGCAATCGCCAGGTCAACCACGAACTCCAGGACTCTATAGCGACTGACGTCATCAAGGTCGCCATCCCCGCAAAGAAGCTGGGCTGGCGCACAATACAAGTCGCAAGGATTTTTTCAGGAGTTGCCGAAGCTTCCCTCCATGTTTGCCAATCAAAACCTTGAGACAAGTTCTTGAGTTCAGCAAAAGTAAATTTGTTATAGGTCAGATGCGCGTCTCGATCTTTGACCTGATCCCAATGATGGGAGGCGATCTTCGTTTCTAATTCGAATATACGCTGGGCATGCGTTGCGCCGTCGGCGATGCCAGCGAAAGTGAACATCTTTTCGATGTGTGCCACAAGGGCATCTCGAACCGGAGCAAATTCCGCTTCGCGATAGTAAGCCTCATCGGGAAGGCTCAATCCAGATTGGCCGATGTAAGTGATGTTGGTCTTGGAATCTTTATTATCGGTGGAGATGTACTCGTAGAAAAGCCCGCCAACGCCACGGGCTTCGAATTCGCCTAAGAGAACGTGGAATTGATGGAGATCGGCGAGAGCCAAAGCGCGATCGAGATCGGCTTTAATGGGGGAGATACCTAATTCTTCGGCACGTGCTTCGTCCATAAAATCGGCGTAGAGATCTCCGATTTTTTGGGCGTTGGTTCCTGTTGCACTGGTGCTGGCGGCAAGTTCTTCAATGATGGTGCGGACTTGCTTTTCGGCTTCCTCATAGAGCCAATAAGCGGCGCCGTCTGATGCGCGATCTGCTGGTATTTCTGCGGTATCAAGCCAGAGACCATTCACATGGCGAAAGAGGTCATCTTGCGGTCGGATAGAAGTTTTGAGATGGGAGAAATCGATGCCACTTTTCATAGTGAAAGCCTATATATACGTGAGGTTTTGTCGAATTAATCGTGATAGTTCAACTTTCAACTAAATCACAAAATGGAGTAAAGTGGGCACATGGCAACCAAGAAGATTGAACCTCGTTGGCTTAACCCCCGAGAAATGAAGGCCTGGCGCTCATATATCGTCGCATCGCGTCGATTGCTCGAGGCGCTAGATGCTGACCTTTTGGGTCACGAGCTATCCATGGCTGACTACGAAGTTTTGGCCCAATTGAGCGATGCTCCTGATCGCCGAGTTCGGATGAGTGAATTGGCCGAGATCGCTATGGTCTCGAAATCTCGCCTCTCTCACCGAATGAAAGTGATGGAGAAGGCTGGGTGGGTTCGCCGCGAAGAGTGTCTTGAAGATAAGCGAGGTTCTTGGGCGGTCATGACCGATAAAGGCTGGAAAGCGATAGTGAAAGCCGCTCCGGATCATGTGGCTTCAGTGCGCAATCGGTTTGTCGACCATCTGACCTCGAAGGACCAAGAAGATTTAGCCAAAATATTTGATCGAGTCACGTCACAACTTCGCGATCAATTTATTGATGAGGCTGCTCCAGCTAAAAAGAGATAGTTTTCCAGTGCAATAAAAAACCCCGCCATTTGCATGGC
>SESB01002110.1_pt1 | contig 11989 bp, 9 predicted proteins | sample 3171441 | NCBI WGS metagenome assembly SESB01 (sample SAMN06051867, study PRJNA518727) | freshwater metagenome | biome: subpolar coniferous forest; feature: holomictic lake; material: water; isolation source: holomictic Lake 227, 6 m depth | place: Canada: near Kenora, Ontario | collected 2014-07-08...
ACATCATTGAGATTAAGATCGGTGCCGAAAACATCGATATTCGGGCATTGATACGCAGCCGCGGTATGCCGGCCCGATCCGCATCCGATATCCAGAACACGATCACCGGACCGAAGCGAGAGCCTGCCAAAATCAACGGTGATCACGAATGGTCTCCCGGTAGGCCTCAACCGTTTTTTCTGCAGCCCGCCTCCAGGTAAAGTGCTGATGAACCCGCTCGTATCCAGCCTGCCCCAGACGAGCAGACAGCTCCGGGTTATCGAGCAAATCCGCAATGGCCTTTGACAAGGCATTCGAATTTTCCGGCGGAACCAGGATTCCAGCATTCCCGACCACTTCAGGCAGAGCGCCGCCAGTGGTACTGATGACCGGCACGGCACAGGCCATAGCCTCACCAACAGGAAGCCCGAATCCTTCATAAACCGATGGCACAACTGCTGCGGAAGCCCTGGCATATTGACGGGCAAATTCCCCGTGGCTGATTCGGCCCGTAAACGTGATCAACCTGCCGATCCCCAGATGGGTAATCAGGCGGACGATTCCACCGTTTGTTTTCGGAGATCCAACAACAACCAGACGGATATTACGGGTTTTGGACAGCTCCGCTATTGCATGCAACAGATAATAAAGCCCTTTGAGTGGTGTATCCGCACTGTTGGTAACGATGATTCGGTTTTTTTCCCGCTGAATTTCCGGAATGGGATAAAACAAATCAGTATCTATGCCATTGGGGACAATTCGGAATTTGTCCGGAGACATATTGAAATCACGGCAAATATCGTTTCTAGCGCATGTCGAAACCGTAATAATGTGCGAAAGGGCTCTGGAAACCCGCTTCTGCATGCCAATAAACGAGTACCATCTGAGGTATTTAAATTTTTTCCAGGCAGAACTGACCGAGCGCAAAGCGATTTTCCGGTCGATGGTAATGGGGTGATGAATGGTTGCAATGGTTGGCATTCGCCTGCCAATTGCCCAGACCCCGTACGACAAGCTCTGATTGTCATGAACAATGTCATAACAGCGGGTTTTATTCCGCAAATACTGGAAAGCCCGGATGCCAAAAGTAAAAGGCTCCGGAAATCCCATGGTAGAGACACCGACCCATTCTGCAAAATTGACGGGATCCAAAAGTTCTTTCATGGAAGGGATTCTGAAAAGATCATCCGGATTGTAAAGATCCAGACAGGGAAGCTGTTTAACCGGAATGTCTGAATCCAGTTGAAGCAGCGGAGGTCCTGAAACCACATCCACCTCATGCCCCATATCGCGAAGCGCACGGCTAAGGTTTTTGATATAGACACCCTGCCCTCCGCAATGCGGATCGCTGCGGTAACTCAGCAGGCAGATTCTCAAGGGATTATGGCTATCGCCGACCATTGAATCTTTTTCCTGAATTATCGTTTTTTTGAAAAAGCGCCATCAATTCGTCCACTTCCGGTAATAACTCATCGGCAATAGTAAAGCAGATATTAAACATCGCAAAAGTTGGAAAAACGGACAGCGCGTACGCCATTTCCCAGCCACCAACCGGAACGTATTCCGGAATCAGCATGGCGACAACTCCGGAAATCGGCAGTACACAGAAGATCACACGTCCGATAATTCCCATCGGGGAAATATATCGCGCCAGAAAAAAAAATTTACACGCAGCAAGTATCCCCAGACAGGTAAAAATCGCCGTCAGGAGAATGGATACGGAAAGCTGTTCAAAACCCATCTCCGACAATTCCGCAACCGCATCCATCAACTTGGGATTCGATGCGATAAAATCCGGCCCCATGGGAGTTTTCAGATAAAATCCAAACAGCAACTGAACAAAATACAGAAGACCAATATTCAGGGCAAAGCATACCCCAGCCCATAACATTGCCTTCAGCGCCAGGTTGCAGCTTTTTTGAATGTAAGCAGACAAGCGATTATTCGATGCTTTTTTCGATTTTTCCATACATTCCTTTTTAAGTCATGGCTGCCCGGTCCGTCTCCAATAAAACCGGACAGCTTCAGGGCTCTTGCGATGCTCACATCCCAAGATGAGTGCAGAAAAACTCCAATAAAAAGCGCAACAACAATTGATATTCTAAAGTGTTTCATACCCTGACACCTACAGGAGACATCAAGTGAAAAACCAGAAACAGCAGAAATATCTTTTCCCGTATATGATTATTTCATGTAAGAATCAATGATGAACTCTTAAAAAATCATAATTGGGATATGTCGGATCGGCCTCACTCCGTCATCTCACAGGTTGACAGGGTTGATTTGACTTGTTATTAACCTTGACCGTCATTTATCAAATCCTTAGTGTGGTTGAAAAACAGCCCATGTTTTTTCCAGGAGTTCTCAAATGAAAGATTTTTTCAATGTTGTAACCATCGAACAGGCTCTGGCCTTTCGATCTGTCTTTTCTGAAATGGAAATCGAAACAGTTCCCCTGGTTGATGCTTTTGAAAGGGTTCTGGCAGAGCAGATGTCGGCAACCGAAAACCTGCCGAATTTCAGACGATCCACCATGGATGGTTACGCAGTCTGCGCAAGCTCTACCTTCGGGGCAACCGAGAGCAATCCTGCGTTTTTGACAGTCAAGGGAACGTCGCTCATGGGAGAAACTCCGGGTTTTTCCATCGGAATCGGAGAAGCTTGCCGGATATCCACAGGAGGAATGCTTCCTGTTGGCGCAGACAGCGTGGTCATGATCGAGCATACGGAAACCATAGATTCAACAACAATTGAGGTATTACGGAGTACAGCCCCAGGGCAACGTGTCATAGAACCGGGTGAAGACTTTTTAAAAGGTGAAATCCTTCTATCTGCGGGCCGGCGGCTGAGAGCCCAGGAAATCGGGCTGCTGGCGGCATTTGGCAGAGACACCCTGCAGGTTTATCGAAAACCGGTTGTCGCAGTCGTATCAACCGGCGATGAAGTGGTTCCGATTACGGAAACCCCAACTCCTGGAAAAATCCTGGACATTAACACTTACACACTGACCAGCATGGTAAAGGCCTGCGGCGCAGTTCCGATTTCTTACGGCATTGTCCGTGACAATAGCGAAAGTCTGAATCAAACCCTTGCCCTTGCCCTGAAAACATCCGATATGGTTCTGGTTTCAGGCGGAAGCTCCGTAGGTGTGCGCGATGTCACCATTGATGCGCTTTCTGCACTGCCCAAACCCCGTATTCTGTTTCATGGTATCTCTATCAGTCCGGGAAAACCCACCATTCTGGCCATGTCGCAAAAAAAAGCATTATGGGGACTTCCCGGCCATGTCGTTTCGGCCATGATCGTGTTTCTGAAAGTCGTCAAGCCATTTATAGAATATATTTCGGGTATCAAGGGACTCACGAGCCAAACGATCAGGGTTCCGGCTCTTCTTTCCCGAAATCTGTCCTCTGCCCAGGGACGAGTGGATTATGTCCGGGTAAAACTGAAAACAGTTGATGGAAAGCTTGTGGCGGACCCCATACTTGGAAAGTCCGGCCTCATCAACACCATGGTGAAAGCCGACGGCCTGATTGAAATCGGTCTGAATGTTGAAGGTCTGGATCAGGGAGAACCGGTTGAAGTTGAACTGTTATATTGATGTTATGGAGGGTGTGAAATGAATCATCAACGAAATGTATATTTAAAGATGAAAACCCTGGAAGAAGCAAGAGAACTTCTGTTTAAAACCTTTCTGCCTGCCGAGCCCCAGCTTTCAGAAACCATACCCGTACCAGATGCTGTGGGAAGGGTTCTGGCTGAGGCCGTATTCGCCAAATTATCTTCCCCCAGTTTTCATGCGGCCGCGATGGACGGCATAGCCGTCTTGGCGGAAAAGACTTTTGGAACCAGTGAATCCAGGCCCAAACAACTGGCCATCGGCAGGGACGCTTTCCATGTCAATACCGGACATGTACTGCCGGAAAGCACCAACGCCGTGATTATGATCGAACACGTTCAGATCATCGGCGAAAACCAGGTACAGATCGAAGCCCCGGTTTTTCCATGGCAACATGTCCGCAAGATGGGCGAAGATATTGTGGCAACGGAGCTGCTGTTTGCACGAAATCACCGGATCACGCCTTACAGCATCGGCGCCCTGCTTTCAGGAGGGATTTTATCGATGCAGGTTCGAAAAAAACCCAAAGTTCTGATCATTCCCACCGGATCAGAGTTGGTGGACTGTAGCACCACCCAGATCGAAGCCATGAAGCCAGGCCAGGTTCTTGAAACCAATTCCGTAGTTCTGGGCAAACTCGTTGAGGCTTGGGGCGGAAAATACGAGCGACATGAAATGATACGGGATGATCTGGAAACCATGACGCAAATAGTCCAGGATGCCTGTCTGGGCGATGCTGATATTATTTTAATGGTGGGCGGCTCATCCGCAGGCTCTGAAGATTTCAGCAGGGCCGTCATTCAGAATATCGGAGAGGTTCTGGTTCATGGTGTCACCATGATGCCAGGAAAACCCGTGATTATGGGAGTTGTTAATCGAAAACCTGTATTCGGCATACCCGGATATCCGGTATCGGCCATTGTGGCTTATGAACAGCTCGTCGGACCCCTCATCTGCTCAATGATTGGGCAGCCGGAGCCCCAAAGACAGATGGTTTCGGTTGAACCCATTCGAAAAATCCCCTCAAAACTTGGAATTGAAGAATTTCTTCGTGTCAAGCTCGGAAAAGTCGATGACCGGATTGTCGCCATTCCGCTTCCCCGTGGCGCCGGATGCATCACCACCCTCACCCAGGCGGACGGCATCATCCGCATTCCCAATCACTGGGAAGGCATCAAGGAAAATGAACCGGTCCAGGCAGAGCTGCTCCGGCCTCTTGCTTCCATTAAAAACACCATTGTCGTTGTCGGAAGTCACGACAATACCCTGGATGTTCTGGCGGATTGTTTAAGCGCCCATCATCCCGGTTTAACACTTTCCTCCAGTCATGTGGGCAGCATGGGTGGGCTGATGGCCATCAAAAGAGGGGTTTGCCACCTGGCAGGTTCTCACCTGCTTAATGCGGAAGATGGGTCTTACAACCTTTCAGATATCCGAAAATTCTTGCCGAATATTCCGGTCAAACGGGTCCAGTTGGTTTTCAGGGACCAGGGATTCATGGTGTCCCACGGGAATCCGAAAGGCATCAAGGGCGTTGATGATCTGGTTCGAAAAGATATCCGTTTCGTGAATCGTCAGAGCGGATCCGGAACGCGAGTTCTTCTGGATTACCGCCTGAAGCAGCTCAATCTGAATCCCAAGGACATCAACGGCTATGACGACGATGAATTTACCCACATGTCGGTTGCAGCGGCGGTACTGGGGGGAACGGCTGATATGGGCCTAGGTATTTTTGCTGCTGCCAGAGCCCTGAATCTTGATTTCATACCGGTCGTCACCGAACAGTACGACTTGATAATCCCCGAACGTTTCTTTGACACGGAAAACATCCAGCGCCTGCTGACGACAATTCGCACACCGGATTTCAAACAGCGCGTTGAAAAACTCGGCGGATATCACACCGAAAGGACCGGGGAGATTCTGGAAGAAGGAGATTAGTGTGATTATTAAAAAATGGAACTTAAGCAAGGCGATATCAATCGCCAACTATTTTCTCTATCTTGTTCTCGTTGTTATTGTATTTGATGTCCTTGTCTTAAATAAATGGCTCGGTTTTGGTTATCCGAGGCATTACCAACAAGAAAATATTGAACGGTACCCATCTCCCTATGTGGAATTTACTGGCAAGCCTGACACAAAGGATCATAATGAATACGGATTTCGAGGCCCTTCGTTTAAGGAATCAAAGCAAAATGATCTTAAGGTCGCCATTTTTGGAGGGTCAACTGGCTATTATGGGGATCCACCAATTCCAAACATCGTCAATAAAGAACTTGAAAAGTTAACTGGCCTAAGTGTATTCGTAGCGAATTATTCTGTTGTAAGTTCTAATCATCGCCAACATCTACATGGGATCATAGAGTTTCTTCCTCAGTTTAAGCCTGATATAGTTATTTTCTACGGCGGTCATAATGAAACGCTTCAAAGTGCTTCCTATGACCCCAGACCAGGTTATCCTTATAATTATTTTTACCGCGCAGAAACTAGCCCATTGGTTAAATTATTGATAGAAAACTCTGCTATCATAGGGGAAATAGACAAAAGGATGGGAGTATTTACTGGTTATGAAAAGCTAAGAAGGGAACAACAGCCGTTTTCTGATGGTTGGAATACCAGAATGGTTGAAAAATATTTTGAAACCTTGAGGTTAGCTAATAGTGTTGCAAGTGTAATTGAATCTCAACGATTTGGAAAAACAAGATTCTTCGCATTTTATCAACCGTACCAAGTACCAAAAGAACTTTTATCAGCACATAATGATATAAAGAATAAGATCAGTTCGATAAAATATGTTTTTGATGTTTCATCAGAATTTGACATTCTTGGTAAAGAAATATACAGTGATATTGTGCATGTTAATCAGCTTGCAAATGAAGTAATGGGGACTAAAATCGCTCAAATTATTGTTAAAGAACTCCAATTAGAGAAAGCACCCATCGAAAAATAATAGCTGACCCATACGGTTTGATCTGACTTCCGAGCCCGGAGAAACGCCAGGAGAACACAAATGGTTGATAAACACAAGACACCGACCTGCATTCTCGGGATTTCCGCTTACTACCACGACAGCGCGGCCGCACTTATCAAGGACGGTGTCATCATTGCGGCAGCCCAGGAGGAGCGGTTTACGCGCAAGAAGCACGATGCCGGGTTCCCGAAGCACGCGGTTGCGTACTGCCTTAAAGAAGCCGGCATCACGATCAGGGACATGACGCATGTCGCGTTCTACGACAAACCTTTCCTCAAGCTCGAACGCCTGCTCCTGACCTACCTCAGTTATGCGCCAGTCGGTCTGTTGTCATTTTTGAAATCCATGCCGGTCTGGCTCAAGGAGAAGGTCTTTCTCAAGGACACGCTGATGGAGGCGCTCGACTGGGACGGCGAGATCATTTTCACGGAACACCACGAATCACATGCCGCCTCCGCATTTTTTCCGTCGCCTTTTTCGGATGCCGCGTTTCTGACCATGGATGGTGTCGGCGAGTGGACCACGACGAGTTTTGGGGTCGGCGAGGGCAACCGTATAAGGCTGCTATCCGAGATCCACTTTCCGCATTCGCTGGGGCTGCTGTATTCCGCATTCACTTATTACTGCGGATTTCGCGTGAATTCCGGAGAGTACAAGCTGATGGGACTGGCGCCTTATGGCGAGCCGAAATACGCAGATATTATCCGCGAAAAGCTCGTCGATATCAAGGATGATGGCTCGTTCTGGCTGGACATGTCCTATTTCAATTACTGTGTCGGGCTTACGATGACGAGCGGAAAATTTCACCGCCTGTTTGGGCGCGGCCCGCGCAAGCCCGAGACCGGGCTGTCCCAGTTCGACATGGATATGGCCAGGTCAATCCAGGAGGTCACGGAAGAGATCATGCTCAAGACCGCCCGCCATGTGCGTGAGGTTACGGGCAAAACCCGACTGTGCCTTGCTGGCGGTGTTGCGCTCAACTGCGTCGGGAACGGCAAGATCGCCCGGGAAGGGATATTTGAGCGGATCTGGATTCAGCCGGCGGCCGGTGATGCCGGTGGGGCGTTGGGAGCGGCGCTTTTTGTCTGGTATCAATATTTGGACAACCCGCGGAACGTCGATGGACAGCATGACATGCAGCAGGGTTCCTACCTGGGACCAGGTTATTCGAGCGAAGAAATTGAGGCTTTTCTCAAGAAAAGGACCGCGCCGTACGAACGCCTGGATGGTGACGATATCCATGCCCGGGTTGCGGACCTGATCGCTTCCGAAAAAGTCATCGGCTACGTCCAGGGACGGATGGAGTTCGGCCCGCGCGCGCTCGGAGCCCGCAGCATCATCGGCGATGCGCGTTCGACAGTGTTGCAGGAGGAGATGAACGTGCGCATCAAGTTCCGCGAATCGTTCCGCCCTTTCGCGCCGAGCATGCTGGAGGACAAGAGCCGCGATTTCGTGGATCTGCCTTACGAGAGCCCGTACATGCTCATGGTCGGGCCGGTGCAGGAGAAGCAGATTGATCCAGCCTCGCGCCAGACGGGCCTCAAGGGAATCGCGCAGCTCAAGGTCAGACGCTCGACGGTGCCGGCGATCACACATGTGGACTACTCGGCCCGCGTCCAGACGGTTGACCCAGTTCGCAACAGTTTTTACTACAAAACCATTGACGCATTCTACCGCAAGACCGGATGCCCGGTCATCATCAACACGTCGTTCAACATCCGTGGCGAGCCAATCGTCTGCACGCTTGAGGATGCCTACCGCTGTTTCATGTGTACGAACATGGACTATCTGGTTCTGGGGGATTTTGTGCTCGATAAAGAGAAGCAGCCGAACCGGGATCAGTATAAAAAGGAACAGATATCACAGGATTTGGATTGATATGAACAAGGAAAAAAAGAATCTATTGGTTTTCGGTTACGGGCTCGGGATCATTGCCGCGGTCTTCGGAATCGCCGGGTTTCTGAAACACGGGGTACAGCCGGTGCAAGCCGTTTTTTTGCTGTGCAGCGTCATTTTTACGAGCGTCACAGCGCTCAACTGGCAGGCGCTCAGGCCTGGGTACAGGGGATGGATGAAGGTTGCCCATGTGATCGGTACTGTTGTGACAACGATCATCCTGGCGACAGTGTTCTTTGCCGTGTTCACGCCGGTAGCGGTCGCCCTCAAGCTGCTGGGCAAGGACCACTTGGGGCGAAAGGCTGACCTGACAGCAAAAAGTTACTGGCATCATCGCCCTGATTTTGCGTGGGAGAAGAAACGATCCCTGCAGCAGTTCTAACATAGGAGAAGAGAATGTCCAAGGCATCCACCATCAAAGAACTCTGGTTTTTTTTAAAAGTACGCAAGCGCTTCTGGCTGGCTCCGATTCTCATCATACTTTTGATGCTGAGCGTTCTTATCATCTTCGCACAGACATCGGCCATCTCGCCTTTCATTTATACCATTTTTTAACAACCAATCTATTCCCTGACTTCTTCCATGAAACAGATGCGAGATTCAGGAGAAAAAACGGTTTCACAATATGAAATCATTAGAAAAATTTATCTTGGCTTGCCTTGTTGTTATCGCAAATGTTAAGCAATTTAAAAAATCCATTCAATCGCTTGACAGTATCCAGTTCCAACGCCTTGATTTGCTGACAATTAGTCTGACGGGCTACGGTCATTTCATGTAACCGCCTGATACTGTAAGGGAATTTATTTACAATAACAACATTTTTCAAATGACAATATGGCGTTAGCAAAGAATTATGAGTGGTCAGGATAAATTTGTTTCGAGACAGATAATCAAAAAATTTTGACGGAAAATTCGTCAGATTATAGGGAGACATGGGGTCATTCAACAGAACAAATGCATCGGCTTTTTCTACTATTTCCAAAAATTTATTGTCATCCACAAATCCATGATAATGAACATTGATGCGGTGTTCTATATGATTTTTCAATTCGTTTTCTTCTTTTTTTGAGGCTTTTCCTGTAATATCAAATAGAATATCATCGGGTAAATGATCCACATATCCGAGCAATTCCTGAAATCCAAATCCGGTAGAGAAATTTCCAGAAAAGATGATCCGCTTAACAGGACCTATTTTCAAGTTATTATGCCTTTTCAATAAATCGCCATCAATAAATCCATGAACGGTAACGGATGGTTTTTCTGTTGTCGTATGTTGTTCCAGCCTAAATTTCAGTCGTTCATTTACGAGAATAAATCCAGAAGAATGATGGTAAACCGTTTTCTCCCAGAAACGGTAAATAGCTCCTTGATAGCCTTTGTCCAGAAATAGCCCATCTTCGTAGTCCATTATCGCTTTAATTCCGAATATCCATTTACCAATTAAGGCGGGAAGGCTGAACTCGATATGATAATTCCAAAAAATAATGGCATCGTAACTTCTGAAATGTAAAATGAGCCAAAATATATTAAAAATCGTACCGATTGTTCGTTTAAAAAAACTGAGCTTGCCCTTCAATCCGATAGTTGGCGCGTGTATTAAACGGCTTTTTGGGGAGAGTTGTTCAATAAATACTGAATGAGTATGTTTTGAATAAGATACCGAGCAAATATCAACTGCATGCCCCAGTTCCTCAATTGTTTTCGATAAGGCCAATACTTTTTTACGTCCTGCAACGCTAAGATAGTCCTGGTTTTTTCGATATTGCATGCATCGTTCTGTTATGCAATTTCCGAAAATCAAAATATTCATACGATGTCCTCAATAAAATCTGTGTTAAGACTGATATTAACACTATCTTCTGCACAAAAATTATCACATTCCACCGAATGTTGCAGTACCACTCGTTACGACGCAGTGTTTTAAATCCAAAGCCCCGTGGTTTTGCCATTCTTCAGGTTCACCAGACCTTCATCACAAATTCTCAGATACGGAATGGCCGCTCCAGTCAAGGTGACGAGAGTTAACAGCGGGTCAGAAAAATGCACACCAAGCCCACAGACGGCCACCCGAATGGCATCAAGTTGCTTGGCCATCTCCTCAAGGGAAACCTGAGCCATGATGCCCATAACCGGAAGAGCCAGCTCCGCAAGAATCGCTTGCTGATCGCAGACCACCACCCCGCCCTGCATTTCCTGAATGCGGTTTACCGCCAGCGCCATATCCGCATCCGAAACCCCCACAACAATGATGTCGGAAGTATCCCAGGCAGCGCTGGAAGCAAAAGCCCCTGACTTCATACCTGTTCCCCGGACAAGACCTACAAATCGCTTTCCAGGTTCATGGACACGGTCGATCGCCGCCACCTTGATGATGTTTTTTTCGGTATCGGCGATGATCCGCCCGTCTGCAACAGGCATATCCATCTGAAGTTCCTGAGTGACAAGCTCTGTTATCAGATCAATAATCCGCACCCGAACAAACGATGCATCCACTGGAGTGCGAATGGAAAAATCGGCAGGCTCCAAAGGCTCAGGGATATTGACGCTGGTAAGGCTTTGCCTTGAAAACACATGCCGCCGGGGCTGCGTGAGTACTTGTCCATTTTCAGCCACAACCTTTCCCCTGCTAATCACAATCTCGGGGATAATCCTGCCAGGGTTCGGAATAATCAGCATATCGGCGTGCTTTGCCGGTGCAATACCGCCGACAAGATCATCCAGGCCAAAATGCTCCGCCACATTCAGGGTGGCCATCTGAATGGCTGTAATGGCATCAAAGCCGCAGTCAATGGCTTTTTGCACCACATATTCCATGTATCCTTTGTGGAGCAGATCCGCCGGTGACACGCCATCGGTAACCAGAATCAGCCGCCTGAAATCAATGCCAAAGTCCCTGATTTTCGAGATTGCCTCTAGGTCCCGCCGAATGCTTCCCTCCCGGATCATGACATAGAGCCCCAGCCGAAGGCGTGAAAGGGCCTCTTCAGCCGAAATGGGTTCATGGCAGGAAGATATTCCTGCTGCAGTGTATGCCATGAGCTTTTTTCCGCTCGCACCAGCAGAATGGCCCTCCAGTAATTTACCGGAAGCCAGCACCTGGCCAAACATGGGTAAAAAGACATCGGGATCCTGCATCACGGACTGCCAGTATGCCTCCCCCAAGCCGACTATCCCTTCCTGGTCGAGCAGGTCGGACAGCACATCAACTGGCATTCCCTTGGTTTTCCCGCTAATGGAAACCATGGCCGGCACCGTGGCGAATATTTTAATCGGCTGGTTTTTGAGTGCGGCCAGAAAATCCTTTACCCCATCGCTTCCCCGAATCGGAAAGGTTTCCATCGTCTCTGTAATCAGTGTTGTCGTGCCGCCTTTCATGGCGGTTTTCAAAAATTCAGCAGGGTCAGTGAGCCAGGCTACATGAGTATGGCCGTCTATAAAGCCCGGAATCACGGTTTTTCCCTTGGCGTCAATAATACGGGTATGGGATTCATCCACTATCTTCGGAGAGTCCCCCACCCAGGCAATCC
>SESB01002111.1_pt1 | contig 11989 bp, 10 predicted proteins | sample 3171441 | NCBI WGS metagenome assembly SESB01 (sample SAMN06051867, study PRJNA518727) | freshwater metagenome | biome: subpolar coniferous forest; feature: holomictic lake; material: water; isolation source: holomictic Lake 227, 6 m depth | place: Canada: near Kenora, Ontario | collected...
TTCGTTTTGGACGAAGCAGACCGGATGCTGGACATGGGATTTATTCACGATGTCAAGAAATTAATCGCCGTTCTTCCCAAAAACAGACAATCATTGTTTTTTTCTGCGACCATGCCACCCGACATTGTCAAATTAGCCAATTCGATCCTCCATAACCCGGTAAAAGTTTCGGTAACACCCGACTCATCTACCGTGGAAATCATCCAGCAATCCGTATTTTTTGTTGATAAAGGAAATAAGAGTGCCTTGCTACTTGAAATCCTGAAAAATCCCAAGATCAAAACTGTTTTGGTTTTTACAAGGACCAAGCATGGTGCCAATACAGTAGTTAAAATACTCCTCAAGCACGACATAACTGCAGAGGCCATCCATGGAAACAAGGCACAAACAGCCAGACAACGTGCGCTTGCCAATTTCAAGGATCAAACCACCAGGGTTTTGGTCGCGACAGATATCGCCGCGCGGGGAATAGACGTGGACGACCTGCAATATGTTATCAATTATGAAATGCCCAACATACCGGAAACGTATGTACACAGAATCGGAAGGACCGGACGTGCAGGAGCCGAAGGAACTGCTTATTCTTTTTGCGACGCGGAAGAGAAGGAATACCTCCGGGATATCGAGAAGCTGATCAGCAAGAAAATCCTAGTCTCAGAGAACCCGATGTTTCCATTGATGGATCACAATCCGGTCAAAACGCCAAAACAACAACAAGGAAGAGGAAATTCCGGTCATTCAAGACCCAAGCAGGTGGTTGCAAGGAATCCGGTTGTGGCTTCCAGGACTCCTAAAATACTGATTCGCAGAAGACAAAGTTAAAAAAAGGCAAAAGGCAAAAGTAGGCACTCGTTCTGAAAATTCAAAGTTGATACATAATGATTATCATGCATCAACTCTAATTTCCATAAAAGCGTTCTTTTCTTTTGCCTTTTGCCTTTAGCCTTTTCCCTTTTGCCTTAATCGTAGATATGGTTCGGATCTACTTCCTCATCACAATTACCCCGATTGTATTGCTCCATTGCGCGAAGACTCATCCCCATGGATGAAAATCCGCCATCATGGAATAGATTTTGCATGGTAACCTTCTTGGTCAGATCCGAGAACATGACGATGCAATAATCGGCGCATTCGTCGGCAGTGGCATTACCAAGCGGAGACATTCTTTCTGAAAAATCCAGAAGACTGTCAAACATTTTGATGCCATTCCCGGCAGTCGTAGGTGTTGGAGACTGTGAAATGGTATTGATCCTCACATTCCTTTCACGACCATAGATATATCCAAAACTACGCGCAATTGATTCCAGCAGAGATTTGGCATCAGCCATGTCGTTGTACCCGTAAAAAGTCCGCTGTGAAGCAACGTACGAAAGTGCAAGAACAGAAGACCATGGATTCAGAGCATCGAGTTTCCTGGCAACCTGAAGAACCTTGTGGAACGAAATGGCAGAAACATCAAGGGTTTTAGCCAGTAAATCGTAATCAAGTTCGCTGTAGTGTTTGCCTTTGCGTACATTGGGCGACATTCCGATTGAATGGAGAATAAAGTCAAGTTTTCCACCGAGAACTTCCATTGACCGGCTTATCAGGTTTTCGAGATCCTTCACATTGACAGCATCAGCTGCTATTACTTCTGTTTTGCATTTCTCAGCAAGTAGTTGTGTGTCACCCATTCGCAAAGCAATGGGTACGTTGGTCAGGGTAAAAATTGCACCCTCTTCGTAAGCTCTTTCGGCTACTTTCCATGCGATGGAATGTTCATTCAACGCACCAAAAATAATTCCTCTTTTTCCTTTTAACAGGTTGTAAGACATGATAATAATATTAAATAAATTGGTATTTCTTCAGGATGGCCATTTTTTGGGAAAATTGCCTAAAGTGAACAAAAGTGACTAACATGATTAAAGTCGCTATGATACAATACTTTATAGAAAATAAAACTGTAACTGATTCGAAATTCATATATTTTCACCCGATTCAACTATTTGGAATAGTACGATAAAAACGAATTTCAGTTTCATATTCAACCGGAATGACCCTAAATTGGAATTATTAAAGCCGGAATAACAAAAAATTACGAACTCAGTTCCGGCATAATAGCATTATTAATGCTAAAGTCACGCTATTTCAGGAGTTCAGTCGCATTCAGCCTGGCCGCATCCGTAATAATTTCTCCGCTGAGCATCTTGGCCAATTCCGAAATTCGATCACCCGAATCAAGCAGTTTCAAACGTGTAAGGGTTTCCTTTTCGGTATCTTCCTTGTAGACAAGATAATGCTGATCTCCTTTCGCGGCAATCTGGGGTAAATGGGTGATATTGATGACTTGCATATCATGCGAAATTTCCTTGAGGATATTGCCCATCTTATCGGCAGTTTCACCCGAAATACCAGAATCAATCTCATCAAAGAGAATGGTTGGCAATGCCTTGGATTTTGAAATCAGCGCCTTGATGGAGAGCATCAATCTGGAGAGTTCACCTCCCGATGCCACTTTTGAAATCTCGCTTAATTCTCCATTCTTATTGGCAGTAAACAAGAAATTTACCTCGTCTCGTCCAAAAGGTGACAATGCAAGACCGGATTTAACTTCAGCTTTAAACCTCGAATTGGGCATTCCAAGTTGTATCAGCTGCTCTTCCACTTTCTGACCGATGGGCTTGGTGGCAGCCATCCGCTCATGTGATAACAGATTTGCCAGTTTCAACAGTTCCTCTTCCTTTTCCTTGACGGCCAAACGCAAAGCAGAAACAGCATCGTCGTTCGAATACACACTGTTCACTTTCACTTCAAAATCATCACGCAACGCGATTAATTCCTCTTCATCGGCAACATGGTGTTTTTGTTGAAGAGAATAAATCAGATCCAAACGTTCGTTCAAATGCACAATCCGGGCAGGATCCACCTCCATTTTTTCGGATGAATATTCAGCCTCCGAATAGATATCACTTATTTCCAAGTAGATGCTATTCAGCCGTTCAACAAGTGGTGATGCCTCCGGATAGAATTTAAGAATCCGGGTAAGTCCATTCATAGACTCCTTAGTCCGTGCGAGTGTATTCCCCTCTTCTCCGCCAAGTAAGCCGGCAACCGACAGAAGTGCGGATTTGATCTCCTCCGCATGGGTTAGCACGGAAAGTTCATGCTCGAGATTCGCTTGCTCTCCGATCTGCAGGTTGGCTTTGGATAACTGATCCAACTGGAACTGGAAATAGTCCAACTCCTGGCGCAGCAGCAAAGCCTGTTCTTCGGCTTTTAGCAAGGAAGAAAGAAGGTTTTTATAGTACTTGAATTTTGTCTGATAATCAATCAAAACAGGTTTATTTCCTGCATAATTATCGAGCACCATTAATTGGAACATTCGATTGCCCAATTCGAGACTCTGGTGCTGGGAATGAATGTCAATCAGGCGAATACCCAAATCCTCCAGCGTTTTCAAATTGACCGGAGTATCATTGACAAAAGCGCGGGATTTACCATTTGGTGCGATTTCCCTTCTGAAAATTGCCTGAGTGTCATAATCCAGGTCATTCTCTGCGAAAAGTGACTCCAGACCATATCCTTCCACTTCGAAGACTCCTTCGACGACGCATTTGCTTTCCTTGTCCTTCAGGACACCGGAATCAGCTCTCTGGCCTAATATCAGGGAAAGTGCACCGATCAGAATCGATTTACCAGCACCGGTTTCACCGGTAATGATCGTCAATCCGGAAGTGAATTCCACATCCAGTTCCCGAATCAATGCATAATTTCTGATCTGTAAGCGTCTTAACATGAATCCTTGTCTGAATTAAACAATTGAATTTGTAGCTGGTAATTAGGTACAAGTTGCGAACCTCAGCACCCTAAATTTCAATTTTCCTGGTCATTCACAGTTATAGAACCCACGAACCCGGGTTCAAAATACTTTTGTTTGCATGATCTTTTCATATTTCCCCGAATTCGAAGGATCACACTCGGATAAAACTGACATGACCCTGCTTCGCTCATCTGTACTACCGGTGGAAAACAGATTGACAATCTCATCAGACTTCGCATCAAAGAAAATCCGGTTGATATATGTGTCAGGGCGAGAACGGTAAACCCGTTGAATATTTTTCATGGCATCGGCAATTTCACTTCGGCCAATATCCGGTTTTTCAGACATCACATCCAGTCCAAGACGGTGATACCGGTACATCAAATCCCGAAATGGGCTGTATGCCTTGTTGTACAGGTTATCGATCAACCAGAACCTGTTGAAGTTGCCCTCAAATGCCCGCCAGCCTTTTTCGTGGGCATTCTGCGATTGATTGACAATATTTCTGGCTTTGAGAAAGAAAGGAGTACCTCCCTGTGGAGAATAGGTGTCGTAATCAAATCCCAGGATGATATAGGCGTAATAGGCCAGTATATTGGTCAAAGCATTGGTGTTGGAAGTCTCGCTGAAATCCAGGGGCTGAAATTCGACGTAACGTACATCAAAATCATTGTCCTTGATATTGAGGACAGGTGACTGGTAGGAGGAATTAAAAATCGGCCTGTTGAGCTGCACCTGTATGGTACCCTTGAACTCGTCCGCTCCGATTTGATCTGTAATCTGGATGAATATGGTGCAAATAATGCGCTCATCGACGGCAAACTGATGATCCGTCCATTTTCTGTTGTTCATGAATTCAGAAATGTCATTCCGCATCGTATTGAATACCTCCTTGTAGGTTCCTTCAATTCTGGAACTGGATACACTGACACTGCATTGCAACTCCTGTCCTGACAACTGAGCCAGAAAACTGAAAAGAAATAGGAATAAAAAGGTAATTCGCATGTGCCAAATATTGTTTTCTAAAAATAGACAATCTATTCAAATTGCGATGCTTGTCAAAGGCAAATATCCCGGTAAAAGGTAAAAATTGTTTTTCTTGTTTGACAATCAGTCTGATATACAGTTCATTCGAACAATTCAGACTCGGTCAGGCAGTTCCATTTTGAGGATAAGTTGAACAATATCTGCAGCCACCTCAATTTTGGATTTTAATTCGTAAGGATAAATTTCGCCATCCCTGGTAAGAATGGTTATTTTGTTGGTATCATGACCAAAACCCGCTCCGGCATCTTTCATTGAGTTCAGCACGATCAGATCCAGATTTTTCCTTTTCAATTTAGAAAGAGCGTTATCCATTTCATTCTCAGTCTCCAAAGCAAATCCAACCAGAAGCTGGTCTGCACGTTTGATCCGGCCAAATTCGGCAGCAATATCCCTGTTAGGTCTGAGTTCGAGGAGCAGGTTTCCTTCAGTCCGTTTGATTTTTTCTCCGGAAGTTAAGACCGGGGAATAATCAGATACGGCAGCGGTCATAACGGCACCTTGGCATTGTGGAAAATGCTGCATACACGCATCATACATTTCATCGGCTGAGATCACATCAATACGATGGATCAAGGGATGTTGGGTCGTCAGTTCCACCGGCCCGCAGATCAAAATTACGCGGACTCCGCGGGATGCCAGTTGTTCAGCGATGGCAAACCCCATTTTACCGGTCGAATAATTACCGATAAAACGGACCGGGTCAATCCTTTCATGGGTTGGACCGGCAGTAATGAGATAAGTCTTATTCAGGAGTTTTTTTTTTCAGTGAAGAAATCTTCAATCATCTTCAGGATCGCTTCAGGTTCTTCCATCCTACCTTTTCCCACCAGACCACTTGCCAGGTCGCCTGTGGCAGGTTCGATCACTACAACACCAAATTTCCTAATGGTATTGAGGTTATTCTGCATCGCTGAATGAGCGAACATGTCCAGATCCATGGCAGGAGCTACCATCGCAGGACATTTTACAGACATAAAAGTAGTAGTTACCAGGTTGTCACAAATTCCGCAGGCCATCTTACCAATTGTTGCAGCGGTTGCAGGAGCGACTAAAAACAGGTCGGCCCATTGGCCCAGATCCACATGGCTATTCCAGGAGCCGCTTTCTTTGGAAAAGAAATCGCTCAATACAGGTTTCCCCGAAAGGGAGGAAAATGTTAGCGGGGTAACAAATTCTTTGGCCGCCTCTGTCATCAAAACCTGAACCTCGGCTCCGGCCTTCACCAAACCTCTAAGAAGGTATACCGCCTTATAAGCAGCAATGCTGCCAGTTACAGAGAGAACAATTTTTTTCCCTTGAAGCGGCATGTGAAGTGAATTATTTCAAGCTCAATACTATTTTTTCTCCTTGGCAGGATTGCGGTAATAAATCAAACCATCCTTGAACTCTTCGTAAGCGATCAGAACAGGTTTTGAAAGTCTTTCATAATATCTGGAGATCTCAATCTGCTCGCGGTTTTCGAAGACTTCCTCCAGGTTATCGGAATAGGAGGCAAATTCCTGCAGTTTTTGATTGAGTTCCTCTTTCACTTCTGCATTAATCTGATTGGCACGTTTGGCAATCACCATCAATGATTCGTAAATGTTGTCGGTTGTTGCATCCAATTCGCTCAAATTGCGCGGAACTGTCGTTGAAGCTGCTTTCACTTTTCTGTAATCCATAACTATTTCTATTTCTTAACTTCTTCTTTTTTAACTTCTTCCTTTTTAACGTCGTCGATATTCAGATTCATCATCTTTTTTGTGCTGGCGAAGAATCTGTCTGCTTCCTTGCGGAATTTACTGTTTGGAAACTCATCCACAAAAGTGTAATATTCATCCAACTCAGCATTGAGCCTGTCACGTTTTTTCTCGTCTATACTATTTTCTCCCAAAAGGTATTTGGATTTCAATAGGTAAAACATCAGCTCCTCGCGATACTTAGAGTCAGGATATTCCTTTAAGCTGTTGGTCAGCGATATAACGGATGCCCGATAATCACCCAAATCATAATACAATTTTCCGTTCAGGTAGGATTTAAGCACCAATTTTTCCCGCAACTCATCAATCAGTTTATTGGCATCTGCCACTTTGTTGCTCGAAGGGTAGATATTCATAAAAAGCTGAAGTGCATCGATGGCATCCTGGGTAGTTTTTTGGTCAAGCCGCGGAGTTGGTGAATCGAGATAATAACAAAATCCAATCATGTACTGGGATTCTTCCGAAAAAGTACTGTGCGGATACTCTTTGATCAACTGACGGAAATAATGACCTCCCATCAGGTAATCGCGTTGTCCGTAGTTACTTTTCGCCAGATAATAATAAACCTGATCTGCACGATTGGTACCACGATAGATATTTACAAGCTCAGAATAAAGCTGTGTAGATTTACTATAATCTTTGTTGTCGTAATATTCGCGGGCCTTTTTGAGTTTGTATTCATAGTCGGTACTCTTGACTATTTTTTGATACTCTCCACAAGATGAGGCGATTAGCAACACGCCAACTGCAAAATATGTTCTCATTTTCCGAATCATGGTGCAAAGATATGTTTTTTCTCCATTTATAGAATAAGAATCAACACTTTTGGTTGCTTCAGTATGGTTAAAAACTGTTCAAAAGTATTAACAATTCAAATTGTCCAAAGGATGATTTTCTGTCTTGTTGAAACCCAAAATAATATTTAGATTTGCAGGCTCTCAAAAACATTTTGCAATACTACATAAAGTTTATTACCGTGGATATATTTGAAAAAATTAAAACTGACAAAGGAAACCTTGGTCAGTACCAGAAAGAAGCTCATGGCTATTTTTCTTTTCCTAAGTTAGAAGGAGAGATCGGTCCAAGAATGAAATTTCGTGGGAGAGAGGTTCTTAACTGGAGTTTAAACAATTATTGCGGATTGGCCAATCATCCGGAAGTTCGTCAGGCAGATGCTGAAGCAACCGCCCAATACGGCCTTGCCTACCCAATGGGTGCCCGAATGATGTCAGGACAAACCAGCAAACACGAAGAACTGGAAAAACAACTCGCTGCTTTTGAAAGTAAAGAAGATGCATTTTTGCTTAATTATGGGTACCAGGGAATGATCTCCATCATTGATGCGATCTGCGGTCGTAACGACGTGATTGTCTATGATGCGGAAGCCCACGCCTGTATTTTGGACGGTGTTCGTTTACACATGGGCAAAAGATTTGTTTTTCAGCACAACGACATGGACAGTCTGCGCAAACAACTTGGTCACGCTACCTCTTTGGTTCAGAAAACAGGCGGTGGCATTCTCGTAATCACGGAGGGCGTCTTTGGAATGGCAGGTGACCTTGGACTGCTTGACCAGATTGCTGCTTTTAAAAGTGAATTCAATTTCCGTTTGCTGGTAGACGATGCGCACGGTTTCGGCACCATGGGAGCTACAGGTGCCGGAGTTGGAGAACATTTTGGTGTTCAGGATCAAATAGACATGTATTTCGGAACTTTTGCCAAGTCAATGGCCGGAATCGGAGCATTTATTGCCGCCAAAGAAGAGGTTTGCGATTTCCTCCGTTACAACATGCGGTCACAGACTTTCGCCAAATCACTGCCTATCGCAATGGTTATCGGTTTGTTGAAAAGACTCGAACTGATCAAAACACAACCGCAGATTCGCGAAAACCTGTGGATTATCGTTGAAGCGCTGCAAAAAGGATTAAAAGAGGAAAATTTCGACCTCGGTGTGACGAATTCTCCTGTAACACCGGTCTACTTGTCCGGAAGTGTTCCTGAAGGAACCAATGTGATCATGGATCTGAGGGAAAACTACAATATTTTCTGTTCCATCGTGATCTATCCGGTTATTCCAAAGGGACAACTTTTATTAAGACTGATACCTACATCCTCCCACACGCTCGAGGATGTGGAATATACCATCAAGGCATTCTCTGAAGTGCGCAAAAAACTGGAAGCTGGCAAATATGTGGCCTCCAAGATCGCACAGGTTTCGTAATACAATTGACAAAGGACAATTAATTACCATGATGATCAAATACAAAGGGTATCCGTTTCGGGTACCCTTTGTGGTTTTTAAAATTCTTTCACAGAGAATTATGAAGGAACAAATAGGGTTTCCAGGTACTTTGAAGAGAGTCTCTAAGTGTTATTGCTTTTAAACATTTTCCTGATTCCCCATGGTGAATGGTGCAATCCCGGATTTCCAAACCTTGAACCATTTTGGTATGGCCACGGCAATGATCACCATGACACAGCCCAAAATAACGATGGTTAAGGCAGAATTAATAGCTCCCTGCAGACTGGTTCCGGCTGCCAAAAACTGCGGAATGTAAATATTCATCAGATTCATGACCCCACCCGTAATGGTAGTAACACCCACAAAAATCATTGGAACAATTGTGATCCAGCTGTACCTGATCTTTCCCCGGTTGATGAGATAAGAAGTCCCGATCGCCAGTGCAAGCGTCGCCAGCAATTGATTGGCAACCCCAAACATAGGCCAGATGGTCGATACACTCCCGGTGTATATGAAATAGCCCCAGGAAAAGACCACAATGAAACTTGTTATCAAATTCCCGGGAAGCCAGTTGGTCCTTCCAAAAGGTTTGTAGACTTTCCCGAGTACTTCCTGCAAAATAAATCTGGCTATTCGGGTGCCTGCATCCACGGTAGTCAGAATAAACAAGGCCTCAAACATGATCGCGAAGTGATACCAATAAGACATCAGTCCGGCAAGTCCGGGTATACTGGAAAATATCTGGGCCATCCCAACAGCCAGTGAAACTGCTCCACCTGGCCGGCCGGCGATTTTCTCCCCTACCTCCGCAGAAAGCTGAGTCAGATTACTTTCAGTAAATCCAAGTGAATGAAGTTGCGGAAGTATCTGGGTAAATTTTTCAGGCGACACGTTGATTTGAAAATAATCGAGTGGGAACAGACTGGTCGCTGCAATAAGCGCAAGGATGCTTACCATCGCTTCTGCCAGCATCGAACCGACTGCGATAGCCTTGATGTGAGACTCCTTCATCAGCATCTTGGGAGTGGTCCCGGAACTCACCAGCGCATGAAAGCCTGAAATAGCCCCGCAGGCAATGGTAATAAAGAGATACGGGAACAAGGTGCCGGGAATTATTGGTCCCCCACCATGGATGAATGGCGTAAAATTCGGCATTTTAATAGTAGGCGCGACGACAACGATGCCAATGGCCAGCATCGCGATGACCCCTAGCTTCATAATAGAACTCAGATAATCACGGGGTGACAAAAGCAACCAGACAGGCAGCACGGAGGCCAGCAAACCGTACAATGCCAAAAGAATCGTCAGGGTCGGCTTGTCGTAGGTAAACCAGTCAGCTATTGCCGAGCCCGGGACGTATTTTCCTCCCACAACGGCAGCAGACAACAAAATGACGCCAACGATAGTAGCTTCAACCGTTTTTCCTTTTCTGAAAACAAACATCCACAACCCCATCAGAATAGCAATCGGGATGGTGGCAGCGATAGTAAACGTTCCCCAGGAGCTTTCAGCCAGAGCATTGACCACAACAACCCCCAAACCGGCCAATGCCACGATGAGTATGATAAAAACGGCGACAGATGCTACTCCCCCACTGAATTGATTGATCTCTTTCCTCGCAATTTCAGCAAGCGATTTTCCGTCATAACGGGAAGATGCGGTCAAAATCACCAAATCATGAACTGCGCCTGCCAAAACAGACCCGACAAGCATCCAGACAAAGCCCGGCATGAAACCGAACTGGGCAGCCAACACGGGTCCAACCAACGGACCGGCTCCCGCGATAGCGGCAAAATGATGCCCGAACAAGACCCACTTCGGCATCGGATAGTAGTTTTGCTTGTCAAAAAGCCGGAAGGAGGGCATATTGTGCGCGTCGTCCAGCATCAGGACTTTGGCACATATATAACTGAAATAGAACCTGTAAGCAAGGGCTAAAACAGCCAGTGCACCGATCACAAAAGGCATAGCATTCATAGACAGGACAGTTTGGTTGATCCTATAAATCTAAGTGATTTTTCTTCGCTTTGAAAACTATAATTGGATGGAGTTATTTTCTGATAAGTCAGGTAAAAGGAACAAAATTTGATATAATTAATTTTCTCTGCTTTAACATCCCCCAACTCCAACAAAAAAAGGGAGTAAAGCACCGAAGCTGACCAGAATGGAACTCATAAATCTCCCGGGAGAGATTCAGAGGGGTAATATATTGAAAATGAGACATTTATTATTCCCCGTAACTTAAGTTATAAGAAATATTAAATGTTGCTGATTCTGGTTCACATGTTTCAATAATTCTGCCAGTTGTGTCGCTCAAAGCCCGCAAAGAAAAAATTACGACATGATTGTTTGTTTATTACTTAGGTTGAAACATCAAAAAACGCCCTTACAAACCGGCAATCAGAATTTGAATCTTTTTGCAAGCCTATAAGGGCGTCATTTTGATCAATTTTGTTTATTCTTCAGATTTTACTGCATTTTATTTCACTTTCTCAATCCAAATATTCCTGAACTGAATCCTTGATCCTTCAGCCTGCAGGCCAATGCTGCCTTTGGTCATCGAGCAATTCTTTGCCGTATTCTGGAGCAATCCATTAACTGAAACCTCTACAGTGCTTCCCTTGCAGACAATGTCATAGCTGTTCCATTCACCAACTTTTTTCTCGTTGGTTGGATGCAATTTGACGGCAATTGGTTTTACTTTTTCGGTACCTACATAAATGCTGTCACCTGACGTTGCCTTCTCATCCACTGCATTGACAATAAAATCGCCTGCGCACAAAGTCTTCAACTGGCATTGATAATGCTGGGGCCACATTTTATCAGGTCCGTTGGTATGAACAAATATGCCGCTGTTGGTTGCCTTTTCTGGGTAACACCATTCAACATGCAAGTGATAGTTTGAATATTCCTTCTTGGTTCTGAGATAACCCATCGGAACTCCGGGAGTTTCTATCTTACCATCAATGACATAGAAGAAATTCTCCGGACTGATTTTTGTGTCACTGACAAAGATGGTCCATCCATTCAGGTCCTTTCCGTTGAACAATGATTCTTTTTTCTTTGCGTACCCGGAAATCACCAGGAACATCAAGGCAACAACAAGTATTTTTTTCATTTTAAATATTTATTTGATCCCATAAAAGTAAAGATAATTTTGGA
>SESB01002113.1_pt1 | contig 11988 bp, 10 predicted proteins | sample 3171441 | NCBI WGS metagenome assembly SESB01 (sample SAMN06051867, study PRJNA518727) | freshwater metagenome | biome: subpolar coniferous forest; feature: holomictic lake; material: water; isolation source: holomictic Lake 227, 6 m depth | place: Canada: near Kenora, Ontario | collected...
GAACATAGCCTTGCTCCTACTCTTGGCAAAATAAAAGATCGCGGGTTTTACGCCGCCACCGTTGTAGATGCACCTACTTGGTCGGGTCCAGGCTGGTCGACGATTCTTACTGGGTCAACACACGCTCAACACGGCGTTACTGATAACCGATTCTCTGGGCACAATTTGCTCTACCGCCCAGACTTCTTAAGCCGTGCCTTCTATCAGGATCAGTCAACCACCACTTTCGCAGCAGCTGCTTGGCCGCCCTTGGTCGATCCATCGGGCCTGGGTCCAATCATTCATGAACGTCGCGAACAGCAGTTGGCATACCAGCACCGTGTAATCGCCCGAGATGGCGAAACTCATGGCTATAAGAACGCTGACGCTGAGATCGCACATGCCGCGCTCTATGCAATTGAAAAGGCTGGCCCGGATGTCAGTTTCGTCTATTTCTGTGGTGCTGATGAAGCCGGACACGTTCACGGCATTCGGGGTGATCACTACCGCGAAGCGATTGCCCGCATTGATGAATTCCTCTTAAAAATTGAAACTAAAGTGCAAGCTCGGGTCGACGCCTATGGCGAACAGTGGCTAGTCGTAATCACCACCGACCACGGCCATATTGATGAAGGTGGCCACGGCGGTGACTCTGATCAAGAGCGGGCTTCATTTGTGATTGCTGCAGGATTTGGACGGAATAATCCGAATTGGCCCGCAACAATCAAGCCTGAAGAGATCGCCGGACTGATTCTTTCTGAAAGAGTTTAAAGTACTCGATGCACCTTGTGGTTTGCAGCCTGGGCTGTAGGGCGAACGACTAGAGAATCGATGTTGATGTGATGAGGCAACATCACACACCACCTAATGGTTTCGGCAATGTCTTCGGCCACTAAAGGTTCTGCGACGCCTTCATAAACCTTGGCCGCTTTGCCGAGATCGCCCTCGAATCGCTTGGTCGCGAACTCATCAGTCTTCACCATTCCTGGCGCTATTTCTGTAACGCGAATGGGTAGGCCGTTGAGTTCGAGTCTCAAGGTCTGCGCCAGCGAAGTTTCGGCAAATTTTGCGGCAACGTATGAGCCACCATTTTCGTAGGCAACGTGACCGGCCGTTGATGACACCACGACTATGTGCCCCTCATTGTTTTGAATCAGTAACGGCGTTATTGCTTTTACCATCCGCACGGTTCCGACAACATTGACTTCAAAGGTTTTTTGCCACGAGTGCGGGTCGGAATTTTGTACTGAAAGGGCATCGAAGGCGCCGCCCGCATTATTAACCAAGATCGAGATCGGAAAGTCAGATACTTTGGCGGTGAAGCTGTCAACGCTGGCCTGATCGGTGACATCTAGTTCGAAGGCCAGAATGTTGGAATTCTCCAAAGCTAGCTCCTCCAGTTTCTCCATGCGCCGAGCGGCCGCTATTACCTGATACCCGTTTTCGGCTAACAGCTTGGCCGTAGCTGCTCCGATGCCACTGCTGGCGCCGGTGACGATTGCACACTTCTTGGTCGACTCACTCATGGGACTATTATCGCGAAATGTTGTCGACTTCTCTCTCCTATGGCAGCGCCCCCGAGCAGATGTACGAGCGGTTCGGAAGTTCCAGCGACGGGCGAGCGACCATAGTTCTGATCCATGGCGGATATTGGCGAGCGCAACATGACCGTGAACATATGCGTCCACTTGCGTTGGCACTAGCCGAATTGGGATGGCCGGTCGTGCTGGCGGAGTATCGCCGTTCGCCTCATCTTCCTCACGAGACTCTTATCGACATCAATACGCTTCTGACCGCCCTTTCCGCCGAAACCTTAATTCTGATCGGATTCTCGGTCGGAGGGCAGTTGGCCCTCCTCACATCTGGCAAACACGCCAATATTCAACAAGTCATTGCGCTAGCCCCGGTCACAGACTTAGTTGCAACTGAAAAGGAAGAACTAGGCGAAGGTGCGGTTGGCGACTGGCTCCACGCGCCAGCCCGGAATCACCCTGAACTCGACCCAACTTTCTCTGGATCCTTTACTTTTCCAGTGACCATTTTTCACGGCACGAGTGATGTCAGAGTTCCCATTGACCACTCTCGAAGGTACACAAAGGCACAATCACAATCCGGTTCGAAGATCCGCCTTATAGAAATTGAAGGCGGCGGGCACTTTGAGCTAGTAGATCCATCGCATCCATATTTTGTGGAACTACTCAACGCACTGGCGAACTAAACCTTTCTTCCCAGTTAACTCTCTAACACTCCCCGCCCATTAAACTTCATAAATGCTGGCCAGGTGGACGAGAGTTGTTATTCGCCACCGAGTGCTGGTCTTATTTTCGTGGCTTGGGATTCTTGGCTTAGGAGTCTTAGCGGGTGCACATCTCAACTCCCACTTGACGACATCGCTTAACGTTCCGGGCAGCCCCTCCGCACAGGCGGACCAGATAGTTGCAACGGCATTCCACGAGAATGTTGAAGGTTCCTTCACCATTCTCTACAAATTCAAAAATGCGACCCCGGCACAAATTGAGAGATTTAAAGCTGAAATTGCCAAAGCCGTAACCCAAATTCCAACTGCGCGAGTCGCACAAGTGAAGGCACTCGGCGGAGTGCTCTTCGCCAGCGTTAGCACCGGTTTCGATCTGAACTCCGGGGCCAAATATACGACCAGGTTGAGAGATGCCTTGCACGAGAATGGTCTCTTGAACGCATTAGTTAGTGGACCGCCGGCGATTAAAAGTGATGTCACGCCAATCCTTGGAAGTGATCTGCGCCGTGGTGAAATTGTCGCTTTGGGGTTGGCGCTTGTTTTACTCTTTCTTTTTCTCGGTTTGAGTTGGTCCATATTTATTCCCTTCCTCTTCGGAGCAAGTGCCATTTCGCTGGCTATCGGACTTGTGTATCTACTTGCCCAAAGAATTCTGATGGTGGTTTATGTACCAAATATCGTGGAATTGATTGGCCTAGGTCTGGCCATCGATTATTCACTTCTCATGTTGCATCGATTACGCCGCGAAACCCGTAAAGATGAAGGTGATTTCTCCGAAGCAATTATTCGCACCATGGAGACCGCGGGACGCACAGTTGTGATCTCGGGAGCCAGTGTTGCCATTGGTCTAGCGACTCTGCTCCTGATTCCAGTTCCTTTCGTGCGCTCGTTAGGACTAGCAGGCATCTTGATTCCGTTAGTTTCAGTCGCGGCTGCCATAACACTGCAACCTGCACTCTTTTCGATCTTGGGAAGTTCAGGAACTACATCCCATGGTTTCCACGGATTAATGAGGAATAAAGCGGGTTCAGAAGGATTTTTTGGCCGCTTGGCCCGTGCGGTCATTAAGCGCCCAAAATCAACATTTATCGCCACACTCCTTGTCATACTTATTGGAGCCTCGGGAATACTTTCTTTGCAAGTTACGCCAAGTTCGCTCACAGCCATTCCCGCATCGTTGGAATCTTCAAAGGCGCTCTCCATAATCACTGGGAAAGCGGGTGCGGGAAGCATCACCCCGAGCCAACTGATTATCGATTTAGGTTCGGCAGGATTAGCGCAATCTGCAAGCATCCAGACCCAGGTTCAGGAACTCTCTAGAAGTATTTTGAAAGACCCGGAAGTATTTGTTGTAGCCACTGATAAAACTCCACCCTTTGTAGATTCCACTGGCCGCTTTCTCCGCCTATATATCTTTGGTCGTCACGCCTTGGGCACTTCCGAAACAAACCGGCTGGTCACAACCCTGAGAACCAAGTTTTTAAGTCCGGTAAATTTCCCTGCTGGAACCAAGATCTACTTGGCTGGAGCTCCTGCCCAAGGTCTTGATCTCGTTTCGCGAATTCTTCATTCCGCTCCGTGGGTGGCGCTCTCAATACTCTTACTCACATATTTGATTTTGCTCCGGGGATTTCGATCTATCATTTTGCCGCTGAAGGCAATTCTGCTTGACCTCTTCTCAATTGCTGTTGCATTCGGTTCCACCGCGCTGGTTTTTCGCCTTGGTTGGGGCAAGTCTCTCCTTGGTCTGTACCGACTTGATCGCATCGAAATATGGGTCTTAGTTTTCCTCTTTGCTGTGCTTTTTGGTCTCTCTATGGATTACGAGGTTTTCATTGTTTCGCGCATGCGAGAAGCAAAAGATGCGGGTAAATCCAATGAGGATGCCATCACAGAAGGGTTATCTCAAACTGGTGGAGTTGTTACAGCGGCTGCAGTAATCCTTGTAGGCGCCTTGAGCGGCTTCATCTGGGGCCATTTTGCCGGCTTGCAAGAACTGGGCGTCGGACTAGCGATTGGCATCTTGGTTGATGCCACAATTATTAGAGCGCTGTTACTTCCGAGCGCAATGGTTCTACTTGGACGCTGGAATTGGTGGTTGCCCGAATCTATTGCCAACATGGCAAAGGTAAAGGCCTCGCCTCTCGAGGAAAGAGAGACAAGGCCTTAACTCCTTGCATTTTGCTAGTCAGTTAGCAAATATCTACTTCTTATCTACCACGGCCTACTTAACGATGGTAATTGCGAAGTGGACTGTTGGAATCTGATAACCCAATGCCAACCCTGGGAAATCTCGGTCTGCAGAAAGAACCGGGACCATTCCGTAAGGTGTATTAGCGAAGGATGGTTGTTGGGTATACAACAATGGATGAAGATCGATGATGTGTGTTCCTGGGGCACCAGTTGCTCGGATATGAACAACCATGTAACCGTTGGAGTTAAAGCCACAGCCATAACCAACATAACTATTGTCGTAAGAGACGGCGAGAGTGTTATCAAGCTGAGTCCAACCGACACCCTTCATGCTGATCGTGATTTCTTCACCAGCCTTGAACTTGTTGGTTGGAGTTCCGGCCCCACCAGTAGCAATTGCTTGGGCAGAACCAGAAGTATCGGCCTTGGCTAGACCCATTCCAATTACTTTTCCAGCCTTGTCGTAGAAAGGCATAATGCTTTCTTTAACATAGAACGGTACTTGGGCTTCGATAACATCGCCTTGCTTGATCTGAATTACGTGCCATCCGCCTAGGTTGTCGGGAATTGTGACTTCCTTGCTGATGGTGCCATTGGTGACATCGGCGCTGCCCAGTGGAATTCCGCTATATGCCCAGCAGGTGCCTGTGCAGTTAACGCGGTTTCCAACCACAGTTGCCCAGACAAGTTGGTGGGTGCCGGTTGTTGTTAGACCAGAAACATTTACCGTGGTCTTGGTAAGAATTGGTCCGCTGGTGGTAGAAAGCGTGGCAACAGCTTTGGTATTTGGATCCAAGCCAGCGGTATTGATTGTTGTTCGCTGGGTGACAGTTGGTTCAACTTTCGCTGGGTAGACAACCGAAGCAGCCTGAGGTCCAGGATCCTTGGTAACCGTGAAAGGAAGAATGCCACCGTTTGCAAAAGGAACAGGAGACTGCAGAATGTTCAAGTATGCAAAGGTAAGAGCATCCTTGACTTCAACATAGTGAACGCCGATTGGCCCGGCTGCACGAATGACTACTTGACCGGTTCCACGTGTCCAGAGGGCGTGCATTTCGCCGGCATAACTGCTATCCCAGTGAACGGCTCCGCCACCCGTATAGAGGCTAGCGCCGAGTCCTGTATATGTAATGGTGATTGGCGTTCCAATTGGACCGCTCTTTGGGGAAATAGTCAGGGTTCGAAGAATTTGGTAGCCAGCGTGAGCAAGTGCCACGCCGTTTGATACCGCATAAATATCGTGAACACCACCGAAATCGTGTGGAACTTTAACTTTGTAAGAGAAAGCACCAGCCGCGTCAGTTGTGACAGTGGCGATATCAACGTTGTATTTGGTGTATTTAATTCCAAGGTAATTAACGCTGTTAGGTTGAATATCAGTGACCCACGTGCCATCAGATGTGGACCACGTTAAAGTCAATGGCGTGCTGGCTGGAAGCGCCTTGCCACTGAGAGTAAATGTGTCGTCGTAAAAACCTTGTTGTGTAGTTTGATCAAGATTAACCATGGTGGTTGGTGTCGTAAAATCAGCAGACTTTGTTCCCGTAAATGGAAGGGCAGATACACCAGGAATCCCGGTAGGTTGTACCAAGTTGATGGGCACAATTGGGTTGGTATCTGCAGCTCGAACTGGGGCAAGAATTGCCACCGGCAAAATCGCAACAATTGCGATTGCGAAAAGTTTTCCGCCGCTCTTTCTAAAGTTAGTTTTCATTTGTTTTCTCTTCTCTCCGTTAGTCTCTCCGAATTTTTATTTGTTTCTCCCCTTGCTTGGATCGCACGATTCGTGCGATCCAAGCATTGAGAGAGATGGAACTGGTATTACTTTGCTACTGGAAGTGCGTACAAGGTCAACTGGGACGTTGCGGTCCAGTTGGACTGCCAAGTGGCAGTTGCGCCCTTAAGTGCTGGGTTCAGCGCTACAGACTTGAAGTATGCGACTCGGTCGTAGATCTGTGCACCACTTGCATCGCGTACGCGAGCACCTGAAGCATCACGTTGAGCAACAAGCTTGGTTGCAGGAACCTTCATGCTGGTCACATCTTTTGCAACCATGGTGACCTTGAAGTTAATGATTCCAAGAGTGTTGTAGAGAGGTGCTGCACCAGTCTTGAGAACTGCAGTCCAGAAGGCAACTCCGCTGTGGTTTCCGTAGGCCATAGGGATTGGATCCTTTAGACCGGCAACTTCGATATATGCCTTTGCGGTATTGGAGGAATCCATTGGTGCTCCACCAAGTTGCTCGTTGTTGGCATAGACGCGCCAGACGATGGTCTGTCCAACAATGAACTCGCTAGATACTGCACAGCTGACGCCAAAGCGTGGTGCAAGTGCACCTGTGGATCCGCTAGCAAGTACTTGGTCTACAGAGATGTGTATAGGTGAAACGGTTCCCTGAATTGGGAGACCAACCTTTACGGTAAATGGGTTCGAGTCAATCGCACTGAATGCTGTGGCATCTGTTGGCGTAAATGATCCGGTGAGAACAGTGGCACCAGCAGCTGCTGGCAACCAGGTGCACTTTGCAACGAATGGGGTAACTGTGGTGGTGGCAACTGCTTCGCAACCAACAATTACTTTGCCGGCTGCAGAAAATGCCACCTTACCTGCGTTATTTGCGGTACCGACGATTACAGCAGGATCGAGTCCGAAGACTGCACTGCCGCCGGAAAGTACCAATGTGGAGGGGGTGGCTGCCTGTGCTGCAGTTCCGCCTACCACCGAGATACCAACTAGTGCCATGGCACCAATTGCTACGCTCGAGATAATTCTTTTCATATTCCGATCTCCCTTGTTTGTGTTCATTTTGTTAACTGACTTTTTACTTCGTGCTGATATTTCCGACGAGGGTCAAGGTAAGAGCTGTGCTCTCCTTTGTACCTGCCTCGGTTGAATTAACTGCAAAACTTCCTGTTACCTTTAAGGTGCCGGTGGCACCGGCGTACTTGCCAGTTCCGCCATTAATGACAGCATTTCCGGTGATGTTTACGACTGTTGGCGCTGCGCCTTCTGCACCGCAAGCTTTAGAGGCGGTATCGAAGGTAACCTTGAGCGTGTTTCCGCCACCACTGAGCGTTCCGGATCCATTGATGGAATCGCATTGGCTGGAAGGTGCTGAAGATCCTGAACCGCTCAAAGTATCCAAACCTAAAATGGTTCCGGTACCTGCGCCGGTGACCGATGTTGCTTGAACGTCGCTGGCGCTCCAGAGCATTGAAATCTTGCCCTTGTAGGTTCCGTTGAATGCAATTGCGCCAGCAGCGGCTGGCTTGGCAGTCGTTGCGGCTGGCTTAGGGGTTACCTTTACAACGGGCTTAGTTGTGGAATAGCCGGTTGGGCATTTAGGTGCGGCGGCAGTTACCTTCTTGGAAACTGTTCCTTTATAACAAACTATTGTTTTAGTTGCAGCGTTTACTATTGAAACGTTTGCGCTGACCACCGTAAGTGCCGTAAAGGCAATAAAAATCTTTACTGCTGTGGCCTTAGTAATTGCTTTCATTGTCGTTCCCCATCTCTCCATGAGTTGTTGCTATTACTTATGGGGAAATCCTGTCACCGTAGGTTTCTCAAAGGGGGGTTTCGATGGGGGCTGGCACTAGTGAGGTTATTCCCTGTGTCACATGCGATTTCGTGACGAAACCCTTATATGTATCTCGTGGGTCACATTGAAATTGTCCTTATTTGACAGGGGTTTTGACTTAGTAGCTTGAGGTCTACAAATATCGCGTGCTTTATACCTCGGAGGGTGGTGTTCATCACTCGATGCAAAGCAATTCTGACTTTTGAATCACATTTTCACCATAAATGGGCGCACTAATTCGCAAAGTCAAGGTCTCATTACGGGGGGTAGCACTCATTGAAAAAGGGCCAGTTGCATACTGCAACCAGCCCTTGCCTATGGGTTTAATTTATGGAAGCCAACCAGATAAATCAGCGTCACACTTACAAAGTTTGTCCTCTGGTACTCCAGCTAGCGCGGATTCGATGTGCTGGCCACATCCAGACCAAGTGATTTTGCCGCAAGAGGAGCAGATGGCTTGGCTACACATCGCTTACTTCCTTCCGAAAAGGCGAGAGAAAACTCCCGGCTCTTTTGGATCGTTGGCATGACCCTGACATCGTTGTGACTTTGGAACGCCTTTGAGAGCAATCTCAATGTGGTTTCCACATCCACTCCAAGATGGTTTGCCGCATTTTCTGCACGTTGTTCTGCTGCACATGGTTATATCTCCGTATTCGTTATTGAACTTGTAACACTGTTTGACCGGCTGGAGAATTTCTCCAGGTGCGGTATCCGCCATCAAGATTTCTAGCTTTGAATCCCATTTCATTCAGTAAGAGCGTTGCTGAGTGGCCTCGCTGACCGACTTGGCAGAGAACGATTAAATCTCCTTGAGGGATTTCCGTTTTACGTTCGCGAAGTTCATCGATGTTGATATTGATGGCGCCAGGAATGGAACCATTGGCAAATTCACTGGCGCTTCGAACGTCGAGCAATACTGAGCCATGTGAGACTTCTTGTTCAACTTCACTCCACTGCACACTTTTTACTAGTCCCGAGAGCAAGTTTTCGGAAATATAGCCCAGCATATTTACCGGATCCTTTGCTGAGCCAAAAGGTGGCGCATAGGCTAATTCAATGTCAGCAAGCTCAGGGGCAGTTAATCCACCGCGCATGGCTGTGGCAATAACATCAATCCGCTTGTCAACACCTTCTGTGCCAACGGCTTGGGCGCCAAGTATTTCTTGAGATGTTGGGTCGACCAAGAGTTTTATGCTCATTTGCTTGGCCCCAGGGTAATAACCCGCGTGAGAATTGGGATGACTATGAATAGCCAAGAATTTACGACCAGCCGCTGCCAACCGCTTCTCATTCCAACCAGTTGTGGCGATAGTCAAGCCGAACACCTTCACGATCGCAGTGCCAAATGTTGAAACATCTCTCGTGTGAACTCCAGCAATGTGGTCAGCAACAACTCGTCCGTGACGATTGGCCAGATTGGCGAGCGGCACGAGCATCGCCGATCCATCCAAAGCATCTGTTTTTTCAGCAGCATCGCCAATTGCATAGATATCGTGGTTGCTCGTCTGATGGAAATTATTCACTTGAATTCCACCACGGACCCCAATTTCCAGTCCCGCCGCTTTCGCCAATTTTGTATCCGGCCGAACCCCAATAGCCATAACGACTAATTGGGCTGGAATCGCGGTGCCATCGTAGAGAATCACGGCGTCATCGGTGACTGAGGTAACTGCGCTTCCCAAAAATAAGTTGACTTTATTGTCGATCATCTCGGCATGGACAAAACTGGCCATTTCTGGATCTAGCGGTGCCAACACCTGATGCGTGGCTTCGATCAAAGAAGTGCTGATTCCTCTGTGTACCAGATTCTCGGCAATCTCTACCCCGATGAAGCCACCGCCGATGACAACTGCACTTTTAGGAGCGGCAACTACGGCACCCACAATGAGTTCGACGTCTTCGACAGTTCGAAGGGTGAAGGCGCGATCAATCCCGGGAATCGGAGGGACGATGGGAGTCGCACCTGGACTGAGAACCAACTTATCGAAATCAAGTTCGTATTCATCCGATGTGTTGAGATCCTTGACAAGCACAATTTTGCGTGTTGCGTCGATGACTAGCGCCTCACTTCGTACTCGGACATCTAGTCGGAATCGTGCGTGCAAACTTTCAGGTGTCTGAAGCAGTAAGTCATTCTCATTTTCAATAACACCGCCTACAAAATACGGTAACCCGCAGTTGGCATATGAAACGTGTCCGCTCTTTTCGAGAACCACTATCTCTGCAGAGGCATCAAGTCGACGCATCCGTGTTGCCGCGGACATTCCTCCGGCCACTCCCCCGATAATCACGATACGTTTCATTAGTTCATGCCAAACTCAAAAATAGTTTTTGGAGCTGAGCGGTGACGGCATCAGCATCTGATTTATCAGCGACAAGACACTCTTTGAGGCTGGAAGAAATCAGGGTGAAGGCCGCGGTGTTGACGGCCTTGCTGACTGCCGACATCTGGATAACGATTTCCTCGCAGTTGCGACCCTCTTCTAGCATCCGGGCCACGGCTCCGAGTTGCCCTTGGGCACGCTTGATGCGCTTGGAAATAGCGATAATTTGCTCTTCATCTGTAAGCACGTGAGCGACTTTTTTCGTAGCCATCGAACCCTCCTCCATTAGCGATCCTTACCAATGGAGTAAAGGTACCTATACCCCTAGGGGTATGTCAAATATCGCCGTCAACCCTTTTTGAAGAAGCTAAAACCCTTCTTTTTAGGCAGGAACTTGGTGGGATCGGCCGCAAAAGCAGTCTTGCAGCCCGTCATGCAAAAGTAGTACTTCTCCCCTTGGTATTCATATGTATCCGCAGCAGTAGCGCTTTCAATCTCCATTTTGCAGACCAAATCAACAACTTTCATTTTCATTCCTCACCTAATCGAATCTGCGATTCGCATCAACTCTATGGTAACTGTGGGATGCTTTTGGTGTGAAACTAAATAGTGACGTCACCACTCTGGTCGCGCTCTTCGCGGTTGTTAGCCCAATCACCTCAATTCCAGTTTTTCTTAGTTTGACCGCGGGATCTTCCAAGGAGCAACGAAGGGTAATAGCACTAAAGACCGCTCTCGTTTCGGGCTTAACGCTTTTTATCGCCTATTTTGTCGGCGACATCATCCTGCGACTCATGAGCATTCGGATGGATGCTTTTCGCATTGCCGGCGCTCTGATCATTGGCGCCATCGCTTGGAGCATGGTTATGGGACGTAAAGGTCTCTCGATTGAACCTTCTTCTTCTGGTGCAGCCGTTGTACCGCTGGCAATTCCGATGATGGCAGGGCCAGGTGCCATTGCAACCGTCATCGCCATCGGAAATACAGATATAGGCGTCGTACGAATCGCAGATGTCGTGATCATCTTGGTGTTGGCATTGCTGACAGGACTGATCCTGCTTCTGGCTGAACCCATTGAAAGAATGTTGGGCGAACAAGGATTAATGGTGGTCACTCGAATCTTCGGATTGCTCTTATTGGCAATCGCCGTTTCGACCACAATTTCCGGTCTCCATTCAGCCTTTCCCAATCTTTAGGTTTATTTCAAAGTAAGTCGCGCCTTAATCAATTGCTTAACTTCGCTTTTTAGTTGTGAATTATTTGGCTCATGTTTTATCGTTGCGCCATGTCAACAACTACTCATCGACTTTTCAGGCACATGGCCTGGGCTAACCAAATGGTCTATCAAGCGGTTCAAGATCTCCCCGATGAAGCTTTGGGAGCCTTCATCATTAATCCCGAGTGGACAGCCGGAAGGATTCTGCAACACATTGTCGATGGCGCCGAGTGGTACCGATACTGCCTCACTGGCGAACGCTGGAACAAAGTAGACCTTCCAAATACGATGTCGGAGATCCCAGGCATAGCAATGACTTTAGCCAAATTGGATGCTGATGTAGCTTCCCAAGCTGATCTCCCTGATGTCCCTCTAACAATTACCGAGGGCAGCGATTCTTGGCAGAATTTAAGATCGACCATTCTCGCAGAAGCGA
>SESB01002114.1_pt1 | contig 11984 bp, 14 predicted proteins | sample 3171441 | NCBI WGS metagenome assembly SESB01 (sample SAMN06051867, study PRJNA518727) | freshwater metagenome | biome: subpolar coniferous forest; feature: holomictic lake; material: water; isolation source: holomictic Lake 227, 6 m depth | place: Canada: near Kenora, Ontario | collected...
GGAAACAAATGATTACAGTATACTCAAAACCCAACTGTCAGTTCTGTGACATGGCAAAACAACTATTAGAATCTAAGAGCGTTGACTACGTATCAATCGATATCACACTAGATGCAGATGCAAGACAAATGCTAGTTGATGCAGGCTTTCGCTCAGTACCACAAATCTATAACAATACACAACATCTGCCGGGCGGCTATCAAGGCTTGGCGGGCATGTCAGCAGAAGACTTTGCTGAAAAAGTAGCTAAAACAATCTAAGGAACATTATGGAAATCGGAACAGTATATACATTTAAATTAAATTCGGGCGAGGAACTAATCGCTAAGATAGTAGAGAACAATAACGACGGATACTTGATCGTAACTGACCCTGTCTCTATCGCACCCGCTCAAGGCGGTATGCAAATGATCCCTAGTATGTTTACCGCAGAACCGGGTACTACAGTCACACTAAATACTAATAGCATTGCTATCTTTGCGCTTACCGAAGATGCAGTTAAAATGAAATACATTGAAGCAACAACTGGAATTAAACTTCCAGATAAGAAGATTATACTAGGTTAATATGGCACAAATTTCTCGTCAGGGTGACGCAAATCAAGCAGGTGGCAAAATCGTTCGCGGAGCAGAACATGTTTTCGTCAACGGACTACCAGTGGGTCTGCACGTTAGTAAAATAACACCGCATGCCCCTTGGGGTAAGCCACATCCCCCTCATGAGAATGCCACTACAACTGAAGGCTCACCTTCAGTATTCGTTGAAGGTGTCGCTGTACTAAGAGTAGGATCAGGTAACACTTGCGGTCATAGCATCGCAGAGGGTTCAGCTAACGTGTTCGTCCCATGAGTCTGTCAGGTAAATACTCCCCCCTAAACTTAAATAGCATTGGATCTTTCATCCACAATGAAGGTCTGGCTATTAACGCTAAAACAATTCAATATGTTGGCTCGGTTAATGCCGATGCTGTATATACACCCGGTTCGGTGACCACTGGCAATATACTGGCATTAACCCCCGATATATACGCAAAGGCATTCGAATTAGCATACCCGTTCGTTATTATGGGTGCAATGACAGTTCTACAATCTTATAGAATTAAATCCGTAGGAGATACTGACTTCACTACCCTCGGAGCAACAAGCAACTCAATCGGTCTAGAATTCGTTGCAACTGCCAGAGGAACTGGTACAGGTACAGTAGTTGGCGTGGCAAGCGCAGGCCCATTAAGCGTAGAACTATATTCTAATCTATTAGCCATGGGCGCAGATTCTATCCCGCTACTTACTAATAATAAACCAGCAGCATACACCAGAACATATAATAGTATCACTGCACGATATGGATTCTTGGGACTATTCCCCACACAAGCATTCAACGAGTTCAATGGAACATACTCAGACTTCTTTAACGTGTTCACAACATGTATATCATTTAAAAATCAAAGCAATAAGGTAATCGGCAGCTTTGCAATTGCAAAAACATATCTGGATGGTATCTATTCTAATATGAATGACTTGATTACATCAGATATAGCCGGCGTCAATCTTAGTACATTCTTCTGGGGTCAGGACTTGATTCAACTAGGTAGAGCAATCGATCTGGCCACAATCGATACATTCGGTAATCCCGATAACCTATTACGCACCCTATCTAAAAATAGAGCAATCACTCGCGCAGTTAACTTGGCCTTATTAGCCGGCGGGATGACTGTCGATGAGGTCTCAACTATACTAACCGGTACTAAAGCTACCCCTACACAAAACAAAACTCTATACAGTTGCTTTAGTCTGGTTATGGGTACTGATCTGGCAGACGTTTGTGTGCCAATAAACTGTCAAACAGTCGGACTTACATCATTGGCTGACTTACTTGACCCTATTAAACTGTTCCCGAATAGCTATATGTCATTGACTTTCCCTCAATATAACGGCATATCTAATCTACCTAATAATAGCAAAACATACTATCTACTATACAGAGATGGCGCAATTAATAAGGTTCCATCAATGCCTTATGGAGATAGACTACGTAACATCATGCCCGATTCAATATCGTACGGCGCAGATGCATTCTCGGCAGCTATGATGCAGGTTAAAAACATTAAATCAATGAACATCGAAAAGTTCGCTCAAGCCGTAACACACTTGGAAAACGTCAATGGTCTAGGTGTTAATGGAACTAATGTGCCCGCTAATACTGATATATCAGCTAGAGCATTGGATACTCTAGGACAAGGATCAGGACCAGATGGTAAATATACTACATGTGACTTCTTTGGCTGTATGTCAGACTTGTTATACCCATGGCATCAACTGCAAGATACAATCACATTACTAGAACCATTGCCCGAATTAGCATCTCTTGCCGCTAAATATCAGGAAATTCATACTATACTCAATAACGGCGACTACTCTCAATTACAAGCTGCAATAGATCACGTTAATACTATATTAAACTTAACTGCTACAATGAACCCAATAATCGTTGCGGCAGCTAACAATACATATAATCTATTTGGATCTAGATTAGCACAGGAACAAAACGCACGAGATTTAGCATTGCCGAACGGAATTAAGGATCTACGTACAACACCCGCAGATGTGTTTGGATTTATCGATAACTTAGGTATATATGCCACTGAAACAAAAGTATATGATACCGCCCCTCTGCTAGAATCAATATGCGATTTAACTAATATAGGTGGCACTAGCTTAATCGCTAGTATGAGAGAAATTAGAAACGCTAAACGCTTAGGCTTAATTGGTGGTGAACTCGATAATGATGTCGAGGTAACCCCGTTAAATCTAGCTAAGGCAAATGGTTCACCTGCTATTCTTAGCACGATGGATCTCGCAGGTAAGGTAACACCACTGGATGTTACTATTAATACTGGGGCTGGCATCCCCGGTAGCTTCGGTGGAAGCCCCGCATCTACACTAATACCGGCTAACTTGAATGTACTAAACATTGCAACTGGCCCAACGGTATTACTACCCGCTCAGGCAATTGCTGACGTTACACGTTGTAATTGCGATTGCTGGGATTTACTTAACTAAAAGTAAATTAATCGTTAGCAGTATGAGTGCTAACTTATATCATATTAAGTATATGATAAGTGTTTAACCATCATTGGAAACAATGATAGAAAGGAAACTTATGACAAACACTAACCACAAACATATCTTTGCGATATTGTTTATTATCCTCTGCATCATTATGGCTTTCAATAAAGAAACTCGTAAAGAAATCGAAGCAACAGAGGAAAAAGTAGCTAAGTTGGTTGACCCAAAACAACTGGCATGTCTTGCTCAAAATATATATCACGAGGCAGGATCAGAATCAACTGAGGGTAAAGCCGCGGTAGCACGTGTAGTAATGAATAGAATTAACTACGGTTTCGCTAATACCCCCTGCTCAGTCGTATATCAATCTAATCTAGTACGCAATGGATATGACGAATTGGTTAAACTATGTCAGTTTAGCTGGGTCTGCGAGGGTAAAGCACCCCCTAATGAAAATAACCCACGTTACCAAAAGTCTTTGAAGGTTGCTTACGATGTGTTAGCATATGATGAGTATCAGGATATATTGCCTAAATCAGCATTGTTCTTTCATAATACATCCGTTGACCCTCAATGGCCATATCAAAGAATCGATACAATAGGTAATCATATCTTCTATAGTAAAACAAAAGTGAAAAAACATAAGAGATATTAATGTCAGACTTGAGAAAAAGCCCCATGCGCTATAGCTTCCAAAAAAGGAAATACATCGAACGTATGCAAAAAGAGGGTGTGCTACTAACATCCCCTAGTGTCGAGGACATGCTGGGCTTCTTTCTATCCCTGGAAGAAGAACAAATCATGCGTGAACAAACTATCGACTGGCAACAGGATAACTTGGAATACGACTTGCGTACCAATAAGCTAATCATCGATAAATGCGAGGACTGGACATACTCTCAACATCTCTACGCCGCACTATGTAATAACTACTTTATCAAAAACGATCTCTGGCCATTATTGAAAGAACAACAATGGCATTGCTCATGGCGTCACGCCGCAGGAATCATCTGCGATATACGCGAAGAAGGAGATTACATGGATTGGTACTGCACTGGAATCAAATCTGATACTGTATCCGATGAAGTATTCTACTCTTATAGCAAACTACAGCAGGAAATGTATCTGCAAAGTAACTCTAGTGTAGCTGAATCTGTAGTTACTGACGAGATACGTCAAGATTTATTAACTATCGGCTGGCTGACATTTGCCGACGAAGAATGAAACTATCCGAACTCTAAGTAATATTATTGGCTGTCCCGGCTGTTTCCATGCATGGTGTTCACGGTCATGGTGCTTATAGTTGATCCCATTTAGGATACATCTCAAGTCTTTGCATATATTCTCTGGAATTAACTTTCCAGAACTTTTGCACATGCCCTCTATACTCTAATTCAGAATATTCAGAGAGTAAGCCCATTCTTTGCATCTCTGGACACCACACTCTATGTACTAATCGTTGTGTTGCCACAGGACTATCATTGCTGCTTATAAACATGTCAGTATCATGCCCAAGATAGTTAATTTGTGCAGGTATGAAGAATTGAGCCGTTAGTGACTGTAGATGTGTGATTAAGCCTTTTCTGGTGAGTAATCCAAGTTTAGGATTATGCTCCGAAAAAGATGCGGTCCTGGCCCCTACACGATAGCTTTTTACCCCCAAAATGGGTAGTTTATGCAAAACGCTTGCACCAATCACCGTATTGTCATTGTATAAAATCCATGCTTTTACATCCCCCTCAGCTTTAAACGTATCTATCATTACTTTCTGACTACTATTATTCATAAAGCCTCTACGTAGACATTCTGCATAGAACACGGACAAGTCCAAGTCCTGAGTCCACTCAACGACTTTATATGTCATACTGTTTCTACCGTAGTAAGTATATTCACTTTACTTAATTCACGGGCAATATGATTAACTACGTCCATGCTACAGTTAAGAAGCAATACGTTATCAGATACTTTTTTGATACCCGAGATAGAACCCTTCTTACATGCTTTATTAACATAGCCTAATGCAGTGATATAGAATTGTTGTATCCAATCATACCGATCGCTGTTAAATGTTAGTTTATATCCTGAGCCACGATATGTAGGAAGTTTCATACGTACATTTAAGTGAACCCTTGCCCCACCAACTAGATTGATAGCTGAGTGTAGTATACTAGTATCCATTAACCATACAGAGCCGTCAGCGGGCAAATGATGTAATGTATTATCTTCTAGATTAGCAAGATAGCTATAGGGTGATGTAATGATACTAAGATGATATCTATCATCCGGATCACGATGAGCATGATAGCTTTCAATTGAGCCCAATGGCAATAAGCGAGCCTCTCCGATTTCTCCTAATTGTGCTAATACATTGCCCAATGGGGTATTGACGAATTCGGGTAGAGTAGTATATGTTCCGCCAAACAAGTCTCCGTCAATGCTTGTATTAAGAGGTATGCGTTCTGTGATGTTTAGAGTAAGTACCTGCTCGATAATTGGTCCAATGTCGAATGAGTGTATAGTTTTTTGTAGCATACAATATTTAACTATGAGCCGTGCTTCCATTAAATATTCAGATGAATAACAATAGTAAGACCTTTTGTATGTTTCCATTTACTGGATTAGCAACAAGAGAAGACGGGGCAATCAAGTTATGTTGTAAGAGTTTACCCATTGGGGATATCAATTTCCAGCCATTAGAAGACATATGGAACAATGGCAATATGACACGTATACGACACCAAGTATTGAATAATGAGCGTCCAAGTGAATGTTCTGCATGTTTTGTATATGAAGATCAGGGTGTAGAAAGTATGCGTCAGAGACATAACACCACAATGACTCCGGAGACACGTACATCATTATATCCTACAATATTAGATAATGTCCGAGATGATTACACCATGCCATTTGAGTTACCCACAATAGAGATACGATTAAACAATTTATGTAACTTGAAATGTCGTATGTGTTCACCTTTAGATAGCACATCATGGAATGATTGGGGAACTATACAAGAGTTCTATGAGAAAGAATCTAGTCATATCAACCAACAAATCATCAGACTTAATTTAATTAATAAGCCGCATGTAGATGCATTTGAACATAATGACGAATGGTGGAGATCATTTGATAAGCTATTACCCTATTTTAAACGTGTAGAATTCGCCGGCGGTGAGCCATTAATGGATCCAAGTCACTTTAAGATATTAGACAAGTTAAGTAAGTACGGAGATAGAATCGAATTAAAGTATGCCACTAATCTAACAATGTTGGGTAAGAAAGATCGTAATGTATTCGATTACTGGCCTAAGTTTAAATCCGTGGCAGTTAATGCTAGTATAGACGGTATAACAGATGTTTACGAATATATACGTACCAATGCTAAATGGACAGAAGTCACAGAGAATCTACAACGAATCAAAGAGATATCAACTGTTAGTAGAGTTGTGGCCAGTGTTGCTGTACAAGCCGCAAACATCATGTCATTAGATAAAACAATTGAGTTGTTTTTAAATGAGCTAGGGGTGATATACTGGAGTAACTTTGTACGTTACCCTAGCTTATTAAGTTGCCAAGTATTACCCAGAGAACTTAAGGATATAGCTATAGCACGTTTACTTGTTGTACGTGCAAAAGTACACACATTCAGTATGTGTATGGATAATGAGTTAGTAACTAGCATAACATATAATCAGATAGATAATGTGATTAAGTTCCTTAATGGGGACGACTATTCACATCAATGGCAAGACTTTTTAGAGTTCAACCGACGATTAGACTTAACCCGTAATCAAGGGCCAATTGAATTGATTGTACCAGAGTTTAAACCATATGTATAAAGTAACATCACGTTGGGGACATCAAGATTCAATTAAGATTGAATGGAACCTGGGTCGTAGATGTAATTATGATTGTGCATATTGTCCGTCATCTATACATGATAATAGTTCTATGCATACATCTATTAATTTATTAAAATCCACTGTAGATAAGTTAGATACTATCTCTAAGCCGTTACGTATAAGTTTAACTGGGGGCGAACCCTGTGTCCATCCTGATATATCCGAATTATTAAACTATATCAGATATAAAGATGTAGATTATCTAAGTGTAACTACTAATGGAACACGTAAATGGGAATTCTATGTAGAACAACCCGTAGATCAATATGTATTCAGTTTGCATTTTGCTGATGGGGATTGGAATAAAGTACTAGATACCATTCAAATGGTTGATGTTACATTCAAAGTACGTGAGAATCAAAGTCTTGTTGTACATGTCATGGCACATCATAATCATATGCATAACGTCAAAATTGCAGTTAAGTTCCTAGAAGATAATAACATTGCATACGTTATACGTAGAATCCGCTGGACAGAGGGAGATCATGATCTATTCGATGATATGAAGTACGACCAGAACGATTTAGATTGGATCCTTAATAAAACCGCAACAGTTAAGCCCAATGTACTTGTATTCTATAAAACACAACCCGTACAAGCATTGCATGCCAATGATGTAATTAAAACCCATTTAAACAAGTACAAAGATTGGTCATGTAATGCTGGATTAGAGAGTTTGATGATTAATTGGGATGGTGATGTGCATAGAGCAACATGTAGGGTTGGGGGAAGTTTAGGGAACATATATCATGGGTCGTTCACTATACCCAGTGATCCTGTAGTATGTGATAGAAACTATTGTACATGTGCAGCGGATATACCTCTTACTAAGATAAAGAATGATTAAAACAATAGCAATTAAACCAATTGATGTGGGCCCAATGATGGTTACATGGGACACGGGCAGACGATGTAATTATGATTGTAGTTATTGTGGTGCGGCGCATCATAACAATTATAGTCGTCATAGGAATGTAGATGAGTTAAAGACGGTTTTTGACTTTATCATTGCATATACTACAACACTTAACTCTGTACGTAAATTCCCATTCAATACTCATTTGAATTTTACTGGGGGAGAGCCAACAGTTAACCCACATTTTTGGAAGTTAGTAGAGTATGCCAAAGGTATAGCTCCGGAGTTTAAGCTATCATTGACCACTAATGGTGCATATCATAGTAAACATACACCAACTATCATTAATAGTTTCAGCGGTGTAACGGTTAGTTATCATGCCGAAGCCGATGAAACACTTAGAAAGTCTGTTTTAACGAACATACTTGCATTAGCACAGTCTAAGTTATGGTTACAAGTTAATCTTATGATGCACGTAGATCATTGGGATCATTGTGTTGAGGTATATTATATACTTAAACAAGCCAAAGTTAATGTTAAGATACGGGTTATTGGTGACGGCAATATAATGCGTAAAGGATGGTTCCAAGATAGTGATGGTGGCAATCGTAGAACCACACATGATTATACCGTTGAACAACAAGAGTGGTTTTGGAATGAGAACGGTATAAAAGATAAAGCACATACCACTGCCAGCGGAACCGATGTTGGCAGACAATGTTGTGGTAGTCGTAGTCTATGTGCTAAAACAACTGAGTCCACTGAAGCATTCCAGCCGATCAATGTGATTGATACACACTTTAAAGGATGGCATTGCAGTGTAGATTATTACTTTCTGCATATAGATCAAGAGACTGAGGAGATATTCCACCATCAAACATGTAGAGCAAAGCATGGTAATACAGTTGGGCCAATTGGAACGTTAGCTGATACTAAACTAGTATTAGATGATTTAAAGAATAGATTGGGTTTGAATGGGCCGGTACCATTCGATCCTATAATATGTCCCAACAACAGATGTGGGTGCGGAATGTGTGTACCCAAAGCACAGTCGTTAGAAGAATACAAGGAGATATTCAATGAAGTATGTAGGTAATTACAGTGATTATATAGATGATAAAGCGTTAGATTACATGATTAACAATACTGGCATAGTGAAGCCAGATGTTATTGTACAAGATTTCCAACAAACAATCTATAGTGAATGGACTAGTGTAGGGTATGATCCTAGTAAATTACGTTGGGAGGCGTTTAGAGGTGAGCATTTTGATTGGGAGATTAGAATGCCATTTGGTAACGGTACCGGCTGGTGGTTTAGTAAGTTATTACCGGGTGATAGTATCCCAATGCACATTGACCCATTGAAAGAAATAGGCGTGGGTAAGCGTTACTTTATGTGCTATCAAGACTATGTTCCTGGACATATCTTTATACATGATAACATCTTATTAGCTGATTATCGTAAAGGGGATGTATATGAGTTCGATCACCCTGAAATGTTACATTGTGCCGCTAACTTATCTACAGAGTTAATACCCAAGATCAGTTTACAATGGCATGTATATTAATAATGTGATAGATGATTGATACCTATCAATTCACGGAAGGTATCAGTAAACTCACCATCGATGCGTATAGAGTAAGTTTGTTTATTACTCTTACCACCACTATGCCAGTCTTGGTCATTAAAGAATGTTGCTCTACTATTTACTGTATGTACAATATTAGTATCAGGATCCCACATATAGAAGGGCTTATCTAGATTAGCACGTAGATGTATAAACTCATGTTTGTGGTCAAAGTAACCAGTTTCTTCTGGTAATATCAAATCACGATGCATAAACATCTGACAATCATGTTCGGCTTTGAATATAATAATCCGTCCCAAACTCTTGAATACATTAGTGGTAACTAAATTGTTAATCCAAGTAACTAATTCTGGGAACTGTTCACTATCTTTAGTCCACTCTTTATCTTCAAATCTAGTGGCCCATCCACCTTCTTCAGTCTTTAAAAAAATAAACTGATATGGATCATATGCCCCTAATACCAGCTTTAAGTATAGAACAAACTTGTCTCTATTCTGATATTCACCGATCTCTCGCCCAATAACTCTTATCTCATGGTCTTCCGGTAAAGCATGGTACTCTTGCAAAGCCATAAACACAGGCTTGGCATGAAACTCGTAAGCATCATCAAACCCCCCCGGCTCTACAATGTTACCCTCTTTCTTGTCAACAGACATTACTATCCCCCGACATATCTTGTGGTGTAAACTACTAAACGCATCTATATCAATAAATGGATCTAGGTTAATAAAAGGTTTGTTGTTAATGCCGCGTATCATAAATATAACACTATTTAACAGAAAGACAACACATGCAAGATTTATCTCAATGGACATATCATTACGATGTTCAACCCGACGGCCGCCCAATGCGAGCTAATCTAGTCTATACAGCTTATATCAACCCTGAACGTAATCAACTATGCATGGAATTCAGCCGTCAACCTGATTATCATAACAACGACATCGAAAACGAACGCTGGACTGATACAATGCTGGAAGAACGCTTCCGTAGAGAAATTAAATATCAGGTTAAGGCTAAAGCTAATAACATCCCGACTTTGGATATCATCGACATCGATTACGCTAATAGACGTATCTTCATCGAATGGTATGACACAGACTTCTATACCCTTGGTCAACGCGCAAATGGCTATGATAACGTATTGCCAGGCTGGGAAGATCAATGGCTTAATATCATGACACAACTCTGGACTAATGATATGTACAAAATCAGTCTGCACCCAAATTCATTCGCAATTAAAAACAATACACTGGTGGCATTTAACTGGTTCTTTACGTATAACAAAGAAGAACCCGCAATGTCTCTGAAAGAACTATCCGCTCAAATTAGCACAGAACGTATGGATAAACTACAACCAGTTATGGATATGTATAATGTCACAGTAGATACACTTATCCCCGTTACTACTCTACAAGCTATCTCATTAACAGTGTTTAAAACTAACTACCCACATAATCTTATGGACACAGCTAAAACTCTACTACAAGAATCATTGGATAAAACTGTCTAATACAGTAAACTGATCGGAGGTACTAGATACCTTCTTTCCGCAAACCTTACTACACGTTAGTAAGGTTTTGTCCTTTAGTATATTGTTATACGTATTCTGCCACTTATCACTATCTATTAACTCATCAATGGGCGTGATCTTTCCGTTAAACGACCCCAAGTCTAAATCATTAAATTGCTTTAGGTTCTGTACACTGTAGGGATACCCCGGTGCATCTAATCTGGTATATGAATAGGGTATGGCACCAACATAACAACAGGGAAACACATGACCGTGAACATCTATATAGAGATCCTTAGTCTTTTTTACGGCACAGTCAATAGTTACTGTAGAGAGGATTTCTTTATAGTTCTCCACGGTCTTTCTATCTATAAAGGTTAGTTTATGTTCCGTAGGCTGTTCTAGGGTATGAGTGACACATCCGTTATTATCTAGTACAGGGAAGTTATCAGTGGCTATAAAACGTGCGGACTCTTTAACTTGGAACGAACTAAACCCTAATTCTTTGGCAAGCAACCGTGCCTCTTCTACTTGATGTTGATTGTGTTTAAACTTAAGGAAGACCCAGCGTGCATTGCCTCCGGCGTTAATGAATGCTGAGGCGTTCTCCAGTACTTTATGGTAATCTGATTTAACACGGTACAAGCTATGAGTGTCAGCTAATCCGTCCAATGCAAAGTGGATTGTGTGTTTAGGCGCCAAGGCCTCAATGTACTTGGACCACCACAAGGCGGTTTTTGCACCTCCATTCGTATGTATGTGTAATTCACCATAAATGGCGTTAATGGTGATATATTCTGTAATTTCTTTTAGTTCTCTATTCATGATGGGATCACCGTAGTTGCCACACAGATTGATGACCTTTATCTGTTGTAAGAACTCTACGGGGAACAGTTTCTTGAACGTTTCCAAACTCATATTTTTCTTAATTAATTTACTATTTTCCAATCCACCCCTGTCATTACGTCCGCACATAGGACATTCTAGCTGACAGTGTGTTGAAATCTCTATATGTAGTTGTTCTATGTCTTTACTGTGATACATGCTTACGTCCTATAAT
>SESB01002115.1_pt1 | contig 11982 bp, 9 predicted proteins | sample 3171441 | NCBI WGS metagenome assembly SESB01 (sample SAMN06051867, study PRJNA518727) | freshwater metagenome | biome: subpolar coniferous forest; feature: holomictic lake; material: water; isolation source: holomictic Lake 227, 6 m depth | place: Canada: near Kenora, Ontario | collected 2014-07-08...
GGAAAAAGAGCTGGCCGAGACCCGCTCAGTGCTGATGCACCGGGAAAAGCTGATGGAGGCGATCAATGCCGCCTGGGCCGATCTCGGCGGCGACCGCGGGGCCGAACGGGCGGTGGCCGCAGCATTGCGCCAGCTCGCCCGCGCCGCCGACAAGGCCGGCGGCCGGCTCGACCCGGTGATCGCCGCCCTCGACCGCGCCGGGGCCGAGCTTTCTGACGGGGTGACCATGCTTCGCGAGGTCTCCCGCGACCTCGAGATCGACGGCGGCAACCTCGAGACCACCGAGGAGCGCCTGTTTGCACTGCGCGCCGCCGCCCGCAAGCATTCGGTGGAGGTCGATCGCCTCCATGTCCTGCGCGACGACTTGGCCGGCCGCCTCGCCCTCATCGAGGATCAGGGCGACACCCTGACCCGCCTCGCCCGCGAGGCCGCCGTCGCCCGCGCCGCCTATGCCGAGGCGGCCAAGGCCCTGGGCGCCAAGCGCCGCGCCGCCGCCCTGCTGCTCGACGAGGCGGTGGCCCGCGAGTTGCCGCCCCTCAAACTGGAGCGCGCCCGCTTCGTCACCCGCATCGATGCCCTGGAAGAGGGCGAGTGGGGGGCGGCCGGCACCGACCGCGTCGCCTTCCAGATCGCCACCAACCCCGGCGCCCCGCCGGGTCCGCTCAACAAGATCGCCTCGGGCGGCGAGTTGGCCCGCTTCATGCTGGCGCTGAAGGTGGTGCTGGCCCGCACCGGCTCCGTCCCCACTCTGATCTTCGACGAGGTCGACGCCGGTATCGGCGGCGCCGTGGCGGCGGCGGTGGGCGAACGGCTGGAACGGCTGGGGCGTGAGGTTCAGGTCCTGGTCGTCACCCACAGCCCGCAAGTGGCGGCCCGCGGCGCCGGGCACTTCCAGGTCCGCAAGCACGTCAAAGGCGAGAGTGTAGCCACCGACGTGGTCGAACTCGACGGCGCCGCCCGGCAGGAGGAAATCGCCCGCATGCTCTCGGGCGCCCACATCACCCCCGAAGCGCGGGCGGCGGCGGCGGCGCTGATCAAGGGCGCGCCGGCCTGAACTCCCGCCAGCCCTTGGCGCGCAAGGTACAGGCCGGGCAATCGCCGCAGCCATAGCCCCACTCGTGCAGTTTGGAACGGTCGCCCTGATAGCAGGTGTGGGTCTCGCTGCGGATCAGTTCGACCAGGGCGGGGCCGCCCAGCGACTCGGCCAGCCGCCAACTCGCCGCCTTGTCCAGCCACATCAGCGGCGTCTCGAGCACGAAGCGGCGGTCCATGCCGAGGTTGAGCGCCAACTGCATCGCCTTGACGGTGTCGTCGCGGCAGTCGGGATAGCCGGAGAAGTCGGTTTCGCACATCCCGCCTACCAGCCGGCCCAGCCCGCGCTGGTAGGCGACGATGGCGGCGAAGGTCAAGAACACCAGATTACGCCCCGGCACGAAGGTGGAAGGCAGCGCCCCCTCCGGCGCCGCAATCTCGGTATCCCGCGTCAGCGCCGAGGGGCTGACGGCGTTGAGCGCGGCAAGGTCGCAGACATGGTCGCGCCCCAACCGCCGCTCCCACGCCGGCTTCAGCGCCGCCATCCGCTCCCTCACCTGTTCGCGGCAGGCCATTTCGACGACATGGCGCTGGCCGTACTCGAAACCGACCGTTTCCACATGGTCGAAGCGGTCCAGCGCCCAGGCGAGACAGGTGGCGGAATCCTGCCCGCCGGAGAAGAGCACGAGGGCGCGGTGGTGGTCGGTGGTCATGGCTCGCACCCTCTCTTGCAATCTGTCGGCCGGCGGCGAGGATAGCAGGAATTTCGCCCGCCGCCACGCTCCACTCTCCCGCACCTGCGAACAGTATTCGCACCTGCAGCACAAGTCCAAAACTTCCGCAGTGCAACAACTCATTCAGGATTTGCAATTGGGGCGGGTTTTGTCGCACACTTCCGCCCTGCGGCTTAAAGGACCGCTGTCCATTAACAAAATTGCTCCGGGGAGCTCAAGAAGGGTATAACATGACCAATCTTTACGAACAGATGTTCTCGCAGTCCGTCAACGACCCCGAAACCTTCTGGGGAGAGGCTGCGAAAGCCGTCGATTGGGTCAAGGCTCCGACGCAGGTTCTCGATCGTAGCAATCCTCCGTTCTATCGCTGGTTCCGCGGCGGCGTTCTCAACACCTGCTACAACGCGGTGGACCGCCACGTCGAGCGCGGCCGGGCCGATCAGGCGGCGATCATTTACGACAGCCCGGTCACCGAGACCGTCCGCACCATCAGCTACCGCGAGCTGCAGGGGCAGGTGTCCCAGTTCGGCGGCCTGCTGCGCCAGCTCGGGGTCGAAAAGGGCGACCGCGTCATCATCTACATGCCGATGATTCCGGAAGCCGTGATCGCGATGCTGAGCTGCGCCCGCATCGGCGCGGTGCATTCGGTGGTGTTTGGCGGCTTCGCCCCCAGCGAACTCTCGACCCGCATCAACGACGCCAAGCCCAAGGTCATCGTCTCCGCGTCCTGCGGCATCGAGGGCAAGAAGGTCCTGCCCTACAAGCCGATGCTCGATTCGGCGATCGAGATGTCGACCCACAAGCCGGGCCACACCGTGATCTATCAGCGGCCGCAGGCGGCGGCGACCATGGTCGAAGGCCGCGACGTCGATTGGGTGGAAGGCGCCAAGGCGGCCAAGCCTGCCGAGTGCGTGTCGGTCGAAGCCACCGATCCGCTCTACATCCTTTACACCTCGGGCACCACCGGTCAGCCCAAGGGCATCGTCCGCGACAATGGCGGCCATGCCGTGGCCCTGACCTGGACCATGAAGTACATGTACAACATGCAGCCCGGCGAAGTGTTCTGGGCGGCGTCCGACGTGGGCTGGGTGGTCGGCCACTCCTACATCTGTTACGGGCCGTTGCTGTACGGCTGCACCACCGTGATGTTCGAAGGCAAGCCGGTGGGCACGCCGGATCCGGGCGCCTTCTGGCGCATGATCAGCCAGCACAAGATCGCCACCCTGTTCACCGCCCCCACCGCCTTCCGCGCCATCAAGCGCGAGGATCCGGACGGCGAGTATCTGAAGAAGTACGATCTCGGCAAGTTCCGCGCCCTCTTCCTCGCCGGCGAGCGCTCGGACCCCGACACCCTGATGTGGGCCGAAGAGAAGCTCAAGGTGCCGGTGATCGATCACTGGTGGCAGACCGAGACCGGCTGGGCGATCTCCGGCAATCCGCTGGGCATCACCAAGTTCAAGGTCAAGTACGGCTCGGCGACCAAGCCGCTGCCGGGCTGGGACGTGCGGGTGCTCAACGCCGAGCAGCAGCAGGTGCCGGACGGCGACATCGGCGCCATCGTGGTCAAGCTGCCGATGCCCCCGGGTTCGCTGCCGACCCTGTGGAACGCCGACGACCGCTTCCTCAAGTCCTACATGTCGGATTATCCGGGGTATTATCAGACCGGTGACGCCGGCTTCATTGACGAGGACGGCTACATCTCGATCATGGCCCGCACCGACGACATCATCAACGTCGCCGGCCATCGTCTCTCCACCGGCGGCATGGAAGAGGTGCTGTCGGGTCACCAGTGCGTCGCCGAATGCGCGGTGATCGGCGTTGCCGACCAGCTCAAGGGTCAGGTGCCGCTCGGCTTCCTGGTGCTGAAGGCCGGGGTCAAGAAGTCCCACGAGGACATCGTCAAGGAAGTGGTGGCGCTGGTGCGCGAGAAGATCGGCCCGGTTGCCGACTTCAAGCGCGCCGTCGTCGTAGAGCGTCTGCCCAAGACCCGCTCGGGCAAGATCCTGCGCGGCACCATGCAGAAGATCGCCGACAGCGTCGAGTACAAGTGCCCGGCGACCATCGACGATCCGGCGATTCTGCCGGAAATCGCCGATGCTCTGAAGACCCTGGGCTACGCCAAGTCGGCGTAACCAGCGGCCTCCAGGTCTGGTTGAACGAAAGCGGGGGGCCGGAAGGCTCCCCGTTTTTTTCGGCTGCGCTGGATTGGACAATGCGACCCGGATAGATTGTCCTCTCCAAGGAGAGGCTCCATGATCTCCACCGTTGCCTTCGACACCCACCGCATCGTCAAACAGCTTCAGAGCGCCGGCTTCACCGAGGAGCAGGCCGAGGCGGTGACCAGCGTCGTTCAGGCGAGCGCGGTGCATGACCTTTCGCACTTCGCCACCCGCGAGCAACTGGCCGCGGTCGCGGGGCAGGTTACCGCTCTCGCCGGCCAGGTTTCCGCCCTCGACGACAAGGTTTCTACGCTCGAGGAGCGGATCGAGCGGCGCGGGGCCGAGTCCGGCAGCCGGATGACGCGCTGGGTGGTCGGAACCGGCGTCGCCGCCGTGTTGTCCATCGGCGGCATCGTGGTTGGAGCGGTCGCCTTTCTGCTCAAGGCGCTGCCACTCGCTCTGCACTGACGGCCGTCGCTTTTCCGCTTTCTTCCATTGCGCCGTCGCCGCGGAGCCCCTAGGGTGCGCCCCGCCAGATGGCCGGATGGTCGCCTTTCGCGTTTAAGGCGCGGGGGGAGGAAAGTCCGGGCTCCACGGAAACACGGTGCCGGCTAACGGCCGGCGGGGGCGACCCCAGGGACAGTGCCACAGAAAGCAAACCGCCTCAGGTCCGGGCTTCGTCCGGCCGCGGGTAAGGGTGAAAGGGTGCGGTAAGAGCGCACCGCGCCGCCGGTAACGGCGGTGGCAGGGTAAACCCCACCGGGAGCAAGATCGAATAGGGGCGGCACGGCTCCGGCTTCGGCCGGGACCAGCGGCGTTTCCGCGTCGTCGCCCGGGTAGGTCGCGCGAGGCGTCCGGCAACGGGCGTCCCAGATGAATGACCATCCATCGCCGCAAGGCGGGGACAGAACCCGGCTTACAGGCCATCTGGCGCTTTTCTTTCCCGTTTGACGGTGCCGCCTGCCGGCGAGGGATTGTGGCGCCGGGTTTGCATGTCCCGTGCTCCGTACCGTCCGTTGTCGCGAGTCCGACAAGGGACGCGCCGCGCCCCCCCGAGCCCGGAGAGTTCCGATGCTGGTTGCCGTCGCCAGTCAGGATTATGCCACCGTTACCGGCCATGCCGGCCAGGCCCGCCGCTGGCTGGTGTTCGACGTCGGGCCGGACGGCCGAGCCGGGGAACCGCGCCGGATCGACCTGGCAAAGGAGCAGGTCTTCCACCACTGGACCGACCAGGGGCCTCATCCGCTCGACGGCATCGCCGCGATCATCGCCACCTCGGCCGGCGACAGCTTCCTCAATCGCATGGGCAAGCGCGGGGTGGCGGTGGTGCTGACCGGCGAGAGCGAACCGGCGCGGGCGGTGACGGCCTGGATCGCCGGCAGGGTGAGTCCGCCCAAGCCGCGCCCGATCGGCCGGCTGATTTGTAAACTCCACGACCTGTTTTCCAAGCACCGGCACTAATACCATTTCCCGCTGATGAGAAGCCATCTGCGGGCCTCACTTGCCGGTGCCGGCATCCGCCGGCTTTTCCCCCGACGAGTTCTCCTTCTGGTCCAATCGACATCGTGCCCTGGGATTTCATGGGCGGCGGATGATTTCCCATGCCATCCCATAATCAGGGGAGCGAATTTGCGATTAATAAGGGGTTAAACCAAAGTGTACCGAGTCGCGAATCGGCCGGAATTTTTGTTGATGCAGCGCCGCAGCTAGGCATCGGAACAGAAAAAGAACCCACCCAGGGCCAGAGTTTCGACTCGGAACGGCGCATAGATCTAGTATTGGCCAACCCTACAGGTTGTTGGTGTCCGCCAAGGGGTGGGGCAGTGGCGCGACACTGTGCGGCAATCCTTCGCGCCTGTCAGAAAAACCAGCCCTTGCGGTTGACGGCCCATAAAATCCCATGATAGTCCATAAAGACCCAATGATCGTGGGGTGTTTCCCAATCCCGGCCAGCGCCGGGACGGAGGCGCGAGTTTCAAGTTCAGCGAGGGCGTTCACACCCTAGCCCTGAGGACAACGGCACCGATGGCTGTCTTCCTGTCGACATATGTCAACAAGGTTGACAAAAAAGGGCGGGTCTCGGTTCCAGCCGAGTTCCGAAAAGTGCTGTCTGGCCAGTCCTATCAAGGTGTGGTGGTTTTCAAGTCGCTTCAGTATCCCGCTCTCGAGGCGTGCAGCGCCGAGCACATGGAGCAGTTGAGCGAAAGCCTGGAAACTCTCGATCTCTCCAACGAAGACTATGAAGCGATCGAGACCACCATCTTCGGCGGCTCGGTCCAGGTGCCGTTCGACGGCGAGGGCCGCATCGTGCTGCCCGAGCATCTCGCCCGCTTCGCCAACATCGGCGAGGAAGCCGCCTTCGTCGGCAGGCGCAAGACCTTCCAGATTTGGGAGCCCGGCGCGCTCGCCTCCCTCGAAGACGCCATGCGCGACAAGGCCCGCTCGCGCGACATCTCGCTCTCCAAGATCATCGCCAAGGCGTCGCAGCTCCGGGGAGGGCAGGCATGATGACCGCAGCTCTCCCCACCGCAGGCAACCGCCGTACCGGCGCCTCCGCCGTCGCCGCCGGCCATGTGCCGGTGATGCGGGACGAGGTGGTGGCGGCGCTGGCGCCCCGCTGCGGCGGCCTCTATGTCGATTGCACCTTCGGCGAGGGCGGCTATACCCGCGCCCTGCTCGCCGCCGCCGAATGCCGGGTCTTCGCGGTCGACCGCGACCCCCGCGCCATCGCCATCGCCCGCAATCTCGCCGCCGCCAACGACGGCCGGCTCGAGGTGCTGGAGGGCTGCTTCGGCGATCTCGAGGAGTTGCTGGCGTCGAACGGCGTGGCCGCGGTGGACGGCATCGTCTTCGACCTCGGCGTCTCCTCGGCCCATCTCGACGAGGCCGAGCGCGGCTTCTCGTTCCGTTTCGACGGCCCGCTCGACATGCGCATGGGCTCGAGCGGCGAGACCGCCGCCGAGCTGATCGCCCGCCTGCCCGAGCAGGAGCTGGCCCGCCTGATTTTCGAGTATGGCGACGAGCGCCGCGCCCGCCGGGTCGCCTCGGCCATCGTCGCCGCCCGCGCCCTCGAGCCGCTTCTCCGCACCGGCCAGCTGGCCAATCTGGTCCGCCGGGTGGTGCCGATGAGCCGCGACGGCATCGATCCCGCCACCCGCACCTTCCAGGCCCTGCGCATGGCGGTGAACGACGAGCCGGGCGAACTCGCCCGCGGCCTCGCCGCTTCCGAGCGCCTGCTGGCGCCGGGGGGACATCTCGGGATAGTCGCATTTCACTCATTCGAGGACCGGGTCGTCAAGGAGTTTTTGCGCCTTCGTGCGGGAAATCTCCCCGGCCCGTCCCGTCACCAGCCCGGGGCGATCTCCGGGGCGGACCGGCAGAAGCCCAGTTTCCGCCTCGTCGAGCGCCGGCCGCTGGTTCCGTCGGCCGCGGAGATCGCGGCCAACCCCCGTTCCCGTTCCGCCCGGTTGCGAATCGCCGAGCGGACGGAGGCGGCCCCGTTTCCCTTGTCCTGATTTCGATCGCAGGCATTTTCGAGGAGGCTTCCCATGCTCCGCAAATCCGATTTTCTCTGGCTCGGTCTCGCTGCCTTTGCCGGTGTGTCGCTGTTTCACACCAGCTACCGGGTGCAGAGCCTGAAGGAGGAGAAGGTCGCCCTCGAGCGCCAGATCGTCACCGAGCAGGACGGCATCCAGGTGCTGAAGGCGGAGTGGAGCTTCCTCAACGATCCGGCGCGTCTGGAACAACTGGCCTCCACCTATCTCGCCCTCAGGCCGATCACTGCGACCCAGATTGCCGGTTTCGACGTTCTGCCCCAGCGCCCGACCACCGTTCCCGCCAGCCTGACCCCGCCCACCGCCGGCCAGCCGGCAGCGCCCGCCGCCCCCGGCAAGGCGCCGGCCATGGGTCAGCGTAATGCCCCCATTGCCACCCTGGCCGCGGCGCAGGCGCCGGTACGTTTCCAGCCGCCGACCCAGGCCCAGCCCCAGCAGCGCCGTCCGGCTCACACTCTGCGGTCGGCCGCCGCCAGCGGTCCCTCCTTCGCGGTGGCCCATGTGGCGACCCGGGCGGCGACGCCGATCAGCGGCGGGCGTGACGACATCGGTTCCCTGCTCACCCGGATGGGACGCGTTCAATGATGACCGAACCCCACTCCCACGATCCCGACGGGCCGGACCCCCATCAGGCGGCGGAAAGCCGCTATCACGCCCGCGCCGTCGGCGGTGCCGTGAAGGCGCTGGAACGAGGCCGTGACCGTCTGGTGGTCACCGGCCTTTTGGTCGTTCTTGCCTTCGGCGCGGTGTCGGTGCGGCTGGTCGGCGCCACCTGTTTCACCGAGCGCGAGGAGGCACGCCTCGAACAGCACGCCCCCGAGGCCGAGCTGCAGGGCAGCCGCGCCGACATTCTCGATCGCAACGGCGCCCAGCTGGCCACCTCGCTGGCCACCGCCTCGCTCTATGCCGATCCCAAGCTGGTGCTCGACGCCCACGAGGCGGCAGTCAAGTTGGCCGAGGCGCTGCCGGGGCTCGACTACAAGGAGACGCTGGCCAAGCTCTCCTCCAACAAGCGCTTCGTCTGGCTCAAGCGCAACCTGACGCCGCGCCAGCATCAGGCGGTGCATGTGCTGGGGCTGCCCGGCATTCTCTTTGAGCGCGAGGAGCGCCGCTTCTATCCGCCGGCCAGCCTTACCGCCCATGTGGTGGGCTATACCGGCGTCGATAATGTCGGCCTCGCCGGCCTCGAGCGCTTTTTCGACAAGCCGCTGAAGGCCAACGCGACCAAGGCGCTCCAGACCTCGCTCGACCTCCGGCTCCAGCACATCCTGCGCCGGGAGATCGCGGCCGGGGTCGAGGAGTTCAAGGCCATCGGCGGCAACGGCATCATCACCGACGTCCGCACCGGCGAAATTCTCGCCATGACCTCGCTGCCCGACTTCGACCCCCACGAGCCCGGCGCCATCGAGGACGCCCAGAAGTTCGACCGCAACACTCTCGGCGTCTACGAGATGGGCTCGACCTTCAAAATCTTCAATTCGGCGATGTCGCTGGACAGCGGCAAGGTCCGCTACAACGACAGCTTCGACGCCATCAACCCCATCCATATCGGCCGCTTCACCATCAGCGACTATCACGGCAAGCATCGCATGCTGTCGGTGTCGGAAATCTTCGAATATTCGTCCAACCTCGGCTCGGTGCACATGGCGCTGACCGCCGGTGTGCCGACCCAGCAGGCCTTCATGAACCGCATCGGCTTCCTCAAGGCGGTGCCGATCGAGCTGCCCGAGCTGGGCAAGCCGTTGATCCCGCACCCCTGGCGCGAGATCAACGCCATGACCATCGCCTTCGGTCACGGCATGTCGGTGAGCCCGCTGCATGTGGTGATGGGCGCCTCGGCGGTGATCAATGGCGGCATCCTCCACCGCCCGACCCTGATGAAGGTGCAACCGGGCCAGGAGGTGGCGGGCGAGCGCATCGTTTCCGAGCGCACCTCGCTGGAAATGCGCAAGCTGTTCCGCATCGTCGTCGCCGAGGGCACCGCCAAGCTGGCCGATGTTCCCGGCTATCTCGTCGGTGGCAAGACCGGCACCGCCGACAAGCAGCGCGGCCGCCACTACGCCACCAACGCCAACCTGACCTCCTTCATCGGCGTCTTCCCGATCAACGATCCGAAATATCTGGTGATGGTGATGTTCGACGAGCCGCGGCCCTCGGCCTCGACCCACGGCTTCGCCACCGCAGGCTGGACCGCGGCCCCCGCCGTCGGCCGGGTGATCAAGCAGATCGGGCCGCTCCTGGGGGTGCAGCCGGTGGACGAGAACCGGCCGGAAATCCGCCAGGCCCTCGAGGCCGATCCGACCAACCCGAAAGGCACCACCCTTGCGGCTTACTCGCCTGATGACGATCACTGACGGCCCCGATCTCGAGATCGCCGGGCTGACGGCGGACTCACGGGCGGTGCGTCCCGGCTTTCTCTTCGCCGCCCTGCCGGGCAGCACGGTGGACGGCCGCGCCTTCATCGCCGATGCGGTGGCCAAAGGGGCGGCCGCAATCCTGGCGCCGCCGGGAACGGTGATCGACGCGCCCGGCATCCGCCTGATCGAAGACCCGGCGCCGCGCCGGGCTTTCGCTTTGATGGCGGCCGCCTTCTATCACCGCCAGCCGAAAACCGTGATCGCCGTCACCGGCACCAACGGCAAGACTTCCACCGTCCAGTTCGCCCGCCAAATCTGGGCCAGGACCGGCAAGCGCGCCGCCTGCCTCGGCACCCTCGGTCTCGACGCTCCCGAGGGCGTGACCTGGGCCGGTCCCTCGATGACCACCCCCGACCCGGTGGCGCTCCATGCCGGCCTCGCGGCGCTGGCCGAGGCCGGGGTCAGCCATCTGGCCATGGAAGCCTCCAGCCACGGGCTCGACCAGTTCCGCCTCGACGGCGTGCGGCTGAAGGCCGCCGGCTTCACCAATCTCAGCCGCGATCATCTCGATTATCACGGCGACATGCAGGGCTATCTCGCCGCCAAGGGGGCGCTGTTCGCCCGCGTGCTCGCCGATGACGGCATGGCGGTGCTCAACGCCGACGCGCCGGAGTTTCCCGAGCTGGCGCTGCTCTGCCAGATTCGCGGCATTCGCGTCCTCGGCTACGGCTACGCCGGGCGCGAGATCAAGGTCCGCGACGTCATCCCGCTGCCCCACGGGCAACGCCTCGGCCTCGAGTTCCTGGGGCGGCCGGTGGTAATCGACCTGCCGCTGATCGGGCGCTTTCAAGCCTGGAACGCGCTCTGCGCCCTCGGCCTCGTGCTCGCCGCCGACCCGGCCGGGGATGTGGCCCCGGCGGTGGAGGCGCTGGAAAGCCTCGAAGGCGTGCCCGGCCGGCTGCAACTGGTGGGGCATCACCCCACGGGCGCGCCGGTGATCGTCGATTACGCCCACACTCCCGATGCCCTCGAAACCGTGCTGACGGCGCTGCGCCCCCATGCCGAAAAGCGGCTGGTGGTGGTGTTCGGCTGCGGCGGCGACCGCGATCGCGGCAAGCGGCCGGTGATGGGCGAGATCGCCGTCCGCCTCGCCGACCGCGCCATCGTCACCGACGACAATCCCCGCAGCGAGGTCCCCGCCGCCATTCGCGCCGAAATCCTCGCCGCTGCCGTTGGTGCCGAAGAGATCGGCGACCGCCGGGCCGCCATTCGCGCCGCCGTGCGCGGGCTCGAGGCCGGCGATCTGCTGCTGATCGCCGGTAAGGGCCACGAACAGGGCCAGATCGTCGGTGCCGAAACCCGGCCCTTCGACGATGCCACCGAGGTGCTGGCCGCCATCGCCGAGGTGGCGTCATGACCACGCTCTGGACCTCCGAAGACGCGGCGGATGCCACCGGCGGCACCAGTACCGCCCCCTGGACCGCCTCCGGTGTCTCCATCGACAGCCGCACCGTGGCGGTGGGGGATTTGTTCGTCGCCCTCAAGGGGCCGAATTTCGACGGTCACGGCTTTGTGGCCAAGGCGCTGGCGGCCGGGGCATCGGCGGCGCTGGTCAGCGAGCGGCCCGAGGGCGTGGCCGATGACGCGCCGCTGCTGGTGTGCGCCGACACCTTCACCGCCCTCGAAGCCCTCGGCCGTGCCGGGCGGGCGCGGGCGACGGGGCGGATCATCGCCATCACCGGCTCGGTGGGCAAGACCGGGACCAAGGAGGCGTTGGCCCGCGTCCTTGCCGAGCAGGCTCCCAGCTATGCCACCGAGGGCAGCCTCAACAATCATTGGGGCGTGCCGCTCAGCCTCGCCCGGCTGCCCGCCGATTACCGCTTCGGCATCTTCGAGCTGGGGATGAACCATGCCGGCGAGATCGGGCCGCTCTCGAAGATGGTGCGGCCCCGGGTCGGGCTGATCACCACCGTCGCCCCGGCACATCTGGAATTCTTCGCCTCGGTCGAGGCCATCGCCGACGCCAAGGCCGAGCTCTTTGAAGGGCTGGAGCCCGGCGGCATCGCCATCCTGCCCCGCGACAACCCCCATTTCGATCGCCTCGCCGCGGCGGCGCGGGCGGCCGGGGTTTCCGAGATACTGGGCT
>SESB01002126.1_pt1 | contig 11957 bp, 16 predicted proteins | sample 3171441 | NCBI WGS metagenome assembly SESB01 (sample SAMN06051867, study PRJNA518727) | freshwater metagenome | biome: subpolar coniferous forest; feature: holomictic lake; material: water; isolation source: holomictic Lake 227, 6 m depth | place: Canada: near Kenora, Ontario | collected...
GAGCCGGATAGCCGTTTCGAAGATGACGGGCATATTTTTTGAAAAAAGAAACGTTAACTTGCTCTTCAATCAACGTATGTCGCAACCATCAAAAAGATCGTGACCATGGACGAACAGACCCCTCCACAATCTGCTTCACCGTCAACACGGGTTGACGAGCTTGACAAAGCCTTTGTAGCCGACCTCATTGAGCAGCCAAAACAGCTTGATAAACTTTCCAGACTGGTGCTCATTTTCAGTTTTGTGGTGCCAGTGCTCTATGCTATTGGGTTAAAGTTTTTTTCGGGTTCTGAGTCTGCGCCAAGCGGTCTATGGCTTATTGTTGCGGCATTCGCGAGCTGGTTTGTGTCGCTGTTGTTGAGCTTGTTTGGTCTTATGCCGCGCAAGCAGAGGTCAGACGGCGCTGAAGCAATGTATCTGGCAGCTATACGCTACAAGCGACGCATGTTGATTGGTTCCAGTCTCTCCTGCTTTCTCGGTGTCTGCATGGCTGGGTTGACTTTTATGAGTTCGCCATCATCATCAGTTGAGCCATCAACAACAAAGGCAAAACAGGTTCCACAAAACTTTGTTTTGATACATGGCGGAGAGTTTATGATGGGCAGTCCTGAAAATGAAGTGGGGCGAGGTAACGATGAGATGCAGCACAAGGTCAAGCTCAGTGATTTTTATATGGGGAAATATGAGGTAACGTTTGCCGAGTTTAAAAAATTTATAGAGGAATCTGGTTATCCAACCGATGCTGAAAAAGGCAAAGACCCTTGGAACTGGCATCATGGGCCATCAGGTAAAGAACGGAGACAGATGGAAGAAAACCATCCTGTGGTCAATGTGAGCTGGAATGACGCTGATGCTTATTGCAAATGGCTGTCACAAAAAACGGGACAAACGTATCGCCTTCCGACAGAAGCGGAGTGGGAGTATGCATGCCGTGCAGGCAATCCAAAACCTTTCAATACGGGTGATAACCTGACGACATCGCAGGCGAACTACGACGGCAATTATCCGTACAACAATAACCAGAAAGGAGTGTACCGACAGAATACTCTTCCTGTTGACACGTTTAAACCTAATGCGTGGGGCTTGTACAACATGCACGGAAACGTGTTTGAGTGGTGCAGTGATTGGTACGATGGCGGCGGAGCATATTATGAAGGATGTAAGGCAGGCGGCGTTCCTCTCAATCCTGTTGGTCCAAAGAATGGTTCGAACCGTGTGATTCGTGGCGGGAGCTGGAGCACCCTCGCCGTTTACTGTCGGTCGGCGCATCGCCATTGGTACTCCCCCGACCTCCGGGACTACGACGTTGGGTTCCGCCTGGTGTTCGTCCCGTAGTTCGGGGGCAGTTTTCCGACTTTGCTTTTGAGCTAATCGCGGAGCGCCAGAACAAGGTTGAGGAGAGCGGCAGCAAGGGACGCCGCGCCGCGCACCTCAACCGAGCAGGTTGGTACGAACCGCAGAAAAGGCCGCCTTGAGGCGGCCGAAATTTTGCGACAAATTTTGCTCTACCCCTACCCCGCCACCGCCGTAGGCGCCCCCACCTTCCGCCCCAACTCCCGATCAATCTTCTCAATCATCCCGTCATCCACCAAACACACCCGCGCAATCAACTTGTTCAACTCACGCAACAACGTCACCGAATTCATCCTCTCCGCCACACCCTTCGCCGCCGTCAAAAACTCCAAATCAGCCCTCCGGTCACGCAGCTCAAAGCGCAGCGGATACGTCACCTCATACCCCGACGCTTCAGCATCAACCCCCTCCCACAAACAAAACATCCTGAAAAGCTGATACTCACAAAGCTGCAACTGAGCCGACTTGCCAGCCAACAACGTATTCAAAATCTGAAACTCCGTCTCCATAGCCACACCCGAAATAGCCTGCTTCCGATAAGTCCGCACCGACGTCAAATGCGCCATCCGGTTAATCGCCTCCGTCTTCTTCTCAATCGCCGACAGCAGCCCCGCCAGCGCTTCAGCATCCGCCTGCAAGAGATACGGTTTTTTGTCCGCTGGCGCATCCGGATCCATAAGAATCACCCCACCCGCGCCCGACGTCGCCTGATCCCCAGGATTCTTCACCAGCGTCTTATGATTACTCCCCCTGATCATCTGAGTCAACTCCGAATAATCATTATAGATCGAAACCTGCATCCCCACAATATCCTCAATATCCGAAGAAGCCTTCCCCCGCACCGTCGATTTCTGATTCGAATAAAGCACCGCCGGAATCGCCCCAAGAGGGTTCACCACCTCCACCGGCTCACCAACAATCAAGTTCTCCAGAATCTTCGTTGTCTTAATCGACTCAACCGTCCACTCAATCACCGTCACCGCCCGCCCCTTGCGCGTCTCAGTCTCAGTCTTCGTCTTGAGATAGCTCAACAAAGTAGCCCCATTCAACGCCGTAGTAAACTCAAAATCAAGCACATCCTCAGGTGTATACAACCGCACATAAGGCCGCAACCCACTCCGAATTTCATCCGCCTTCGTTGCCGCCGTCACCGCAGGCTTGTCCAACACCACCCACACCACCCCATACACGCCGCCAAAAACCTGCACCGTCTTCATAAACTCGTTCAGCGGAGTTCCATCCATATCAGCATCCAGAGCAAGCCTGTTCAAGTTGGTATTCTTGTCCAGCTTCCCAAAATTGCGTTTCGGCGGATCACGCCAAATAAACCCCGCATACGTGGTAATAACACTCTCACAATGATTCTCAAGCGGAGTCTGCTGAATCCTCTTCTCATACTCAGGGTTGGCCTCTGCCACATACTCATACAGCAGCTTCAACGCCTTCCACTCTTCCCCCCCCTCAAAAGCAGCCTTGTTCAGCTTCCATTTCTCAATATTGGCAAGATAGACCTTGTTCGTCACCCGCAACAATTCAGCGCCACTCGTCATCACTACACCCTCCAACTTGTTGGTTGCCTGTACTCCCTTGTCGGCATCCGCACAGGGAACAATTTTTCAATCGCATACCCCGCAGCATCCGACGCATGAGTCAGCCCCTCATTACGCTTGTCAATATCCCCACCCTTCCAACTCACCAACTCAAAATCCTTGATCAAATGAGGGCAATTACCAACCGTCAGCTTTCCCTCCCGCAGCAACTTGTTCACCGCATTCACCCGGCCCCGAACCGGCGGGTGTGCCGGCCTTGCCTCAACCCGAAACCCCTTCCCCTTCAAAATGTTGAAATCAGTAGCATCCGAAGAACTTTTGCGCGCCCTCCCGGCAGGGTCAGGAAAAACCGTCATACTAGGATACCTCTCATATAACAGATCGGCCAATTCGTAGGTGGTCGAGTTAGTCAAGTGAATCTCCTCAAAAAAATGAACCGACCCATCCGGAAACACCGAGAATATCTCAGCCGTCAAATTATCGACATTGAAATCAATCCCCGCCTGATAGTGATAGCCCTCCAATTTCGGCCTCACCACAAGACAGCTCTTCGAATCAAAGTACTTGTACACCCTGCCGGCAGTCAAGTTCACAAACTGCCCGTTCATATACGCCGCCCTCTGGTTCTCATCGAACGCCTTCTCCAACATCGAGATAAATTGGGCCGGTAGATAAGTATTATCCGCTGTTCGCGCCACCACCGTCCCAAGGTCATAACGGCCATCAATGTTTTGCGCTAACTCATAGCCCCAATTAAGCTGCTCCGGTGTTCCGGTAAGAAAAAGTTCTCTGATCTTTGCATTCGGATCGCGAAGGCGCGAGAGGACGACGTTCAGAATATCGCCGTCAATAAGAAACGGTTCATCAATGCCAGCAGTCCCCAAGTTTGGACCCTTCAGACTATCAGGGTCATCACCGGAACCAATCCATACAGTACCATTCCACCCGGGAATAAAAAACTCATGATTTGATTTATTGTACAGGTGCCTGATCCTTGCGTTATCAAGCAATCCAGCAATAGAGACGACAATCGTTTTTCGAGCTTGCTTGTACGTTGGTGACACTTGCAGGTGAGGAAGCGGCGCATTGATGTAACTGTTCCAGATGGAACGCAAAGCGCCAATTCTGGTTTTACCGCTGCCATAACCACCAATCAGGAGCTTCACAAAGTTTGGAAGCTCCCAAAACGCCCGTTGATGAGGCAACATCCGCCCCTTATCAACTCCAAAACGCTGGTTCATCCACCCAGCGCCTCAGCAAGAGAAAAACGCGACAAATCAGCACAAGCAGTAATCTGCTTCAGCTCCAAATCAGTAATGTCCCTACTCTCTTGCGTCGCCGTCGTGATAAGCTGCACCGCAGCATTAACCTGTGCAGTGACACTCTCAATGGAGGTAACCGTTTCTGCAAGAGAGGCAAGAGCCGTCATCATGTTGACCATAATGTTCATTTTTTGGTTTAGGGTTCAGTGAAGTTATGTTGTGTTATATTGCAATCCGAAGCGTATAGTGTGTCACGGTTTCCCGTATCTCTCGTATTGACGCAAGGGCTAAAGAGAGCTTCCCGGAGGCAGTCTGGGAGTTGGTCACCTGCAACACCCGCGCCTCATCAAGTTCAGCCCTTGCACGATCAACTTTGCCCATCAGCTCAAAAGCCTCAGCCCTGCTCATCTTGCCACTCCTGTAGCCGCCTTCAATCTGCGAGTACAGCGTGCCGCAGTCAGCCATGCCACGGGCATACTTCTTGTTGAAGGTCACCCCGCCAGCAATCGCAGGATCGACGACAGCGGTTTTGCTTGTTGTTTTTATTTGCGGCGCAAGCGTGCACCCGCCAGCCGTGAGCAGCACAAGAAGCAGTGCGATTCTTTTCATAGCGATTCCCTGTAGTTAAGGATTGCGGCAACATGCATCTCTGCAAGAGCAACGCGCCCTGCATGAGAGCTGATGAATTGATAATCTTTCATCGTATCCATAAACAGATTTTCAGTCAGCACGGCAGGGCAAAGCGTTTTCGTCAGTATCGAAAAAGCGTCACTCTCCTTGTCACCATCGCCGTCCGTTATATCCTTGCGTATCGCAAACCCCTTGAGATAGTTTTGCGCCGCATCAAGGATCATCTCCGCCAGCCGATCACTCCGTGTCTTGCCTTTCGACGTCCATGCCTCAAAGCCGGTGCCTTTGCCCGCATTGGCATGAACCGAAACCAGCACCGACTGAAAGCCATCGTTGCTTGCGGCAGAAACCATCCGGTTTACCCTCATGATCCGTTCAGAAATAGACACATCATGCAGCTCCGGCACAATCCGAGCACAGGGCACACCAGCCTTTTCAAGCAGCTTGGTGATGAGAGAGACCGTGTCACGATTGAATTCATACTCATAAAGCGTTTTCAAACCAGGGAAAGAAGAGCGCTTTCCCGGTGTATCATTGCCATGGCCATTGTCCAGAAAAACAGAGAGCGGACGACTCATGCTTCACCTCCATTGTTATCATTGTTTTCAGGTTTGCCGACGAAATAATTGAAAATGTCCCGTTCCCGCCGATAGATTTCACTGATCACCCGATCCCCCAGCGTCCCGGCGATATAGCCGACGATAAACGCGAGATTTCTTTCAATCTTGAAGTATTCAACAAGCAAGTAAGCCGGAAAAATTGCCAGCAACGACACACCAAGGCGTATCAGCAGCTCCCGCCTGCCGGTCAATGTTTTCTGATACAGGGCATGAAGAATGTTCGTGAGTGCGCCAATAACACCCGAGGCCAAAAGACCAAAAAAGTCGTTGCGTTCCATAATCCCTTGCCTTAAAAGTATCGTATTGGCCTCACGCTTCGGGCTTCGCTCTTCAACTCCGAATCATAATAAGCCTCCCATCCATCGTAAGGGAAGTAAAAGAGATACGCCAGGTATTCGAAGCCATCATCGGTTACCTCCGCAGAAGTCCAGTAAGAAGGGTGCACAAACCCCCCTATGGCCTCATAGTTGCTTGTAATCTTTAACCAATCGTTGGGAGTCGGCAAGCAAAAGTCACTGAACCCGTCCGGCGAAACATAGTCCTGGCAATACTTCGCCGCGCTGCTTGTGTGCCCGGCTTGCGCAAGAATGGCATCGGTATTCAGGTTGCCTTGCCCAAGAGCAAGCGCCGCCGCTCCACAGAAAGCATCAGTAACATTGCTCCATGCCATGGGCTGCATGTCTGTGGGTGCAAGAACAATACCGTGAAACTCACCATCCACAAACCCGGCATCGCCTTCCTGATAGAGGTAAGCAAGAATGCCACCATGGTAATCATCGCCGGGGAGAGGGTTCGCCACATTACAAAAAACCGTCCAGTTATATGATTGCCTCAAATCGTCCGCAACGTGCACATTCTCCGCACTCAAGCCACTGTTATTGCCAGCGATATTAAGAACCCCGTTTTCGATATTGGCAAGAAAGCAGAGATTAAGAAACGAGATAACTCCCTCTTCAGACAAGGAGAGATTAGAGACGTTGAGATGAATACCATCACTCCAGGTGGTTATCGTAGGGATATCATAGTCATTGAATTGAACACCGCTTCCTGAAAGATCAATGCTCCGCAAGCCGGAAAACCGGCTGATGTTCAGCAACTCACCACGCAAACCAGTCGCCCCCGAAAGATCAATCTCCGTCAGCGTTGCAGGCAGCCTGTCAAAGTCACCCGACACCGCAGAACCAGGAATCAAAAGGCGCGTCAACGGGCAACCAGCGACAGCAAGCTCACCCGTAAAATTGCCCCCAACCAGCTCAAGTTCACTCAGGCTTTCCAGATTCCCGAACCCTTTGACCGAACCACAAAGCGAAGGATAACCAGCATTCGAGAATCTTGTAATCCGGTGAACATCACCCTTAATCACCAGATCAAAACGACCAGGATCAGCGTAAACCGTCGTATACACCAGCGACTCAAACGTCACCTGATACGTTGAGCCAGCCCCCCAGTTGATAATGATAGCGCCAGTTCCAACAATATTCAGGCTCCGGCTGCCAGGAAGTTCAATATCCCAAAAAAGCCCTGCCAGTTGGCGGACATACACACGGGTATTCCATGCACCCGCCGGGGTAAACTGCCCCTTCGTATTCCACCCCCGCAACTGTTTTGAAGCGAGCGCTTCATTGAATCCCTTACTCCTCTTCATCGAACCAGACGCTGACGTTCCGCCGGCGTTTTAGCGTAGATGACAGCGTATTCCGACCCACTCAAATACTGCACACCAGCAGAAAAGACGTTTTCCAACTCTTTGACGTAATTTCGTTCATAAAAAGCAATCATTGCCACAAACCCCTCACCGCCAATAGAGGCCGCCAGCGATGGCAACACATAAGCCGCCAGCACCTTGAACACAGAAGCCTTCATCCACTGAGCCGGGTTCAGCTTGGTGGCATCAAACTCAGCAAAGGGAAGGCCGGAAATCATCAAGGGATAACAGGGGTAAAAAAAAGAGGACTGTGCTGGCAGCCAGAGAATCTGAATATCCCGATTGATATCAGCCTCCGCATCAGCATGATAGGCAGCAAAAGAACTCATCCCATGCTCAAACACATAAGGCTGATACTTCAGCAAATCGGCATCAGTCGAATAAGCCATAATGATAACAACGATTAACGAAAAGACATGGTAACGTGCGATTCAGCACCCGTAATAATTGAAACAGCCGTGGCACCCTTGGGTATCTTTTCTATGTTGGTTGATCCAAGAGCGCAGAAGTCAAGAAAGGGGCCGCCATCATAATATTGAGGGTCGGCAAGATCAGTCGCGCTCTTGAATTTATAAGCAAAGTATGAACCAATAATGCAGCGGAGAATAACGTAAGTCGCGTCAGCAGGGATTGGGTAATCTTCCACCGTATCAACAGGAAGAGGCTTAGAGTTTCTACCGTCACCAATGGAGCGCATCAGCGCAGGAACAGTACAAACCACGTCACTCCAGGAACCAGTAGTCATCGCCATAAATAACCTCTTGTGATACTGAACTATTAATAAAACACCCTTCTGCCTGCTCAATTACCCAAGCCTCACACCAGGAAGCACCGCAATCGACCGATTATTCAACACCTGTGAATCGGCCTGCAACTCCACCGTAAGCTCATAAAAGTTGCCGTTCATCACCATGTCATACACCTTCATCCCGTTTCTCGTGGTCATCAACGAAAAGTATGCCTGCTCATCAGACCGGAAAGCATAGACACTGGTACAATCCGTGCTGGTTCCCTTCGTTTCCGTTTGTGCCAGTACTTCAGTACCATCGTAATTGTAGCCAGCATGAATAACCGGCACCCCGGCAAAAGTCATCATTCTGCGGCCAAACTGATCGGTTGTGGTCGTGCACTGCGCAGCCGCAACAGTCGTCAAGCGGCCCCACACACTACTGTTCATCACCAAAAGCTGAGCGCCATTGACAACACTTCCAACCAACACCTGCAACGCCTCAACAAACTTTTGCTGGCTGGAAACCGCAGTATCACTCACTCCCGTCAACACCTGAAGGCCATTGGTGCCGGTGGCGGTTAGTGTCTGGCTGGTGCCAAGCGAAGCAACAATCTTTTTGAGACCATTAAACTGGGCAGGAGTCTGCGTTGCATCACCATTAACAATGTAGTTGCTGAGATTGCGGCCAAGTGTTTGCCCAAAGCCCGCGAGCTGACGCTTCATTTCGCTTGGCACATCTCCACCACGCTCCTCATAAGCACGGTCAAGGCGCATCGTCTTGCCAAGAATTTTTAGCGCATAAGTTGCGTAACTCGGAGCAGCATCAGTCTTCGATGCAAAATCAGCCGCGATAGTACGAAAAAGAGCATTGGCATTGACATCAGCGTCCGATCGAATCAGCGCCGAACCACCTGGCTGATAAAAAAAGTGAACATAATCCAGAATCGGCGCAGTTTTGCGCACATTGTCAAGAACAAGCTTCGACAGTTCGTCACCTGCCGACACGTCATAAATAAGTCCCATGGTCGTTATTGTTGAGGTTCGATGAGTTTATTTTCTTCCCGTCTTGAGAGCATCATATTGTCCCTGAAGCTTGGTCATCACCGGATCGCCGGTACCGGCTGCAGCACCCGAAGAGCTGGTATCGGCAGAACCCTGGCTTCCTGCACCTCCCGGAGTCGCTGGAAGAAAGTGAGGGTTGGTTTCAAGAAAGGCAGAGACATGTTCATCAATCGTGACCGGTTTGCCGTTCTTGACTACCGGATTGCCGGATGAGTCCACCACCATAACGCCGCTCTTCGGGTCAAACCTGATTGAGCCACGGAGAAGCTCCGCAACCTGATCGGGACGATGTGCCCTATGTGCAGCGGCAAGCAGCTTGGCATCTACTTCACTCCGCTCCAGTTGTGAAGTGAGTTCCTTGAGCTGATCTGCCGCCTCTTTTTGAGCCTTCTCAAGAACCGCATCTTTTTCCTTCACCGTATTGTTGAGAAGCTGCTCAAACTGCCCCTTCGCCAGCAGGGCATCATCAGTATGCTTTGTCTCAGCAGCCTTCAAGCGTTGATACTCTTCCACATCAACACCAGCAAACTGACTCTTGGCCGCAGAAGTCGCAGCATCAACACGCGCCTGTATTGCAGCATCAAGCTCCGCCTGCGTGTAACTCTTTGGTTGTGGCTGACTCTCTTTTTCCATAATCACCTCTCCATTATTAAAGTTGTTGGAGTAATATAAATGAAAAAAGATGTAAAAAAGAAAATAAATCTTTCGTATTTGTGGTAAATATGAGTAAAAAGAATGTGAATTAATAGAATTATCGCTATTGTCAGTCCGATTCCCCCAATTCCTGCCATCCTCACATGCTCCGCCATGCTTGCGGCTTTGCATCAAATCCGGCAAGGTTTGAAAAGCTATGGCGGTAAGAGCCATCTCGCTCCGCTTTTTCTGGATTGCTCTTTGTTGACGTGACCGATAAGCAGAAGAGCGCGATGAAGTAAGAGTTGCATTTGTATATGCAAAATGATAAGCGTATTTTGTGGAGAAAGACGGATGAAATTTGATGGATTCGACTGGGATAGCGGTAATCGCGCTAAATGTCAAAAGCATGGAGTCTCGATTGCTGAAATCGAAAGCTTGTTTTTAGGGACACCATTAGTGGCACCGGACGTTTTCCATTCGAGCAAAGAACAGAGATTCCGTGCTGTAGGACGGACAACCAAAAAGCGTCCTTTGTTTATCGTTTTTACGTTGAGGAACAATGGCGAAACGCTCCTGATCAGACCGATTAGTGCGCGCTATATGCACAAAAAAGAGATGAAAGCTCATGAAAAAGAAATTCCCTGATTTCAAGACTGACGACGAAGCCGAAGCTTTCGTAGAGGCTGCCGACTTGAGCGAGTATGATTTTTCAGGCATGGTGCCAATGCGTTTTGAGTTAAAACGCAAGGATACATCAATCAGTCTCCGGCTGCCTGAAGAGTTGTTAGACGCTGTTCGCATTAATGCAAAACGCGTTGGAATTCCATATCAACGCTTTATGCGCTTGGCAATTGAACGAGCAGTGAAACCAAGTAAACACCCGCAACACACTGACGGCAGCACCACAACAAGGGATCAACAGCTTTAGAGGCATAATCTGCCTCGCTGCATGAATAGGGAGGTTACCAACATAAACTCAGCCACTTTTTGTCTGCCGACTGGGGTCCACTTTAGACCTCTGTTGGTACAGAGAATATGAAATGACTTGAAATTAAAGCCGGATGGTCTTTCTAAAAACCAACTCAAATCAACATAACATACCTAACATTTCAATGGAGGTTTTTACATGAAGCTCAAGGTATCACTTATTTTACTTGTCATAATGATGGCTGCTCGACTGATAATCGCCTCAGAAGATATTGTAAGTTATAGGGTTAAAGTAATAGAAGATCATGCAAGAGTAATGAATTTTGAGTACGAGTCTTACGAAAAAAGATTCAGTGCCGCTCAGGAACAGGCAAAAAACGAATTATTGCCCCCAGATCAAGAGGCTGCTTTGTTTGCTACAGTACCAAAGGGAGGAATGCTTGATGTCGAATTGCTTGGTGCCACATGGGATATGGCAAACGGTATTAATTGGACGTATGTAATCACCGATGAATCAGGGAAAGAGCTTTTCAGAACCAAAGGTGGAAATTACAGAGAGCCCGCATCAGTCTATGAAACCCATGGGGAAGCTATACGTACAAGGTATGGAGTACAAACATTTAGACGTGAAGTGCAGGTTGCGCCTCAAAAAACTGTCTGGGGTGTTCCTGTATTTACTGTGCGAGATAAAACAGATATACCAGTTCCCGTTCCTGACGTATTCAAAGTATACGTTATAGATGGAATCAATAAAAATAGGTGCTCTTACCTGTTGACAAAGAGAGTGCACTAAATCACCAATAAAATTGCAAGAAAAATAATGGACACATTTAATTTCTCTAAGGGGTTAATTCCCAACTGTTGGCGGAGGAGAGGCTTCATTTATTTTATCCCTAACCTATAGACACAAGCCACATAGCTTCGGGGCATGGGTAGTTCAGAGCAACTGAGCAACAGCAGGCCAGCAGACTTTCTCAAAAGCGCAGTGCCACCTTCGCAACAAAACACAAAATAAGTCCCATCCGTCCCATCAAATCAGTTTCATCAAGTCCCTTCACCGCAGTCCAGCCCGCTCAGTCACGCTTTTTGCACCACCCTCCGCCGCACCCTGCAAGCTTCAGCCAGCAAAAAGCCCGCCTTCGCTACTGCATTGCCCAGCCCCGCCGACCATTGCCGCCCGCACGCAGCTCCGCCGCCTCCGGAATACCGGAAGCCGCTCCGCGCTCCGGCATGGACGGTTCATTGCAAAAGCAAAGCAACCAGATGAGCGTGATTATTGAAGAAAATAAACCGCACAAGCGCTTTAAATTATAGCCCTTGTTTATATTGATACTCCTTTATCCCTGTCAGTGATTTTATTGTTCATCAAAGAGTGCCGTACGTCATCCATGTCCTGACACCATGAGCATATCCCTCACCAGCTACCACGCGCAATACTTTGCCTACGAGCTCACGCGAAGCCGTGCCGCTGACGATCAGGGT